>Ga0074195_1000034_pt1 | contig 372070 bp, 358 predicted proteins | sample EPASupsiteHSE623_FD_64525 | JGI IMG/M metagenome (GOLD analysis project Ga0074195, IMG submission 64525) | Bioremediated contaminated groundwater from EPA Superfund site, New Mexico - Sample HSE6-23 | ecosystem: Environmental > Aquatic > Deep subsurface > Groundwater > Contaminated ... | reverse complement strand
CGAGCTCGTCACCCCCATCGCACTGGAAAAGGAACTCCGTTTCGCCATCCGTGAGGGCGGCAAGACAGTCGGTGCCGGCGTCGTCACCGAGATAATTGAATAAAGGGGAATTACAATGCGGCAGAGAATCAGGATATGCCTGAAAGCGTTTGATCACAGACTGCTGGATCAGTCCGTGAAAGAGATTGTCGATGCGGCCAAAAAGACAGGCGCGCAGGTGATCGGACCGGTACCGCTACCGACAAGAATACAGAAGTTTACAGTCTTGAGATCGCCGCACATCGACAAGAAGTCACGGGAACAGTTTGAGATCCGTACACATAAACGGTTGATGGACATCGTCGATCCCACACAGCAAACGGTTGATGCCCTTATGAAGCTCGAACTGGCGGCCGGTGTAGATGTGGAGATCAAATCTTAGGAGCAGGTTATGGCAGTCACAGACATACTGAACATAGAGGGTGCAAAGGTTGGAGAAGTTGAAATAAAGGACGAGATCTTCAATTGCGAGGTCAAAGAGCATCTTATCCATGACGTGGTCAAGATGCAGCTTGCCAACCGCAGGAGAGGGACCGCCAAGACAAAAGGGCGTACGGAAGTTTCCGGTGGCGGCCGCAAACCTTACAAACAGAAAGGTACGGGCCAGGCACGGCGCGGGTCGTCCCGTTCGCCGGTGATGGTGGGCGGCGGCACCACTTTCGGTCCTCAACCGCGGGACTACACCTACTCCGTTCCAAAAAAGGTCAGAAGGAGCGCGCTCAGGTCAGCTCTCACGGTTAGAAATAGCGGTTCAAACATGAAGGTTCTCGACAAACTCGAATTGGCCGATATCAGCACGAAGACATTTTTCGGGATCGTCAGGACGTTAAGCCTGACAAAGCCGCTGTTCATCATCGACAAGAAGGACGAGACGGTAGAGAAGTCGGCGCGGAATATTCCCTACGTCAAGGTGTTGAGAGTGGAGGGGCTGAATGTCTATGACATTATCCGCCACGAGCAGCTCATCATGACCGTCGACGCATTGAAAAAAGTTGAAGAGGTGCTGGCATCATGAACGAATACGACATCATCCTGCGGCCCATCATTACCGAGAAAAGTACGCTGGTGAAAGATACGGGAAACCAGTACGTCTTCGAGGTAGCACGAAACGCAAACAAGATAGAGATCAGAAAGGCCGTGGAGAAGCTCTTCAAGGTCAAGGTAATGAATGTGCATGTATCGAACATTGAAGGAAAAAAGAAACGTCTCGGACGCTACGCGGGCAAGCGGTCGGATTGGAAGAAGGCCATTGTGAAGTTGAGTCCGAAGGACAAAATCACGATTTTTGAGGGTGCGTAATGGGCGTGAAAGAATATAAGCCAACCTCCGCCGGCAGGCGGTTCATGAGCGGCCTTACCTTCGACGAGATCTCGAAGGACAAGCCGGAAAAATCGCTGCTGAAACCGATCAAGAAGACGGGCGGACGAAACCACAGCGGAAAGATCACAACGAGGCATATCGGCGGCGGACACAAGCGGCGCCTGCGTATCGTCGATTTCAAGCGGACCAAGTTCGAGATCCCGGGAAAAGTGGCCGGGATCGAATACGACCCTAACCGCTCGGCGAATATCGCCCTTATCCATTATATCGACGGCGAAAAACGTTACATACTGGCTCCGCTCGGCGTCAAGGCCGGGGACACGGTGATCGCCAGTATGAAGCCGGAAACGGAGATCAAAGAAGGCAATGCCATACCGTTGAAATACATCCCCCTGGGCACATTTGTCCATAACATCGAAATGAAGCCCGGCAAGGGCGGGCAGTTGGCGCGAAGCGCGGGAAGCTACGCGCAGATCGTGGCGAAGGAAGGCGAGTACGGGCACCTGAGGCTTCCGTCAGGCGGTGTGCGCCTCGTGAATCTTTCCTGTATGGCGACGATCGGCCAGGTCGGCAATATCGATCACGAGAACATCACCGTCGGCAAGGCTGGCAAGCCCAGGTGGCTCGGCGTCAGACCGACTGTCCGTGGTACGGCCATGAACCCCGTTGACCATCCGCTTGGTGGCGGTGAAGGCAGATCGAAAGGCGGCAGGCATCCCTGTTCACCCTGGGGGCAGCTCGCCAAGGGTAAGAAAACCCGAAAAAACAAACGGACAGACAAGTTTATCATTAAACTGAGAGGTTAGGAGGTTCTTGTGGCACGTTCCGTCAGAAAAGGGCCATTTTTAGAGGATAAGTTAGCCAGGAAGGTCGACGAGGCTAAGGAGACAAAGGGTTCGAAGGTGATCAAGACATGGTCACGGCGTTCGACGATCACCCCTGATTTTGTAGGGCTTACCTTTGCGGTTCACAACGGCAAGAAGTTCATACCGGTTTTCGTAACCGAAGAGATGGTCGGCCACAAGCTGGGCGAATTTTCACCGACGCGGACTTTCCACAGCCATTCCGGCGACCGGAAGTCGAAAGTGGCCAAGAAAAAGGATTAATACAATGGAAATCACGGCGAAAACTCGAATGATACATGTATCACCCAGAAAGGTAAGGATCGTCGCTGACCTGATCAGGAAAAAGAATGTCAACGAGGCCTCGGGGCTCTTGACCTATATGCCGCAGAAAGGCGCCTTCATACTGAAGAAGCTTCTTGACAGCGCAATAGCCAACGCCCGTCAGAAGAAATACGTTGACGTGGATAACCTGTACGTCAAGACCGTCATGGTGGACGGCGGCCCGGTCCTGAAACGCTTCATGCCAAGGGCAATGGGGCGTGCAACGAAAATACGCAAGAGATTAAGTCATATAACGCTCATCCTGGATGAAGCATAACCTGGAGGTTAAATGGGTCAGAAAGTAAACCCTTTCGGTTTTAGGCTCGGGGTCATCAAGACCTGGGATTCTAAATGGTTCGCGGCGCGCAACTACGCCAAGTTTCTCCACGAAGACCTGGTTATCAAAAAATTTCTGAAAAAGAAACTCTACCAGGCGGGTATCTCGAAGATCGAGATAGAGCGTGCTGCAAACAAGGACAAGCGGGCGAAGATAAACATCCATACGTCGAGACCGGGTCTTGTGATCGGACGCAAGGGTGCCGAGGTCGAAAACCTGAAGCGCGAATTGCAGCGGATCACAGACAAGGAAGTCATCCTCAATATTACCGAGGTCAAACGGCCGGAGACGGATGCTCAGCTTGTCGCCGAGAACGTGGCGCTGCAGATCGAGCGCAGGGTTTCATTCAGACGGGCAATGAAGAAGAACGTGCAGCAGTCGCTGAAGTTCGGCGCCAAGGGCATCAAGGCTATGTGTGCCGGCCGGCTCGGCGGGGCTGAGATGGCGCGAACCGAATGGTACCGTGAAGGCAGGGTGCCCCTGCAGACCATTCGTGCCGATATCGATTATGGTTATGCTGTCGCGTCGACGAAATATGGCGTGATCGGGATAAAGGTTTGGATATTTAAAGGAGAAGTATTTCAGGAGGCTCGGTAATGCTTGCACCAAAAAGGGTAAGATACAGAAAAGTGCAGAAGGGTACCCTCAGGGGCGTCGCACAGCGAGGCAACGTGGTCAGCTTCGGTGACTACGGGCTACAGGCCACGGAAGGCGGATGGATTACAGCCCGGCAGATCGAAGCGGCCCGTATCGCCCTTACGAGATACGTCAAAAGGACAGGTAAGGTCTGGATCAGAGTATTCCCGGACAAGCCCATAACGAAGAAACCCGCTGAAACGCGAATGGGTAAGGGAAAAGGGCCGAACGAAGGATGGGTGGCCGCTGTGAAACCCGGCAGGGTCCTGTACGAGATCACCGGTGTTCCCGAAGATAAGGCGCGTGAGGCGCTGAGAATTGCTTCCTTCAAACTTCCTGTCGGTACCAAGTTTGTTACACGAAGTGAGGAACAATGAAAGCGAAAGAGCTGAAGGAACTGACAAAAGAAGAGCTGGCAAAGAAGAAGAGGGATCTCAAGGAAGAACTCTTCAACCTGAGATTTCAGCATTCGACGGGGCAGCTCGAGAATACGGCGCGAATGAATACACTGAAGAAGGACGTCGCCAGGATAGAAACCGTCTTGAGCGAGAAGGAATAAAGGCTTAAAGAGGTTCCCATGGAAGCGAAACGTGAAATAAGCAAGCGAAAGATGGTTGGGAAGGTCATCAAGGACAAGATGGATAAAACGGTTGTTGTGGAAGTCGAAAAATTCCTCAAACACCCGAAGTATCACAAGTTTATCAAAAGGAAACTCAGATACAAAGCACATGACGAGAATAATTCCGTCAAGACCGGCGACCGGGTTTTGATCGTCGAGACAAGGCCTCTGAGCAAGGACAAGCGCTGGCTCGTAAAAGAGGTTGTCAGGCACGAGGAACTTTTCTTGGTCAAGAACGAGGTGTCACATGATTCAGGAGAGATCTAAGCTCGAAGTGGCCGACAATTCCGGTGCGAAGAAACTGGGATGCATCAAGGTGCTCGGCGGATCACGAAAACGCTACGGAACGGTGGGAGATATCATTGTAGCATCCGTGAAAGAGGTGATCCCCAATTCCAAAGTGAAAAAAGGTGAAGTGGTCAAGGCCGTTATCGTCAGGACAAAGAAGGAGATACGGAGGAACGATGGTTCCTACGTGAAGTTCGACGACAATTCGGCAGTCATCATAAATCAGTATAACGAACCGGTGGGCACGCGTATCTTCGGACCCGTGGCGAGAGAGCTTCGTGCGAAGAGATTCATGAAGATCGTGTCGCTGGCGCCTGAGGTCGTGTGAGGTAATTATGGAAAAGGTTTATCACGTCAAGAAGAATGACCTGGTCATGGTGACGACCGGAAAAGACAAAGGAAAGACCGGTAAGGTCCTCAGGATCAACAAGAAGAAGGACAGGTTGATTGTCGAAAAGGTCAACATGGTGAAGAAGCACGTCAAGCCGAGCCAGAAGGCCAAGGGCGGCATCATGGAAATGGAAAGCTCCATTCATGTTTCGAACGTCATGATCTACTGTGAGAAGTGTGCGAAACCTGTCCGGACGGGGAAGAAGATCCTCGAAGATGGCAAGAAGGTACGTTTCTGCAAAAAATGCGAAGAGGTCATCGATAAGTAAGCGGGAGGCGGTCGTTGAATACTTATAGGGATTTTTACGAGACAGAAGTGAAATCGGCCCTTGTGAGGCGGTTTCAATATAAAAATGTTATGGAAGTGCCAAAGATCGTCAAGATCACCGTGAATATCGGCCTGGGGGAAGCCCTGCAGAATATCAAGGCCCTCGATGCCGCCTCCAGCGATGTGAGGTTGATCACCGGTCAAAAACCGGTTATCACGAAGGCGAAGAAGTCCATTGCCTCCTTCAAACTTCGCGAAGGGATGTCGGTAGGATGTATGGTGACGCTGCGCAGGGAAAGAATGTATGAGTTCTATCACAAACTCGTAACGATCGTCCTGCCCAGGGTGAGAGACTTTAAGGGAGTATCCCCGAAATCCTTTGATGGCCGGGGAAATTATACCCTTGGATTGAAAGAGCAGATCCTTTTCCCTGAGATTGAATACGATAAGATAGACAAGACCAGGGGAATGAACATAACGATTACAACAACGGCGAAGACGGATGAAGAAGGCCATGAGCTTTTGAAACTCATGGGTATGCCTTTCAGGAGTTGACGGAGGAGTGCATGGCAAGAAAAGCAATGATAGAGAAAACGAAGAGGGCGCCGAAGTTCAAGGTGCGTGTGCGTAACAGGTGCGCCGTCTGCGGCAGGCCGCGGGCTTTTATCAGGAAATTCCAGATGTGCAGGGTCTGCTTTCGGTCCTATTCCCTGAGGGGAGAAGTCCCCGGTGTTACAAAATCAAGTTGGTGAGGTGGCAATATGGGCATGGTTGATCCAATAGCAGACATGATGACGAGAATCCGTAACGCCATCACGGCGCGTCATGAAACGGTGGACATTCCTTATTCAAATATCAAATTCTCCATTTCCAAGATCCTCAAGGAAGAAGGGTATGTGAGAAACTACAAGACCTTTGTTGATGAAGCGAGAAAGAAGTTTCTCAAGGTCTACATCAGCTATGACGAGAATTCAAAGAGCGTCATCACCGGCCTTAAGACGATCAGCAAACCGGGTAGGCGTGTGTATGCGAAGGTCGACGACATGCCGAGGCTGCGCAACAGGACGGGCATCGTTGTCATCTCCACGTCGAAGGGTCTTATGACCGACAGGAATGCAATAAAGAACAAGGTTGGGGGCGAGCCCCTCTTTGTGATCTGGTGAGGTGTACATATGTCTAGGATAGGGAAAAAACCAATAATACTCCCCCAGGGAACAAAGCTGGAACTCAAAGACGGCGAGGTTTTCGTGTCGGGGCCCAAGGGCTCTCTGAAGAGACCGTTCCTTAAAGGATTGACGCTCGCCGTGGACGGCAGCACCGTTACCGTTGCGCGTACGAGCGATGAAAAGACCATCAGAGGCTATCACGGCCTCATGAGAACACTCATAGCCAACATGGTGGACGGCGTGTCGCGGGGTTTCGAAAAGAAACTTGAGATCGTCGGAATCGGTTACCGGGCGGAGTTCCAGACCGGAGCCTTTACCTTTTATCTTGGTTATTCACATCCCATCGTCTTCGCTCTTCCCGAGGGCATTACCGGTCAGCTTGAAAAGCAGACGCAGGTTTCCATCCAGGGGATTGACAAGGAACTGGTGGGGCAGGTCGCCGCAAAGATACGCGCCTTGAGAAAACCGGATGCCTACAAGAACAAGGGCATCAAGTACGCCAACGAAGTCCTGAGAAAGAAAGCAGGCAAAAGCGGGAAATAAGGAGTAGCGGTATGCACAGAAAGGATAAAGTCGAAGCCCGGCAGAGACGTAAACGGAGAATAAGAAAAAAGATCCAGGGCACTCAGAATAAACCGAGGCTCACGGTGTTCAAGAGTATCAAACAGATTTATGCACAGCTGGTTGACGACACCGAGCAGCGGGTCCTCACCGGGATTTCAACGCTAAACAAGGAAGTGCAGGCCGGATTGAAGAGCGGCGGCAACAATGACGCCGCCAAAAAGGTCGGCGAAGCGATAGGCAAAAAGGCCCTGGGACTCGGCATCACCGAGGTGGTTTTCGACCGCAATGGCTTCAAGTACCACGGAAGGATCAAGGCGCTCGCCGATGGGGCGCGTGAAGCCGGGTTAAAATTTTAACGGGAGGTTGTGTTGGTTGAAAGAAAGCGAATAGACGCAGGCGATCTCGAGTTGCAGGACAGGCTTGTCTACATTAATCGTGTCGCGAAGGTCGTCAAGGGTGGCCGCAGATTCTCCTTCAGCGCCATCGTTGTCGTCGGCGACGGTAATGGAAAGGTCGGTTTCGGTCTGGGCAAGGCCAACGAAGTCCCCGATGCAATACGAAAAGCCGTTGAAAGGGCGAAGAAGAGCCTTATAGAAGTTCCTGTGGATAAAGGTACCATCCCGCACGAGATCATGGCAAAGTTCGGAACGAGCCAGGTGTTCATGAAGCCTGCACGGGAAGGCACGGGCGTTATTGCCGGCCGAGCCGTCCGGGCCGTCGTCGAAGTGGCGGGGATCACCAATATCCTCACAAAGTGTTATGGCTCCAGGAACTACCATAACGTGGTGAAGGCGACCATCAGAGGCCTTTCCCTGTTGAAATCGCCGGAATTGGCATTGAAACAGAGAGGCAAACTGAAGGTCGAGGAGGGTTAAGATGAGCCACCTCAAGATAAAATGGACAAAGAGCTTTATCGGGTGTCCGGAGGACCAGAGGGCCACGGTGCGAAGCCTTGGTTTCAGGAAATTGTACCAGGAAAAGACGGTCAAGAACACCCCTGAGATGAGAGGCATGGTCAAAAAGGTGATACACCTCGTTACAGTATTGGAGGATGCTCGCTAAATGAAACTATCAGATCTTAAACCAATCCCGGGATCAAAAAAGAGCCGCAAACGTGTCGGCCGGGGAACCGGATCGGGCCTTGGCACAACCGCCGGTTATGGCAACAAGGGCCAGCGGTCCACAAGCGGCGGAACGAAAGGGAAAAGCTTTGAGGGCGGTCAGTTGCCGCTCACGAGAAGGATCCCCAAGAGAGGTTTCAAGAATCCTTTTCGGAAAGAGTATTCCGTTATCAATATCGGCGACCTCGAGGTCTTTAAAGGTACTGAAAAGGTCGGCGTTGAAGATATCCTGAGGGCAGGGTTCTTCAAGAAGATGAAGGACGGGATCAAGCTTCTCTCGGTGGGAGACATAGATTTCCCTATAAAAATATCGGTTCACAAGGCATCACAGAAGGCCGTCGAAAAGATACGGGCCAAGGGTGGTGACGTGGAGGTACTCGTTTAATGGGAGGTTTCCAAAATATTGGAAAGATCCCCGAGCTGAAGCGCAGGATTATATGGACTCTCGCACTGCTTGCTGTTTACCGGGTCGGCATTCATATACCCACGCCTGGTATTGACGGAAATGTTCTTGCTGGCATCTTCGAACGTGCGAAGGGGACGCTCCTCGGGTTTTTTGATATGTTTGCCGGAGGCGGACTGGAAAGACTGTCTATCTTCGCCCTCGGTATCATGCCCTATATCAGCGCGTCGATCATCCTTCAACTCCTGACGGTAGTCATACCTACCCTGGAAAAACTATCGAAGGAAGGCGAGGCGGGCAGAAGAAAGATTACCCAGTACACCCGGTATGGGACGGTGGTTATCAGTATTATCCAGGGTCTGTTCATCGCCATAGGACTTGAACAGATGCGCGGGGCCGGTGGCGAGGCGGTCGTTTTCAATCCGGGATGGAGTTTCAGGCTGATGACGATGATTACGCTGACGGGCGGAACGTCTTTCATCATGTGGCTTGGAGAGCAGATCACGGAAAAAGGTATAGGCAACGGAATTTCTCTTATCATATTTGCGGGTATTGTGGCGCGAATGCCGAATGCCATCGCCGGTACCTGGAGTCTCGTGAATACGGGCGAGCTCAACTGGTTTGTCGTGCTTGTCCTTGTCGCGATGATGCTTGCGGTTGTCGCATTCATAATATTCATGGAAACATCGCAGCGAAGGATTCCCGTGCAATATGCAAAACGGGTGGTCGGCCGGAAGATGATGGGCGGGCAGACGACACACCTCCCGCTGAAGATCAACACCGCGGGTGTTATCCCACCGATCTTCGCGTCGTCCATCATTATGTTTCCGGCAACGATCTCGAATTTTATCACGCACCCCTACGCGAAGAAGATTGCTGAGCTTTTTACGCCCGGGTCGGCGCTGCACGAGGTTTTTTACATAGGCTTTATCATCTTCTTCTGTTATTTTTACACCGCCATAGTTTTCAACCCGGACAACGTGGCGGACAACATGAAGAAGTATGGCGGATACATACCGGGCATCAGGCCGGGAAAACGGACGTCGGAATATATTGATAAGATACTGACGCGGGTCACCTTCATCGGGGCCATATATATTTCTTTTGTATGTGTGCTGCCGACGTTACTGGTCAAAAAGTTCAATGTACCCTTTTATTTCGGCGGTACGGCTCTTCTCATTGTGGTAGGTGTTGCCCTTGATACGATTCAGCAGATCGAGTCGCATCTCATATTGAGACACTACGACGGACTGGTAAAGAAATCGCAGAGAATCAAGGGACGACGGTAGAGATTGTATGAGGCGCGGGTTCCCGCACGAACGGGACAAGGGTCTCTGAGCTGAGGAATGATCTTTCTAAAGACGAACGAGGAGATTGAGAAGATGCGGGTCGCCAGCAGCAAGGCGATGGAAATTCTGCTCTATCTCAAAGATTTTGTAAAGCCAGGCAGAAAGACCATTGACCTGGAAACCGTTTGCGAGGAAAGGATAAGAAAAACAGGAAATATCAAGGCTGCCTTTAAAGGTTACAACGGGTTTCCTTATTGCCTGTGCATATCAGTAAACGATGAAGTGGTGCACGGTATGCCGTCTGAGCGGCAGCTGAAAGAGAATGATATTGTGAGCATTGATTTTGGCCTTCTTTACGAGGGATATTATGGGGACGTTGCCATGACTTACGCAGTCGGGGGAATCTCGAAAGCCGCCCGGAAACTCCTTGAGGTTACTGAAAAGGCCCTGTACCAGGGTATTTCGGAGGCACGCGAAGGTAACAGACTGCATGACATCTCCCATGCGATACAGGATTTCGTGGAAGCTGAGAAGTTTTCGGTGGTAAGAGAGTTTGTCGGCCACGGAATAGGCAGAAGTCTTCACGAAGAACCCCAGCTGCCCAATTACGGCACGAAGGGGACGGGGCTGAGGATAAAACCCGGAATGGTATTTGCGATAGAACCGATGGTAAACATGGGAAACAGTGAGGTTTATATTAAAGAGAACGGGTGGACCGCCGCGACGAAGGACGGAAGCCTGTCAGCTCATTTTGAACATACTGTTGCCGTAACAGGCAACGGTCCCGAAATATTGAGCAAGGTCTAGAGAGGTAAAATGCCAAAAGGCGAGGGTATAGAAATAGAAGGGACGGTCGTGGAGCCATTGCCCAATGCTATGTTCAGGGTGGAACTTCCCAACGGTCACAAGGTGCTGGCCCACGTGTCAGGAAAGATGAGGATGCATTACATCAAGATACTGAGGGGAGACAAAGTGGTTGTCGAGCTCTCGCCCTATGACCTTACACGAGGCAGGATCATTTATCGCGTTAAGTAGGAGGAAAGCATGAAGGTAAAACCTTCGGTGAAGAAGAGATGTGACAAGTGCAAGATCATCAAGCGTAAGGGTGTTGTCAGGATCATTTGCGAGAACCCCAAACATAAACAGAAACAGGGCTAAGGAGGCAAAAGGTGGCACGAATCGCTGGTGTTGACATACCGAGGGACAAAAGGATCGAGTTGGCCCTGACCTATATCTACGGCATCGGGAGAACGCTCTCCAACAGGATCCTGGCACAGGCGGGGATTGATCCGAGCAAGAGAACCCACACACTCCTCGATGAAGAAATCGCGAAAATCAGGGACATCCTTGAGAACGAATACAAGGTCGAAGGTGATCTGCGAAAAGAAGTGAGCATGAACATCAAGAGGCTCATGGATATCGGATGTTACCGGGGCCTGAGGCACAGAAGAAGCCTCCCTGTCCACGGACAGAGGACGAGAACGAATTCCAGGACCCGCAAGGGGCCCCGGAAGACTTCGATGAAACGAAAATAACGACGAGGTGGTGCGTACATGGCGAAGGTCAGAAGAAGCGGAAAGAAGAAGGTAAAAAAGAATATCCCCGTCGGTGGAGCATACATACAGTCAAGCTTCAATAATACGATCATCACGATCACCGATCCGCAGGGCAATGTCGTGTCGTGGTCAAGCGGAGGGGTTGTAGGTTTCAAAGGTTCGAGAAAGAGCACGCCCTTTGCCGCACAGCTTGCTGCCGAAAACGCCGCAAAAAAGGCCATGGAACATGGGCTCAGAACGGTCGATGTCTATGTGAAGGGTCCGGGGGCCGGACGTGAGGCGGCACTCAGGGCGCTCCAGAGTGCAGGCTTGAAGATACACCTCATCCGGGACGTTACGCCGATCCCTCATAACGGCTGCAGGCCGCCGAAACGCAGAAGGGTTTAAAGGAGGCACGAATTGTCACGATATGTTGGACCATCATGCAAATTATGCCGGAGAGAGGGCATAAAGCTTTTCTTAAAAGGTGAAAGATGCTACACGGAAAAGTGTGCCATCGAGAAAAGAAACTATCCACCTGGACAGCACGTCGATACCAAAGGCAAGGTCATGGAATACGCCATGCGTCTGAGAGAAAAACAGCGCGCACGTAGGATCTATGGACTGAGTGAGAAACAGTTCAGAAGGTTCTTCACTATGGCCGAGCGCAAGGAAGGGATTACCGGGACGAACTTCCTCATCCTCCTTGAGAGAAGGATCGACAACATGGTATTCCGCCTGGGTTTTGCGACGTCACGCGCGGAAGCACGCCAGCTGGTTTCGCACAAACATATTGCCGTCAATGGCAAAACTGTCAGTTCTTCAGCCTACATGGTCAGAGTCGGCGATGTGATAGAGGTCAGGCACAAAGAAATGCCAAGCGTTGTGAATGCGTTGGAATCGGTGGTGCGGAGGGGCGTACCCACGTGGATCGATCTCGATAAAGATAATATGAAGGGTACCATTAAACTCTTCCCGACACGCGATGATATTTCATTGCCGATAAAGGAACAGTTGGTTGTAGAGTACTATTCAAGGTAGTTATTACCCCAAGGAGGGTACATGCCTATGTTTGAAAAAAACTGGCAGGAGCTTATCAGGCCAACCAAGATCGAGATAGAGAAGAAGGACAGCGCTTATGTCAAGTTCTCGACGGAGCCTTTTGAGAGGGGATACGGTGTCACGATCGGTAACTCCCTCCGCAGGGTGCTGCTTTCATCGATCATGGGCGCGGCCATAACGTCCGTTTGGATAGACTCCGTGGACCATGAATTTTCAACGGTCCGTGGTGTCAAGGAAGACGTTACGGAAATCATCCTCAACCTGAAAAAGGTTGTTGTGAGGATGACCGATGACAAACCTGCTCTTCTAAAGATTGATGTAAAAGGTAAACGGGAAGTAAAAGCGGGAGACATTACTCATGACGGCGGCGTGGAGGTTGTAAATCCCGACTTGCATATAGCCACACTCTCAAGTGACTCCAGGCTTTACATGGAAATGAAGGCGCGGCTCGGTCGCGGTTATCAGCCTTCCGAGCAGAATATAGACGATGCCGACCCCATCGGCACAACGCCGATCGACGCGATCTTCTCGCCCATCAGAAAAGTGAGCTACAACGTCAGCCAGGCCAGGGTGGGCCGGCGGACCGATTATGACAAACTTTCCATGGAAATCTGGACCGACGGTAGCGTTGATCCTCTCGACGCGCTGTCGTTTGCAGCAAAGATCATCAAGGAGCAGATGCGGATCTTCATAAACTTTGACGAGATAGAAGAAGCGGAATCGGCCGAGGAAAGAGGGCAGGAAAAGCCCGACTTCAATGAAAACCTGTACCGCAGCGTCGACGAGCTCGAACTCTCGGTCAGGAGCGCCAACTGCCTGAAGAATGCTGATATCAAGTACATAGGAGAGCTTGTCCAGAAAACGGAACAGGAAATCCTGATGACGAAGAATTTCGGAAGGAAGTCTCTGAACGAAATTAAAGAGATTCTCTCTTGCATGGGGCTGAGGCTTGGTTTAAAATTAGACAGTTTTCCAGCCAGAGAAGAACTCGACAAAATGGTTCTCAAGAAAAAAGATCACATGTAGGGGTTGACAATGAGGCATCAGAATAGAGTAAAGAAAATGAATCGATCCAAGAGCCACAGACGGGCATTGCTGATGAACCTTGCCAACGCTCTCTTCGATCATGAAAGCATAAAAACGACAAATCCGAAGGCAATGGAGCTGAGGAGAGTGGCCGATAGGCTCATCACTCTTGCGAAGAAAAAGGACCTCCATTCGCTGCGTCTTGTTTTTGCCTTCTTGAGGGACAAGAAGGTCGTCAGGAAACTCTTCAGTGACATCGGCGATCGCTATGCCGCCATAAACGGCGGTTATACCCGGGTTGTGAAGATCGGCCTCAGAAAAGGCGATGCCGCTCCAATGGCCATTATTGAGCTGACGCAGAAGAAGGAAGCCGAGAAGGAAAAAGAGAAGGGTAAAGCGAAAGAGAAAAAAGAAGCAAAACCCGCCAAAGAGAAAAAGGAAAAGGCAGCGCCCAAAAAGAAGGTTGCCAAAGAGGCATCTGAAGAGGCAAAGCCTAAGAGGACAAGAAAGCCCAAGGCGGCAAAAGCAGAAGAGAAGACGGAGGCAACGGAAACCGTCTAGAGGATATTGGGAGATCGTTCAACGGCAGGACAACGGACTCTGACTCCGTGAATCAAGGTTCAAATCCTTGTCTCCCAGCCAAATAAAATCAAGGGGTTAGCTGAAATAAGGCTAGCCCCTTTTTCATGAAGGGTAACGTTTTGCCAAAAATTTGCCAAAAATCAGATAATTACCCATTATTACTCTTTATTTAAGCTGTCAGACTGAAACGCGGAATTGAGCAGCGTTCCGTCCTTTGAGCCAAATACATCCTCGATGTACTTGCTATAGACCCTGATAATCATATTTGTGTCCCTGTGCCCCATGACCTTGGCGATCCATAGGGGGTTCTCGCCACAGCTCAAAGCAATTGTGGCAAACGTATGGCGGGTCTGTTTCATCTCCCTGATAGGAAAATTTGCAGCCACGAGCGCCGGGTTCCATACCCTTTTCCTTAGATTCTGCGGGAGTATCATGTCTCCCTCCGGACTGCAGAAGAAATATTCGCCCTGAAACCTGCTATATATCGACTGCTGTGCCTTGAGCGCCTCATTCATAACTAGGGTCATTTTTATTGAGCGGCGGCTGTACTTGTTCTTTGTCCTGCCTTCGACTTTCCTGCCGTTCTCGTCTTTCGTTATCGCGCGCCTGACATGCACCATGTTGTTTTCCCAATCGATGTCGTCGATTTTTAAACCGATCTGTTCGCCTTGCCTCAAGCCCGAATAAAAGGCAAACCTGAAATAAGGTTTCCAATGGTCCGGCAGGGTCTCTATCAGGAGTCTCTGCTCCTTGATGGAGAAAGGCCTAATTTTTTCGTAGGCGTCGCCTTCGGGCAGTTTCTTGAAGCCCAGAAATGGGTCGAATCCCATCCACCCGAACTCGCTTCGCGCACTTTTGCATATTGTTTTCAGGGGCACGAAGACCTTGTTAAGGGTCTCGTTGCTCAGGGGTCTTTTCGTGTAATGTTTTTTCTTCGCCCAGACAATGAATTTTTCAAAGGTGCTCAGGTTGATATCGTCGACCCTGCACGACTTCATATGGTCTTTGAACGCGGATAGTTCATGAGCATAAGCCCTTTTAATCGCATCCCATTTGAGCGCAGGCTTAAAAATCTTGCCGACAGGAGTAAGAGGTATATTATCAATAATAACCACCTCTTTTGGGAGAGCAGCTCTTTCTCCCACAACTTCGCGCAAGTACCTCATAATCTGTTCTACTGAGAGATGCACACCTTTTTTCAACTGCACGTACAGGCAGACAGTTTCTCCTGCATAAGGGTCTGGCTTCGCTACCGCTGCAGCAATATCTATTCCTTCAAGTTTATATATTGGATGTTCGACTACCGCCGGGTCGATGTTGTGGCCCGATCGCCGGATGAGTTCCTTGCTTCGACCTGCAAACCAAAAGTATCCGTCCGAGTCCTGTCTCGCCAGATCTCCCGAATTTAGCCAACCCTCTTTTGCCCAAGCTTTGCTATTATGAGTCGGATCCTTATATCTCTGCATAATGGTGGGGCCACTTAGGCAAATGGTGCCGATTTCATTTGGCTGAGCTTCTCTTGCAAATATGCCATTATCAAGAATACAGACCTTCTGCTGAACATACGGCATCGTCAGGCCCATCGAACCAATACGTCTGTCGCCCTCCAGGGGATCCATCGATGTTATAGCAGTGGCTTCTGTCATACCATAGCCTTGGGCGATTCTTACGCCTAATTTGGCCTCAAGTTTTTGAATAATCGATTCAGACAACGTTGCGCCGCCGATAGTAACAAAACGAAGTGATGAAATATCGGTACCATCCAGCGGCGCATCAAGAAACATAGAAGCGATAGTGGGAATTATAAAGGTGGCGACTCCATGGTACAGCTCTATTATTTTGAAAATATTGGGTATTACAGTGGTATCCCGGATGCCGACAGGAGTAACGATGAGAACGTGTGCCCCTACAGAAAAAGCTAGGGAACCTGCAGCAACCGTTGCAAGTGAATGAAATAAAGGAGTTAATCCGAGTATCGTTTCGCCTGGATTGGGCATTCCATGCTCTAAATTCATTATAAAAGGGTTGGCAGTATCATTGAAGTGAGTGCGTTGCGCGAGCTTCGGCGCTCCGGTAGTACCGCCTGTATAAAACATGGATGATATGTCGTCCCTTTCAATAATACGATGCGAATCGAGTGTTTCTCCCTGAAAACTTTCGATTATCTCCTCGTACGAGTAAATACCGTTCTTTTGGTCACCTTTCCCGTTTATTACGACAATTGCTTTGAGTCCCGGCAGGCCCTTGCGAATAGTTGTCACCTTTCGCCATATCTCCAGACCGACGTCACCACTTTCGTTCCCTGGTACCACCAATATTTTTGTTTTAGCAGAATCACAGAGGTCCACAAGCGCGGAGGCTTCCAACATGTAATTGAGCGGATTTACGATTCCTGCCGCTTGCGCCCCCCAATAGACAAAATGATACTCCAAGAAATTCGGAAGGATCACAGAAATTACATCGTCCCGTCCAATCCCGAGACCATAGTAAAGGTTAGCCGTTTGCGTTACCTTACGAATGAACTCACGATAGGTTACCTGTACCGGATTTGCGTATTCTTTTCCGGAACGAATGAAGCTGATGGCTTTGGCATCAGGATTTATAGCTGCACCATGCTTGAGCATGTCATAAGTATTGAAATAAGGCATCCTCTTCTCCAAGGAGACCTTTTCAATTTCATGTATATCTGAGACCGTCGCTCTCCTAAATCTTTTTATAATTATCCTCCTAGGATTAATGACGGCCCGCGAAAATATCTATCCGATTTTCCACCTTTCCTGTTAAAAAGAGCAAAACGGTACTGACTGGTTTAGATGCTGGCAGCTGTGAAGGTATGATTCTCTGAAGTGCGATTTGGTATCGTTTGGTACTTTTGTTCAACTGCCAGTTCCTCATTTTGTATTAGCTATAGCCGACGCAAAATAAAAATGCGGCGTCGTGGTCACGACAACCAGTCGGTGCCTATCCGATTCTCTTGTAAAGCTTAGAGCGGCTTACACCGAGAAGTTGAGCCGCTTTGGCTTTATTATTATCTACAAGATTCATGACGTGGAAAATATATCTCTTTTCAATCTCGTCAAGACTCAATATCTCATTGGGGAAGCTCAGAGAAGACTGTTTAGGTTTGTTGCTCGCAGAATTATCCACAATATTTCGCGGGAGCTCATCTACACCTATTTCGTCGCTCGTCGACGAGAGAAGAGCTGCCCTTTCCAGGACATTGGCAAGCTCCCGCACGTTACCAGGCCATCGATATGCAGTGAGTAGTCTCATAGCCCCAGGAGAAATGCGCTTAATAGTGTTTCCTCTGGCAAACTTCTTAAGAAAGTATTCAGAAAGACAGGGGATATCTTCTTTTCTTTGTCTCAAAGGCGGCAAATCGATAGTGAACGCATTGAGTCTGTACAAAAGGTCTGCCCGGAATCTCCCTCCCTCTATTTCGGTATTGAGACTCTTGTTGGTCGCACACACAAATCTTACATCGACCTGTAGTTCTCTGGTGTCGCCCAACCTTCTAAACCTCCCGGTCTCTAATACCCTCAGGAGCTTTGCCTGGATATTAGGACTCATGTCCCCCACTTCATCAACAAAAAAGGTTCCTTTATTGGCTATCTGCAGGAGGCCCAGTTTATCTGCCTGAGCACCTGTAAACGCACCCGCTTTGTAGCCGAAAAGCTCACTCTCCAGGATATTTTCCTGGAGAGTGCTGGAATTGATCGCCACAAAAGGATTGGCGGATCTACCGCTCATCTCATGTATTGCCCGGGCGATAAGTTCCTTTCCAGTACCTGTCTCCCCTAAGACAAGAGCGGGAATATCGGAACGGGCTACCAATTCGACTTGTTTCATTACTTGCTTGATAACCTTACTTTCCCCAATGTACTTGTTCGAGGTATCCATTCGATGTAGCTGTTCCTGAAGGATTGTATTCTTTTCCAACAGCGATTTTTTTTCATATGCCTTGATAATAGCGTTTTGAAGACGAGAAAATTGATATGGTTTGGTGAGGTAATCATTGGCCCCGAGTTTCATGGCAGTAATGGCTGTATCCACCGATGCAAATCCGGTTAGCATGAGTATTTCCATCGTCGGCTGCACGTCTTTAAGCTTCCTCAGAAGATCGATGCCGTCTATGTCGGGAAGGCGAATATCGAGAATACACACATCGAAGCTGTGTGCCTTCGAGACAGCGAGAGCCTGTTTTCCGGTAAATGCCGTAGTGGCTTCGTAGCCTTCCTGTGATAGTCTTGTCTTGAGGCCGTTCGCCATCCTTTGTTCGTCGTCAACGATAAGAATGCTTATCATATTTTTCCTTCAGATCATTCAAGGGCTTGAAGTGTGACCCTAAATGCACTGCCCTTTCCTCGACTGCTGGTCAGCAGATCGAGAGTTCCCCCCATTTTCCTCACTAGCTCCTCGCTCAGGGAGAGCCCGAGGCCTGTTCCTTTGTCTGGCGCCTTCGTGGTAAAGAATGGAGAAAAGATCTTCTCCTTGTCGCGGTCGGAAATGCCCTTTCCATTGTCCTCTATGTCCACATATACAAGATTGTCAGGCAGGAGACCACACCGTATCTTTACCCTGGCGTGCTTTTTCTTTTCCACAGCATCGAAGGCATTCATGAGTATGTTCCAGAACACCTGTCTGATCGCGGTAATGTTAGCCCGAATCATCGGTAACCCCTCTGGAACTGTTTTTTCGACCTCAACGCCACTCTTGTTGAAATGTGCAAGTGCTAGCAAGTCATCAAGAAGTTCTTTCAGGTCAGTTTCCTCGTTCTCCGACACCGTAGGACTATTAAATTCCAGTAAGCCGTTCACAATCTTCTTGCAGCGGAACGTCTCTTCCTGGATAACGTCCAGGTAGGAACGCAGTTCTTGCACCTCCTTTCTGCTGAGGTGTTCCTTTTCAAGCCGCTGCCCTATCCCTGACGCGAGATCGGCATGGATAGCTATTGTAGCGAGAGGGTTGTTGATTCCATGAGCAACTCCCATGGCAAGCTTCGCCGTAATAGCAGCTCTTGCTTCCCGGACAAGCTGGTTTTTTATTTTTACTCTTTCTGTTGAATCTTCTACAATGCAGATCAGTCCGCACACCTCGCCGTCCTTTTCCCGCATCGGAACACCGTGAAAATCGAGGAATAGCCTCCTATCACCCCGGAACGTCACAAAAGGAAATTCTTTGAGATTAAAAGGTTGACCGGCTAGCCCCTTCTTTATATATTCTACCAACCCCGATTTTATCGTATACTCATTTTCTAGCCATCGGAATCCTATCACCTTGTCCTTTGCATCAGAGCCAAGGTCAATGGATTCTGCCATAGCCGGGTTTATACTGGTAAATACTCCATTCTTGTCAATCGTGCAGATGGCAACCGGAGCGTTCTCTACAATGGCGGTATTGAAATCATTGATTTGAGTCAGTACATTCTCGATTTTCTTTCTTTCTGTGATGTTCTGGATCATTTGAACAACTAAGGAGACGTTGCCGCCGTTGTATTGCATGGGCGTCACTGTTAACGAGAAACAGGACGAATTTCCATCGCTTTGCACAATCAGTTCGCTCTGTTCAATTCTGCCGGTGCGAAATACTTTACGAGCAGGACAACTATCACAGGGGGTATTTCGTTCGAAAAGGATAGAATGACATGGCGATCCGATTTTCTCCGACCCCGAAATGTGGATCATGTCTGACCAGAAAGCGCTTTCCCTGTTTATCCACCGGATATTGAGGTCGCTGTCCAGTACATAAATGCCTGCGTTCAGAGCATGAGGGACGGCCGGCGCAAGTAGATGCGAAACTTCATCGATCATGTAACATATTATATCACATTCAGTTACAGGAAATCTTCTATATAGTCCCATCAAGTTCCCCTCTGACTATCTAGCAAATACCAAGCCATAGGCTTTCGAAAGGGGTCCATGCGGGTATTCCACTATTTATAACAGATATAACCTATAAGAGTCTGACACCGACCTGACCTGATACCAGAAGAGCGTGCACAAAATAAGACATTTGTATTGGATTAAGTCACTTTTTGCATACAACCTCCTGCGCCCATCGAATATGATGCCCAAAACAAAATTGGGAAGTGTTGTCTTTTGTCGCACTCCTGGCCGGCTTATACGGCTGCTCTGCTTTCTGGCATCTGATTTGCTCAATACACTTCCAATTCAGTGCTGTTTGAATCATTCATGATCTCATGTAGCACTGATAAATCGAAGGAGATAATTATGGTTCTCGAAGGTGTGACGATTCTGGACCTGACGCAGTTGCTCCCCGGCCCTTTTTGTACTCAGATTCTGGCAGATTTTGGCGCTAACGTTATAAAAATAGAAAGCCCTGGTGGAGATTTGAGCAGGGTTCTTGGCTCAAGACCGCAGCAGAAATCATACACATTTATGATGCTTAACCGCAACAAAAGGAGCGCCGTACTCAATCTGAAAGAAAAGGAGGGAAGAGATACCTTCCTTCGCTTGGCAAAAAAGTCAGATGTGGTGATTGAAGGTTTTCGGCCAGGGGTAGTGGACAGGTTAGGGATCGGATATGACGATGTAGCAAAAATTAACGAGAAGATCATTTATTGTTCCATCTCCGGATACGGTCAAACCGGACCTTACCGCAACAGGCCCGGTCATGACATCAATTACATCGCTGTGGCCGGACTATTGGGTGCCACTGGCCTTGATGGGTCCAAGCCCGTTATACCGGGTGGACAAATTGCTGACATCACGGGTGGACTTCTCGCTGTTGTGGGAATCATGCTCGCCTTATGGGCCCGGGAAAAGACGAAGAGAGGACAGCGTATCGACGTTGCAATGATGGACGGCGCCGTAGCCTGGCTCCCCATAGTTTTGGGAGAGTATCTATCGGGCAGAACCGAGCCGAAGGGAGGACAAGATCTCTTAAACGGCGGGTATGCCTGCTACAACGTGTACGAAACATCAGACAATGAGTATATGAGTATCGGGGCTCTGGAAGCGCACTTCTGGGGAACGTTTTGTAAAGAGATTGGACAGGATACCTTCATCAGCCAGCAGTTTGCCGATAAGCAGACGCAAAAAGAGATGATCAGCAAAATACAAGAAGTGTTCAGCCAAAAGACAAAGGACGAGTGGATTCTATTGTTTCAAGATCGGAACGTGCCTTGTGAGCCGGTGCTTGGACTGGAAGATGTTCTCTCTCACACGCAGGTTTTGGCCAGAGACATGGTTACCGATATCGACTGCGGAGATGAAGGTAACACAAAACATCTCGGTATACCAATTAAACTGTCTATGACGCCGGGGGCGATCAGGACCCCGGCACCGCTTTTGGGGCAGCATACCCAAGAGATATTAAGAGAGGCAGACATGGCAACAGAGGAGATCGGCCGATTAACGGATGGCAGGATCATATAGTGTTGAAGCAAAAACAAAAAAAGGAGGGGTATTATGAGTGTTAACGGGGAATACAGGAATAAAGTTGTGTCTTTCGAACAGATGGCTAAACAGATAAAGTCGGGTGATACGGTAGTAACAGCCCTTTCATTGGGCGCGTGGTCAATAGAAGTGGTTCATGCCATCCTTGACCGTTGGAAAGAGCTGGAAAACGTGACCCTGATGGACGCACTCCAGTTGAATCCAGAGATAAAACTTTACAGCGAAGAATTCCTGAAAAAGATACATGGGAGAATTAACTTCTGCCCAAATTTTGCCACTCTTGTTATTCGCAAGCTTCTCCAGACAGGATTTATTGATCATTTTTGCAACCAGAGTTCGGATGCGGGAGAAAAGTTGGCGAGAAACGCCGACGTCTTTATTACACAAGTTACGCCTCCAAACCACCAAGGCTTTGTGAACCTGGGGCTTACAAATTTTTACACAATGGATACTATCCGGATAGCTAGGGCTCTTGGAAAAAAAATGCTCGCCATAGGAGAGGTCAATGATCAGCAGCCGGTAGTATATGGGGATAATTGGATGCACGTCTCCGAGTTCGATTTTTTTGTAGAGAATTCCAAGCCGATCCCCATTTTCAAGAGGGCGGAACCTGGTGAGGCAGAGCGTAATATTGGAAAGTATGTTGTTGAACTGATCAATGATGGAGATACGTTTCAAATGGGACTCGGGACAATCCCGGAAGCCGTTGTGAATCACCTTCATGTGAAGAACGATCTCGGTGTTCATACAGAGATGTTTCCAACGGACCTGCCTGAGCTTGTTCGCAAAGGGATCATAACAAACAAGAGAAAGCCATTCCACACAGGTGTGACAGTTGCCTCCTTTTGCCTTGGGGACGAGGCCATGTATGAATACGTCAGGGAAAATCCCGTTTGTGAGTTTTATCCCGGATCATATACAAATAATGCTGCATTCATCGCCCAACACCCTAATATGGTGGCGATAAATATGGGTTTACTCGTGGATCTCAGTGGTCAGATAGTTTCAGAAGGGATCGGCCACAGAATGATAAGCGGTCCAGGAGGGCAGCTCGATTTTCAGATCGGGGCCTATTATTCCAAGGGGGGCAAGGGTATTACCCTTATAAAAGCGGCAAGAACTTTGAAGGACGGTATGCTGGCTTCCTCTATCGTTGCGGACCTTCCTTTGGGATCGCCGGTTACCGTGCCAAGACACTTTGCAGATTACATCGTAACTGAGTATGGCGTTGCTCATCTGAAGAATAAGACGAGGCGGCAACGAGCAGAAGCCCTCATTGAGATTGCGCATCCTGCATTTCAGGATGAACTGCGGGCTCAAGTGAAAGAACGTTTTTATGCCTGAAACGATTGCTGAATATCTTTTGAAGGCAAGCATGGTTACGCATACGGACAAAATCAACGCACTAAAACATATGGAGATAAACGATGAAAAGGACAGTTATTGTAAGTGCAGTACGGACCGCAATCGGCGACTTTGGTGGCTCGCTGCGATCCGTTAACCCGGTAGACTTATTCATAACGGTAATGAAAGAAGCAATCAAACGGGCCGGTATAGACAAGGAGATACTTGATCAGGTTGTGTGCGGTTGTAGCTTTGCCGCCCTTGAACAGAATATCGCCAGAATATCGTCTCTGTTGATGGGGTTGCCTGACTATGTACACGGGGTTAGGGTCGATTGCGCCTGTGCCTCATCTGCACATGCGATTGTTTTGGGTCATTACGCGATAGCTACGGGTAACGCCGATGTTGTGTTGGCAGGTGGTGTCGAATCGATGAGCAACGCGCCGTATATCCTTTCCTCATGCCGCTGGGGACAAAGACTCAATCACGGGAAAATGGAGGACATCATATGGAGTGGTATGCAGGAATATCCTGTCGGGGGAGGTGTCGGCCTTGCGGCAGAGAGGCTCGCTGAAAAATACGACCTTAGCAGGGAGGAATTGGATGAGTTCGCTGTCTCGAGTCATCAGAGGGCAGCCAAGGCTATAAAGGAAGGCAGATTTACACGAGAAATAGTGCCTGTTGAATTGAAGGCCGGGAAAAATAAGACCGTACAGTTTGCCACTGACGAACACCCTCGGGAGGATACGAACCTTGAACAATTAAGTAAACTACGTCCGTCGTTTAAAGAAGGGGGGCGTGTAACGGCCGGTAATGCTTCTTCCCTCAATGACGGTGCTTCAGCGGTCATCCTGATGAGCGAAGAAAAAGCTGCTGAACTGGGCATCAAGTCGCGGGCAACAATCAAGGCCACGGCCTCCGTGGCATGCGATCCGTTCCTCGTGGGCATAGCCCCCGTTCCTGCAGTACAAAGAATACTAAAAACTACAGGACTATCGTTAAACGATATACAGCTTTTTGAGATCAACGAGGCATTTGCCGCTTATTACCTTGCCACTGAGAAGGAGTTGGGCCTCAACAGGGAGATCACAAACGTCAACGGCAGTGGCATTTCTCTGGGACACCCTGTTGGCTGTACGGGTGCCAGGCTTGTTGTCACACTTCTCCATGAGATGGAAAGACAGGGGCTGAACTTGGGTCTTTCTTCTCTTTGCGCCGGTGGTGGCATCGGGAGCGCGATTCTCCTCGAAAGAGAACAAACGTTCCAATGAAAGAAAATGAACGCTTCGAGAGTTTATTAGCTGTCCGGTGAGAGACGCCTCAATATGCATAAAAATAGAATGATAGGGGGGTTCTAATGTCAACTGAAATTAAAAATGTGGCTGTATTAGGCAGCGGTTCGATGGGGACCGGTATTGCCCAGGTTGTAGCCGTTGGAGGTTACAGGGTATCGGTCTATGATATCTCTCAACCAATGCTGGACAAATCGAAGAATACCATATCAAAACAGTTGGACAGAGCGGTAGCAAAAGGCAAGATGACCGAAGAGGCCGCAAAGAATGTCGTTGAGAGGATAGCATTCACCATGGATCTGAAGATGGCTGTCGGGGACGCGGATTACATTATCGAGGCAATCCCGGAGATCCTTGACCTGAAAAAACAGATTTTCTCGCAGGTGGATAAGCTGGCAAAAGAATCGGCAATTATTGCTTCAAATACTTCGCAGCTCAGCATTGCGTTGCTTTCGAGCGCCACGCAACGTGCCGACCGTGTCATAGGCACACACTGGTTTTTCCCCCCCCACGTGATGAAACTGATCGAAGTGGTAGTAACTCCGGGAACGTTGGCAAACACGCTGCAAACAACACTGGATTTTTGCAGCAAGATAGGCAAGGAAACCGTCGTGTGTAAAGACGTGCCCGGCTTTATTACGAGCAGGGCGATCTCTGCCATGCAAACGGAGTGTTTCAGGCTCTATGATGAGGGTGTGGCCTCTCTTGAGGATATTGATAAGGCCATGAGGCTCGGATTTAATCACCCTATCGGCCCTTTCCAGTTGGCGGATATGGCCGGTGTCGACGTGGTCTTTCATGCCATCGAATCACTCGGCCAGTCTTATGGAAACGATCGATTCAAACCGTCCGACATCATGTCCGGGTTAGTCAAGGCGGGGAATCTTGGACAGAAGACAGGTAAAGGTTTTTACGATTACAGCAACGACAAATAACTAATAGAGAAGGTACCGGCTTATGAGACTTTTTACTGAAGAGCACGATCAGTTCAGGGAGAGGGTCAGGGAATTTGTTGAGAAAGAGATCAACCCTTATGCCGAAGAAATGGAAAAGAAGCGAGAGATCCCCAGGCCTTTATGGAAGAAGATGGGTAACGTTGGCTTCCTCGGATTCAGTTATAAAAAGGAGTATGGCGGTCGGGAACTCGATATCATTTACAGCATTATTCTTACTGAGGAACTTGCAAAATCAAACTGTGGGGGAATTGCGCCTGCCGTGGGCGTGCACAACGACATGTCCAGTCCCTACCTTGACCACTTTGGCACAGAGAAGCAGAAGATGAAATATCTGAAGCCGTGCACAACGGGAGATGCTCTTTGCGCAATCGCTGTAACCGAACCGGACGCAGGGTCTGACGTTGCTGCTATGACTGCCACAGCAGTAAGAGACGGAGACCACTATGTGATCAACGGACAGAAGATTTACATAACGAACGGGTACTACGCCGATATAATCATCACCGCAGCCAAGACCGATACAAAGATCAAACCCGCATTTCGTGGAATTAGCTTGTTTATTGTTGAAAAAGAGGCGCAGGGGCTTTCTGCCAGTAAGCTTGACAAAATGGGCACGCACGCCTCAGATACGGCAGAGATTGCTTATGCAGATTGTCGTGTCCCTGTCGAGAATCTCCTTGGTTCGGAAGGGAGCGGTTTCAATTATATCATGCAATGCTTCCAGAGGGAGCGGTTAATGGTCACACTCTTTTCACTCGCTTCCTGTGAAAAGATGATTGACGAGACAGTCAATTTCTGCCGCAAAACGTCGGTATCTGGCTCCCCGATCCTTTCTTTTCAGGGGAACAGGCATAAACTTGTTCAGTTGATTTCTGAACTTCAAATGGTGAAGACATACACATACGATTGCTGTTTGGAATACCTGGCCGGCAACGACATAATACAGGGAGTATCCATGGCAAAATTCAGGGCTGGAGAGTTGGTCAACAAGACGGCGAGGATTTGCATGGGCCTGCAGGGCGATTACGGCTACTTGAAAGATAACGTGGCTGCCAAGATATGTCTCGACGCGAGGGTAAACATCATTGCCGGCGGTACTACCGATATCATGAAAGAAATCGTTGCCAAAGAATTGGGATTTTAAAGTGTTTATGGGGGTGATATATGTCCGGCAATCGTGTTTTGACAGAGGTAGTTGATAACATAGCCTTTCTTAAACTAAATAGCCCACCGGCCCATTGCCTCTCCAGTGCAATGATAGAGGATCTGAACACTGCCTTCAACAAAGTTTCGTCAGGGACGGGCATGCGATGCATCGTCATCACCGCAGAAGGGGACAGGTTTTTCGCCCTGGGCGCGGATATTAATGAGGTTGCCAAACTTGATGCGTCGATGAATAGAAAACTGGTGGCCCGTGTCGGGGAGGTTCTCAACAAAATACTGATTTCACCCATACCAACGGTCGCTGCCATTAACGGGTCAGCGATGGGCGGAGGACTGGAACTGACCCTCCACTGCGATTTTCGTATTTGTACCGAAGGGGTCAAATTCGGTCTTCCTGAAATAAATCTTGGGCTCATCCCCGGGGCAGGCGGAATTCAGCTTTTGCCCAGACTCATTGGGCTTCCCTGGGCCAAACGTCTGCTCTATACAGGCGAAGTAATAGATGCCAGAAATGCCCTCGCGATCGGTCTTGTCGATCAGGTCGTCCCTGACAATCAGACCCTTCGGGGAGAGGTGATGAAAATTGGTTCGCTTCTGGCCTCAAAGGCGCCACTGGCATATCGGGCAGTAAAAAAGGCACTTCTGGCGGGCATGGAGAAATCATACTCGGATGCAAGGAAAGAGGATGTCAGTCTCTTTGCCGAGGTCTGTGTTTCAGCTGACAAGCAAGAAGGAATCAATGCATTTTTAGAAAAAAGAAAACCCGTTTACACAGGGCAATAGATAAAGAGAGTTGAAACAGGACACATGGTTAACCGTGTGTCGAGCCCATCGGTTGATTTTAAGAAATGTGTGGATGAGAGAATGGTTTACGCGAAGATGGGTTTAAGCGACAAGGAGGTAGCAGAAAATGGATTTCGAGGTAAGTTCGGAGCAGAAAGATATAATAATTGCGGCCAGGGAATTCGCGGTAGGTGAGTTCACCGAGACTGCGAGAGATTTCGATGTTGCAGAAGAGTATCCGTTGGGCTTATGGAAAAAGGCCTGCGAGTTGGGTTTTGTCGGCCTTTTCATAGACGAGAAATACGGCGGTGCCGGCCTCGGTCTCGTTGAACAACTGATGGTCCTGGAAGAATTCTGCAGGATCGATCCCGGCTGTGGACACATACTCCAATCCACAATGGGGGCAGAGATAATACTTGCAAGCGGCACAGAGGAACAGAAAATTAAATATGTCTTACCCCTCACTAAGGGCACATCGATAATGGGTTGTGCTGTCGCTGAGAATGGTATGGGCATGGATGCAGGCGCTATTGTCACAACGGCGGTCCGCGTAGGAGGTGAGTATGTGATAAACGGGGAAAAGTCTTTTGTGACGAATGGCAACATAGCCAACCATCTGATAGTCCTGTGTTGCACTGATCCTTTGACAGTTAATCTGCGCGAGAGATTCAGTCTGTTGATAGTGGACACTACGTTGCCGGGATGCGAGGCTATCAAAATTAACGGCAAAATAGGGCTGAGGGCTTCTGACGTTGCCCAGGTGAAATTCAGCAATGCAAAGGTGCCGATAGAGTGTCTGTTAGGGGACAAGGAGGGAAAAGGGCTCAGTCAGGTCCAACTTTTTTTGGACATCAGGAAACTTGTTGCGGCAGTGCAGAGTGTAGGTTCGGCCCAGGGGGCCATGGACCAGGCAGTCTCTTACGTCAAGAAAAGAAAAGTTTTCGGTCGGACCGTGAGTACTTTCGAGGCCACCCAACTAAAAATTGGCGAAATGGCAACCTACATAGAAGCTGCGCGCAGGCTGTACTATCAGGCCGCATGGATGCTTGATCAAAACAAGAGGGATGCAAAGCTCATATCCATGGCCAAATGGTTTGCCGGGGAGACCGGAGGAAGAGTTGCAGATGAGGCGCTGCAGCTTCATGGCGGATACGGATATATGACTGAAAGCCCCGTTGAACATTTTTTCAGGGACGCGATATTTGCAGAAAATTATGGTGGCTACCAGGAATTAGAGAAGATTTCCATAGCCAGGGAGATTATCGGTGAAATGTGAGACGGTTTCGATGATCCCAACGACTGACGGAAGCCGAAGTTTGATCTCGCGGGAAAGGACTCGAATGTGTCAATTCCGTAAAAAATGGGGAGCTCAACAAATCCAGAAAGGAGGTAAAAAATAAAGTACCGACTCTGGAACGGCTCAAAAGAAGTAAAAATAGGTCAATGGTAGAGGAAACGTTAGCATATTAGATTCATCAAAAATAGGAAAGGGGGATTTTATGGAAGAGGAAAAATGGGCAGCTACCGGGCCAACAGGTTTCACAGCTTTTTCAGTGGTTTGTTTTATCATCTTTTTATCGCTCAATGGATATGTTCCGAAACAGAACATGCCGGTATTCTTTGCCGTGCTGACCGCAGGAGCAATAGCGCAGATCCTTGCCGGGATGGTGGAACTGAAGAGAGGGATGGCTACCGGCGGCAACCTTCTTCTTACTTTTGGAACGATGTTCATGTTCGGGCCAGCACTGACATTTCTTTTAACCGGGCTGAACATTGCGTCACCCCATCCTTTGATTGGTTACGTAAATATTGTTCTAGGAATTGTTCTGGGTATTTACATGATCCCTCTGTTACGGGCGCCGGTGATGGTCTTTTTGATTGGCCCAATGGGGTTTTCTGTTTTAACCAGCCTGGGCCTTGCGGAGCTCGGATTTGTTGCTTTCAAACCGATTGCGTCTATTCTCTTTGCGGTGTCTATAATATACGGGCTTTACATGATGGCGCACGGTTTGGGAGAAGCGGCGCACATTCATATTCCCGTAGGAAAACCGTTAATGCCAATGAAACCTCCGCAAAAATAAGTGCCTGGCAGTAATGACGAAAACTGTTTTTTGTTTTACCTGCACTAATTGTTGTACCGCCGGCGAAAGCTCACTGCCGGCGGTACAACCAACAGAGGGGCGCAGCGTTGCTCGGTTGGTACGGTGTCGTTGTCGGGCACAACGTCAAGGAGATCGTGCAGCATGAATGGGAGATAAGAAAAGAACAAGGCGATGATATTAAATTGCACTAGTCAGTATTTGCGTTGACAACCGGCCCTTCGGTTAAGTCTTTTTTATACTACACGGCCACGATTTCGGCACGTAGGTCGTTAAATGCACTTATACCTGGAGCAGAGCATGTCCATCCCTATGCTATATGCCAATCAATCTGCTCCAAAATGTTAACGGGATCATATTTATTTTCAACCATGTCATGTACCTGATCGATTGTCCTTTTCAGTTTTTCAATCAGTTTGTCTTTACTGCTGAGCATTAACGCAGACTCATGGAAGAGTTCCTGTAGCTGATTGACCTGATATTCCTTGTGCTCAAGTGCTCCACTGAAAGATTCTGGGAGATATGAAACCAAGACATGGGATAAACGCCGGACAATAAGGCTTGAACCTGCTCCCTTGAATATTGCTTTGCGACTTTTATCATCTTGTTGAGTGTGTCCCGCCCAATTCCTGTGGCCAGAGAGATTCTTTCCAGCTCTTTCGTCCCGTATTTCCCCTTGTAGAATGCGTTAATGGACCGTCCTATTTCCGAATAGCTTGTCTGTTGCGTTATCGATGATCGTTGTCTATCATGGTGTTGTTACCATCTTTTTTAGACAAATTGATCTTTAAACTGTTATGAAGATTTTCGAGATCTCTAAGAATCTTGACTATGATATTCTATGGGTCTCATAAAACGGCGTGCCCTTCAGTTTCATGTTGTACGCCGTAACCATTAGAGTTTCTAAATTTCTTGCATCAGCGCTGTTATAGTCAAGAAGCATCTTCAGATTTCTTTCATCACCCGTTCTCCTGTATGCATCCCATAGAATCACGGCGTAATATCCGTCGATGTCGCTCAGGTCTCCGCGGTCAATTCCCATTTGTCTTTCGCATCCCTTAAGACCGCCCGAAAAACCCAGACTTTTAAGAATATACCGGAGATCAATATGGACGTGGTTCAACTGTATTTTGAAATAGTGCTGAATGAAAGGAACGTCGAAGCACCTTCCATTATAAGTGACGATGATCTTGAATCGTTCAATGTCCCTCACAAAGTCATCGAGGTTTTGTCCGTTGACATAGGTATGAATTCTTTGACCGTCATAAAGGGCGATTGTTGTGATCTCGTTACACCAGTTTTCTAAACCCGTGGTTTCGATGTCAAGATAGGCAACAGTATCTCGGAAATGAGAGAATAACCGCCAATACTGATTTACCGGAAGGTGTTGGATAAAATAATGGGGATTACCTGAGTGTAACTGTCTTGATGACTCTTCAAGGGCCGGAAGCATTGATGTTACTTTGTTCCTTGAGAGCGGAATTTCCTGTGATTGGTTGAATAATTCCCAATTATGTATCCCCACATCCCACAGCTTTGTTTCGGTAATTAACCCTATTCTTTGGATATGATAAAAGGTATTGGTGAGCATTTTTAGGCTCTTTTCCGAGTTTCTTTTTCATTAGTTACCATGGAGTTATTCTCTTTATCATACCGGGCCAACCAGAGCTTTATGCTCTCACGAATGATTTTAGACATAGATATCCTTTCAAGCGTTGAAATCATCCTAATACGCGTGTACATATCGGGTTCGAGAAGCAGGTTCATATTTCTTTCGACCACGTATTTTAGGGGGGTGATTTGTTTAATTTCTGGCAGTTGGCAGATGTTACCAATATTCTGGATCGTTCTCTTATTAAACTCCTCTATGAGGTGTTTGGAGAATCTTGAAAAGGTCCTATACCGTAACTCTGCTCGGCCGTCATCAAAGCTGAAGAAGAGTACGGGATAGCCATTTAAACATACATTATCAGCGATGTTATTCAACAAGACGGTCTTGCCAGTTGATGGGATACCACCAAAGATATAAAACCTCCCGCCAGCAAAACCTCCATCCATGTGATTTTCAAGATCGACCAGGTTTTGGTTTGCAAAAGAAACCCTGACGTAATTCTGTTGGTATTCTGTGACGGTTTTATTAATATCGTCCAGAAGGGAGTTGACGTTGATCTTCGGTGCCGGGGCTGTTATCGTCTGGTTTTTCTTCTCCAGTGCCTTTACGGATTCGAATGTCTTTTTCAACTCATCTGGGTCAAGCGGCGGTTTGACCTTACCCCGGTTCCATATCTGGAGCATTTCCCAGACCTCAGTTTCCTTCATCCCGGTCTTCAGAAGATGACCACTCAATCTGGTCGCGGAGTGGTTCCTTTCTCCCTGCGTGCATCCATTCTGAAGGAGATCGAGATATTTGTCCCTTTTTGTTTCCTGCGTCTTAGGCTCGTGGGGCTCTTTTGCCGCCTGGAGCACTTCGTCATTCGCAGGGACCGTTTCCGCTATGTCATGCAAATCAGGCTGCCTTTTATCTTGAACCGTATTGTTGTCGGGAACGCTCCGCAAATAATCGAGCATCCATGGGGTGCATGGTGAAGGATTGACCTGAGTAAACATCAGTAAATTCATGGTTAATTAACATACTTTCTCCTTAGAAATGTTTTATTAGGTATTATGCCGAAATCCAGTTTTAGGACGGTCTGTGAAAATGATAAAGCGCGGCGGCATTCAATAAATCAAGGCAAAAGATGCCCGGGTCAGGTCAAAATTTTTCTTGCCCAAAATTTGCCCAAATTTTCTACGGCATAGGTAAAAACGGTTAATCAAGGTGAACTATCGACGAAAGGTGTTACGGTGTAACTGTTCAATATTTCATGTATTTTGTTACCAATTTTTCATTGTCCATACTTTTATTTTTTGGCCTCCGCCCGACTCTGACTCCGTGAATCAAGGTTCAAATCCTTGTCTCCCAGCCAGAATAAAAAAACCGGCCCCGCGGGCCGGTTTTTTTATTCTCCTATAGCGCTTGATTCATACCATGGGGCAGCAGCCAGGATCAAGATTGATAGAAAGCTTTCCGGTCCAGTCACAGTTTCTTCCGGCAAACGCAGCCGCTTCGACAGGACCATTGAATAACACGTGCCTATCGGCCGGCCGACGACGTGCCGTGATCTTTACCTTCCCCATTGTTTGTCAGGGCGTACTTACGTATTTTGTCGGATGCGGTCTTGGGAAGGGAGTCCATAAATTCGATATACCGGGGGATCTTGTATCTGGCGAGTTTGGCTCTGAGAAAGTTCAGAATCTCATCAGCATCGATCGTTTGGTCGTCTCTTAGCACGATAAAAGCTTTGCCTACTTCGCCCCATTTTTCGTCAGGCACACCGACCACGGCGGCGTCCGCCACATTCGGATGGGCGAGGAGCAGCTTCTCGATTTCTGCGGGATAGACGTTTTCACCTCCGCTTATGTACATATCCTTCTTCCTGTCCATGATGTATACGAACCCATCCTCGTCGATGCGCGCAATGTCACCCGTGTGCAGCCATCCGTCCCTGATAACCTCGTCTGTCAGGTCCTGACGCTGCCAGTAGCCGCTCATAACAATGGGTCCCTTGACAATTACTTCGCCGTTCGTTCCCGGGCGTACGGGGTTGCCGTTGTCGTCCACGATTTTGACCTTGCCATGGAAGATGGGATGACCGACGGAACCGATCTTTTCTCGCGCCTCCTCGCTGGGCAGCCAGAAGATGGTGGAGGCTTCGGTCAATCCGTATATCTGGGAGACTACAAGACCCTTCTCGGCTAGGGATTGAAGCAGATGGGCGGAGACGCGCTCGCCGCCGGTAAAGCAACAACGGACGGAACTCAGGTCGTATTGGCCGAGGTCACACTCGTTAAGGATAAATTGATAGACCGTTGCGGGGAGTTCCATTAATGTCACCTGATACTTCTGCGCCGTTTCGAGGATCTCCACGGGGCGAAACCGCCTTTTCACGATGATGGTCCCCCCCTTGTAGAGGACGGGCGCTGAATCGACGATCAATCCCCCGGAATGGAACATGGGTCTTGTCACGATCATCCGGTCTTTGGTGGTCAGATCGAAGAACATATCCGAGTTGAGGACGTTGAAGAAGGTCTTTCTGTGTGAAAGGACAGCGCCCTTGGGCTGTCCGGTTGTCCCGGACGTGTACATGATGATGTGCGGATCGGTATCTCCGGCTCTTTCCTCGACTTCGAGTTCCTGATCACTCATCGGGGCAAGCAGGGATTCATAGCTGCACGCCCACTCTGGAGCCGGCTTTTCGGTTCTGTATGGTGAGCAATGGATACAGCATTCCAGCGGTGCCTGGGCGCGCACCTCCAGAACGCTCTCGGTGAATTCTCCCTCAAAGATCATCACCCTGGCTCCGCTGTCGCGCAGGATGAAACCCATCTCAGGTACGGCAAGCCGCCAGTTTATGGGAACGATTATGGCCCCCACCTTGGCAAGGGAGAAAAAAACCTCGATGTACTCACGGCAGTTGTGAAGCAGCACGGCCACGCGATCGCCCTTTGCCACGCCGAGACCGATAAGGGCACGGGACAACTTGTTGATTCGGTGGTCCAACTCCCGGTAGGAGCATGGAACGTCATCAGCTATGATCGCAGTCGCATTCGGCTTGATTGCACTCCATTGTTGTATCCAGTCGCCAATATTGACAAGTCTTTCACTCATTCTTGTTATCCTCTTTCCAGTAATAATATGAAGCTTGATAGCGTGCACATCACGGCCTTACCCCCTCCGATGTCCCGTTCGTCGAATGCACCGGACTGCTGCATTCCGAAAGCGACGGCGTTCTACCGGTGGATTCCGCCCTGAGCCGCCGTGTCTCCTCGTAATTGACGGTGAGATCGGGATTAAACGCCACGAGATAATCGGTTTCAGCCGAATGGCGGCCGATCTTGCCATTGATAAGGTCCCATCTCACCTTCTCGGGATCCCTTTCCGCGGGCGGCCCGTAGCCTCCGCTGCCGGGCAGGCGGATGCTTAGCAGCTGCCCCGCCAGGATGCGGCTGACTCCCTTCGATTTCTCCTTCCGCTCGCCAGGCGAGTCGGGGTTGAGGACGAAGGAGCCCGAGGCGCCTTCTTTCCCGCAAAAGAGCCCCTGCGGGGCAAACTTCTGCCGGTCGGAGTACCGTGCCCACAGGACGTCAGTGAGAAAGCGTATGTCACGGCGGAGAGAAAGGCCGCCGCGCCAGGTCCCCGCACCTCCGGAATCGGGGATGAAACCGTAGCGTTCTACGATAACCGGGTATTCCAGCTCGACAGCCTCTATGGGTGTGTTCATGAAGCGGCCGAGATGCAGGTCCTGGCCGTCGGGACCGTCTTTATCGGGCCTCGCGCCGCCCCCGCCCCCCTGGATCTCTACATAGGTAAAGTTCTTATTGGTTGCGGGATTGACACCGGTGAAACTACAGGTGCACGCTTGGCCGTGGCTTCCCGCGACGACCCTCCGTGGTACGACGCTGCTCATCGCTTTCAGCATCGCTTCGGTAATCTTCGTCATGGTCTGGCTCCTCGCTGTCACGCCCGCGGGCAGGCACGGCCGGGTTATCAGCCCTTCGGCGCTGTCCACCTCTATGGGACGGAACGTGCCGGAGTTTACAACCATGTAGGGGTCGACAATACCGACCATTGTATAGAAGACTGCGCCCTGGGAACATGACCACGGGCAATTGATATTGCCTCGCGTTTGCGGACTGGAACCCTCAAAGTCGACGCACATCGTGTCCCCGTCGATGTGGATATTCACCTGGAGCCTCACGGGGATATCCGAGACGCCGTCATCGTCCACGTGGTCCAGTCCGGTATACGTTCCATCGGGCATTTCACTTATCGCCCTGCGCATGAGGTTTTCGCCGTAATCCTGAAGCATAACCGTTGCCTTCTTGAACGTATCCAGGCCGTACTTGTCGATCAGGGCCTTCACGCGCACAACGCCGGCAAGTGTGGTCGCGGCCTGGGCTCTGAAGTCCTCAAGCGTCTTGTCGGGAATGCGTATGTTGCAGGCTATGATGTCGAAGATCTCCGACACCTCCTTGCCCGCCCGGTAGAGTTTCACCGGGGGAAGCCGCAGCCCCTCCTGATATATTTCGGTCAGTCCGCCAGCCACGCCGCCCGGCACCGATCCTCCCATGTCAAGCTGATGGGCGATGTTTGCAACGAAGGCGACGAGTTCGTCGTCACAGTAGACGGGAGAGAAGAACTGCATGTCCAGCAAATGCTGGCCTCCCCGGTAGGGATCGTTGCAAATGACGACATCCCCATCCTCAAGGACGGGGGCAACCTCGAGGAGGTTCTGGATTGTCGTCGGCAAACTGAACATCATGAGCGGGCACAGATGTGCCTGTGCCAGGATGCCGCCCGCGGCATCAAGGACCGCGCAGTTGATGTCCATGATCTCCTTGACTATGGTGGTTCTGCCCATTCTCATCAGGTTATAGCCCATGTCGTCAGCAATCGCTTCAAGGCCGTACCGGATGACTTGCATGGTAGTCGCATCGGGCATAGTCTCTGACACTTTAGTGTCCGTGGCGTCAAATGTTTTCAAAGTTGTCTCCCGTCTGTTTCTCCGTCCGGCCTGATTATGATGTTCCGGAACCGGTCTATCCTGCCGGCCCATCCGTTTGGGATCAATGTTGTTGAAATCTGCTCCTCAATAAGACAAGGTCCAACGATCGCATTCCCCGCGCCAAGACGGTCGCGTTCATATACCGGTATTTCGACGGGTTTCGCGGCATCCAGGTATACGGCCCGCCGCTCTTTTTCCGCACTCGCCGGAGGGACGGCACAATCCGGCTCCTCACGCAGGGCAAGCCGCGGATTTCGACCCATAACCCTTACCCGCAGGTTGATGATCTCGATCTCGGCTGCGGGCTCATTGTATGAATAGATCTGGCGGTGGAGGGTGTGAAAGGCAGAGGCCGTGGCCTCCAGTTCCTTTTCCCCGAACCGCCGGTCTCTTGTTACCGGTGTATTGAGCTCCCACGACTGTCCCTCGTACCTGAGATCCGCGGACCACTCAATGGAGATATCCTCATTCTCCACGTTTTCTGCCTTCAATTGCAGGACACCCTCATCTTCCATGCGCGCGAAGCCTTCCGCCAGCTGTTCCGGCGTGACATCCCGTCGCCGTTTTGCCAGCGTTCGCACATAGTCATGCTGGATATCGGCAACAGCGAGCCCGACGGCGGAGAAGTTGCCGCACATATTCGGGACGATGACGGTTCCTATGCCAAGCTCCAGGGCCATTGCGACCGCATGGTTGGCGGCTGCCCCCCCGAAGGGCACCAGCACGAATTCCCTCAGGTCATAACCCCGCTGGACCGACACCCCGCTGATTCCCTTGGACATGTTCGCATTGACTATTCGTATTATGCTGTGCGCCGCCGCCTCGACCGACGTTCCCATGGGTTCTGCCACATGTTTCCTGATCGCTTCGAGAGCCCGCTGCCTGTCCAGGCGTATGCGGCCTCCGAGAAAATAGTCCGGGTTGAGTCTTCCGAGTGCCACGTTCGCGTCCGTCACTGTCGGCAGCGTACCACCCCATCCGTAGCATGCGGGACCCGGCGCAGACCCCGCGCTCTGCGGACCGACATTAAGGACCCCGCCCTCGTCGACCCACGCGATGCTGCCGCCTCCTGCCCCTATCGTTTTCATATCGACCATGGGCAGTTTTATGGGATACTCGGTGACGCCGCCCCAGGTTGTTGTCTTAGGCACGCCTCCATCGATTATCGAGATGTCCAGCGTGGTACCTCCCATATCGGCTCCTATGGCCATCGTGTGTCCTGTGATACGGCAGATGAAAGCCGCGGCGATCGCGCCTCCGGCAGGACCGGAGTTGATGAGGTGCGCCGCATGGCTGCCGGCTACGTCTATGGTCATGGAGCCTCCGTTGCTCTGCATGATGTGGACTGGAATCTTACCATACCGGTTGTTTAACCGCGCCATGAGTTTATCCATGTAACGCTTTATTACAGGACCCAGGTACCCGTTCATCACGGTGGTGCATGTCCTTTCGTACTCGCGAAATTCGGGACAGATCTCCGAGGAAGTTGAAACAAGGGCCTCGGGGAACATCTCCTGGCAAAGTGTTTTGACCCGCTGTTCGTGGACGGGGTTAAGAAAAGAGAACAGCAGGGAGACAACGATCGCTTCCACATGTTCCCTTTTCAAAAACTGAATGGCCGTGCGTACCGAGTCTTCGTCCAGGGGAACGCGAACCTTCCCGTGGCTGTCGATCCTTTCCACTACACCTTTGCGCAGATATGCAGGCACCAGCGGGGGCGGATTGTCCACCCCGAAGTCGAAAGCCGCCTCCTTGGGACGGGCCACGCGTCGTATCTCCAACACGTCTTCAAACCCATTGGTGGTGATGAGGCCCACCCGCGCTCCCTTTCCCTCTACTATGGCATTCGTGCCGATTGTCGTCCCGTGGATCAGATAACTGAGCGACGCCATGGAGACGTCCGAAGTCTTCAGGATGTCCTCAAGACCGCTCAACACCCCTTGCGTAAGGTCGTTGTGGGTCGTCGGTGTCTTCGCATAATAGAACCGCGAGGCCTCGTCCTCGACGAGGATCACATCCGTAAAAGTTCCTCCCACATCAACAGCGATACGCATCAGTTCCTCCAGAACCTTCTCAATATTATGGGGCGGTATATACATCTTGTCCGCCTTGCCGAACAAATTACATACAATCTGAGATAATGTCAAGGCAAAAGTACTTTCTCAATATATTCCCTGATTACAAAATGTTACATGCAAGTATAAAAACTTTTATGTTTTTGTGTTGACACACATTCTCATATTGCATACAATATGTCCACGCAGGCCGCTTATGGATATGAGATTAAAAGAGATGGTTGTCGGGAGTCTGAGAGATGCGATCATACGAGGGGAATACAGGCCGGGTGAGCGCCTGGTGGAAAATGACCTCTGTGCGCGTTTTCAAGTAAGCAGGACGCCGGTGCGCGAAGCGCTGGATCAGCTCGACCGGGAAGGTTTTTTGAAGATCACTCCCGGAGCGGGCGCGCGAATTGCCGAACTCTCGCTAAAAGACGTCCTCGACATCTATGACATTCTGATTGTTCTGGAAGGGTCGGCAGCGCGTCTGGCATGTCCGCATATAAACGATGAACAGATCGCAAAACTCGAGGAGTACGACTTCCTTTTCCAGGAGGCCCGAAAAAAGGGTGACGAGGAGTTGCTTTTTCAGCTGAACCTTCGTTTCCACTGGCTTATCACTGAGGCTACCGACAACCGGCATCTGATCGATATGCGGCTTTGTTTCAGACGGCTGATAGACAGCATCAGCCGTATCTTTCCGCAGATTCCGGAGCAGATTGAGGTAACGATCGGGGAACACCGGCAGATTCTCGATGCGCTCAAGGCCCGTAATCCCTCACTGGCTGAGTTTACCATGCGCGAGCATCTGGAGGGAGCGAAACACAAACTGAAAGAGTATCTGGACAAAAAGGAAGTAGAAGCTCACAATCAGGAAAAAAAGTCGTTGGCCGTCCAATGAAGAGCGGCAGACTTGTGCTACCGGATCGGACATAGTTTTACTTGATACGGTAAAGGGCACGATAAAGGCAGTAAGTCACACTGATGTGATGTGAAACAATGGTGTTCCAGGGAACGGAACGCCATTTTGCTTTTTTGGCACTGAGTGAGACGAAGGCGTCTTGGAACCTGAATTTATCAGGTTCAAGGCGCCTTTTCTGTTTAATGGCGGGAAGCAATGTACAACAGGAAGAGAAGAAGTAAAAGTGAAAAGCCCATGCATCCGACATGGCGGCTCAATAGGGAGGATTAGCAATGAAGAAATGTCTGCTCGCGATTGTGGTTTGTTTTGCCATCAGTATGTTTGTGGCCCCTGCGGTCCTCAAAGCGGCCGAACTGGAATTGAAAGCCGTATCGTTCTTGCCGAAGGATCACAGGCTCTGTGCCCAGATCCCTGTCTGGATCGACAGGGTGAACACAAAGATGAAAGGTGTCCTCCGCATCAACTGGGTGGGCGGCCCGGAGGTGTCGGCGCCCTTCAACCAGGCGGAAGCCGTCAGGAAAGGGATATTCCAGATAGCGTTTCTACCTGCGGCTTACTATAACGGAATCCTGCCCGAAGCGGACGCTATCTCGCTTTCCCGCTATGACTTCAAGAAAGAGAGGCAAAAAGGCGGGATCTGGGACTACATGGTGGAACGCCACCGGAAGATCAACATCATACCCCTCGGTACCTGGCTTTACGATCCCTTCTATCTTTATGTGAAAAAACCGGTAACGAAGCTCGACGACCTGAAAGGTCTCAAGATGAGGACGGCGGCAAAGTACGACAAGATGATGAAAAAACTCGGTATAGTGCCCGTTACAATTGAATTCGGGGAGACCTATACGGCCCTGCAGCGTGGTGTTGCCGACGGTTTCGGATGGCCGACCATCGGACCGCGCGAGTGGGGATGGCTTGAGAAAACAAAGTATGTGATCGACATTCCGTTCTATACACGGCAGAACTGCTTTATCCTGATGAACCTGGACGCGTGGAACAAGCTGCCGAAGGACGCCCAGGCGAAACTGAATGATATCACTGTGAAATTCGAACCGGACATGCAGGCGTATTTCGAGAAGGCCATCCAGGCCGAAAAGGCGGAAATGGCCAAACTCGGGGTTAAGAAAATAAAACTCTCGCCCGAAGAGACAAGGCAATTCCTCAAGATAGCCGACGACGCTTTTCTGGAGGACCTGAGAAGGAAGGTACCCGATCAAGTCAAAGCAATGGAAAAACTGCTCGGCTTGTAGCCGGAAAGACGATAACCGGAAGGGATGGCGAGGTCATCCTGACAGAGTTTACAGGAGCGATGTATGGAACATTTCGGAGATGGACTTGAAAGGGTAATGAGCAGGGTAAACGGCTTCTTTGTCCTAATTGCTGCGATCATGCTGGTCGGGTTGATGGTTCTTGTCAACGCAGACCTTTTCCTCCGGTTCTTCTTCCGTTCACCCATTCTGGGTGTGACGGAAGTGACGGAACTGTTTCTCCTTTACATTACCTTTCTTGGTGCCGCATGGGTATATCGGGATGACGGTCACGTGGTCGTTGATGTCCTCCTCTACAACCTTGTGGCGGGTTCAAAGAGGTTTTTTACCATCCAGAATCACATAATCGTGGGAATCATCAGTTTCACCCTGATGTACTACGGTTTTCTCACCACGCTCGACCACTACATGCGTGGTGTGCGCAACCCTACCATCCTTGAGACGCCGATCGCGCTGGCAGTGGGTATAATCCCTGTCGGTGCGGCGGCCCTCTTGTTGGAGATCGTGATAAAACTACTAAAACTTTTGGCGAAGAGAGGTTAGCCCCATGGATTGGATTACTGCTCTCATACTGATCTTTGCGTTGCTCTCGGTCCTTTTTGTGATCGGCGTGCCGGTCGCATTCTCATTCTTCTTCGTAAACCTGCTCTTTGCCTTTTTCTTCTGGGGGGATGCCGGGTTTTCGCAAACTATCCTGAGCATCTACCGGTCGATCAGCCTTTTTTCCCTCGTCCCCGTGCCGCTGTTCATTCTGATGGGTGAGATCATTTTTCTCTATGAGATTGCCCCCAACATGATGGACACAATGGACAAATGGTTCGGCAGGGTGCCCGGCAGGCTCAGCCTCATGGCTGTTGCAGGCGGCGTTCTCTTCTCCACCCTATCGGGTTCGTCGATGGCGAGCACGGCCATGCTGGGCCAGACACTTCTGCCGGAGATGGAGAAGAAAGGTTACAAGGCTCAAATGACTCTGGGCCCCATCATGGGCAGCGGATGTCTTGCGGGCATGATGCCACTGAGCTCACTCGCCATTATCACTGCAACCCTTGCACAGGTCTCGGTGGGCGATTTCCTTGTGTCCATTATCGGTCCCGGATTGCTGATGGCTGTGATCTACGCGCTCTATATCATTGTCCGGGCGAAGCTGCAGCCCCATCTGGCCCCTGTGTATGCCGTCGAGTCTGTCTCCTGGGGTGAAAGAATAAGGCTTGCACTCAAGTACGTTGCGCCCATGGGGCTCATAATCGTCTCTGTTATCGGTCTGATCACGAGCGGTGTCGCCACGCCTACAGAGGCCGCCGCGGTCGGGGCATTGGTCTGTTGCGTGCTTGCATTCATCTACAAGGGTTTCCGGTTCGACATTTTCAAGAAGGCCGTAGTTCAGAGTCTGAAAGTGACGGTTATGATCTTCGTTATCCTCTCGGGTGCAACGGGTTTTTCGGAGATTCTGGCCTACACCGGGGCAACGCAACACATCGTCAACCTCGTGACGAATCTCCATATGTCGCCCCTGGGAATTCTCATCATGATGCAGATCATACTCCTTGTGCTGGGGACGTTTCTGGAATCGCTGGCGATTATGATGATTACCATACCCATCTATATGCCTATTGCAACGTCTCTCGGATTTGACCCTTACTGGTTTCTGGCCGTTTTTCTCATCAATATGGAACTGGCCACCATCTCACCGCCTTACGGTCTTGTACTCTTCACGATGAAGGGTGTTGCGCCTCACCATACGATGACAGATGTCTTCAGGGCCAGCGTACCCTTCAACCTTCTCGACGTGCTTGCGTTGGTGCTGATCATGGTTTTTCCGGGGATCGTCCTTTTCCTTCCACATCTTTTTGCCACGTAGAGACGCGCAGCGGGGGATGCCGCGGGAGATGCTTTGCAGGAATATCCGGCCATTTTAGAGCCGATATGATTTCAGAGGAATCAAACCGATGAAGATAAATAGTATACGCAGAGGATTTGTTGATACACCGGACGGGCAGATCCACTATGCGACGGCCGGTCGCGGCAAGTCCGTTCTGCTCTTGCACCAGACGCCGAGATCCTGGAACGAATACCGTTATGTCTTGCCCGTGCTGGCCGAAAAATACCGGGCCATTGCCATGGATACAGTCGGCTTTGGAGACTCGTACACGCTCGAAACCGAGGGGGCAATAGAGGAGTATGCGAAGGGCGTGGTCGCTTTTCTCGCAGCCATGTCAATACCGCGAGCACACGTTGTGGGTCACCACACCGGCGGAGTGATAGCCGTGGAAGTGGCCGCCGTTCATCCGGAGCTTGTGGACAAGCTCGTTCTCTCTTCAACACCGTACGTGGATGCTGAGGACCGGGAGGGCCGGAAGACCCGGCCCCCGATAGACCACGTTGAGGAGGCGGAAGACGGTTCCCACCTGAGTGAACTCTGGCGAAAGAGAATGGCCTTTTACCCCACGGGGAGACCGGACCTGTTCAGGAACCTGGTGATTGACGCCCTGAAGGCGGGCGGAAGCATGGAGGAGGGTCACCGCGCTGTGGGTAGGTATAGAATGGAGGATAAGGTTTCCCTGATAAAGGCGCCCACTCTTGTGATGGCAGGCTCAGAGGATCCTTTTTCTTTCCCTCGGATGAAGCCTCTGGCCGAGCGGATCAAAGGCAGCAAGACGGCGCTGATTCACGGCGGGATGGTACCCATGGTCGAGCAGATGCCGGAAGAGTTTGCCCGAACGGTCATGAGTTTCCTTGGCGGTGGGTAAAGCCGCAGGTGTGAAGCGGCCGCAGGCAGGCCCACGCACTGTACGTGGGCGGTGAAGGCAAGGTCGCGCGTATTGGAGGGAACTTTGGATTCTACCGGAACGACAAACCCATTGTTCGAAATAGTGAGCAACGTACATATTGTTCAAAATTACTATAAACTGACGTTTAACCTGCATGGTTCGCCCATCCCCCGACCGGGCCAGTTCTATCAGATTCGATGTTCCTCCTCGACAGACCCGCTTTTTCGTCGCCCCTTTTCCGCTCACAGTGTTGTCGGGACAGGGGATTGCCCGGCGGTGGAGATCCTCTATCGGATAGTTGGCAACGGGACGAAGTGGCTTCGCCGAAGAAGAAAAGGCGAGTTGCTGGACATTCTCGGTCCCTTCGGCAACGGGTTTCTTATCGATGACGGCGCCGACCCCGTCGTCCTCGTTGCGCGAGGTGTGGGGATAGCCTCGGTGTACATGGTCGGAGAAGCGGTGCGTAGAAGGGACAGGGAAAGGCGCATTCTCGTTCTTATGGGTGCCCGCACGAAGGAAAGGATATTTTATGAGGCTGAGTGCGAGTCGCTGGGCGATGTCTTCTTCTACACCGATGACGGCAGCAGGGGGTTCATGGGGACGGCTCCGGACCTTCTTTCTCGTCTTGTAAGGGAGAAGAGTATTCCGGAGCGATTCTCTATCTATGCATGCGGCCCCGCGCGGATGCTCAAAGACCTGGCCCGTCTGTCGGGGCAGTTGAATATCGTCGGGCAGGGGGCCCTGGAAGAACGGATGGGCTGCGGGTTCGGCGCCTGCCTGGCATGCGCCTGCCCTCTGAAGCCCGGCGAGATCGTAAGGAATTCGCAATGGGGCAAACCCTCTTTGCACTGGTCGGATGACGGAACCCGTGTTTATTCGCTGATCTGTAAAGACGGACCGGTATATGATCTGAAGGAAGTGGAGTGGGATGAATGGACAACTTGATACGTCGGTCAGGATTAGCAACCTGACGCTAAAAAATCCCGTGATGCCGGCGTCGGGAACGTTCGGGTACGCGGCGGAGTTCGGCCGCTTTATCGACCTCAACCAATTGGGTGCCATTGTCGTCAAGTGCATCACCCTCGAACCCAGGCTGGGAAGCCATACTCACAGGCTGGCGGAAACGGCGTCTGGCTCGGTCTGTACGATCGGTCTCCAGAATGTGGGCGTCGATCGCTTTATCAGGAAAAAGATGCCCTTCCTCCGCACGCTCAAACCTCCGCTTGTTGTCAACATCGGGGCGAACTCAGTGGGAGATTTTGTACGGCTCGCCTCCAGGCTGAACGAGGTAGAGGGAATCGCGGCATTGGAGATCAACGTTTCATGCCCCAATGTAAAGAAAGGGGGCATGCAGTTCGGCACGGACCCGCAAACCATTCACGAGGTGGTAAAGGCCGTCCGGCGGGAGACGGACCGCACGCTTATCACAAAACTCACCCCCAACGTTGCCGACATCGCATCGATTGCGAAAGCTGCCGTCATGGGGGGTACCGATGCGATCTGTCTTATTAATGCGCCACTCGCCATGGCTATCGACATAGAAACAAGGAGATCGAGATTGGGGCGGAATATGACCGGGGGTCTGACCGGCCCGGCCATCAGGCCGATCGCAGTCCGCATGGTGTGGGAGGCGGCCCGGGCCGTGGATGTTCCCATCATAGGCGTGGGGGGCATCACCTCGGCGCGGGATGCGCTGGAATTCATCATTGCCGGAGCCTCGGCGGTTCAGATCGGAACGTATAATCTCGTGGACCCGACGAGTCTGATAAAAACGATCGCCGGCATCGAATCCTACATGGTTCGCAGGAAGATAACCACTCTGAAGGACCTGATCGGGAGTCTGGAGGTTACATGATCACCCGCTCCAGGCTTGCCGCAGGGCAGGCAAACCGGAGGCGGAAGAATCTCCGGCATGTTCTTATCGGGCTTCCCTGAAAAAGATGGGAAGGCCGATCATCTATCTGGAAGCTCTTTTGATCCCCGCCGCAAGGGCAATGCCCATGCCCATGAAGATAACACAGGAAATAAAGGCATACCTGTACGATCCTGTCACATCGAAGACTGAACCGGCCAGTAGTGGCCCCACGGAACCGCCGATGGTCGAACCCAGAAGCAATATGCCGAAGAGGGAACCCATGGACCGGGTGCCGAAGAACTCCGCCGTGGCCAAAGGAAAAATCGAAGCAAGGCCTCCGTACCCGAACCCGAAAGCCAGCACGAATATCCACAGTATCCAGGGTGAGGTTCCGATAATCGGCAGGAGCATCGACGCGGCCTGGCTGGACAGTATTATCACGATGGAGCGCCTTACTCCCCACTGTTCCGTAAGGACACCAAGAGAAAGGCGGCCGAGGATGCTCATGGCGCCGACGGAGCCCAGCATGGCGGCGGCAGTGGTTGTCTTTATGCCAAGGTCCGTAGCGTAAGGGACGAAATGGGAAAGGCAGACCGCCAGCCCGATTGTCCACAGGCCGTGTATGGCAAACAGAAACCACAGGTTCCTGGTGCGTATGGCCTCCGACACCGACATTGAGGGAACAAACTCTCCCGGTTCGGCTGATCCCTTTTCATGCTCGGGCCCGGCAGATGCACGAAGTGGTTCGAGCCCCATCTCTTCCGGGCTGCCCCGTATGATGAGTGCCGCAAAGACGTAAACAGTCAACGCGATGAGACCCACTACGAATATGGCTGTCCTCCATCCGTATGATTGGATGAGATGTTCGGAAAGGGGGGAAAAGACGAGCGTTCCCAGGCCTATGCCGGAGACTATCGTACCCATGGCCATGCCCTTCCGGTGAACGAACCATTTTGAAACGGTGGCTGCCGTCGGAGAGTAGCACGTGCCCACTCCGACAGCGACCATGATGCCCCATGTTATGAACAGGAATTCCATTTCATGGCAGAAGGCGGTCAAGAAAGCGCCTGCGGCCATGATTACGCCGCCTGCGGCCAAAACCCTTCGGGGGCCGTATCTGTCGGTAAGCCAGCCCATGACTATGGACACGAGACCGTACGCGATGAAGGCCAGGGAAAAAACAGCCGACAATGCGGCCCTCGAGCTGGCCCATTCCCCTATCCACGACTTGAAGAATACGCTGAATGAATAAAGGACGCCGAAACCCGTACAGGTTACGCACGTAGATGCCATTACTATGATCCAGCCGTAGAATATCTTTCGCGTTCCCAAGATTGGAACCTTCACTCAAAACCCCAGTTATAGTAAATGGAAGCTGTCGACAAGATGAAGCAGTATTGATTCTCGCAGGCAAGGCCCCGAAGCGCGCTATGCCAGGCCGGCATTAGCGCTGCCGTCACTTGCGGCTTGCCTTTTGAAAGACCTTATCCATCTTCTTTATGACTTCCGGTGATTCAAGCTCTGTTACCCCGAAAAAGAGATATGAAAAATTGTCCGCGAGGATCTCCTCGGGGTGAATAGTATAATCGGTGTTCTTTCCGATCTGTTCGTAAAAACCGTCAAGCTCGGCTTCACTGTAAAGATTTGGTTTGCCGCTTTTGACCGGTCCCGGACCAACGGCCAGAAAGGCGACCTGAAGATAGTCGAAGAATTCCTCGCTGTGCGCCTTTGAGTATTTTTCCTGGTTGGAATAAAGGATAGGCACTACCAGGAGGTTTTGTTTACCTGCCTTCACGCGTATGCAATGGTCATTCACGGGGGAATCGGGATTTGTTATCTTCCTGTCTTTGAACATTTTGGGAAATTCGAAGGGCGGACATTTTCTGAACCCGATGGTTTGGTAAAGCTCGTCGCGGAGCTTTGGATTCTTGCGCGATATGATGTGAAAAAGCTCGTGTGAGAGCAACCTGTAAAGTGTAACGGGATCTGCCGGGACCATTCCCCGGGGAATCACGATGGCGCCGCCGCGCGTGTAGGCCGCACCGCCTTCCTCGTTGCCTGTGGTTTTTACAAGGTACACCCTTTCCGGCAAAAAGGGTGCAAACCGCTTGAGCTTCGATTCCACACCGGCAATTATCGGCCGGATCCTCTCTTCATCTTCTTTTTCCCAGGCGAGAACGTTATTCGAGACAAAGTCCAGGTATTCCTTTACCGTAACGTCCCTGTCGGTTCGCATGCGGCAGGACCTGTCAAAGGGACTCATCTGCTCGACAAACTCATCCCGTGCGGTAAGAATATCTCTGCCCTGCTGCAAGGTGGCAAATACGAAAGACGAACTGTCCGCAGCGTAAACACCCTGAGGGACGATACCGCATGTGAGAAGCGCGATGGCTGCGGCGATGGCTAACGCAAACTTCATGTTCCTCCTCAGGATTACAGAAAAGACCTCACACTGCTTCTTCATTTCACCATTCTTGCCCAGGAATCCCGCAGAGAGACGATACGATTGAAGACCGGTCTCTCCGGTGACGTGTCTTTCCGGTCCGCACAGAAATATCCGAGCCGTTCAAACTGATACCTGTCCTCCGGCTGTGCGCAGGCGAGGGAGGATTCAACGTAGCAGCCATGTATCGTTTCCAGCGATTCAGGGTTGAGAAGCGTGGCGAACTCGCCATCTGCGGCGGCCGGATCCGCCACTTTAAAGAGACGGTCGTAGAGGCGGATTGTCGCCGGGATGGCGTGCTCAGCCGAAACCCAGTGGATGACGCCCTCGACCTTGCGGCCGTCGGAAGGCGCCGCGTTCCTTGTGTCGGGATCGTAGGTGCAGTGCAATTCCATCACCTCGCCCGTTGATTCGTTCTTCACCGTTGAAACCAGCCTGATGACGTAGGAGTTTCTCAGGCGCACCTCTCGTCCGGGACCAAGGCGTTTATACTTTTTCGGCGGATTTTCCATGAAATCATCATTTTCTATATAGATGACCCGTGAAAAGGGTACTTTCCTCGTCCCCATCTGAGGTTTTTGAGGATGAATCGGACAGTCTATTTCCTCGACCTGTCCTTCGGGGTAGTTGTCGATGATTAGCTTCAGCGGTCGCAGGACAGCCATGGCACGGGGTGCCCGCTCGTTGAGATCGTCGCGGACGCAGTGTTCGAGGAGGGCGATATCGACGAGGTTGTCGTTCTTTGCGACGCCTATCCTGGCGCAAAACTCCCTGATGGCCTCCGGTGTGTAGCCCCGCCGTCTCATCCCGGCGACTGTGGGCATGCGGGGATCGTCCCACCCGCCGACGAGATGACCTTCGACAAGTTCGATCAGTCTGCGCTTGCTCAGCATTGTGTAGCTCAGGTTGAGGCGGGCAAACTCTATCTGCTGAGGCTTGGGCCCCTCAATGAGTTCATTTACGAACCAGTCATAAAGGGGGCGGTTGTTCTCGAATTCCAGCGTGCATATGGAATGCGTGATCTTTTCGATGGAGTCTGAAAGACAGTGAGCAAAGTCATACATGGGGTAAATGACCCAGCCGTCACCGATCCTGTAGTGGCCGGAACGCTTTATCCGATAGACGACCGGATCGCGCATCGTGATATTGGGCGATGCCATGTCGATCTTTGCCCGCAGCACATGGGTTCCGTCCTCGAATTCACCCGCTCTCATCCTGGTGAAGAGGTCGATGTTTTCTTCAACGGACCTGTCGCGATAGGGGCTGTTTTTGCCCGGTTCGGTGAGGGTTCCCCGGTATGCCCTGATCTCGTCTGCATTAAGATCACAGACGTAGGCCTTTCCTTTCTTGATGAGCGTGACGGCAAACTGGTAGAGTTGCTCGAAATAATCGGAGGCAAAAAAGAGGCGGTCTTCCCAATCGAAACCGAGCCAGCGGATATCATTCTGTATGGATTCGACAAATTCCAGCGACTCACCGGCGGGGTCGGTGTCATCCATGCGCAGGTTGCAGGTCCCTTTGTACTGGGCGGCAATACCGAAATTGAGACAAACGGACTTCGCATGTCCTATGTGAAGATACCCGTTCGGTTCGGGAGGAAAACGGGTGGCTATACCCCTGTGTTTGCCCGTCTTCAGATCGTTCTCGATTATCTCTCTGATGAAATCGCTTTGTGGCGCACCATTTTGCTCTGTCATGTCAGCTGTCCTCGGGTTGTTTATCTGTTTTTCGGTTCCGACCTTTTATGACTTTCGACCACACAAATTTGGATCGGTCCGATCATTTCATACCATAAACAGCTTTTTTTTTCAATGCGTTATGGCCTTGGCTCACGTCCTGCGACGCCCGTTAACAAAGGGGCTGTTATATACTTTGTATATAGAGACCGGAAAAACCCTTCTGGGGGATCGTCTAACGGCAGGACGCAAGACTCTGGATCTTGCTATCGAGGTTCGAATCCTTGTCCCCCAGCCAAACCATGAACAGTTTTCGAGTTTCGGGGAAAGACAAAGAAAACCGAACCATTGATTTTGCCGGACTATCTGTTTTATCCTTCCTTTATATGAAACTTCACATTCTTGGGACCGGGACGGCTATTCCGCGCATTGAGAGGGGGTCCTCGGCTTATATGGTGACGGCAAACGGCGTCAATGTCCTCGTGGACGTGGGGCCGGCGGTTGTCCGAAGGCTCCTGGAAAGGGGTTACGAAGTCGACGATGTCGATGTCGTGGTGCTCACGCACTTTCACGTAGACCATACGGCGGACCTTTCCACCTTCTTCTTTGCCTGCAATTATGGAAGGGTTCCGCGGGTAAAGCCGTTGATCCTAATCGGCGGCAAGGGCCTTGCCCGGTTTTACCGCGGGCTTCGGGCTATCTATCCGTGGATAACGCCAAAGTCATATAATCTGACGGTAAAGAGGCTCGTCAATGATTCAATCACGCTTTTCGGGTTAACCATCACAACCGTTCCCGTAAACCACAACCCTGAGAGCATCGCCGTCAGGCTGGAGGAGAAAAGATCGATCACGTTTTCGGGCGACACGGGCCTTTCCCCGAATCTTGCCAGGATCTGTGCAAAAACCGATGTGCTCGTCGCTGAATGCGCCTTTCCCGAGCGCAAGGTGAAGGGGCACCTGAACCTTGCATCCCTCGACAAGATCGTGGAGAAGGCAAAACCCAAACGTGTTCTCTTGACACACCTCTACCCTGATTGGGATGATTACCGCGGCGTCCTCCACGCGCCATACCTGCTGGCCGAGGATGGAATGGAGATCGATCTGCCGGCTGAAGACTGAAAAGTGAATCTTTCTTTTCACACGCGTATCGTATACAATCATGAAAATGGTCCAGTTCAGGAGAGAAGAGGACGGCAGGTACTGCGCTGTCTACCGGGGAGACCCCGTGAATCTTCCGGCGCTTGTCGAAGGAGTGCGGAGCCCCCATCGCAGGCTGGCCGCGGGCAGGGGGGCCCCCGGTGTCTTCGAACTAAACGGCAAAACCTGGGTCAGCAGGCAGTATCTCCACGGAGGCTGGCTGCGGGGAATTACCCGGGGATTGTTCTTCGGGGAAAAACGGGCCGCGGAAGAACTGAAGCTCACCGTTTACCTTGAAGAAAAAGGATTTCCCGTTATCTCTGCCGTAGGATTCGTGTCCCGGAAGGGATTGGTCGGAAGGCACCTTTTCTTCATTTCCGTGCTTTTGGAAAATGCGCATGACCTTGTCGATCATTTCAGGTCGACAGACAGGAGAGAGCGGCTGAGGATGTCGAAAAAGCTCGCCGCCGGCCTTTTCGAATTGGGCCGATTGGGCGTGTATCACCCGGACCTGCACCTCAGGAACGTCCTCGTAACCGCTGAAGGGAAGCTTTTTTTTCTCGATTTTGACAGGGCGTACTGCAAGAAGATAACCCCCGCCGACTACGAAAAGATGTTCTGGCGTCTTGACAGGTTCGCCAGGAAATATGCCGCGCTTTTTGGGCGTGCCGTTGACGACAGGGAACGGCTGCTCTTCCTGAGGACCTATGAACGTCTGTCCGGCCATAAGATCATAAGCAAGATGAGAGAAAACCGCAACAGGATGGAGCATTCGGCAAAGCTCGGGTGGTTCATCGACCGGTTGTTCTATAGCAGGAAGAGCTGAAGGCACGCGCGCAGTACTGATTCCGAACGGGCTATCGTAATAAGGCCTGTAAACCCCTGGACCCGAAAACCAGTGTTGTTCCCATTCCCTAATCCCTAATCCCTAATCCCTAATCCCTAATCCCTAATCCCTAATCCCTAATCCCTAATCCCTAATCCCTAATCCCTAATCCCTAATCCCTAATCCCTAATCCCTAATCCCTAATCCCTATTTTTCCTTCCCCATCTCTGGTGGACCCAGAACCACTCATCGGGGTACGCGCGGATGATGTCTTCCAGAAAGGCGTTTATCTTTCGCGTGTTTTTCTCGATCAGCTCTTCGATATCGCCTTCGCGTTCCATGACGAGCGGCTCACCGCACATGATAGTATAGCGCAGAAACCCTTTTCGCACGGGGTAGCACGGAACAACCTGGCATCCCGTCTTCATGCCGATCATTGCGGTGCCTTTCGAAGTGGGGACCTTGTGACCGAAAAAATCGACGAAAACCCCCCGTGACCGTTTTTCGCGCTGATCGCCCAGGATCGCGACGATAGCTTTCCTTTTGAGGAGACGCATGACTTCCTTTGCGGTGTTGGCATTGACAATGATGGTGAGGCCCGTCGATTCACGGAGACTGTTGAGAAACGCATTGAGCCGCGCACGCTTCTTCAGGGGTTTGGCCAAGGCCACCACGGGCTGATCCAGCAACTTCGATGTGATTCCCATGATCTCCCAGTTTCCGAAATGAAAGGTCAGGGCGATGACGCCGCCGCCTGCCCCAAGGGTGCGGGCGACTATCTCCTGCGGCTCCAGAGAGAATCTCCGGGGTACCTCCGCGGGAGGAAGAAAGGGGACGAGGAGTAATTCGATTGCATTCGTACCGAGTTTCTGAAAACAACTCAGGGCGATCCGCCTGGCGTCATCCCGGCTCTTTTCCGGAAAGGCTCTCAGGATGTTCGATATGGCAATGTTGCGCCGTTTTCGCAGGATGGCGAAGCCCGCTCTTCCCAGCAATCTGCCTGTGGCAAGGCTGGCACCTTCGGGCAGAGCCCTCAAACAGAGCTGCAACGTCTTTATAAGGGCAATAATGAAGAGATCCGGGATCACGCGAACCTATTTTGGCTCGCCGGGTTTGAGTGGCAGTGCTTCATCGATGAGCATGACGGGGATGCCGTCCCGAATGGGATAAAGGAGGCCACAGGAATCACAGGCAAGCCCTTCCGGAGAGGCGGTCACGGTAAGGTCACCCTTGCATTTGGGGCAACAGAGGATATCGAGTAAATCCTGACTGATGGTCATTATCCTACCCCCGGATCAATCGTTATTTTCACCGCTGTTTTTCTTCATCGCCGGCTCAAGGATGTCGCCAAGGGTGGAGAAAGCGCCCGTGTTTTCCTCACGCACCTCCGTCACAACCCTGCTTTCCCTCTTTCGCAAGACCCTGGTGGAGAGGGCTATCCTTTTTTCTTTTTCGTCGATATTAAGAATAGCGGCCTGTATCTTGTCATCGAGGCTGAAGACCTCCGAGGGCTGTTTTCCCTGAAGCTCGTCCATCTCAGAGACGTGGATGAGGCCTTCGATACCCTCTTCAATCTCAACAAAGACACCGAAATCGGTGACGCTCGTGATGTGACCCTCCACTACGTCACCTGTTGAATAGCGGTTCGACACACCTTTCCATGGGTCTTCTTTCAGCCGTTTGATGCTCAGGGAGAATTTTTTCTGGACCTTGTCTATATTGAGGACAAGGGCGTCGACGGTGGCGCCTTTCTTGAGCTGTTCCTGGGTGGTCTTCTTTCTTCGGGACCAGGAAAGCTCCGACATGTGGACGAGGCCGTCGATACCGTTGCCAATGCCGACGAACATACCGAATTCCGTGAAATTCTTGACCTTCCCTTTGACAATCGAACCCGGCGGATAGTTTGCTTCAAGCTCATCCCAGGGGTCGGGTGCGAGCTGCTTCAGACCGAGGGAGATACGCTTCTTCTCGAGATCGATCTTCAGAACGACAAGTTCGAGAGGGTCGCCCTTGTTGATGAGCTTGGAGGGGTTCTTGAATTTCTTGTCCCAGCTCATTTCGCTGACATGAAGCAGTCCTTCAAGACCCTGCTCCAATTCCACGAAGGCACCATACTCGACAATTCCCACGACCTTGCCTTTGACCCTGGTTCCCACCGGGTATTTCTCGTCTATCTTCAGCCAGGGATCGGTTTTCAGCTGCTTCATGCCGATCGAGACACGGCCCTTCTCCATATCGATGGCTATGATCTTGACCTTTACCTCGTCCCCTATCCTCAGGTATTCCTTTGGATGTGTGATCTTTCCCCAGGTGATGTCGTTTATGTGGAGAAAACCGTCAACACCGCCCAGATCCACAAAGGCCCCATAATCGGTGATGTTTCTGACAAACCCGTATATGATCTGGCCGTCTTTGACATTCTTCCAGAATTCCTGTCTCTTCTTGTCCCGCTCCTCTTCAAGGAGTACCCGCCGTGAAAGGATGATGCTGCCCTTTCTCCGGTTCGACTTGATGACCTTGAACTTCAGGTTCCTTCCAACAAAGGAAGAAGGGTTCTTGACGGGCTTGATGTCGACCTGCGACAGGGGAAGGAAGGCGTTGATACCCATATCGACGATAAATCCGCCCTTGACCTCGGACAGGATGTGACCTTCCAGGGGGATGCCATCTTCGAGGGATTTGTCGATTCTTTCCCACGTCTTGATTTCATCGACCCTCTTTTTGGAAAGCCTGAGCAGGCCCGACTCCTTTTCCCGGCCGACGATCATTACTTCAACTTCGTCGTCGACGCTGACGGGCTTCGCATCGCCTTCTTTCGGGGGGAATTCCTGGAGGGAGACTATGCCCTCCGATTTCAAACCCACATCCACAATTACTGAATCGCCAGCGATATTTATGACCTTGCCTCTAAGAACGTTGCCTTCCTGGAGGCTTTTCATCGACGTTTCGTAAAGGGTCTGCATGTCCTCCTGTGAGTTTTCTTTCGGTGTCCCGGTATCTGTCTCCACCATCATCCTTGCCCCCTAGAAATTTTTTACGCGACCCTCGACAATATCTATAATAAGGTCGGGAGTCGATGCGCCCCCCGTTAAGCCCACGCGGGCCACATTTTCAAACCATTCGGGCCGAAGATCCTCGACGGTCTCGATATGATGAGTTTTCGGTTGTACTTTGTGAACTACTTTGTAGAGTTTAGTGCAGTTGGAGCTGTTCTTTCCCCCGACTACCAGCATCATATCGACTTCGCCCGATAACTCTATGGCCTCATTTTGACGTATCTGAGTGCTTTCGCAAATCGTATTATATATCCTGAGCTCCTCCACTCCTGCGATAAGCTCTTTGACGATTTCTACGAACGTGTCTTTATCGAGGGTGGTTTGACTTACAACCCCCACCTTTTTAGCGGTCAATGTGGTTGGTTCTTGTAACACAATACCATCGTTATTTAAATAACTCAAGACACTTTTAACCTCGGGATGGTTTCTGTCGCCTACAATCACAACCTGATAGCCGCTTTTTTCCAGGTTCTTTGCGTGTTTTCTTACTCGCTTCACAAAGGGGCAGGTAGTGTCTATTGCCTTCAGTCCCGTACTTCGGATGTATTCTTCTTCTTCCTTCTTTATCCCGTGCGTCCTGAACACAACGGTTCCTTCCCTGACCTGGTAAACGTCATCGACGGGGATGACGCCCTTTTCCTTCAAGAGTTCCACCATCTGCGGATTGTGGATGATAGGCCCGATGGTGAATACCTTCCCGCCCGTTTCCTCGGCGGCCTTAAGGACCATCTTGATGGCACGCTTGACACCGAAACAGAAGCCGATGTTCTTTGTTTTGACGACATTCATTTTAATGGCGGTCCTTCCCCTCGATGTGCGCGAGGATGATCTGTAAAACACCCTGTGCATCCGTACCCGTCGTGTCAACGACAATGGCCCCTGCAGGAATGACCAGGGGCGCGAGAGCCCTCTCCGAGTCGTTCCTGTCACGTTTTTCCATCTCTTCCTTTACCGTGGCGAGCTCGGCCCCGGAGCCCTTCGTGGCGAGCTCGTTGTATCTGCGGCCTGCCCTTTCCTCGGGACGGGCATCAAGGTAGAATTTGATGTCCGCGTCAGGAAAAACAACGCTGCCCGTGTCACGTCCTTCCAGGACCACGTTACCTTTTTTGGCTAATTCGCGCTGGATTGCATTCGCGTAGTTTCTTACAGCGGCTATCTGGGAAAGGGAAGATGCCACGAGGGAGATCTCCGGCCGGCGTATCTCTTCGGAGATGTCCCTGCCGGCGAGCACGACCCGCGTGTCTTCCCCGAATTCGAAGGAAAGAGGGAGATCCTCAAGGACCTCTTCGATCGCTTCCTGGTTCTTTCTCGTTGTGAAGGCGTAGGCGATACCGCGATAGATGGCGCCGGAATCGATGTAGGTGAATCCGGAAGTTGTGGCAAGCAGCTTGGCAATGGTACTCTTGCCGGCGCCGCTGGGTCCGTCGATAGTGATGATCTTGTCTTTCTGTACAGTCACGTTGTTTCCCGCAGCCTGAAAAACTAAGCCAAGTAGTCAGTATATACCAACTCCATGCAAAATTCAAAGCCGGACACAGGAAAGCATTGACTGGCGCGGGTGCGTCAGGAAAGCAAAGAAAATGTTCCGCCCTGTGTCCTTTTAGTTTTCGAGCACAAAGATTACGTCGAGGGTGACCCGAAATTTGAGGATCGTCTCGTTTTCAACCTCGGCATATTGATCTCTTACCCGTATCCCCTTGATCCCCCGCAAGTTCTTCGAGGCCCTCCTGAAGCCGTTAATTATGGCATCTTCAAAGCTTTTCGACGAATCGGCTACGACCTGCGTAACTCGTGCAACACTGCCTTCAGGTGTCATGTGTCCTCCCAGGAAATTATTAAGTGTTTAAGCAGAATACGATTGTCATTGCGAAAGTTTGTGATCATCCGGTCTTCATCGTCATCGGATTCGACCCTTTGGGACAATTTCGCGGCAAGCCTTTACAGGGGCCAAGCGTCTAGATCAGCCTTTTCAGTTCCTCGATACAGTGGGTGTTTTCCCGGGGAGTCCCGAAGGAGATGCGGATGTAATCGGGAAGGCCATATGCTCCCATGAACCGTACCAGAACTTTTCTGTCGAAGAGCCTTTTCGTGATCTCTTCTGCCTTACTGCCTATTTTGACCAGGACGAAGTTGGTCTCGGTGGGAATGTATTCCAGGGGAATGTCCTTAAGGGCCTGGTAATAAAACCTTTTGGCCGACCTGTTATTGTCAAGGACCCTGGCCAGGCGTTCAGTGTCCGCAAGGGCGGCCTGTGCGGCAAGAATGGCGATGAGATTAATGCTGAAGGGTTGTTTTGTACGCTCCAGGAAGGAAACCAGCGTCGGATCCCCTATGCCGTATCCGACCCGGAGTCCGGCAAGACCGTAGGCCTTGGAGAAGGTCCTGAGGATGAGAACGGGATAGTCCCTTATAAACGCCAGCGTTTTGGGGAAGCTCGTGCTTTCGGCAAACTCGGCGTAGGCCTCATCGACGACAAGGAGTATGTCCTCAGGGACGGAAGTGATGAAGCGCTGGAATTCATCCTGCCCGTATATGGTGCCTGTCGGGTTCAGCGGGTTGTTGAGGAAGATGATCCGGGTCTTTTCATCGATCTGCCCCGCTACTTTAGCGAGATCGGTGCTGAATCCCGCAAGGGGCACCTTTTTGGTCTCGTATCCGTAGATCCGGGCGGCGATCTCGTAAAAGGCGAATGAGGACTCGGTGACAATCACTCCGTTTTTCCCATCGTGCCTCATCGCCCTGAAGGACATCTCGATGAGTTCATTGGAGCCATTGCCTATGAGAAAATTTTCGGCCGAAAGATGATAGGCGGCGGCAAGATCGTCTTTGAGCTCTTTCTCCCCGCCCGGGTAGCGGTTGATTGCGAAGAGAGCGTCAAGGATGGTTTCCAGGACCTTCTCCGACGGGGGGAAAGGGTTTTCGTTCGATGAAAGGCGGACCCAGCCGTCCTCATGACCGTACATAAGGGCCTTGGGGTAGTATGGTATATTCTTGATCTCGTCGCTGATAAAGAATTTCATGGCAATTGCCCTGTTATCTTCCGGATGAGCGCTTCCGCGTTGTGCTGCATGGCGACAAAATCATCGCTGTCAAGTCCTGCACCCATTACGATGCGCAGCGCTTGCCCGTCCGTGATGAGGTCCGACGGACTGTGAGAGTCGGTATTTATCACCAGCTTTGCCCCGGCGGATCTTGCCAGTTTTGCAACATGGCCGTTTGTCAGGGAATGTCCCTTCCGGGCACTTATTTCAAGCAATACACCCCTTCTTTTCGCCTCTTCGACCTCTTTTTCCGTTATCAGGCCCGGATGAGCGAGGATGTCAACACCTGCCGCTATGGCCGCCGCGTTGGTTCCCTCCTCGACGGGCTCGGCGATCGTCTCGCCGTGCACGACGACGTAGGAAAAGCCGAGCTTGCGGGCGACCGCAGTGAGGTCGCCGATCTGCTTCGCCGGGCAGTGGGTAAGCTCGGCACCGGCCACGACCGTGATGCCTTCATGGAGTTCGGTGTACTTATTCAGTTTCAGGATCGCAGCGGCAACAAATTCGATGGTTGTTATATCGACATGGTCGGAGATGCCCAGTATTGTATAGCCCTGTACCTTTGCCCTGCGGGCAAGTTCAAGGGGAAGCAGTTCACCGTCACTCAATAGGGTATGTGTATGCAGATCGATCATAATTTACGAATCATAAAGGGCTCTTTCCCGCCCTGACCGTGTCAATCTTCGGTCTTGCTTGTGCGCCGTACGAAATGTACGCCTCCGCGCAATCCCTTGGTTTCCTGGCCAGAACGAAAATAGCCCTTTCTGGTTCGGAAATCTTTGCTTCAATTACATTTTATACTTTCCGAAATCGTCCTGGGAAAGGTTCTCCAGTATATCTTCCCAATCGGAGCTTTCAGTTACGACCTTATCACCTTTATCGGTTGTCAGATCCACCTTCGCCGAACGCTGGATCACGCTCTCTTCGACGAAGATCGGTGCGCCGGTGCGAAGCGCTATGGCGATGGCGTCACTGGGACGGGCGTCTATAACCATACGTTTCCTGTTCACATCCAGATGAATGAGGGCATAGTAGGTATTGTCCTTCAGATCGTTCACCTCGATCTTCAGGATCTTGACTCCGAGACTGTCGAGGATGTTCTTGAGAAGATCGTGTGTCATGGGCCTTGGTGTCTCGATATTTTCGAGGGCCGTGGCGATGCTCGATGCTTCGAGAAGCCCGATCCAGATCGGCAGGACATCCTTTTCTTCCGAATCTTTCAGGAGGACGATCGGCGTATTCGTGAAAGGGTCCACGGTGATTCCGGCAACTTTCATCTCTTTGAGCATCGTTTACCTCCCGGGGGCTTTGGATAGCTCGCCCCGCAATGAATTAGCATACCCTTTTATTATATCCACTTCCACTAATTTGTAAACCATGCTCCGGTCGCCCTTGAAGTTCACTATCTTGCCGGTCCGCGTCCTGCCTGAGAGTTCGTCGGGAGAATTTTTGCTTTGACCCTCGACGAGAATCTCAGCGTGGGTCCCCGCCATCTGCCTGTTTGACTCGAGGGTAATCGCCCTCTGGCGTGTTTGAAAACGGCTGAGCCGCTCATGGGCAACATCGGCCGGTACCCTGCCGGGCAGGGAGGCAGCGGCGGTAAATCTCCGTGCCGAATAGATGAAGGAGAAAACCCCGTCAAACCCAACCGTCTCCATGAGCCTCATCGTCGCCTCGAAATCGTCTTCATCCTCGCCGGGAAATCCGACGATACAGTCGGCGGTCAGGGCAATGCCGGGGCACTGGTCCTTGAGCGCCTGGACCTTCCTCAGGTATTCGGAGGCGGTGTATCCCCTGTTCATCAGGGCGAGAATCCTGTCGGAACCGGACTGAAAGGGGAGGTGTATGGATTCGCAAAGTGTCCTCAAGGTTCCGAAGCACTCGATGAGTTCCTGCGAGATGTCCTTGGGATGGGAGGTCACGAAGCGCAGACGGGATATCCCCGGTATCGCGTCGATCTTCCTGAGAAGCTCCGGAAAGGACAGATCGTCACTACCATTATTATAAGAGTTCACGTTCTGCCCGAGGAGAGTCACGTCCACTATCCCCCGATCTGCCATCTCCCGGATCTCGGCAAGGATATCCCCGCTTTCCCGGCTTTCTTCACGGCCCCTGACATAGGGCACCACGCAATAGCTGCAAAAGTTGTTGCACCCTTTCATGATCGTAACATAGCCCTTTATGCCTGTACGGGTATTATGGGGTCTGATCGTGAGGGACAAAGAGCGGCCGTTATCACCGAAGGCAAAGGTGCGGGCGCTGCCCGCGGCCCTTTCGACCGCCTCGGCGATGCGGTGAATATTCGATGGCCCCAGCGAGAAATCGACAAAAGGCAGTCTTTCGAAGATACCCTCCTTTTCCTGCTCGGCGATGCACCCTGTTACACCCAGGATGAGCCCTCTCTTACTTTTCGCACGCTGAAGTCTTCCCATAAGGCTGTAGAACTTCTGTTCAGCCTTTTCCCTGATGCAGCACGTATTGACGATGACGATATCCGCATCCTCGATGCTCCCCGGCAGATGCCCGTGATCGATGAGGACAGACCCCATCTTCTCCATATCGTGGTCATTCATCTGGCAGCCGAAATTTTCAATAACGAAGCGCATAATGATTACAGGTCATGGGTTATAGGAAAAGACAAAGACCATGTTAAGTTGGCATATGATGCATCACCTTTGAACTTAACACGGTCTTTACCCCGAACCTATTACCTATTACCCCTCTTCTTTATTACCCCTCTTCTCTATCCTCTTACCTTGAATTTGGGTTCCAGTTTTTCCATCTTCTTTACGATGCCGCCGTATTCCAGTTCGCTGTACGGAAGCATTGCCGCGCCCGAGAATCCCTGCTGCCTGAGCTCGGTGGCCTTCCGTGAGACGTTGGTCCTGATGTAATCCCAGTAGGGGTGGTCGAAACAGTCGGCCGCCTCTGTCAGTTTGCCTTCGTGTACGCAGAAACCCATGGCGGCCACGACCGGCGGTCCGTCGAAATAGGAGACGCTGGAGTTCATCTTGACAGGCATAAGCGGACCGGTGTGGCTTCCGCGCATGAAACCGGCAACATAATGGCCGATGTTGAAGGGTGCAAGCACCTCGCCGGTGGCAGGGAAGGCACCCTGGCAGCGCACGAGCATGACGGGGTCGTCTTTGCCGGTGTACTTTCCGGCGATATTGTGCAGGCGTGACGTACAGGCCGAGGCGGCTATATCGCCCGTTTCGCGGGAATAGACAGATTCCACCACGTACCGCTCGTTGTCACGCAAAAGGGCCGCGATGTCGTATAGTTCCTCGGGGGCGTTAAGTTCGATGACCTTGTCACCTTCGGTATGCTCGACATCCATTATGACGAATTTGAAGCCCTTTGCCATGTTCGGAGAAAGGATGAGACCGGAGTTGTACATGGGGTCGCAGAACATGAGATACAGCGGCAGGTTGTATGCTCCGGGGTCGGTCTTGTCCGCGGCAAACATGACGAAGGGTTCGTTCGGTCTTTCTTCGAATTCCATCTCGGCGACGGCGGGGCCCATGCCTTTGACGTTGCCTGAGAAAGAGTCTTTCAGGAGATCCTGGCCCGCGCCGTAGAGCCCCTGTTTCTTCGCTACCTGCGTACCCGCGAGAAAGGCTTCCCAGGCAAGCTTGTGAAGCTTCTCGTAGCCTACTCCGTTCGTGTGGGCGAAGAGTATGGCAACATCGTCGCCGGTGTGGCTTACAAAGAAGTCGCTTACGAGATCCTTGCCTTCCGATTCTACGAATTCTATGACCCGCTTGATCAGTTTCTTGCTGGGCATGATATGCCCGCCGATACTCCCGATGTCGGCCTTGATAATGGATAATGTTGTTTTCATAACAACCTCCTGAAATGTTTTTGGTAAATTTTCATAGAACCTGCGTCCGTTATATCGAGACCCAGCGGTGTGACGGAAACAAAACCTTTCTCCACGGCGTAGAAATCGGTGCCTTTCCTGCGCTCGTATTTTTCACCATTGCCGCCTATCCAGTAATATTTTCCGCCCCGCGGATCGACTCTTTCGTGAACAATATCATTATATATTCTTTTGCCGAGCCTTGTCACGGAAAAACCTTTGAGCTCTTCGCGCGGAACGTTGGGAATATTGATGTTTACAACGGTGCTCCCGGAAAAGCCTGTTTCGCGCAGTCTCTCGATGACCGCGCATGCGACGGCAGCCGCATCGTCGAAGAGAAACCCCTCGCGGGCGCAGATGGAGACGGCCATCGACGGGATGCCCAGAAAGGCCCCCTCTATCGCAGCCGCCACCGTCCCGGAGTAGTTCACATCCTGGCCCATGTTCGGACCCGTGTTTATTCCCGAAACGACGAAGTCCGGTCTTCGGGGGAGGACGACATTCACGCCGAGAAGGACGCAGTCCGCCGGTGTGCCGTTCGTCCCGTAAGCACGCCGGGAAACCTCCCGGATCCTCAACGGTTTGTGGAGGGTGACCGCATGCGCCACACAGGTCCGTTCGCGCTCAGGTGCGACCATGTAGACTTCGTGTTTGTCCGACAGGTGTCTGCCGAGGGTGACGATGCCTTTTGAATGGATACCGTCATCGTTGGTGAGAAGGATAAGCAAGAAATACCCGGTCTTAAGAGTTAAATATCGGGGCGACGGGATTTGAACCTGCGGCCTCCTGCACCCCAAGCAGGTGCGCTAAACCATGCTGCGCTACGCCCCGATTGCATCAATATAACGAATAAGCGTTCAAAAGTCCATAGTTTTAGGCGGGGCGCGCCATGCCTGCCTGCTTTCTATTGACTTTTTCCACGCGCTTATATAATATATGTAGTTTTTTTCAGAACTAAAGTTAAGGAGTATCACATGTACGCGATCATCGAAAACGGCGGGAAGCAGTACAAGATCGAAGAAGGGAAGAAAGTGAGGCTCGAAAAATTCGCCGGCACCGAGGGCGATGAGGTGAAGATCGAGAACGTTCTTGCCGTCAGTACCGGAGAAGCTACACTTATTGGAAACCCCTATGTCTCAGGTGCATATATCAACGGAAAGGTTGTGGCACAGGGAAGAGACAAGAAGATCACGGTCTTCAAGTACAAGAGACGGAAAGACTACAAGGTGAAAAAAGGTCACCGGCAGCCTTTTACGGAACTGCTTGTAGAGAAGATCATCGTGGAGGCATAACATGGCGCATAAGAAGGCAGGCGGAAGCTCACGTAACGGCAGGGACAGCCAGGGCCAGAGGCTCGGCGTGAAGATATATGGCGGGCAGTCCATTAAAGCGGGCAGTATCATCGTCAGGCAGCACGGAACGAAGATCCATCCGGGACAGAATGTCGGTATCGGCAAAGACGACACCCTCTTTGCCTTGATAGACGGTATAGTCAAGTTCGATCTGGCAGGTGACAAGAGAAGGGCGCATGTTTTACCTGTTTGATGAAGTTTATAGATGAAGCGACGATATATGTTGAGTCTGGAAGAGGTGGAAGTGGCTGTGTAAGTTTCCGACGAGAAAGGTTCATTCCGCGAGGCGGACCCGACGGCGGTGATGGCGGGAAGGGAGGAGACGTTATCATAGCAGGGAAGAGAGACCTCGCAAGCCTCCATGACTTCAAATACAAGCGTACCTACAAAGCTGAACATGGAAAAGCCGGGGCGGGACAGAAAAAGACCGGCAGGGAAGGCAGGGACATCATAATAAACGTGCCCCTCGGCACGGTCGTTTACGACCGGGATACGTCGACCCTTCTTTTCCAGATCCTTAAAGACGGGGAAACACATGTTGCGGTCCCGGGAGGCAGAGGCGGCAGGGGGAACTGCCGATTCGTCACGCCCACTCACCGGGCCCCCACGGAGTTCGATCCCGGCGAAGAAGGTCAGAAGCGCAATCTTTACCTCGATCTTAAGCTTCTCGCCGATGTGGGGCTCGTCGGCCATCCCAATGCCGGTAAGTCCACGCTGATCTCCCGCCTGACCCAGGCGAGGCCGAAGGTGGGGGACTATCCCTTTACCACGCTCACCCCCGCCCTGGGAGTCCTGAATGATAGGGAAAAGACCTTTGTCATTGCCGACATTCCCGGCATCATCGAAGGGGCGTCGCAAGGCAAGGGCCTGGGCCTCGCTTTTTTAAAGCACATTGAAAGGACGAACACACTGCTCATCGTTCTCGATCTTTCTTCCGATGACGTGAAGGGGGATTACGAGACGCTGTTATATGAACTCGGAAGCTACAAGGAAGCAATGTTGCAGAAGCGCAGGCTTGTTATACTCAACAAGTCCGACCTCGTACCGAAGGACGCAGCTGCCCGGTGGAGGTCGTATCTGAAAAGAAAGAGTGAAAAGGTGATTGTTGTCAGCGCCCTCACGCTCGCGGGCATGGAGGAGTTGATCGAAGCGATCTCCGAAGGGGTCGAGGCATTAAGGCAGGGCCTTAACTGAGGCCGGTTTGGACTATGAATATCAAGGTATGCATATGAACCGTCTCGTTATCAAGATCGGTACCTCCGTTCTGCTCGATGACCAGAAGAAGATCAGCACCGGCAAGATTCGGGACATAGCCCGGCAGGTCAAAAAGGTGACGCAGTCGGGCGTCGATGTGATCATCGTCTCCAGCGGCGCCATCGGCTGCGGCATGGAAACGATAGGGCTTGTCCGCAAACCGAAGGAGATGGCCAAGAGACAGGCACTGGCTTCCATAGGCCAGGTGCTTCTCATGAAGATGTACCGGGAGAATTTCGAGAAGAAAGGCATGAAGGTGGGCCAGATACTTCTCACCCATGAAGACATAAAGAACAGGGTCCGGTGTCTCAACCTCACCAATACCCTGGACACGTTGCTCAAGATGGGCATCGTCCCCGTCATCAACGAGAACGACGCACTTTCCTTCACGGAGATAAAGTTCGGTGACAATGACAATCTCTCGGCCCTCATCGCACAGATAGTATCCGCCGACCTCCTTCTCATCCTTTCCGATGTCGAAGGGCTTTACGATCGCGATCCCAACCGCTATCCCGATGCAAGGATGATACCCGTCGTCCGCAAGATAGACGAGGAGATAGAGGGCACGGCCGCCCAGTCGGCGAGCGAAAAGAGCGTTGGAGGCATGATAAGCAAGCTCGAGGCCGCGAAGAAGGCCGGCATGTACGGCATACCGACCCGTGTGGTCCTCGGCGGCAGCAAGGACGTTATCCTCAAGGTGGTCGACGGCCGGCAGATCGGAACTCTCTTTCTTCCCGGCCGCAAGCTGGCCCGCCGGAAATGGTGGACCGCCTTTGCCTTCAAGCCGAAGGGCGTTATCTGGGTCGACGGCGGCGCGGAGCAGGCGGTTGTCAATAACGGCAAGAGCCTTCTGCCGTCGGGCGTTGTCAGGGTCGACGGTCATTTCGCGAGCGGCGACTGCGTGGAGATGAAAAACACGTCGGGCGCGGTTGTAGCCAGGGGCATCGCCAACTATTCCTCCTCCGAGATGGACAGGATAAAGGGCCTGAAAAGTCTTGATATAGAGAAGGAGCTTGGATATAAATACACGGAAGAAGTAATTCACAGGGATAACATGGTGGTGATATGATACCGGAAAAACTTGCTCAAAAGGCCAAAGGGGCATCCGATGTCCTGGCTCATGCGTCAACTGACGAGAAGAACAGGGTGCTGGAGCGTCTCGCCGACGTGCTCGAAAAGAACCAGGACTATCTCTACGCAGAAAACATGAAGGACGTCAGGGCGGCGGAAAATGAAGGCATGGCCAAAAGCCTTATCGATCGCCTGCGGATCGATGACAAACTGGTCAGGGAGATGCAGGGCAGTTTAAGGGACGTCGTCGCCCTGCCTGACCCCGTCGGGGAGATCGTAAAGGTCTGGAAGAGGCCGAACAACCTCCTCGTAGGACGGATGAGGATCCCCATAGGGGTTATTCTCATCATCTATGAATCCCGGCCCAACGTGACGATAGAAGCCTTTTCCTTGTGCCTCAAGAGCGGCAACTGCGTCATTTTGAAAGGCGGGTCGGAGGCCTATCATTCCAACCGGGCCCTCTACCGGCTCATCGTAGATACCCTCAAAGAGTCGAAGATATCTCCCGATGTCGTCCAGTTCGTCGATACGGCGGACCGTGACTACATCTACAAACTTCTCGAGAGAGAGGAAGAGATAGACCTTGTCATCCCGAGGGGCGGAGAGGCGCTTATTCGAAACGTTGTCGAACGTTCCCGCATACCCGTTCTCAAACACTACAAAGGGGTTTGCCACATCTACGTCGATGATGCGGCCGATCAGGCGATGGCCGTGGACGTGGCCGTCAACGCCAAGGTACAGAAACCGGCCACGTGCAATGCGCTGGAGACCCTCCTCGTCCACGAGAAAATAGCGAAGTCCTTTCTGCCGAAGGTCTATAAGGAGCTTGTCCGCCAGGGTGTCACTGTCAGGGGCTGCGAAAAGACGGCGGCGGTGCTTAAAGGCATCAGGAAGGCGACAAACTCAGACTGGCCCGCGGAATACCTCGACCTGACCCTTGCCGTCAAGGTCGTTGCGGACATGGAAGAAGCCGTCGACCACATCAGGAAATACGGATCGAGCCATACCGATGCGATCATAACGGCGAATTACGACAGGGCCTGGAAATTCCTCCGCGAGGTGAATTCCTCCCTGGTGCTTGTCAACGCCTCGACGAGACTCAACGACGGTTTCCAGCTCGGTCTCGGCGCGGAGATGGGGATCAGCACGACCCGGCTCCATGCCTTCGGGCCGATGGGCCTTGAGGAACTTACGATAACAAAATTCATCGCCTTCGGTGATGGGCAGCTGCGGACGTAAGGACGATAGAATGGCTATAGGCGTTTTTGGCGGAACCTTCAACCCGGTGCACACGGGACATTTGCGTGTTGCCGAGGAAATACGGGAAGACTTCCGTCTCGAGGAGGTGTATTTTATTCCCTCCCATGTTCCGCCCCACAAGGACGCCGGTGTCGCCGGTCCCTCGGGGGAACGCATGAGAATGCTCAGAGCGGCCGTAAGAGGGAATGCCTTTTTCAAGGTCTCCGACCTCGAGATCAAACGGGGCGGCATTTCCTACACGCTAGACACCCTGAAAAAGCTGGAGCGCCGCTTTGACGAGATCTATTTCATCATCGGCGCCGACGCTTTCAGGCAGATCGATACATGGTATCATTATGAGGAGCTTTTCTATCACACCGGTTTTATCGTCATGACGCGGCCGGCTTCACAGGCCGATGATATTCCGGGCATGCTGCCTGAGGCGGTGCGCGGAAAATTGACGGTGCTGCAGGAAGACGTTTGCCGTCATGAATCGGGCAAAAAGATATACCTTTGTCCGGTCACAAAGATCGACATTTCTTCGACGAAGATCAGGAACCTCCTCAAAGACAACAGATCCATCAGGTATCTGGTTCCGCCTGCAGTGGAGAAGATCATAATTGAAAGGGGGTTGTACAGGTCCTGAATGAAAACCAATGAACTGGTAGAGGCATGTGGAAGGTTGGCAGACGATAAGAAGGCCGTGGATGTTGTCGTAATGGATTTAAGCGGCCTCACGGACATTGCCGATTATTTCGTGATCGCCAGCGGCACCGGCGAGCGCCACGTAAGGACCATCGCGGACGGGATACGGGAAGGGATGAAGCAGGAAGGAACGCTTCCGTTCGCAGTTGAGGGCTATGACGAAGGCCGATGGGTTATCCTTGATTATCAGAATGTTATTGTCCACGTCTTTCTCGAGTCGTTAAGGGAGCTTTACGACCTGGAAAGCCTGTGGATAGAGGCGAAAAGACATAGAGTTACAAAAGAAAATAAGGACATCGAGGTGGGGAATGAATAAAGAAGCTGTTGAACTCTATCGGAAGAGACTTCTCAAGATGCGCGAGAATATCCTGAACAAGGCGAAAAAGCTCAAAGAAGATTCGTACAATCTCGGGACGGACGGGACACAGGACATGGCGGACGCGGCAAGCAACACATACAATGCCGACATTCTTATGAGCATAAGCGACAACGATCTCACCCTCCTCAAAGATATCGACAACTCGCTCGACAAATTGAGCAAGGGAACGTACGGTATCTGCGAGGAATGCGAGGAGAAAATCAGCGAGAAAAGACTTGAAGCAAATCCCGTAGCACGGTATTGTATAACCTGTAAGCGACAAATGGAGGAGAAAGGGTTATAACGGATGAGGTACAAGATATTCTTTTTCGTTCTGGCGCTTTTTCTTGTCTTCTATTTCTACATAGCGCACCTCAACCCTGAAAATGTGAAGTTTTACTACGGCGGGGCGCGGCCCATCGAACTGTCCCTGGCCGAGTTCATCATCGCTTCCTTCTGCCTCGGTGTCATCATATCGATCATTATCAGTTTCTTCTACGATGTGAAGAGCACGATCAGCTCCTGGATGGCGAGGCGCGCCGAGCGCAAGAGCGAAGAATACCTGGAATTGCTGGATAAAGCGAGACTCTACGACCTCAAGGGGGACCGGGAGAAGGCCATCGAACACCTCGGCAAGCTTTCCCGCAGGAACCCGGGCCGGGAGGAGACATACATCGCGCTGGCGGATATTTACGTTTCCATGGAAGATTACGAAAAGGCGAAGGACACCCTCGATCTCGCCGAGGCAAGCCTCGGAAAGGCCGAGAACATTCTCTTCAAAAAGGTGAAGGTAAATATCGCCTCCAAGGATTACAGCAGGAACGAAGGAATATTGAAGGACATCCTGCGGATCAACGAGTCGAGTCTCGACGCGTTGAGGATGCTCAGGGACCTCTACATATGGAAGAAGGACTGGGACGGTGCCCATGACGTAGAGAAGAAGATCAAGAGGTTCGTCAAGACCGATGAAGAGAACAGGCGGCTTCTCGGTATTCGCTACGAGAAGGTATTTATGCTCTTCAACGAGAGGTTCTCGGCAAATTCGGACAAGATCATCGATGAACTCAAGGAGATCATCAGCGAGGAGAAGCGCTTCATACCGGCCTACATTCTTCTCGGCGAGGCATATAAGAAAACGGGTAAACTGAACGAGGCAGGCAGAGTTTATGGACGGGGCTACACCAAGACCGGCCATATCGAGTTCCTCCTGAAAATGGAAGATCTTTACATAGACAGGGGCGATCCCGGCGTCATTCTGAAGATCTACCGGAGAGTCCTCGATATCTCTCCCGAAGACCATCTCATATCCTTTCTCTACGCCCGGCTTTGCCTGAGGCTTGAAATGATCGATGAGGCAATAGACACCCTCAACACCCTCATCGCCGAAGGTGAAGACTTCAAGGGTCTCCATCGGGCCATGGCCGAAGCCTACATCCATCGCGGCGAACTGGAAAATGCCGTCGAGGAGTTCAGGGGCGCCTTCCCGATGGAACAGCAGGTATACATACCCTTCGTTTGCACGAAATGCCAGGCGATCAAGGAAGAATGGAGCGACTTCTGCGAGAGCTGTTCCAGCTGGAATACAATAAATGTGAAAAAAGAGGAATTTCTCCACGCCGACACGACGGAACTGCGTACGCTTTACGACGAGGCAGAATGGACCAGAGGTGAATCATTATGATGGACGAGCTTCTATTATCGAATGACAACAAGGTGATCTTCCTTGTTCTTGACGGGCTCGGAGACATTCCGAATCCCGCTTTCGGTCTGAAAACCCCCCTGGAGGCTGCAAGGAAGCCGAACATTGACGGCCTTGCCACAAAAAGCGGTATCCTCGGCAGGATCATACCTGTCGATATCGGCATTACCCCCGGCAGCGGCCCAGGCCACCTGAGCCTCTTCGGGTATGACCCCGTTGACCATGAGATCGGTCGCGGGGTTCTCGAGGTTCTTGGTCTCAACATGGACCTTCGCGACGGCGACCTGGCGGCGCGGGCCAATTTCTGCACCATCAAGGGCGGCCTTGTGACCGACCGGAGGGCAGGCAGGATCCCCACGGAGGAAACCGAGCGGCTTTGTGCCATGATCAGCGCCTCCGTCAAGGAAGTGGAAGGCATCGAGGTCATCATAAGGCCGGGCAAGTCTCATCGTTTTGCCGTGATATTCAGAGGAGCGGGCCTCTCGGACAAGCTTACCGATGCCGATCCTCACAAGGACAACAAACCATTCGTATACACAGGGGCGAAGACGGCTGATGCCGAGCTTGCCGCCCGCGTGATCAACGGTTTCATCGACAGGGTCACGGATCTTCTGAAGACGGAGCCCGTGGCCAACGGCGCGCTTCTTCGCGGTTTTTCCCAAAAACCCGACATAAAACCCTTCACCGCGAAGTATCGCATGAAGGCGCTTGCCATAGCTACCTATCCCATGTACCGCGGGATCGCAAAGGTCCTCGGCATGGATGTCAAGGACGAACCGGGCAGTTACGATGAAGCTGTGGCGATACTGAAAAAGAATTACAACGACTACCAGTTCTTCTTCTTTCACGTGAAGGAGACAGACCTTGCCGGTGAAGACGGCAATTTCGAGGAAAAGGTCAAGGCAATAGAAATTGTCGACAAGATCGTCCCCGAGATAGCCGCCCTCAATCCTCATGCGCTTGTCGTCACCGGCGATCATTCGACGCCCTGCCCGCTCAAGGGCCACAGCTGGCATCCCGTTCCCCTTCTTATCGCAACGAAAACGGGTGAGACGGACGGCCGTGCCTTCCACGAAAAGAACTGCATTGCCGGGAGCGTAGGAACGATATACAGCAAAGAACTCATGGCCCTTGCCCTTGCCCACGGAGGGCGGCTCGACAAGTACGGTGCTTAGCTTTCTCAACTCAGCATTAGCCCTCTTTTATCCCGAATCCTGTGTTGTGTGCGGCGCAGATGGCAACACTCTCTGCGGACGCTGTGTCGATGAATTTCGGACGGTCAGACACGATGAGGTCTGTCCCGTCTGCGGCAGGTGGCTGGGTATGTCGATCCTGTGCGGCACATGCAGCGGCGCAAGGATGTGGTTCACGAAAGGTGTCTACGGTTTCTATTATGAAGGGGCCCTGCGCGATGCCATCCACGCCTTCAAATTCAATGGCAGAAAGGAGGCGGGCAGACAGCTCGTGCGCCTTATCGGGGGGAAGATACGCTCCCTGAGCGGCCAATTCGACTGCATCGTGCCTGTCCCCGTATCGGAAAAACGGCTTCGCGAAAGAGGTTTCAACCAATCCTCCATCATATCCGAAGAGATCGCTGCCATTACGGGCGGGGACCTCAACTGCCGCGCCCTCGTAAAATGCGGCGGGACCCGTGACCAGTTCACACTCTCACGGAGAGAGCGAAAAAAGAATGTAAGGGGCGCCTTCGCCATAGATGACAGGTCATCGGTGGAAGGCAGGCGCATCCTTCTCGTCGATGATCTTTTCACGACAGGATACACAGCCTCGGAGGCCGCGCGGACCCTTATCGCGGCGGGATCCGCCGATGTGACCCTCTTTGCCCTTGCAAGGACGCCCTGATGAAAAAAATCATTGTGCTCGTTTCAGTGTGCGTTGTGCTGGCGGCTCTTGCGGTCTTCATTACGGCATATAACCTGCCCGCCGTTATCTCCCATTTTATCGCGAGGTCGACAGGTATCGTAGTGAGGATCGAACGGGCAAACATGTCTTTCACCGATGGTACCATAGTCATGAGCCTCGGCAACATGCAGTTCAAGGGCGCCCTTTCCGGCAAGGTCGGTCAGGTGACGACACGGATGTTCTTCTCCCGGGGGCTCTATTTTGAAAGGCTCACGATCAAGGATTTCGATATTGTAATCGGGGATATCGACATGGGGAAGCAGGATTTTTCCGGCTCCATCGGACTTCTCGAGGTCTCTAACGGCATCGTCTCCGCCCGGGGGCGCAAACTCGTCGTCGGATCCATCGTTGCCCAGAATATCAACACGAAGAAACCGCTTCTCTTTGTGGCGTCCATCACGGACCCCGATCATGCCGGCAAGGTGAGGGTGGTGGGGGGCAGTGTCATCGAGAGCAACAAGCACCGGGTCAAGGGATCTGTCGAGGTCGACGCCTTCGGTCTCGAGAAGATAGATCCGATCCTGGGCGGTGTTCTAAACGGCAAAGGCGAATTCACCTTCTACGACGGAGCGCTGACGGTCAGCGGCACGTGCGATTCACCAAGGCTTACCATACGGGACACCTGGCTTAAGAAACCCCTTGTTGTCGATAAGGTGACTGCAAAGTCGACCATCCGTTTGAAGGGTTCCGATGTTCAGATAGCCGTTTACGATACCGCGTATCGCACTGCGCCCTTTACGATCGATGTAACGATGAAGAACTTCGTCTTTTCGCGGCTGGACATAACATCCGGTTTCATACCCATGGGCGCTGTCAGAGAATACCTGCTGGTCGAGGACGTGGGATACGACATCTGGGCGTATATCCTGGATGGGTACCTGAAAATCAGGAAGATAACCTACGAAAAGAAAGTTCCCTTTAAGGCAGAACTGGAATTGAAGAACGTGACCGGTGCGTATGAGGGCAAGAGTCTTACGGACATCTCGGGCCTCCTGAACGTGGTAGAGAGCAAGGGAGCCTTTTCCGAGGGAAAGGGTTCTTTCAAGGCGAGCACCTTCTACGGTCTCAAGGGTACCATTGATTTTGGAAAAAAGCCGAGAATACAGGCGGCTGGCGCGTATACCATCGACCTGCAGCATCTGGCCGACTTTGTGGATATGAAGGATGTTTCCGTGGTGAAGGGGATTGCGCAGGGGACAATAGAACTGGACAGCGCAAAGGAGAAGGGCCTTAAGCTGGGCGGCTCGGGAAGGATAAGCGGGGCAGAAGTTATATGGCGGGGCCAGGACTTCCTCGTGAACGGTCCCTTTCAGCTGGCCGGACGGGAATTGACCTTCAACCCCGTCACGGTGACAGGGAAGGAGACGAACGTGACCTTAAGCGGCACGTGGGGTCCCGAGGGCTTTTCGAGCACCGTAAAGGGTTACATTGATGCCGGCCTCATGGGGAGGATCACAGGCAAGCCCATCAAGGTATCGGGAAAGGGGCTGGTGGATGTCCACCTTACCGTCGCAGACGGCCAGATCGTGGCGTACGGGAACGTCAATATGGACGATCTCGCCTTTGCCATTCCGGGGTTCATGAGAAAGACGAAGGGCGTTCCCAGCAAGGCACAGGTGAAATTCACACGGAAGAAAACGGGTGAGATCGTCGTCGACGATCTGACGGGAAATCTCGACATCTTTCATGTCAAGGCCGCCGGCACGATATCCGGCGAAGGAAAGATTGACAGCCGGGTTTCCCTCCGTGCCAGAGACGCGGGACGGGCAGCGTCGCTTTTTTACTTCGGCGAGGATGTCAGAGGCGGAGATGTCTTTATCAACCTGACGGTCAAGGACCTTGCATTCCCCCTCACGAAGCTTCCCTGGGTCGTCGGTTCCGCCACCATGAAAAAAGGTTTCATGAAGATACCCGGCATTCCCGGGATCATGCGCAATATTGACCTTACAGCCGATTTTCGCGGCCACGAATTCGATGTAGCGGTAAGCGGATTGACGACGGGCCGGAGTGTGCTTCGCAAGGCCTCTCTGAAGGTAAAAGGTTTCGAGCAGCCGAAGTTCGACCTTATTGTCAGCATGGACAAGCTGGATACGGCGGATTTCAAGAGCGGCGGGGAATTCAGGATAGCGAGCATGAAAAAGAGCGGTGTTCTCGCACGTTCCAGCGGCAACCTGTCGGTTAGGGCCAAAGACGTTAACCTCGGTTCCATTCCGGCAAAGGACCTTGAAATAAACGCCTTCATGACTGACCGAAAAATAAACGTATCGGACCTTAGACTGCGCATATTCGACGGCGAAACGGACATCAAGGGAATGATGGATCTTTCCGGGGCTGCGCCCTCTGTGTACGCGACGGGTAGAATGGTTCGGGTGAAGGCCGGACTCTTTCTGGCCGCCATGGGAGGCACGTCCCAGGAGATCTCCGGTGAGGCCTTCATTAACGGTACCCTCAAATCGGAAGGGACCACGCTAAAAGACTTCAAGGCCAACCTGAACGGCGACACGGCCGTTTACAGCAGGGACGGCGTGATTAAAAGATGGAAACTCCTCTCGAAGATCTTTGCCCTTCTTAACGTATACGACCTGGTGCGGGGCAAGATCGATTTCGGCAAGGACGGATTGACCTACAAAAAGATGGGTGCTTCCTTTACCATTAACAAGGGGATTTACCATACTACCAATTTTCTCCTCGACAGTTCTTCCATGGTGATTACGGGGGCGGGCGACATAGATATCAGTAAGGAAACCATCAACGGCACCCTGGAGGTGTCGCCTCTCGTGGCGCTCGACAGGACGATCGATAAGATCCCTCTCGTGAGGAGCATCCTGAAGAACAAGAACAAAGGCTTTCTCTACGTCACGTACAAGGTCTCGGGTTCCTTTGAGGACCCGGATATCGATACGAACTACGTAGGGACGGTAGGCACAAAATCACTGGAGATTTTGAAGAATATTCTCGTATTTCCCAGGGAGGTCTTTGAGACAAAATGAAGATCGGTATCGTAGGTGCCGGAAAGGTCGGCATATCCCTGGGGTACGTCCTCAGGGGAAACGGAGTTGAGGTCGTCGCGATCTCTGACAGTCTTCAATCCTCGCTAGAGACCGCGCGAGGTTTTCTCGGTACGGACGTGCTCTATACCGCCGACAACATGAAGGTTGTCGAGAACTGCGACGTTGTGGCAATTACGACGCAGGATAGGGTGATCGGCGACGTTGCAAAAGCAATAAGTCAGGCGGCTGGCGACCTCACGGGAAAACTCTTCTTTCACACATCCGGCGCCGATCCGTCGTCGATACTCTCACCTCTTGATGCCAAAGGAGCCCTCCTGGGATCTCTACACCCCTTGCAGACGTTTCCCGATATTGAAAGCGCCATTGAGGTTTTGCCCGACACCAGCATATTCATCGAAGGGGACGAGAAGGCCCGCGCGACGCTCGGTTTCATTGGAGAAAACCTCGGAGCGAAGGTCTATACCATCGCGGGAAAAGATAAGGTCTTCTATCATCTTGCCGCCGTGTTCGTCTGTAACCTCCTTTCCGCTCTCATGTACGCCGGGACAGGTGTTATGAACCGGATAGATATCGATTTTGAGCCCTTTCTCCCCATAATAACGGCAACGATGAAGAACATAGAGAACAGGGGGCCGCTTGCGGCACTGACGGGCCCCATCGTGCGCGGCGACGACAAGACGGTTCGTTCCCACCTGGCGGCAATGTCGGACATGGGGCTCCACAAGGATATCTACCTGGCTCTTTCACGGATGGCCCTCACGATGGCGATCGAAAGGAAGGCGCTCGATCAGGAGCAGGCCGAGACGCTCCGCCGCCTTCTGGAAGGTTCCTGAAAGGGCCCGGATCTGCCTGTCGAACACCGACCTCAAGCGTCCGTTGACGAAAAGATGCACCCGGTGTTATCATCAGTGACGGCACTATCCCGCGAATACCTCATTTGCAAACATGATGCAGGGAGGGCAAATGGATTTTGGTGATCTCCTCACCAGACATCGCGACAGCATCATCGGTGAATGGATCCGCAGGCTTTGGACCGAGACAAGCCCCCGTTATTCCGGGCGTCCCGTCGAGGAATATGACCGCACGATACCGGCGGCATTCGATGCCTACTTTGCAGCCCTCGTCGGAAACGATTATTCCAGGATCGATGCAGTAGCACAGGAGATAGGCAAGTTTCGGTTCGATGCTGGTTTTACGTTATCAGAGGTACAGAAGGCCTTCGAACTCTTCGGGCTCCTGGTCATGCCCATTATCGTAAACGAGATGGAAGGATCGGCTTCGGAGACTATCACAGCCCTTGAACGGGTAAACCTGTGCCTCAATTACACTATCCACCGGTTCAGCGACTCCTTCCAGGCCCTTTCGGAACAGGAAATACGCAGCTACGCCCAGATGCTCGAGGTCAAAGTACAGGACAGGACGCAGCAGCTCGCGGAGTCTGAGGCAAAATACCGGACCCTGGTCGAGGAGATCCGCGACGGATACTTCGTGAATCAGGATGGCAGGATCGTTTTTGCGAACAAGGCCTTCGCGATGATGCACGGCTACACCCTGGAAGAGGTTATCGGAAGGCCCTACACTGATTTTGTGGCGCCGGAATCGGTGGAGGAAGTCAGCAGGACCTACAGGAGCAGGATACAGGACAGGCAGGCCAGGGAGCACTATGTTTATAAGCGGCTTCATAAGAATGGAATGGCCCTGCCTACCGAGAACAAGGTCGTCGTCACGGTATATGACGGCCAGAAAGCCGCGCTCGGTATATGCCGCGACATCACAGAGCGATTGGAAATAGAAAAGCGCGTCCGTGAGGCGGAGCATCTCGCCCACATCGGCGAGATCACGACGAGCCTGGCGCACGAGATACGAAATCCCCTTTCAGCGGCCGGAATGAGTATCCAGATGCTCCTTAAAAGCCGGACTTTCAAAGGGAATGAAAGACGGCGCCTCGAAATACTTGCCCAGGAGGTCGGGCGCCTCAACAGGCTCGTCACGGAAATGCTCGATTTCGCGAAACCAATGAAATTCGATCTTCAACCGGGCTCCCTGGCTACCCTGATTGATTCCTGCCTCGATGCGATTGAGACGAGGATCATGGAAAAGGACATCGTCATCACGAAAAAGGTATCAGGCAAATTGCCATTCGCAAACCTGGATTATGAAAAGATGGAACAGGCGGTGATCAATCTTCTTCTCAACGCTGTGGAGGCGGTTGACCGCGAAGGCAGGATCCATATTACCGCCGGAAGCGGCAGGGGCAGGGCAAAGACCCTGAGGCTCGAAATAACCGATAACGGGCACGGCATCGATCCTGAAAACATGCCTTATATATTCGACCCTTTTTTCAGCGGAAAATCAAAGGGCACCGGTTTGGGACTGGCAAATGCGAAAAAGATCGTCGAGGCCCACGGGGGGAGGATAGAGGTATCCCCTGCCGAGCCCGCCGGTACGAGGGTTATTCTCACCATACCGGTCGGTGAGGGTCATGAGAGACGACAATGAAGACTGAAGGCAGAAAGGCATTCCCGAAGGTGCTCATAGTGGACGATGAGCCTTCGTCCCTTGAACTCCTCGAAGTTTACCTGTCCGAGAAAGGATACGAGATAAGCTGTGCTGTCGACGGCCGGGAATGTTTAAAGAAAGTGACCGATTTCGATCCGCAGGTGATCGTTCTTGACGTGCGGCTGCCCGATGCCAGCGGGCTCGAGATATTGAAGGAGCTCAAGGAAAGAAAGAACCCCCCCCACATCATCATTGTGACAGCCTTCCACGACATGGAAACAACGATCAAGGCAATGAAGTTCGGCGCCTTCGAATACATACCCAAACCGATCGATGTGGACGATCTCGAAGCGGCAATCAAACGGGCCGTCGATCTGTCAAAAAACAGGGCCGGGGGCCTTACCGTCAGTCCCGACCGCGAATTTGAAGAATGGGACATCATAGGCAAGACAAGGGAAATGAAAGAGATCTTCAAGACGATAGGGATCCTGTCCGGCAACAGGGTCACCGTCCTTATCGAGGGCGAAACCGGGACAGGCAAGGAGTTGGTGGCTCGGGCCATACATTACCACGGCCCGTACAAGGATCAACCCTTTATCGCAATCAACTGTTCCGCCATCGTTGAAACCCTTCTGGAAAGTGAGCTCTTTGGACATGAGAAGGGGGCCTTCACGGGGGCGATATCCGCCAAGAAGGGGAAATTCGAACTCGCGGGAGAGGGGACCATCCTTCTCGATGAGATCGGCGATATCCCGATGGAATTGCAGACAAAACTTCTGCGCTTTCTCCAGCAGAAGGATTTCCAGCGCGTCGGCTCGGAGAGGTCCATTCATTCCAACGCTCGCGTTATCGCGGCGACCAACCGGGACCTGGCACTGATGGTGAAGGAGGGAAGATTCCGGGATGACCTGTTCTACCGCCTCAATGTGGCCGCGATAAAGGTTCCGCCGCTCAGGAACCGCAGCGAGGACATCCCGCTCATCATCGAATACATCCTCAAGAAGATCAACCGGGACCTCGCCAGGAAGATCGATCAGGTCGAAAAGCGCGCGCTCTCGCGGATGGTCCAATACCCCTGGCCGGGCAACATAAGGGAACTCGAGAACATCCTGATCCGGGCCGCGATGTACACGCAGGGCAGCATCATCCTCGATTCCGTAGTCGCCCCGCTTATCGAAGAGGCGCGGAAGACGGACGCGGCCCTGGCGAACGAAAAAGGCCTCACGATGACAGGAGAACCACGAAAGGGAGAAACCGAAAAAGACAGGATACTGAGGGTCCTACAGGAAATGCACTGGCATTACGGCAATGCCTGCAAATCTCTCGGGGTCTCCCGCCCCACTCTGACCAAAAAAATGGAACAGTACGGTATCCTGAGAAAACGGTAAAGAGATACCATATGGCACCCCGTATACCGGTGTTTCACGTCGTATAAAAGCTTCCCTGGATTCAAGCCCGTCCTGGAATGACGTAGAATCTAAGGTTCCGGGTTTCAGATCCGTAAGCCGTGTAGATGTCTCCCACAAGATCGAAATCTTTACGCCGCTTCTTCAGAATATACCTCTTGAGTGGTCAGACCGCCGGCAGGGGCCTCCGGTTGTCCGACCATTCAAACAAAGATTCATACTACCACCAGCAACCCTGGGGGTTTTTGGCGTATATTTTCTCCTGAAGTTCGCGAATCTCTCTTTCCTCTTTTGCGATAGACTCCGGGGTTGCCTTGGGATTTCTCATGGCTTCGAAGTATTCGTATCTTTTATTGTGCAACTCCTTCCTGAGCGCCGACGTGTCGTCGAGGAACTTCTGGCAGGTTTCGTTCGGAACGCCCTGACCATATCCGCGAGGACCGGGACCGTAACCGTAACCGCCCATCATGCCCGGACCCATCCCGTATCCATATCCGGGACCGTAACCGCCCATCATGCCCGGACCCATCCCGTATCCATATCCGGGACCGTAACCGCCCATCATGCCTGGCCCCATCCCGTATCCATATCCGGGACCGTAACCGCCCTGGCTATACGAAATACCCGGTGTGACAGCCATGAGGAGGAAAAGTATTGATCCAATGGTCAACAGTTTCACGAGAGCCTCCTTTAGTACTCAAATTTGCCCCATTTTTTACTATAAGCATGAATCATGTGATGCTCAACGGAACGCTCACGCGGAGGAGATGAAGGCCAGGTGTAACGAAAGGTTTGGAGCGGAAAAACCTGCGGTCAAAGCAAAAATGAATCGGTGCCGGGATTTTGTGCCAGGAAACCGGGATCTTCGGGCAGTATGCATTGCCATTCCCGGAGCCATGGAGTATATTATCGATCGCGCATCAATCAAACTAGACGCTGCACCGTAATCACCTTTGCGTATCAGGAGGTATTTTCAGTCATGCTTAGTTATTCGAGACAAGTTGTCATCTGCGGGTCAGTTCGAAAAACGCTGGAAGAAACGATCGCGCAAAGCAGTGATATTGGTTTGCGGGCGAAGATCAACGGTATTCCCACGACGGAGAGTGTTCTCAGGGCGGTAAGCCTGTTTCGAAACATAAATACCGAAGAAGAGCTGAGGGATTTTATAATTAAACATATAGCAAGCAGTCTTCGCTTGACCGAAAGCCAACGAGAGCATCTTCATCTGAACAGTTGAAAACAGGCGCAGCTCTAGACACTATTGCATAATTGGCCTTCCCGGGTAAACAGCACTGTATCCCTGTGAGAATCTCGACGGAATAATTCCGGCTTTAATGCCGTCGGCCGTCGTCCTTCCCGGGAACCTTCACCTGTCAACCGCGGGTCAGTAGCGAAAGGCACCCGCAATCACCCCTCGTATAGTCACAAAAACAACGGGACCGCTGGATCCGATCATACTCGTTGTCTCTTCCGTACCGATTGTTGTGACAATAATAACTTATAATGTGCAATAATAACTAAAAAGGTGTAATGATACCCATAGTGAGAATCAGGTCACAAACCATAATAGAAAGGGAGGACCCGGTATGATTAAAAGAATGATAAACGTTAACGGCACCAGTCGAACGGTTATTGCCGCCGCCGATGAATCTCTGGCCAATGTTTTGCGTCAGCAGCTGGGATTGACGGGGACGAAGATAGGTTGCGGTCAGGCTCAATGCGGAGCCTGCAACGTGATCCTTGATGACAGACTTGTCCGTTCCTGTGTGACCAAAATGTCCAGGGTTCCCGAAGGGGCCCGCGTGACCACTATTGAGGGGATAGGCACCCCCGGCAGTCTGCACCCCATTCAGCTTGCGTGGATCATCCACGGCGGTGCCCAATGCGGGTTCTGTACGCCCGGATTTATTGTCTCCGCCAGGGCCCTGCTGGCTCAGAACCCGGATCCTACCCGGGACCAGGTCCGCGAGTGGTTCGACGGGCACCGCAACGCCTGCCGCTGTACCGGCTACAAACCGTTGATAGACGCGGTGATGGATGCAGCAAAAGTGATGAGGGGTGAAATGGATGCCTCGGACCTCCTGTTCAGGATGCCTGCTGACGGGGAAATATGGGGCAGCAAGTATCCCCGACCGTCGGCCGTAGCCAAGGTGACGGGCACGCTGGATTACGGGGACGATCTGGGGCTCAAGATGCCTGCCGGCACCCTCCATCTGGCCCTCGTTCAGGCCGGTGTCTCCCACGCCAATATCAGGAACATCGATACGTCAGAGGCCGAAAAGATGCCCGGAGTCTTTAAAGTGGTCACCCATAAGGATGTAAAGGGCAGGAACCGGATCACCGGTCTTATTACCTTCCCCACCAATGCCGGTGACGGTTGGGACCGCCCGATCCTGTGCGACGACAAGGTGTACCAGTATGGGGACGCCCTGGCTATCGTCTGTGCCGAAACCCCGGCCGCAGCCGAGGCGGCAGCTCAGAAGGTCAAGGTGGATCTCGAGGAATTGCCGGCTTACATGAGCGCACCGGCGGCCATGGCCGAGGACGCCCTCGAGATCCATCCGGGCACACCGAACATCTATTTTACAATCCCCATTATCAAGGGAGAGGATACGGCGCCGATCATGGCCTCGGCGGCCCATGTGGTACAGGGGGAATACTATCTGCAGCGGCAGCCCCATCTGACCATGGAAACGGATGTAGGCCTCGCATATTATGACGACGAAGGACGGCTGACCATCCACTCCAAGAGCATCGGCATTCATCTTCATCACGCCATGATCGCCCCGGGGCTGGGGATTGAACCGGAGAAATTGCGCCTGATTCAAAATCCTTCGGGCGGTACCTTCGGATACAAATTCAGCCCCACTATGGAGGCCCTGCTCGGAGCGGCCTGTATGGCCACCAACCGCCCCGTTTTCCTCCGCTATAATTATTACCAGCACATTACGTACACCGGCAAGCGCTCCCCCTTCTGGATGAAGGTTAAATACGGGGCCGACAAGGACGGCAAGCTCCTGGCCATGGAAAGCGATTGGAGCGTCGATCACGGGCCTTATTCGGAATTTGGAGATCTTGTGACCATGCGCGGAGCGCAGTTTATCGGTGCCGGCTATGGAATCCCCAATATCCGCGGCGAGGGACGGACGGTCTGCACCAATCACGCCTGGGGCTCCGCTTTCCGGGCGTACGGTTCACCGCAAAGTTTTTTTGCCGGTGAAAGCCTCATGGACGAACTGGCGGCAAAGATGGGAGAGGATCCCCTGGAGTTGAGGGCCCGCAACGTTTACAGGTCAGGAGCTACGACCCCAACGGGTCAGACACCCGAGGTATTCAGCCTATCGGAGATGATCGACAAAATGCGCCCCCTGTACCAGGAGGCCATGAAGAAGGCCAAAGCGGGATCCAGCGGGGAGATCAAGAAAGGCGTGGGGATTTCTCTGGGCATTTACGGCTGCGGTCTTGACGGGCCGGACAGTTCCGAGATCCGCGTGGAGCTCAATCCCGACAACACAGTAACACTCTTCAATGCCTGGGAAGACCACGGCCAGGGGGCGGATATGGGCAGTCTGGGCACGGCCCACAAGGCCTTGAGACCCCTGGGATTGACCCCGGACCAGATCCATCTGGTGATGAACGATACCGCCCTGACGCCCAACAGCGGTCCTGCCGGGGGCAGCCGTTCGCAGGTGGTGACGGGAAATGCCATCAAGAATGGCTGTGAACTGCTGGTAGCCGCCATGCGCAAGCCCGACGGCACCTATCGCACCTATCAGGAGATGGTGGCGGAAAAAATGGCACTCAGCTACTCAGGTGTCTGGACCGCCTCGATGTGTACCCCCTGTTCCCTGGAAACCGCACAGGGATCACCGTTCCCTGTTTACATGTATGGTGTTTTCATGGCGGAGGTAGCGGTCGATACCAGGACGGGAAAGACGGCCGTTGAGGGGTTCACCGTCATGGCCGATGTGGGCAAAATAAACAACAAACTGGTGGTGGATGGTCAGATCTATGGAGGTGTGGCCCAGGGCATCGGTCTCGCCCTGAGTGAAGACTTTGAGGACCTGAAAAAGCATACCTCCCTTCATGCCTGCGGATTACCCTATCCCAAGGACATTCCGGACAAGATCGATATCCATTACGTGGAGACCCCCCGTGAAAACGGACCTTTCGGAGCCGCCGGGGTGGGCGAACTTCCCCTGACCTCGTCCCATGTGGCGGTCATCAATGCGATCTACAATGCCACAGGGGTGCGCATCAGGCATCTTCCGGCGCTGCCGGAAAAGGTCCTGTCGGGATTGCAGGCCCTGAAGTAAGAAGCATTGCCGGAAATGGCCGGTGATGGTATGCTAAGGTGAAGACTAACCGAAGGATTCGAAGGGCCAGGGGCTAAGCGACAGGAATGAAAGTCACGGCCCCTGTACCCCCGAATCCTGAAATCACTTTGCTATGGATCAACAAGAACTACGTCGACTGGAAAATCAGTGCATCCAGGAGGAGCCTCCGTGGTGCTCGGCTGCCTGTCCCCTGCACATTGATGTCCGGGCCTTTGTCGGGCAGATGGCCAGGGGCGATTGGGCGGAGTCGTTAAAGACGCTGCGCAGGACCATGCCGCTGCCCAATATCCTGGGGCGCATCTGCGATGCCCCCTGTGAGGAGCGCTGCAAGCGGTCCGAGGCAGGAGAGGCCATTAGGATCGGGGCCCTGGAAAGGGCGTGCGTCGGTCAGGATGCTGACCCCCAGAAACTCCTTTTGTTGCCGGCGAAAGGCAAACGTATTGCCATAGTCGGCAGCGGATTGAGCAGCCTGACGACGGCCTGGGATTGTCTGCGCAAGGGGTACGGGGTCTGTGCTTTCGAACCTGGGAAAAGACCGGCAGAACATTTAGCCGATCGCTATGCGGGTTTGCTGCCCTGGAGGATCATCGAAGAAGAAACAGCTTTTCTGGTGAAACTCGGCATGGAAGTTGAGCTGAACGCCGCGATGGGTGAGCCCGATTTTCTGGATCGGTGCCTTACGACCTTCGAGGCTGTCTATCTGGGATTGGATTCCCTGTCCGCCGGATCGTGGAGGCTCGAAGAGGATAGCTCCGGCAACATCCGGGTTGAACCTCGGACACAAAGAACCAGCAGGGAGGCGGTCTTTGCGGGCGGTCTGCCTCATTCGGGCCGGATCTCGCCCGTCTGGCAGGCGGCTGAAGGCCGCTTTGCGGCCAACTCCATCGACCGTTATATCCAAAAGGTGTCTCTGACCGCGGGACGGGAAAAGGAAGGCCCGATTTCAACGCGCCTCTTCACCAGCATGGAAGGCGTTGTCCCTTTGCCGGCCGTAAACCCTGCCGATCCGGTCACCGGCTATACCGATGAGGAGGCTCTCCACGAGGCCCGGCGCTGCCTCCAGTGCCAGTGTCTGGAATGTGTGAAGGTCTGCGTTTATCTGGAGCGGTTCGGCGGCTATCCCAAAAAATACACGCGGGAGATCTACAATAACGAATCCATCGTCATGGGTTCCCATCAGGCCAACAAGCTCGTCAATTCCTGCAGCCTTTGCGGGCTCTGCGAGGTGGTCTGCCCCGAAGACTTTGCCATGCAGGATCTTTGTCTTCAAGCTCGTCAAAGCATGGTTCGACGGGGCAAAATGCCGCCGTCGGCCCATGAGTTCGCTCTTCAGGATATGGCGTTCAGCCTGAGCGACCGGTTTACCCTGGCCCGTCATGAACCGGGTCTTACGGCCAGTGCCCGGGCCTTCTTCCCGGGTTGCCAGCTGTGCGGTTCTGCGCCGGACAAAGTCGTCTCGGTTTATAAGCACCTGAGATCCGCACTGACCGGAGGGATGGGGCTGATACTTGGATGCTGTGCGGCCCCGGCCCATTGGGCCGGCTGCCAGGAGCAGTTCGCTGATAAGCTCGAAGGTATCAAAGGCCAATGGCGCAGCCTGGGAGAACCGAGGCTGATCATGGCGTGTTCCACCTGCCTTCGGATCTTCAAAGACCATGCGCCGGAAATACCGGTGATATCTCTCTGGACGGTGCTGGACGAAATCGGGGGACCGATCCCGCACTACAAGTTCAGCGAACCCGTGGCCATTCACGATCCCTGTACCACCAGGTCCGAACCGGATATCCAGTCATCCGTCCGACGTATACTGGCCCGATTGAGCATTCCCATCGAGGAACTGGCCCTGGGCGGGGAGAAAACCGAGTGTTGCGGTTTCGGCGGACTGCAGCAGAACGCCGCCCCGGAGGTGGCCCGCGAAGTAGTGCACCGGAGGGCCCAAAGGAGCGAACGGGATTACCTGACGTATTGCGCCATGTGCCGGGACAGTCTGGCCTCGGCGGACAAGCGGGCCCTGCATCTTCTGGACCTCCTCTTCCCTGACCCGGGGGTATCCGATCCGGCAGCCCGTGAAAGGCCGGGCTGGTCACAGAGGCAAGAAAGACGCGGACTGCTCAAAGACCGTTTGCTCAAAGAACTCTGGTCCGAGGAACCGATGAAGAAGGAAGAACATCAAAAGATTACATTGCAGATAGCGCCCGAGGTGCGAACCATCCTGGAGGAGCGGCACATCCTGGAGGAGGACCTGCAAAAGGTCATCTATCACGCGGAAATGAATGACGAGAAGTTCTACCATCAGGAGACCGGCCGTTTTAAAGCCGCTTTCAAGCCCAGCAACGTCACTTTCTGGGTTGAATATGGTCAGGCGACGGAAGGGTTCGTCATCTATAATGCCTATAGCCATCGCATGGAGGCGGCCGTTTCATGAACAAAGAGAAGACGCAAGGGGAAGAGTCGAATTGGCGGTGCCGGCGATGTCACCTGGATCTCGTCGTGGGGCCGGTCAGCGTTGCCTATATGGGGAGCCGTTTTACCACCGATCTGCCCCATTGTCCCTCCTGTGGAATGGTTTTTGTTTCGGAGGAAGTCGCGCTGGGCAAGATGGCCGACGTCGAGCGGATCCTTGAAGACAAGTAGAACAAAGTTTCGATAATGAAAAGGGAAGGAGAGACGTAAACGGTCGGTTCCCCGTTAAAGGCCCGTCATTTAAGCTCTTTCAAGCGAAATACCAATGCGCTTGCCAGTATTGTGAGTATGCCAAGAATCGTAATGCCTAACCTGAAACTGTACAGGTCCCCGGAAACCCCGAGAAGGTAAGGTGTGACGCCCCCTCCCGCGAAGAAGCTCAAGGCAAGGATAATTCCCGTGGCCAGCCCCCTCATTTCCCTGCTGAATGTTTTTGCAATAGCCACAAGGCCGACGGGGAAAAAGCCTGTCACGAAAAGTGCCTGAAGAAAAAGGACGACACCGGTGCATCTGACGGACGCCAGACCGAGAATAACGGTCAAGACGCCGGTGATCGCCGTCATGAAGAACATGATCTTTCTCAGGTTGAACCTGTCAACGATAAAACCGCACGCCACCGCCACACCGATCGATGCCAGCCGTGATACACCCAGGATGGTATTGGCAAAATCAATACTCAGCCCCAGTTCCTTTGTCAGGTAGAGAGGCGTGATGGAGTAAATGCCGAGATTGGATCCGGCGCCGAAGATCCAGATAGCAGCCATGACCCAGAGAGATCGTATCCTGACGATATCCCTGAATATCGCCCGGGGAGGGTTGAAGATTTTTACCTCGCTGCTGACAAGAAGGAAGACTACCCCACAGGCAAGGAAGACGCACCCGTAAACAACGAATATCCCGCGCCATGGGAAATAATGGAGAAGAAGAAGGCAAACGAGAGGTGTGGCGAAGATGGCGAGTGAGGCCCCGATATCATGAATGGCGATGGCCTTGCCCCAGTTCTTTTCAGCGTAGTATTCCGTGATCAGCGGAATGGCCGCGGGTATGTACAAACCGACGGAAAAACCGAGCACAAAGGAAAAAATGTAGAGCAAAAAGAAATTTTGAACGAGGGGAATAAGAAATGTCATCAGGCTCAGCTGCGCCAGAGACAACACAATCGACCTCTTATAGCCGATCCTGCCCGCCAGCAGACCGGAGGCGATAACGGCTATACCATATCCGGCCGACATGAATATGAAGATGGCGCTCGCCCGTGCATGGTTAACCATGAACTCATCCTCCAAAATAGGGAGGATCGGCGAGAAGACTATTCTGGCTGAAAAGTTGACAAACCAGATAAATAACATAAAGAAGAGGAAAAGGAGAGCCTTGCCCTTGAGGTCGGTATACCGCTCCATTGTCTTACTTTAACCTAGTAATCCCCTCATTTCTACATAACTCTTCACTGAGAGATGAAGAAATATCCATCGCGCATCCCGCGCGGAAGACTGTTTACGAACGGTATTCCGAATCGTCCCGTCCGTCGACTCACGGAAGCACATGGATTGCTTTCCAGTAAATGGAACTGACAAGGATCGAAATGATGACAGAAACAGCGTATGCGCAGCCGCCGAGGGCCACGTGATGAGCGCTCCAGCCCCTTGATTGTGTTATCGTATCGCTGATCATGATAAAGGGCTGAGTGTAGGCCAGAAACAAGCTGTTCCCCGCGGCTATCACGGCCACGCTGACCAGTACGGGATGCAAACCGAAATTTACGAAGAGCGGTATAAACAACGGGGACGTCAGGGCAATTGTGGAAAACCCCCACGGCACGTCTATGAAACGGATCAGCCAAAATCCCAGGGTTATCACGATCAGGAACGTAAGCGGCGTTTGAGCCAGGGAAAGGACCGCGGGCTCCACGAAAGGTCGGATCCACCCGGATATTCCAGCATTCGCAAAGATCCCGGACAGAGAGACCACCACGCCAAAGAAGACTATGATATCCCAGTTGACGCCTGTTCGAATCTCGGTAAATGTAATGACCTGAAACAAAATCAGGGCCAGGACCGCGGTCATTGCACATGCTGCTGTCGAAATGTGATGGTATCGTTCCGTTGCAAAAAGCGCCAGCGCACCCGCCAGGATAATACCGGTGACGATCTCCTGCACGCTGATCTTTCCGAGCGCATGGTACTGTTTCCGGAACGTCTCCTGTGTGATGGACAGTGGAGCCCTGGGTTTCAACAGGATATAAATAAAGCCGACGAACAAAATGGTTATGATGAACCATGGCACCGCCATTATCTTAAACCATATGTCGAACGTAGCCAGGGGCTTTATTTCCGGTGGAAGAAACCCCAGCATGAAAGGCCCCCAGAGAGACCCCGTCAACCACCCGGTACCGGGGAGAACAGCAGTTCCCCAGGCCACAAGGCAAATGAGAGCGGAGCCCCGTGACCTGTCTTCCAGCCTGCAGGCCTCAACAAGGTTCATGGCAATGGGCATAACAACAGAAAGGCGCACCGTTATCGATGGAGTCAGCGCCGACAGGACCAGCCCGATTATGAACCAGCTGACAATAACAGTGAAATAGGTCGGCCGGAAGCTTTTCAGAACAAAATAGGCTATCCGTTTTCCAAGCCCCGTTTTGGCAAGGGCATATCCGAGATAGAGGGCAGGGATGAGTACCCAGACACCCGTACTTGTGAATCCGCTTGTAACAATCTGGAGCGGCAAACCAAAGAACAACGCCCCGCAAATAAGAGCCGCCGCCCCCGCAAAGTATGGCACGTTCCCCGGTCTGAATATCCACAGGCCCAGGGCGACGAGAACTGTCGCGCAAACATAGTGACCCTGATCCGGCAGTCCGCTGAAGGGGCGCAGGACGGCCAGAAACCCGGCGCACAGGACAAAGATCAGGGTACCCGGCACCTTTATGTGCCTCACGAAAACCTCCCTTTTTGCAGCTCCAGAGAGTCAGGATATCATATTTCATGGGCGCGGGCATCGGTAAAGTCCGAGAATGTGAGTGCCGGCTGCACTTTTGACTCAATTATCTGTTCATGGAAATCCCTATCGTGTGTATACTCGTTATGAAGTGCACGGAAGGCGGGCTGTTTCACCTAAACGTTCCATCTGATCCAAAGAAGGGGCCGCATTGAGCATACTATCGGAAAAACCCTTTTTTACACGAGAGCGAATGAGATTCCTTCTCAGGAAGGTTGTCCTCCCGCTGTTTCTTATCTATGTCTGTTTGGGAATCGTCGCCGCGATACGGAATATGAATGTAAAGAACGATGAGTATGCAGCGGTTCTTCTCTCCGATCACGCATTTTGGCAATATGACTACTGGGCGTCTCCATGCGCTTTTCTCGGGGCCTACATTCCATGGACACACTATTTCAACAACAGGAGCATGAAGGTGGAATGGATCTTCCGTGCAAAGGGCCGCGATTTCCAGAGGGTCCTTCAGGACAAGAACTGCCAGAGCCTTGTACTGGTCGGGCATGGCGACTCCGACTGCTGGCAGGCGACGGACGGGGAGATATCAGTCATCGAGGCCACTGCAATGATGGAAGGCGTACCAAGGAAGAGGGGTGAATGGCTGCAGCTTACCTGTGGCAGTCAGAACACTTTTTTCGGGAAAATGGGCGACCGGGTAATGCAGGACGGGAAAAGGGTCTACACGTACCCCAAACCTGTCAACACATATATCCTGATCTTCGATGCCCTCCCAGGCTTCACATACCTGAAATCTTTAAACCCTTGAATCGATAACGTAACATTCGGCCATGGCGGGATCGGTTCAGAAGCGCGTGACATGTCCGAGCCATAAAAAGAAGGCGACGGCTATGACATGAAGTATCCACCAGTTTACCGAAAAGATCCTGAAAATGTTCATGCTATCTCCATAGAGCGTGTCCTGCGTAATAGACGGCTGCAACAGCAAGGAAATGAATCAGCCACCAGCCCAGATTCGGATAGCGAAAGGTCATCCCCTTCTTTTCAAGAGCGGCGTTGTAGCCCATAACCTCAAGATCGAACAGCACCTTTCCTGTAAAGAACTTTCCCCACACGATCAGGATGTCGGGAAACGTTGTCTTGAGGAGGATATTGCCGAAGTTCAATCCGTCGGGCGGGTGGGCAAATGAGAAGTGGGCCATGGTGATCGTAGCAATTATAACGATGAAACCATTCAAAACGTAACCGTAGTGTATGGTCTTCCGCCAGCAAAAAAGCAAGGGAACAACAACAATACTGAAAAGGCCGGCGAGAAAGTTGACCAGGAAAGACGTGTTGCTGGTAAAAGGGTGTATGCGAAGGTGGAGCAGAAAGCCGCCCGCTGCCATTGTGACGAGGGCCGCAAGCAGAAGGGTCCTGACATAGCTTCTTGTGGTCATCATTTCCTCCGGAGGCGATTTCTGCTGTTCTCTATCCCCGGTTCTTCCTCTTCATCCTGTTCCGGCTGCACGCCGTGAAAACAATAGAAGCACTCCATCTTGTATTGTCAACACGAGATCGACCCTTGTGCGGCTTTGGCCGCTGGTTTTCCGCTGAATGGGGAATAGAAATCATGGATGGGGAAGGCAGGCAATGGGCCATAGACAACCGGGTAATGGGTAAATCTTCGAAAAGCTTCTCTTCGGCGGGTGCGAATGAGTGTACAATATAGGCAGGAAAGTCGAGGATGCCGCGGAAAAACATACATTTGGTGCTGATGCCCGGTATCGATGGTACGGGGATATTCTTCCGTCCGTTGCTTCGCGCCCTTCGGCCCGATATAGTGCCTCGTGTGATAACCTATCCCGCCGACGGGGCGCTTTCGCTGGCCGAACACGCCGGGTTTGTCCGGGAGTTGCTGCCCCAAAACGATGTCGTTCTCGTCGCGGAATCTTTTTCAGGCCTTGTCGCGCTGATGCTCCTCCACGACCCTCCCGGGCAAGTCAAAGGTGTTGTCTTCAGCGCCGCATTCGCCGAACCGCTCCATCGCCTGTTGATCCGGGTCGCCACTTTCCTCCCCGGGATTCCATCGCTTGTCAAAAGACTGCCTGCGGCGCTGCTGAACCATTATCTGTTCGCTCCCCGGGCCGACGAAATGCTGGAAAGACTTTTGCGCGACGCGCTGCCCCGGCTTTCCCCCGACGCCCTCAAGCACCGCGCTCGTCTTGTCGCCCTGGGCTATCCTTTTCCGGAGGAACGGTTCGGAATACCCTGCCTGTACCTGCAGGCGGCAAGGGACCGCGTCGTCCCGCAGAAAGCCGCCGACTGGTTCGCAGGGCATTTCGTCAATTTCGAACTTGCCCGGTTCGATGCCCCGCACTGTCTCCTACAAACAAGACCCGGCGAATGCGCAGACCGGATAGTGAGATACGTGGACAGGATATAAACGTATTCTTTGACAGTACCTTCTCGGCATGCGATATTGGAGAAGAAAAGGGGCGCGCGGGAACAGATTTCACTATCGGAATGTCTCATCAGAAGGAAACAGGACATACATCTTTCCCCGAGGTGATGACGTGATACGAACAGGTGATGAACAGGTAAGAAAGGTTGCTCTCTTCATCGTGTTTTTGTCGATCTTTTCATTTATGACGGTCCGTTCAACGTTCGGAGCACAGGGCGATGATGACATATCCGCGATACTGGCGGAGTTGAACAAGAAACTCGCTGTTAAGAGGGAAGCCGTAAAAACGGTAAAGTTCAACTTAAAGCTCATCGGCGATACCGACAGCCAGTTGAAATCGGTCGACCGCCGGATTGAGAATCTCAGGCCGACAATCGAGCAGAACAGGGCAAACTGTAACGGAACATACAAAGAGCCGGAATATAGTTACTGGCTCAAATTCTGCGGCAATCTGCAAAGGCAGGCAAACGATCTGTATGCCAGCCAGAACAACCTTGTCCAGAAGCGCGCACAGTATCTCTCGGCGGCACAAGATGCGGAACGAACGCATGACGCGGCTGACCGGTCAATCAAGATGCTGCTCGCCCGACTGCGGGTAAACATGATGGTGAAGCGGTGCGAATGCAGCGGAAAAAGCACGCTGGAGGCCACGGTCACCTGCTATCGGGTCTGCTATGAAGGTGCAAGCGATCCGGGGCACACCGTCCCCAGCCCGATTGACAATAAAATGAGGTAGCTGGAGAATGTTGGTAAGGGCCCGGCAACTTTCAATTACGCATGCAAGAGACTTCCTTGCCGCCGGCTGTGCTCATGCAGATGATGCCTGCACGTACTCCGACGTTGCGGATGTTTCCGAAATTAACGCTGCAGGGTATGGAGTGATGCGCAGTGATTGCGAGATCCATTGCCGCGGGGAAGTGTACAATGCGGTCATAGAATCAACGGGGAAGCGATATTTTCTGGCTTATATCGAGCCGTCGGGAACCCCGCCCCCCGGCCGTGAAGGTTCAACGTCCGAACCTGCACCGGCCGTGCCTGACAGCCCCGGCCCGCCGATATCTGGAACCCGTAAATCATTGACAGGGGGCAAGAGCAGGCGGGCAAGGATCGTCACATACATGTACGCGGCTTTTATCGTGGGGATATGTATCTGGATCGTACACTCAAGCATATCCAGGAAAGAGGTTCGCGACAGGTACGATTCCGCCTACAGTGCAGCGGTAGAGCTCCTCAGCCAGACACCTCCGGCCGGGGACCTGCAGGCGGGCGACAGGACCAGGTTCGAACATGCCGCAAAGCGTCTTGATGATGCCTTAAGGGCCAGTCCCGATCATCCCAAAGGTCGGTACTGCCTCGGGCGTTTGTACGAGCGCCTGCGCAGGTGGGACGATGCGCTGCTGGAGTATGAAACCGCGATCCGCCTGAAGCCGGATTACCCGGAAGTTTTTCATTCCACAGGCAACCTGTACCGCCGGCTTGCCCTGCCGGAAAAGGCCATAGACGCCTACCGGGAAGAGAGCCGGCTGAAGCCTCAGGACTACTCGATATACCTGAGGCTCGGCGACGCATATCTGGAAAGCAAACGCTGGGATGACGCGATAGGGGCTTACACGAAATGCGCGGAGGTATTTTCTCTTCATGAGGTGTGTTCCTTGCGCCTTGGAACAGCGAATATGCGAGCAGGCCGCAATCGGGAGGCGACCAGGGCAATAGCGGACACCGTAAACCGTACCCCTCAGGATATCGAGGCAAACTATAGCCTGGGTTTGTCGTACCTGAAGACGGGCAACCGCGAGATGGCCGAGATGCAGGTCGAAGTCCTTGAAGCCTTGAGTACCCAAACAGGCGCCGCAAAGGCTCACGAATATGCGGGCAAGCTTGCAGACGCAATCCGAAACAAATTCAAGACCGGGAGCCCCTGAATCATGCACGCCTTCCTCCTGAAGCGGGTTTCCTCGGCCGTTCCTCAAAATTCACCGTCTTAAATGGTAATCCAGAACCCCCGGCCTGAGACGCTTGAATCAACCGCGTACGTTCACCGGCACGCCGTATTCCCTTAGCGGTGCTATACTTGGATTAGAAGAAATTCTTGCATAAAGGGGGCGATGAAAGATGCTCATGCCAACTAAAATTCTTGTACCGACGGATTTCTCGGAGTATTCAGACCGGGCATTAGCGCAGGCTCTGGATATAGCGAAGCAGTACAGGTCGAAGGTCTTCCTTCTCCATGTTGTCCACGAGCATGTTTACAGCAGCGCTTTTGATCTTGCTCTTTCTGAGGAGGCGGTGCGGGAGATTAAAGATGGAACAACGGCGTGGGCTCGGGAGAGTTTGAAGAAACAGCTCGATAGCTTTCCTGAGGCAAAAGAGGTAGAGGTAGTCACGAATGTCCGCGAGGGTGTTCCCTACGAGGAGATACTGAAGGAGGGAAAGGAGAAAGGGATCGATCTTATAGTGATCGCATCTCTGGGCCGAACAGGCATTGCAAAATACCTTATGGGCGGCGTTGCCCGTAACGTCCTTAAGGGTTCCAAATGCCCGGTGCTGCTCACAAAATGAACAAAGGTTAGACGGTCGAGAGGTCATGCAAAAAGGGCCCCCTTTCGGGGGCCCTGCAGCAAATTGTGTTGCTGTGCTCGCTGTGCTCGTTGCACTTATTTCCACTTGTCGATGTTGATCATCGTAGGCGGGATGTGGCTGAATTCGCCGTATGACCACCACTGACTTTGCTTGCCGGGGCCGCCGACCACTACTATGTCGATCTGGTCGGCCTTGTGGCAAACGGGGATCAGGGTGTCGGGGGTCACTTCGCCGAATTCCTTGGGCGGGCAGCAAGAGGTGATGGAGCATTTGCCATCCACCTTCGGTGGCATGACTTTAAGAGGTGCGCGGGCGTTTTTCCAGAGGAATTCCTTAACATCCTTCTTGGTCCAGCCTTTGCGCGCCAGGGTTGCCGCGTGTTCCGGGCCTACCAGCCACACGCCGCCGTTCAGGAAGCAGCGGTTGGAGCCCACGGCGTTCATTGTATAGGCCATTACTTCTGCAAGGTCCTGTGGTTCGACACTTGCGTGGTCGTTCTGGGAGATAGGGGGTCCACCTCCGGCAAGGGTCAGGACATTGTCGGTGGGCTTAAAACCCCTCTCCACCGCGAAGCTCTGTTTCCAGGGGTTTAGCTCTTCGTTCTCTGCGAGTACCGTGGCGATTGTGTTGCCTACCCAGCCCTGCGTGGATTTGTCTGCGTCAGGGGGACGGGAACCGCCGGCGACATCGCCGAGGAGGTTGATGAAGTAGCCGAGGCAGAGGTTGACAGGCTGTTCAGGGCCCATTGCGCCGGTGCCATTGGAAATGCCAAGTTGTTTGACGATGGGGCCGTTGACCATGATCAACGGAGCGGTCGGGTGCGTCGTCGTTGTCTGTGCACGCCATACGAAACCGATCGGGTTTGCCGATGGCGACTTCAGCCCATCTACGATTGCGAGTAGAAGCGGCATGGTTTCAGGCTTGCAGCCTGCCATGACGCCCGTGGCTGCCACCAATTCCGTCGTCACAATCCCGTTTCTCGGCGGCATGGAATCCCAGATGATTTCACCGGGTTTGTGGCTTGTCCCCTTGAGCATCTTCGCCACCGCTTCTTTTGTCGGAGGGATGACGGGAAGCCCGAGGGAGAGTTTCTTTTCGAAGAACATCTTGTTTAGATCTGCGTAGGTTCCCTTGAATTTGATGACATCAAGGGGATAGGGTGCTTTTCCCGCGCCCGGGATGGTCATGCGTGTCTGTTTCCATGATGTAGCGGCCTTGACGATCTCGGGGAATGCCTTGTCGGCTTTGGCCCGGACTTCGTCTTTCGGTATCATGCCGAGGGGATGAGGGACCACGACAAAAGCCTGATCGGGAGCGCCGAAACTTTCCATGGAGATTCTTGCAAGGTTGATAAATTCGGTTGTTGCGATTGTAACTGTAGGAATGCCAAGCTTTTCAACTTCGAGCTGGTCACCGACCAGCCACGATGTGCAGGACCCTCAGTCGCATTGGGACCCGATCACGATGTCGGGCTTGTAACCGGCGATGATCTTCGCCTTCATTTTTGCTTCCCCGGCATTGGCGGTCTGAGGGACTGTCTTGGGCTCCACTTCGTAAAATTTGACGATCTTTACGTTCTTGACCTTTTCCTGGAGCAGTTCGGCAATCCTGTCGAGGAAGATATTGCCATTGGGTTTCTCGTTCCATTTCAACCCTATGGTCTTTCCTTCCAGCGATGTAATGCGTGGAGCCAGTTTCATGGGATCCACCTTGACGGCACCGGCCGGGTTCACAACTTCCCAGACCTGGGCCTTCTCTGCCGCTGATGAGACTGCCGGTATCATCAGAAGGGCAGCAAGAAAGAACAACAAACAAATACCGGATAAACTCCTTTTCATGGTACACCTTCCTTTAGTTATTGATGCTGTTTCCAACATCACCTCCTTGAATCTCTCGCAGGATTTCCCGTGATCCGGAAACCTGACGATATATCTATAAAATCACCAGATATACCGGAGTTTCTCTCTCAGTCCCTGAGGGAGCAGCAAACCGATGGATGCAAAATACCGGCTTGCCGGCGGGGCCATCATGACGATGAGCCCCATGACCAGCATGGGTATATCCAGGTAAATAGTGAACGACGCCAGAGTGTCCATGACCGCACCGAAACAGCCGCAGCTCAGGTTCCGTCCTTCAACGAGGAGCACATATCCCTTCACGATAAAGAACGCGAGGCTCATGAAAGCGACCCCGAAGGCGGACAGCCGCGTAAGGACGCCGAAAAGCATGCCGAGGCCGCAGGCCAGTTCGATAAAAGGCAGCAAAAGGCCGAAAGGCCGAGCCAGGATCATGGGGAGGACGCCGAAATCGTAGACCACATCAACGGAGTATCTCTCTATGTCCGGAAGTTTGCCTATGGATGACAGGAGGAACATTCCGGCCAGAAGGAGGCGGAACACGAGTATGAGATACTTCCAGCCTGCCACTTTGATCAGCCAACTTTCTGTTTGTACCGTAGTGCTTGCCGCTTGCATTGCCATTACCTCTCTTTCCTCACCTACTTCTTCTCAGGCTGCCATTTCGTGGCTGCATTCATTATGTCCGGGAGGGCCTTCTGGGCCATCTCATCAAGCTCCTTCTGGTTGTGTCCCGCGATCGGGTGGGGTACGACAACGAGGGCGAACCTGGGAGTGCCGTGGTCCTTCAAAGCAGAGTCAACAACTTCCTCAAATGCTGTGGTTGTAATCGTTACAGTCGGTATGCCTTGTTTTTCAAGATTGAGCTGGTCAACTACCAGCCATGTGGTACAGTGAGCTCAGTCAGCCTGCGAGGCTATGACCATTGCAGGTTTCTGATCGGCGATCTTCTTGACGATGGCCATGCTGTTCTCCATGGAGTCGGAGATGACGGCCGTTGCCTTATCGACTTCCCACATCTTCACTACCTTGACATCCTTTATCTGCAGGGGCAGAAGTTCCGCCACCTTGTTCAGCAGCTTGTCTCCATTGTATTTTCCGTTCCACCGAAGGACCACTGTCTTTCCTTCGAGGCTGGCGGGGTGTGCATTGTATGCGACGGCCCCCATCTTCGTGACGGTTTTGCTCTCGGTCCTGGCCGGCTCTTCTTTCTTACCTGTGCAGGCCGAAAGTGTAAGTGCCAGCAGTATGGCGAAACATAAAAGAACTGTTCGTTTCATGATGTTGCTTACCTCCTTATTTTGTCTTTCCTTTTTCAACGGGATAACCAAGCTTCACCCAGCCGGACCATCCACCCTTGAGAAGCCGGATCTTATCAGCGCTGTATCCATACTTCTCCACGAGCTGCGTCGCCGCGCTGGTTGAATCCTCTTCGTGGGTGCAATCGCAATAGAGAACAAGCATCTTGTTTTTGGGAAGCTTGACGGGCCCTTTCAGATCCTGAGACCAGGGGAAGTTTATCGCGGTCTTGACGTGGCCGTAATTGTAGGCCCCCTTGGGCTGGACATCCACAATGACAACGGCTGCCTTCGTCTCGATCATCTTCTTGAGCTCGTCGGCTGTAACGTGCTGAAAATCCACCGCGAAGGCCGTGACAGCTATCAGGGCAAAACCAAAAACAACGGCTGCACCCAACAGGATTTGCGCCTTGCTGAATCGCTCTATTCTTTTCATGTGAGTCCTCCTTGACGTACAGGGAAAGTTCTTGCTGAGGCGGTTTCGCTTTTTCCTTCAAGACCGCCTCCCATCCTTTTTACAATAGGCTTAGCAAATCACATGCCGGACAATTTCGCCTCATAAGTGCTGGATATCACAGATTGTTGTTGAAATGTTTTGTAACGATGGCAATGTGATTCATAACCGGAATGAGACGGTCGGGGCCGTTTCGAAAGACATTCGTGGAATGACCGGCTTTTGCGAGAAGATAGCTGCGGTTATGGAGAATAACCCTGGTTATGATGCCGACAGCCGGGGCGAGGGTCTTATTTTTGCCCGTCCTGTTTTCGGGAAGCCAGTCGTTTGCTTAAACCGGGCTGGGAGATGCCGAGCATTCTTGCCGCAAGGGTTTGATTCCCATCAGCCCGCTGCAGTGCTGCATCGGTGAGGATCTCCTCCGCCTCGGCATAGGTCGGCAATTGCCTGGCGGACAAAAAACACCTGAAGATGGCATCCTCGTCCGATCTGTCGCCGTCGAGCCCTGCTTCGCCGGACTGCCTGTCTGCCATCATGTTTTTAAATGCGTCGACTGATAGCCTGCCTTTGTTGCGGCTCATCTCGTCAAAGACCATGGACCTGAATTCTCGAATGTTCCCCGGAAAATCGTAGCGCGACAGCAGGACGGCTATCTGACCGGGAATATCGGGAGGCTGCCAGCCAAATTCAGCCGCGGCTTCTTTAACGAAATGTTCGAGCAGCAGCGGGATATCTTCCTTGCGTTCGCGCAGCGGTGGTACATGTATATGGTGGGTCTGCAGCCTGTAAAAGAAATCCTTTCGAAACTGGCCCAGGCGTTGTTTCTCCACCAGGTCCTGGTTGGTGGCCAGCACAAGGCGCGCCTTGGCCCGTTTCAACTGATCGCTTCCCACGGGATAATATTCACCCTCCTGCAAAAGCCGAAGCAGTTTGACCTGTGATGCCGGGCTCAGATCCCCTATCTCATCGAGGAACAATATAGCCTCGCTGGCCTGGTCCACAAGCCCGCGGCGCGCCTCATCGGCCCCGGTAAAAGCACCGCGTTTGTGCCCGAACAAGGTGTCGGCAAACATGTTGTCGTCAAGCCCGGCCAGATTGATGGTAACCATCGGTGTCTCATGGCGGCTCAATTTGTGGAGAGCTTTGACGATCAGCTCCTTGCCCACCCCGCTTTCTCCGGTGACCAGTACCGGCTCCCTGCTCGCGGCTATGGCCTCCATGTACTGGAAGATAGAGAACATCTTCTTGCTCACGGTGATGATGTCGGCGAAGGCTTCCGGCGTTTCCAGGTGGCCGGAAAGCAATTTATTCCGGACATCGCGGCTCTCGCGCTGGAGCTCGATTGTCCTGATGGCGCGCAGTGTGCCCGAGACAATCCGGTCCTTTTCACTGGTCTTGACATAATAATCATACGCCCCGGCCTTCATGCAGCGCACCGCGCTGTCTACCTGGTTCATTCCGGTGATCACGATGGTGAGGACAGACGGAAATAGTTCGGCTATTTCCGTGAGAAGTTCCTCTCCGGATATATGGGGCATCGTGAGATCGAGAAGGACGAGACCGACATTCTCCCGTTCCAGGATGCCCTTAACCTGCCGGCTGTCCTGACACTGGATTACATTGGTGATACCGCCTTCTCCACTGAGTACCATGCTCAGAGAGCGTAGCCATTGTGCCTCATCATCGACGATCAGAACGCTGAAGGAAGGGTAAAGATGTCTTTTCATCACGATCCCCCGTCAGTGAGGGCCGGAAGCGACAACGTCACCGTGGTGCCTTTGCCCTGGCTGGACGCGAAGTTGATGAGGCCCCCGTGTTCCTTGATGATGATCATGCTTACCGAAAGTCCGAGACCGGTGCCCCCCTGTTCCCGCTTTGTAGTATAAAAGGGATCCGTGATGTACTGCATCTGTTCCGCAGCGATGCCGATCCCCTCATCAGCTACCTCAAGCACAACCATCCTGCGATCCGCATCCCAGGAGGTCGTCAACGTGACCCCCTTCGTCCTGTCCGGAAGGGCCTGACAGGCATTGAGGATGAGATTGACTATGACCTGCTCTATGCGTTGTGCGTTACCCCGTACCCGGGGAAGTCCTTCGCCGTACCGGGCAACGAATGAATCCGTCGCCTTTCTTATGATGTTGCGGACCAGTCGTATGGCCGTCATTGCTACGGCATTAAGGTCTACATCTTCGTTCAGGTCGTGGTCATCGCGCCGGCTGAAATTTTTCAGATCGTCAACGATTCGTGCAATTCGTCGCGACGCCTCGATCGTCTCCGCCATCATCGGCGCCAGGTTTCCCCGTAGATCCGAATACCTCCATTTTCCCAGATCGAAATCGCCTTCTTTCTCGTATTTCTCTTCGGTGATCTTCCCGATGCCTTCGTAGATCTCCTGGAGCATTTTCATGTTCAGAAGGATGAGGCCGTTCGGGTTATTGATCTCGTGGGCCACGCCGGACACGAGCGTACCTATCGCAGCCATCTTGCTCGATTGAACCAGCTGTTCCTGATTGCGCAGGAGTTCCTCCTCCGCGCGCTGCCGTTCCCCGACCTCGAGCGCCAGGGCGGCTGTGCGCTGCGCGACCTGCTTTTTCAGAGTATGGGACCACACGATGGCAACGCCCAGTGCGGCAAAGAGCAGGGAGGCTATGAGGCTGCCGAATTTGACGACCTGCACCCAGGATATGCTGTGGGGGTTGAGGTCATCGCCAAGCCACTTGTCGCGGATTTTTTTGTAGCGGCCGGTTTTGTACAGTATTTCGAGGCCCCTGTCAAACTGATCGACGATCTCGCGATTCCCCTTTTTCCCCGCGAAACAGTATTTAAATACTTCCGGGGTCTCGGCAATGCGGGCTATGTTGCCGAGCCCCAGGTCCCGGATAAGATGGACCCCTGTTTTTGTGGCGAGGATTGCATAGTCATGCTTTCCTGAAGCAAGCAATCTGAGCATCTCCTCATCGGACTCGACGAAGGTAAGGGACCCGGTCCATCCCTTTTCGATGGCAAGCTGGTTGATTACGGCGTTCTTCAACGCCATTACGTCCCTGTTTTGCCACGCCTCCATAGAACTGATGGGAGGACCGTCCTTCCTTCCGAAAAGAGAAAAAACCACGATCGTATGAGGAGCTGAAAACTCGAATCTTTTAGCTCTGGCGTGCGTATATGCAATGCCCATCAGTATATGGACCCTGCCCTCATCCAGGGACCGGAAAATAGAATTCGATGCTTCCAGATCGATCCTGACATTCATCCCCATCACATCGGCAACGGCCCGGGTGAGTTCCACATTGTAGCCCGTCGGTTTGCCGTTCTTGTCCAGGAATTCGTAAGGGGGATAATTGAGAGCGCCTCCCACGACAATCAAGGGTTTCTCCGATATCGACGGGTTTCCCGCCGCCGGGTTGGGCGATATCCACAAACCGCACAACGCCATTACGATCATCACGACGACGATGCGCATGTTCCGGTGTATCGTCTTGTAGGGGTAAATATTTCGTGACTGGCCGGTGAGGGGAATATCTGGGCGGAAACTGCCGGATGATGCTTCGGTGCAGTGTGATGTATCTGTCAGGTCTCCCGGACCTGTTCTTAATTCTCAGCCCGTTGTATCACGGGAAAATCGGCGAAGTGCATTCACGGCATTTTCGGTTTAGAGCATATCACCCTGCATTGAGAGATGTCAACAATGCCCGCAAACGCGGAACGTCTCTCCATAATTTACTTCCCCTTTTTCCCCGCCATGTAGGATATACTTTGCGGTGAAAATAATTTTCCCCGGGAGTATGTGTGGCAGAGAATCATTATCCCCTTGAACCCCTTTTCGGCAAGATCCTCAGTCCCTTCGAGCGATTTCTCAAGCAAACGACCTCCGGCGGTATTGTGCTCATGTGCATGACGCTGCTGACCTTGATCGTTGCCAGCTCGCCCCTGGGTGACCCGTACAGGCATTTGTGGGAGCTGCCCATCCGGATCGGAGCGGGCTCGTATAATATTGAAATGTCACTCCATGTCTGGGTAAACGAAGGCCTCATGACCCTTTTCTTTCTGCTGGTGGGCCTGGAATTGAAGCGCGAAATAATGGTGGGGGAACTGGCCTCATTGCGTAACGCTGCCCTTCCCGTGGCAGGGGCTCTGGGCGGGATGCTCACGCCGGCTATCATCTACTTTCTCTTAAATCCTTCCGGGCCGGCATCGGCGGGCTGGGGTGTTCCGATGGCCACCGATATCGCCTTCTCCGTAGGCATCCTTGTTCTCCTGGCGTGGCGCATTCCGAAGAATCTCATTATTTTCTTGACCGCCCTCGCAATTGCGGACGACCTCGGCGCCGTGCTGGTCATCGCACTTTTTTACACCCGGACCATTGTTGTGCCCCTTCTGGGCATTGCGGCAAGCTTCTTGGGCGTGCTCGTTCTCTTCAACCGGGGCGGCATCCGCCATCCCCTGCCGTACGCAGTTCTGGGTATCCTTCTCTGGTTGGCGCTCCTGAAATCGGGGATACATGCCACGCTTGCCGGTGTATTGCTGGCCTTCACGGTTCCGGCACGCCCTGTTTACACGCCGCACCAGTTTGAAGCAAGGCTCGATGATATGAGGGATGCCTTCCATAAGGAGACCATCAATTGCGAAGATGACCTGCTCCGGGGCATTACCAGCATGAGCGCCATTGCCGAGAATGTTGAAAAGGCGTCATATGCCGTTCAGTCACCCCAGCAGCGGATGGAACACAACCTGTCCCCCTGGGTCACCTTCGGGATTATCCCGCTCTTCGCCATGGCTAATGCAGTCCTTGATGTCCTTGCCATGCCCTTCCGGGAAGTTATCGTCAAGCCCATAACGTTGGGGGTTATCCTGGGGTTGGTTCTGGGGAAGTTTATCGGTATCACGAGCTTCGCCTGGCTTTCCGTAAAAATCGGCCTTTCGACTCTTCCCGGCGGTGTCGGCTGGCGCCATGTCATGGGCGCTGCCTGGCTTGGCGGGATCGGCTTCACAATGTCGCTGTTTATCGGACAATTGGCCTTTGTGGGCAGACCCTCCCACTTCGAGGAAGTCAGGATCGGTGTCATGGTGGCATCCCTGATGTCCGCAACTCTTGGCCTTACCTGGCTCTACCTCAGCGCCCGAAAATCGACTGTCACCCGTTGAGCCCGCCTCATAAAGTAATTCGTGGTACGGGCTTGCCGGCCTTATGGGTTCCAGGACAGGAGCATGGGCGAAGAGGGAGGAGTTGTGGAGTCGATTGAGATCATGATGCTCAGAACGAGTATGGTCAGAACGGAGAAAAGGAAAAGCCTTTTGGCCCAGAGACGGTCATGATGCGCGTGCCCGCCGGACAGGGCGAGGCACAGCCAGGACAGGCTGAATAGAGCCACGACGGCGAGAAAGAGGTATCCGGTGTACCCGCAGAGGGTCAACGTGAACGCAGCCGCCATGAAGAGAACTATGGAACCGATAATATGTCGTCTGGCACAGGCAATCCCTCGCATGAGCGGCAGCACCGGTATTGCCGCCGAGGCATAATCGTCGCATCGATGAAGGGCGACGGCGTAGGAATGGGGTATCTGCCAGGATACGAAGATCGCCAGGAGGATCAGCGCGCCCGCATCGAGGCGGCCTCCTGCCGCGCAGTATCCGGCAAGGGGAGGCGCCGCCCCGGCCAGCGAGCCGATCACTACGGCGTGGACGGAATTGCGTTTCAGGAACAGGCTGTAGACGAAGACATAAACGGCAAATCCGGCCAGCGCGACGGCCACGCAGAGTTTTCCTGCCGTCGTCACAAGAAGTACACTGCCCGCAATGCCCATGAGGGACGCGCAGACGACAACGGCCGCCGGGGAAATGAGCCCCCGCGCAAGGGCACGGTTTCGGGTCCGGTGCATCCTGCGGTCGATGTCCCTGTCGATGCAGTTGTTGAAGGCGCAGGCTGAGGCGACGACAAGGAATATGCCGATGACGGTCGATATGAAATGCGTCGTATCGATGCTTCCCCGGGCTCCAAGAAAGAAACCGCCCGCCGCCGTAACAAGGTTCGCCACCGCCACCCCCGGCTTCGCAACGAGCACGTAGTCTTTGATCCTTGCATCCATGGTCACATCATCCGGTAGTTCAGGTTATGCATGATCCAGAGAGACCCGCCGACGAAGAGTATAATGATCAACACCGTGACGATCAATGCCAGGATGTCCCAGCGTGAGGAGGGCGAGTCGCGAAGGTGAAGGAAGAATTTCAGATGAACCGCGATCTGCACGAGGGCTGCGGAGGCTATCCCCGCCACTGCGATGGGGCGGGACATCCTGCCGCTCATCGCCAGTGCAAAGGGAGCAGCCGTCAGGAACAGGGAGAGAACGAACCCGACAATTGAGGAGTGCCACCCGCGGCTTTCCGTGCCGCTCGTATCCATGCGCCTCGCCGCCATCTATGCGACCCCCATGAGGTAGACAATGCTGAATATGCCGATCCATAGGATATCCAGAAAATGCCAGAACATCCCGAGGCGTGCGAGCCTGGACCTGACGGGTACCGTCAAACCGCGGACCGAGATCTGGCACATCATTGCCGCCATCCAGACGAGGCCGAGGAGCACGTGCACGCCATGAGTGCCGACGAGGGTGAAGAAAGCCGAGAGGAAAGCGCTCCGCTCGGGTCTGTTGCCCGCAAGGATCATACCCCTGAACTCGCCTATCTCCATGGCGATGAAGCCCAGGCCCAAAAGAAAGATAATGGCAAGCCTCCACAGGACGGCTCTTCTCCTGCCTGCCTGTGCTGCGAGTGTGGCAAGGCCGAAGACGGTGCTGCTCATGAGCAGGAGCATGGTTTCACCGAAGAGGTAAGGCAGGTCGAAGATGTCCTTTCCCCGGGGCCCGCCTGCATAATTGCCGCCGACCACGGCGAAGGTGGCGAAGAGCACCGAGAAGAGGACGAGGTCGCTCATGATGTAGATCCAGAAACCGAATGCCTGGTTTGATGCGGTCTCGTGGCCCGAATGTTCCCCGGTTTGAATGGCGGCGGCGGGGTTTCTCATTGTTCATACCCCTCTTTGGGCTCCGCATGGGCAAAGGCCGAAGCCAGCAACTCCCGGCGCCTGCTTTCGATCCCTTCCACCTCGGCGGCCGGCATCGTGTAACCGGTGTCATCGTTCCACGACCGGACGATGACCGTGAAAACGATGACCAGGGTGCCGAGGATGGCGAGCCACCATATGTGCCAGACCATACCGAATCCCAGCACAAAGGCCGCGATCCCGATGATAAGGCCGCAGGCGGTGTTCTCCGGCATGGAGATGTCGTCGTAGCGGTCGGGCTCGCGGTACGCGGTGCCCTTTTCCTTCATGTCCATGAAGGCGTCGATGCCGTTCACATCGGGGATCTTTGCGAAATTATACGGGGGCGGAGGCGATGATGTAGCCCACTCGAGTGTCCGTCCGTTCCAGGGGTCGCCCGTCAGGTCGCGTGAGCTGTGACGGTGCTTGATGCTCACCGCCAGTTGGATCGCCTGGAAGAGAACGCCCATGAGGATCATGGCGGTACCCCCTGCCGCAACGATGAGCCAGGGATGCCAGGCAGGGTTGACGTAATGGTGCATCCTGCGGGGCATGCCCATGAACCCCAGCAAGTACAGGGGCATGAAGGCAAGGTAGAAGCCGGTGAGCCAGCACCAGAAGGCACGCTTTCCCCATTTTTCGTCGAGCCTGAACCCCGTTGCCTTGGGAAACCAGTAGCTGTACCCCGCAAAGAAGCCGAAGAGCGTTCCAGCGATGAGGACATTATGGAAGTGGGCGATCACAAAGAGGGAATTGTGCACCACGTAGTCGGCCGGGGGCGAGGCCAGCAGGACTCCCGCCATGCCGCCGATGGTGAAGGTCATCAGGAAACCGAGGGTCCAGTACATCGGTGTGGCGAACCTGATCCGCCCGCGGTACATGGTGAAGAGCCAGTTGTAGATCTTGACCCCCGTCGGTATGGCTATGAGCATTGTCGCTATGCCGAAGAAGATGTTAACCGCCGGCCCGGCGCCCATGGTAAAAAAATGGTGGACCCAGACAGTGAAGGAAAGGATGGTTATGCCTGCCGTGGCGTAGACCATCGACGTGTAGCCGAAGAGCCGTTTCCCCGAGAAGGTGGAGACGACCTCCGAAAAAACACCGAAGGCGGGCAGTACGACGATATAGACCTCCGGGTGCCCCCACGTCCAAAACAGGTTGACGTACATCATCATGTTGCCGCCCAGTTCGTTGGTAAAAAAATGCATGCCCAGCAGGCGGTCCAGGGTGAGAAGAAAAAGGGCGGCGGTGAGGACGGGAAAGGCAAAGACCATAAGTATGCTGGTAAAGAGCGTCGTCCAGGTGAACATCGGCATCTGCATGAGCCTCATCCCGGGGGCGCGCATCCTGATTATAGTGACCAGAAAGTTGATGCTTGTCAGTATCGATCCGGCCCCGGCGATCTGAAAGGCCCATATCCAGTAATCGACCCCCACGTCCGGGCTGAACTGTTTCCCGGTGAGGGAGGTGTATCCCGACCATCCCGCCTTGGAGAATTCACCCAGGCCCAAAGACACCATGACGAGGAGCGCACCTGCCACGGTCAGCCAGAGACTGACGGAATTCATGAAAGGAAAGGCGACATCCCGTGCGCCTATTTGTGGAGGGACGACGATGTTCATGAGGCCGACGAGAAAGGGCATCGCCATGAAGACGATCATTATCGACCCATGGGCACTGAATATCTGGTTGAAGTGATCGGGGCCGAGGTAACCCATCGACCCACCCGCCGCAAAAGCCTGCTGCGAGCGCATGAGAATGGAATCGGAGAGCCCGCGCAGCAGCATGACGAGGGCCAGAATGACATACATAACGCCTATCCTTTTGTGATCAAGGCTTGTTACCCATTCCCTCCAGAGATATGTCCACTTTCGGTACCGGGTGATCAAGGCGAGGATCACAACTGCGGCCAATGTGGCCCCGCCTACGGCCCCCATGACGATGGGATCGTGAAAGGGTATCACCGAGAGACTCAATTTTCCGAACATCAGCGTCCCCCCGGGGCGTGAGCCCCGTGCCGGCGGCTATGGCCGGTGTCCGTTGCGGGTACGTATCTCTCTATGATGCGCTTGAACAGACCCGGTTCTACAGAAGAAAAATATGTTACCTGCCGGGTCGCGCCGGGTTTTACGAGTTCCTCGTACTGCGCCATGTCGAGCCTTGCCGGCGACGACCTGACCTTTTGCACCCACGCGGCGAATTCCTCAGCGGTCGCGGCCCTGGCCTCAAAATTCATATTCGAGAACCAGCGGCCGCTGAATTGCTGGTTCTGCCCCATGTAAACCCCCGGTTCGCGGGCCAGGAGGTTGAGGCGCGTCTCCATCCCCGTCATCCCGTACATCTGACTGCCGAGCTGGGGGATAAAGAGGGATGTCATCACTGTCTCCGAGGTTATCCTGAAACTCAAGGGGGCGCCCGCGGGGAAGACGAGGTAATTTATCACGGCGATATCGTGGTCGGGATAGATAAACAGCCACTTCCAATCGAGTGAGACCGCCTGAACGTTGACCGGCTGCCGGGCGGAGATGATAGACTTGTAGGGATCGAGGCGGAAGGTTTCTTTCCAGGTGAGGCTTGCCAGGATCGTGACAATAGCAAGGGGAACGAGCCAGATGAAGACGTCGATTGCAGGCGAAGAATCCCATTTCGGGGGATAGGCCGCCTTGCTGTTGGAGACCCTGTATCGCCATGCAAACCAGAAACCCATCACAAAGACGGGGACGACGACGATCGTCATGAGCAGGATCGCCACGGTGATAACAAAACGCTCCGCATCACCGACGGGTCCTTTTGGGTCGAAGATGACCACCTCGGCGCAGCCCGCCGCGAAGGCCGCGATGCATAACGAGGACAATCCGGAAAGTAAAAGGCCAACCTTGATCTTCATCAACCCGCTCAGGCAACGAATTTCGATTCTTTCTCCGGGTACATGGACCTAAAATCAGGGTATCACCGTTTCGGAGACCGTGCCAGAAGAAATGGGGATAATGCTTTCTATCAAACCGTTAATAAAGGATATTTTCCTGCCCGAGCCAATGAAGGCTTTTGACGGAGCCGTCGGTGATGTACAATAAGAAACGGGGAGAGCATGACAGAAGATCTCGTTGATTTCGGCTATGAAAAGGTCCCCGAAAACGAAAAGGCACTGCGGGTAAAGGACCATTTCGATCGGCTGGCACAGAACTACGACGCGATGAATACCCTCATGAGTTTCGGCATTCATTACCTGTGGAAACGCGCGGCGGTAAAGTTCCTTGATCTGAAGGCCGGCAACCATGTTCTCGATGTCTGCGGCGGTACCGGCGACCTGGCCGTCCTTGCGGTGAAGAAGGTGGGGTTAACGGGGAAGGTTGTCCTCTCAGACATAAACCTTGCCATGATAGAGACGGGAAAACGCAAGCCGACCCATGCCGGGGCACGAGAGAGGGTCCTGCACGTGCAGAGCGACGCAGAGCAAATGGCTTTCAGGTCAAACTCTTTCAACGCCGCGATAGCGGGATTCGGAATGAGGAACTTAACACACATGGACAGGGGCCTCAGGGAGGTCCACCGCCTCCTGAAGCCCGGCGGCAGCTTTGTCTGCCTCGAATTTTCCCGTCCCGCCTCAGCCTGGTTTCGAAGGCTCTACGACCTCTATTCATTCCGGGTCATGCCCTTCGTAAGCCTTATATTGCTTGGTTCGCGCCGGCCTTTCACCTATCTGCCCCAATCGATCCGCCTCTTTCCCGGGCCGGAAGAGTTCTCGGAGATCCTTGCCGGGGCAGGTTTTCGAAACGTCTCCTATCGCCTGTTGACGAACGGCATTGCCGCCGTTCACAGGGGCGAAAAAGCTCCGGATCCGGCTTACGAAAAGGGGCGGCAGGGGGTCCGACAGTGAAATGCAACTGGGCTGAACGATGGGTCGTCAACAATCCCTTCCGGGTTATCGAACAACGGATCGAGATAAGAAAGTTGTGCCGGATGAGACCTCTCGAGCCGGGATTCACGGCCCTTGAGATCGGGTGCGGCAGGGGAGCGGGGGCCGGGATCATCCTTGACATCTTTCAGCCCCGGCTCATCTACACTACCGATCTTGACGTCGACATGCTGGACAGGGCCCGTGAATATGTCCCTCCGGTAAAGATGGGGCGCATGCACCTCGTGGCTGCCGACGGATCGAGCCTGCCCTTCAAGTCCGGTTCAATAGACGCGGTTTTCGGTTTCGGTGTTCTTCACCATATTCCCGATTGGCGCCGCGCCGTCGGCGAAGCGGCGCGGGTGCTCAAGGCCGGGGGCACCTACTTTTTCGAAGAGCTCTATCCTGTCGTTTACCAGAATTTCATCACGAAGCACATCCTGGCACATCCGCGGGAAGACCGTTTCCGTGGCCGCGATCTCCGGGACGCCCTTGGTGTCGCGGGACTTTCCCTTGGCCGGTACAGCGAATGGAAAGGCCTCGGCATCGTGGGGGCAGCGGTAAAGGCAATCCTTTAAGAGATACTGTCTTCAACCCTTCTTCCGGGGAAGGGGGAAGGTCAGGCTTGCACCATACCAGCCGAGCATGGTCACGACGGGAATAAGGATAAGGACAAGCACGAGATAGATAACGGCTGCCCCGGTAAACGGTGTCAGGATGCCGGGTACGGCGGCCCGCCAGATGAAGGCCGACAGGTAGACGCACAGGAGGATTACGGACAGGACCTTCTTGATGATCACGGGTCTCATGGGACGTCCGCCGTAATTTATCCTCCAGGTGATATATCCTGTTGCCATCGCCACCGGGGTTGTAAGAACGCCGGCGCCGAGGCAATAGAAGGCCGTTATCTCACATCCCGTCACGTGGGAGATAACATAGAGAAGCGTGAAGACCGGGACGGAAATGCCGAAGACGATGGGAAAATGGACGGTCATCGGGTGAGGGTGGCGCCTGAGGACGGGAAATCTTGCCAAAAGACCCGACCCGGCGGGGTGCGGGGGCATATTTTCCGCCAGGAGGTCCTCCGAAGGTTGTTCATCAGGGGGTTTGACCGCACGTGCGAGATACCCGATTTGCCTGTAGCGTTCCAGCATTTCGGGGCCGTGGGGGGCCGCGGCGAGTTCTTCCGTCAGATCGGCGCCGGCTGCGTGATTGCCCATGTGGAGGCCGCCCTCCCAGAGGCCGCTTTCCGATAGATCGAACACCTTGCCATCATGGGCCACCCAGATAGGTTTGCCATTTTGCCCGTTGTTGGATTCCAGCTCTTTCGGATCGATCTCTTTCATGTACAGCGCCTCTCTTCTGAAATTATATCAAGGAGCCGAGTATGACGATCACCAGCATGGCCGCGGGGTAATAGCTGGAACGGTTGAAGAGCTCGAGCGCGGCGTCCCTGTCCCGGCGCACATAAAGCCGAAAGGCCGGCAGGAGCAGAAACCAGATACCCGCCGTGACGGACGCCGCCGCGCTGGCCAGGGCGTGGGGGAGAGGGGAATAAATGACCGTCATGACCCCGAGACACACGGTGAGGCTGAGGCTGATGAGTATGACGTTGGCGGTGAAGGCGGACCCGTAAAGGACGGGAAACGTCGACGCGTGGACCTCCCTGTCCTCTTCAATGTCGGCCCAGTCATTGGGAACATTCTGTCCGCCCACCTCCCAGAAAAAGAGCCAGAAGAAAAGGAGGACCAGAAAATGATATGAGGGCCCCGGGTTCACGGCATAGACTGCCGCCACCGGCCCCGCTGTCTTGACAGCCCCGCTAACGAGGACCTTGAGGCAGCTTCTCTGCCAGGCCAGGCAGTAGACGGTCTCGAGAAGGCAGGCCGCCACAAAAATGACCACGCAGAGGGGATTGAGGAGGAGGGCTCCGGCCAGGGCCGCAAGGCCCCACAATATCGTCCATACCAGCGCTTTTCCCGGACTGAGGTCGCCCGAGGCTATCGGATGCCTGAGGAAAATGGAGTCGAGATCTTCCGGGCCGCCGGAAAGGAGATTCTTCTCAAATCGCTTCCTGTCCGTCCGGTAATCGACAAGGTCATTGAGGGCATAGACACTGGTGTACCCCGCGAAGGCTGTCAGGATACCGAGCCAGAGGATCCGGGCAGGCGGAAATCCACCCAGGCACACCATGGCGGCCAGGACAGGGGTTGCCAGGTCAATGATGCCGTGGGGCGTGCGCGAGAGCGCAAAAAAAAGCCTCGCCTGCAGTATGAGCGGCTGACCGGTTCGAGGTTGTGCCGTGCTCACGTCGCCCTCGCCAATCTCGAACGAAGCATCTGACGGAGCACCGGAAGCCTCTCGTGGGCCTTCCACATGTATACGTTCATGAACATATCATTATAGAAGCAGGAACAGTTCTTCTGCCGGGCGAGCCCTTCCCGGACGCAGTCGAAGCTGTTTCCCCTCCATATTTCCCCAAAGGATTGCTGCCGCAGATTACCGACAAGGTCACGCTGCTCGACACAGGGGTATACTTCGCCGCCCGGTGCGATCCTGACCACCCAGTGACCCGCGAGACAGGGCATATGACGGAAGCGTCCGGGATCTTCAAGATAATCGACCATGAGGGAGTTGTAAGAATTCGCGTCCAGCCCCGTCATGTTCAGGATCGACCTCAGTTTTGCGGTGGAGGATACAGTGCGAATGCCGTTACCGATCTCGTACAAATTGTACCTTCCGTTGTGAAGAGGCTGCAGGAAGACGCTGTCCGCCGTTTTGTCCCACCGCGAAACCAGCCGGGGAATTTCGTCGATATTATCCTCGTGAAGAAGCATGCGGACGCTTACTGTCGGCTGACCGTTTCTTCTTCGTTGAATAACGGAATCGATACCCTTTTCGGCAAGGTGAAAGAAGCCTTTTACCCCTCGCAGGTGATCGTGGGATCGTGCATCGCCGTCCATACTTACGACCATGTGATCGAGCCCGGAGGAGACGAGTGCATCGGCCCTTTCAGCCAGAAGGGCGCCGTTGGTGCAAAGACTCGTGATAAGGCCGAGGCTCTTCATGTAGCGAATGATCTCCGGAAGGTCCTCAATGAGAAGCGGTTCTCCGCCGGCGATACATACAAAACGAACGCCCGTCTCCTTGAGTTCCCGTGCTACGCGGCGTATTTCACTGGTAGACAACCTGGCCTTATTGCCATTCTTCTCCTTCCACCGGTTGCAGTGAACGCATCTGGCATTACATTCGTAGGACAGGTCCCAGCCGGCGTACAGCGGACCTGTGCCCGGCTGCCAACCAAGGTAGGGGCCGATAGACGAGAGGGCAATCCGGGCTATCCGGCCGATCCCTTTCCATCCCGCCTTTGACCGGATATAAGAAAGTGCGGCCATCCATTCGTTACCCTCCTGGTAACGGCGTAGCGGGTTGTTCCGGTTTGCGGTCGTGGTTCCTCCCTTTTTTTAAAGGTAGGGTGAGCATGCGGCTATGTCAATGGCGGGCGATGAAGGCAGCCATGTATGGAGGCTGGTGGACCCAGGCATGTAAGGGACGGTTTTCCCCTTGCACAAGAGTGAGAATTCGGATAGAAATAGAGGAGCAGCGTCGAAATGCCCGGAGCTGTCACCGAATGAACTCGCAGGAGTGGAAAACCGACTGATGAGGAGTAATGCCATGAAGAAAAATGAGGCAATACTTTCAATGCGATGTGTTGTTTTACTTGCGATATTGTTAATCGTTCCTTTGATCGCCTCGGCCGGGGAAGTCGGGTACAGCGCCATGGTGATGGATGTGAAGGGCAAGGTTCTCGTGCGCCATGGGGGAGCAAAAAAAACTGTCGATCTTGGGTGCCTCCTTTATCCCGGAGATTCCCTGGAGACGACGAAGGGCGCATCCCTGACCGTTGCCTACCTGGAGTCAGGTCTGGAGGAGCAATGGTCCGGAGCGGCAAAGTTTGTTGTTGAGAAAAACGGCAGTAAGCCTGCCGCTGCCCGGATAAATAGAAAAAGCAGAGTCACCGTGCCGCAGATAGCATCGGCGCAAAAAGGAAGCATGAAGTTAAGGGGGTTCAAACAACTCAAAATGGAAGTGGGTGGTCTTTCGAATACCAGGACTGTCGAAGAAAGGCCGACATTTCTCTGGAGCCCCGCCCAGGCCGTAGAGAAGTACAGAGTCAGATTTTATTCGTTGTCTGAAGACGAACCTGTATGGCAGAGGACAACTCAGAGCGCCGAGCTGCCTTTCCCGTCCGCCGAGCCGCCTCTGAACCCCGGCACCAGATACGAATGGGTCATTGAGTCGCTTAAAGATGGCTACGTCGTCGCTCAAAAACGCAGCTGCTTCAGCTTGCCTCCGGATAACGAATTGGTGGAAATCAAGAAGGCGATTAGCGAGTATCAGGCGCAGCTCATGGCCAATTCCGCGGATACCGCGGTCCGGCTTCGCTTTATTCTGTTCCTGGAGGGGCACCAGCTGTACGATGACGCTCTGGCGCAATATGCGATCCTTCAAAAGCAATACGGAGAAAGCAAGTCCCTGGCTGAGAGGCGGAAAATACTTACCGACCTCAGAAGCTTGAATTGCCCGACCTATTGAATCCCCACTATCGAAGATACGTTTTCTCCTATGCGGTCATAGCGCTGCTTGTCAGCATCCTTGTCGTGCTGTCCGACTTCAGGATCATTCCCGGAAAAGGCACCTGGAACGAGCTGGAGCTGCGGTCCATCGACTTTCGATTCCTGTTCAAGAAACAACCCGGGAACGATGCCGCAAAGAAGATTGCAGTGATCGTCATCGACGAGAAGAGCTACAAAAAGATAAGCCAGCCGTTGATCTTCTATCATACCCATATCTCCGAAGTAATAGACTATCTCGTTGGGAAAGGGGTGAAGACGATAGGTCTCGATATCGAGCTGCCTTCCATCTCCCTTGAAGGTAAAGTTGAGGGGGGCTATGAGAGCGTCTATATGCGGTCTTTCCTGGAGGCCAGGAAGAAAGGCGTTAATATTGTCATCGGCTTTTCTTCACGGGAAAACGCTCCTCTCCAGGGCTACCTGCTGGCTGCCGGGGAGGCGAACCTTGCGGCATTCCACCTGACGGAAGATTCGGACGATCACATACGGAGGCAGCAGCTGTACTTTGACGATGGGGGAAAGCGACATTATTCCATGCCCTATTTGCTGGCACGGCATTTTACCGATCGAAAGGCCGCCCCTCCCGGCAAGACCATCCTTATCGATTACTCCCTGCTGCAAAATATCCCCGTCTATTCCTTTGTCGATATATATGAGTCAAGCAAGAAGCCGGGCAACGATCACGGAAGTGGGTTTGAGAACAAGATTGTAATAATAGGCTCGTCTCTGTCCTTCGAAGACAAGCATTCGACGCCGCTGTCTTTTCTCAGCGGCAGGATGACGGACGGCGCGACAATTCAGGCCGGTACGCTGGCAACCTTGCTGTCGGAAAGCATTTTTCGCGAACCCGGTGTCATATCGGGGGCCTTCTACATTATCGGCGTTGTCGTCCTGACAGTCTTCCTGTGTTACAGACGGCGGCCTTTTCCCGCCGCGCTCCTGTGTCTTGCAGAAGCGGGGGTTCTCTTCGCGGTATCCATTTTTGCCTTCAATCACCTTTACGTTATCCGTGTTACACCTTTATTATCTGCCATCATACTCTGCTTTGCCGCGACGACGATCTTTCACTACTACACCGAGGAACGCAAAAGGGCAAAGATAAGAAAACGTTTTGCCTGCTATGTGCCGGACAATATCATAGATCAGATTGTGGATGCCGATATGGAAAAGCTGACTGAGGGAGAGCAAAGAAAGCTGGCCCTTCTGTTCAGCGATATACGGGGATTCACCTCCTTCTCTGAGAACAACAAAGACGACCCTCAGAGGGTCGTGCATTTTCTCAATCGGTACCACGCGGAGATGACCGAGATTATCGTCAGGTGCGGTGGTACCGTATCCCAACTCACGGGGGACGGCATCTTTGCGTTCTTCGGCGCCCCCCTGAAGCTCGACGACCCGGTCTTCGCCGCAGTAAGCGCGGCATTACAGATGAAGGACAGGATCTCGTATTTGAGACAGGAGTGGTTGAGATACGGGATGGAGGACCTCCGCGTCGGGTTCGGAATTCATTTCGGCGATGTCATCGCAGGGAATATAGGGTCTGCAAGAAAAATGGACTATACGGCGATCGGCGACAATACCAATGTGGCCTCCCGCCTGGAAGGCCAAACCAAGGAATTCCACGAGACAATCCTGATCAGCGATGCGGCCTATGAGTGTGTGCGGGAGAGGATTGTGGCCAGATCGCTGGGACCGGCCCGCATCAAGGGACATAGCGAGGTGAATATCTTTGCCGTTGACGGCCTGAGAGATACCGGCGCGGGAAAAAGAAGCGATGAGGTGTGATACCTGTTCGCATCAGGCCAGGAAGTCGGCATAGAGGGTGATCTTGGTGAGTCCCGCTTTCGGCATGAGCATGAACGAAATCGTGTTGGGAGATAATCCGACCTGCCGGCCGTCTTCAAGGATCAGGGTTTCCGTCAGCGGATTCGGAAGACGCCGCATCACGTCGATATTCCTGCTCGCGACGGAGGCTATCGTATCCATGCTGAAGCGCCGTTCGAATCCGTCGCTCAGGTTCAGATGAATCTTAATTCCCGATATCGCGTTATCGTCCAGGGAATGATAGAGACTGGCGATGCCCAGATTCCTGCCCGGCGTGAGCCCGTTCTCCTCGAGCCACCTCAGGACGTCCAGCACCGGGGCGCCCGGTAAGAGCACATTCTCCAGTGCCAGTATCTCACGAAGGATCTCGCGATTCAGTCCGTCGAGCATTATATACGTTTTGAGAACGGGAGGCTTGCGCGGATCGAATGTATGCCCGATCAGCTCCGGCTGGGAAAACGCGCCAAAGACCTCTTTGAAACGCATCTGATGGTCGGCATCCCCGCCCGTTGCCTCGATTATCTCAATGCTGCGTCTCCAGAGTTCCTGCCTGCTCTCCGCGTTTCCCAGGTTCCAGTACGCCGAGATCTCTTCGCCGTCGGCAAGATACTCGATCGCCGGGTGGAGATATTTGACCCTCGGGTTCGTGAAATCGGATGGGTCCCGGAATACGAGTTCGCATATCCTGTGGAACAGGCCGGTGCGATATTTCAGATGCCGCTCAAAAGTCTGCCGCGCAAGCGCGATATTCTCCCAGGGGGTGAAAAGGGGGTCCCTGCAGTCGAGCGCAACGCGCACACTCCTTCGTGTGCTGCCCAATAGATCGATGCAGAGGGCGGGCCTCGTCGGCAGGTAATCCGGTAGTGCTCCGAGCGGCTGCTTCAGAACGGAACCGGACCAGGCACGTATTCCGGCGCACAGGCCCGGCAGGATATCAGAACAGGCAAGGCGGCGGCACAGTAGTTCGAATACCTCCATGTAAAAATCTTCCGCTTCTCTTTCCTCGGACAGCCCCGTAGCCAGGTATTCGGGAACAAGCGCGCGAGAGGTGATAAGCTGCCTCGCCCACCTGAAGATTTCCGGAAACTCCGCTGAAGACGCGAGCGGCGAAAGGCCAAGGCGTCCTTCGCGGATCGCATCGTACTGTCGGGGCGTGAGCACAAGACGCTGATCGCCCGGCCCGACGAGGATCGGCGGTGAAGCGTCCTTTATGTGCCAGCGCGGAGAAAGGTACCAGTTCATAGAACCTTCCCCGTGACCGCCGCCGCGGCCGCCGGCGGCAGATAGATACTCGTTCCGCCGGGGTATATGTTCTTCGCGTAGCGCGGGAGCAGGGCAAGAGGGGTTTCAAAACAGATGGTCTTGCCGCGGGCGGCTATCATCACTTTTACACAGTGAATTCCCGGATAGTTCGGCGAAAGCTCTTCCACCATGCGGGACAACATATCCCGCCGGCCCTCGGTGTCAAGATCATAGCCGATACCCCCTATTATCGTGTGCAGGGAAGGACATGCATCCTTTGCGGATTCAGGGCGGAGGAAGGCGAACCCCTCAAAGGGATCGAAGTCGAAGTCAATAAAACAGGTATCGAAAGATGACACCCCGGGCAGTATCCGAATTCCCAGACCGCGTTCGTCGGCCAGACGAAGCAACACGTTGACGGGATGGCAGCCGACCCGTGCATTCCCGTACAGCGCGAATACCGCCCCCTCCTCATGTTGACTGGTTTCGGCCACGTCAAGAGCTACGCGTTCGAGCATTGCGGTTCGGGGAAGGTCCTCGTCGAAGTGGAACTCAAGTGATCTGACATTCGGGTTGATCGCCCTCAGGAGGTCTATACGGGGCGGCGGGTCAATGGCCAGGACCACTGTGGCGTCGCGGATCACGGCAAGGCCGGCAAGGGAGCAGTCACGCACCATATCCATGCCGTAGCTTGCCACCACGATCTTTTCCTTGAATCCTCTCTCCCGGGCGCCGGCCCGCGTGACCATAAGCCGCAGGTCCAGAAGCTCCCGGAGGGTCGCCATCGGGTCGGAAAACCCGAATTTTTCAAGCCCGGCCGCCAGTTGGGACCGGGTATACCACCCTTGAAGGCCCTCCAGCCACAGCGCCGCGTCCCGCCCGATCTCACCGCGCTGATCGCTCGGGGCGTGGTAAAACAATGCCGTGTGCCCCGCGCCCTGCGCGAGGGCCAGGAATGGAGTACGTCTATATTTAAGATTCATTTTACGTTCCCTCCGAGGCAGTCAGCGCCGGGGCCCGCTTCAACACGAGGTACTTCCAGAACAGACGGTTGGCCAGACACTCAGCGGCAAATCCGTCATGGTCCATCCTGTGATATACGGCACACCCATGATCGCAGATGATATCGGCCGGGCAGTTTTGACACGTTTCCCATGTTTGTGTCCTTCGCAGGAGGCCCTCCCGCGCGCCGGCGAGTTCCCCAAGGGAATGTGCCCGGCCCGGCCCGTCGCTCATGCTCTTCTCTACGCATACGCCGAGGGATCCGTCCGGGTTCAGGCAAACGAGGTTGCGGCCGGCGCCGCATTGCAGCAGCTCGCAGTGTTCCATCGCCACCGGGAGTCCCTCAAGCAGTGCGTCGAATTTTCTCACCTGGCGCAGCACGTTCCTCTCCTGAACCGCGGCGGCGCCATGTCTTTCCATGTGACCGAAGATAGACTTTTTAACGTAAAAGAGTGACCGGGGGTCAGGCTGGGAGATGGCGGCACGCTCCGGCGGCGGCTGGCCGAGGGAATTGATCCTGACCTTAAGAAAGCCTTGTTCCCGGAACCATTCCAGCGCCGGTTCTATCCCGGCCGCCAGCTCATGCGTGAGACAGCTCACGATGGCGAAGTCGATCTGCCGGGCCCTGAGCATCTTCAGGGAAGCCACCACCCGCTCACCGCCGTCCCGGTGGATGTTGTTGATGGCAGGTGGTCCGTCGAGACTGAAACTGGGCTCGATCTCATACTTCCGACAGAAGCCGATAAAGTCTTCGTCGACGAGAAGACCATTGGACTGGATGCCGATGGCAAGGTCTTTCCTGACCGCGGAGGCTTCGTCCCGGGCAGCGTGACAGATGCGCCCCAGATTGTCGTATCCCCACAGCAGCGGCTCTCCGCCTGTGAACACCAGGGTGAGCCGGTTGCCGATCGCGCCGGGTATCCATTGCCGGACAAGGTCCTCCGCCCGGGCCGGATCGAGCATGGCGCCGTTGTGGGGCCCCGCGGCGGCGCTGCAGTAATCGCAGGCTAGGTTACACCGGTTGGTTACAGACAGGAAAAAAGTGGCAACGTGCCTGCCGGGCAGGCTGTCCTGAGACCGGTCCGGCGCCGCCGCACGATGTTCACCCTTCTTGTCTGGCATCTTTGCCTCCCGCTGGCACAGGGGGGGGCGAATCCCCATCCCCGAAGTGTTTCCGGTAGAATGAACTGGTTGTGAGAAGGTGATCGTGGGTGCCCGCGGCCTCGATCACGGTGGTGGTATATCCGTCATCATCGGACAGGACGTTGAGGACGATGATGCGGTCCATGGACTTGAGAATCTCACCTTGATGAGTACTTATGATAAGGGCCGTGTCCAGTTTTTCCTGAGTCAGGGCATCGATGATGGCTTCAACTTCCATGGGCGGCACCCCGGTCAGCGGCTCGTCGAGCAAAAGAAGCTTCGGCGCTTTGACGACCGCCCGGCTCAGGCACAAACGCCGGCGCTGGCCGCCGGAGATATTGGTGCCCATGTGGTCGAGAAGGGTGTCAGGGCCTTTGGGCATGCGCATGACTTCAGCGGCCAGACCGGCCTTCTCGAGCGCCGGCATGATCTCGTCGTATGAGATTTCCCGCCCGTCGGGCGCCCCGTAACCCACGTTCCTGGCAATGGTGTCGGCGAAGATGTAACTGTCCTGGAGCATGAGGGCCATCCGGGCCCGAAGTTCCGCCAGCGGGATCGTGGATATCTCCTTCCCCTGGAAATAGATACCACCCGAATAGTTGCCATAGACCCGAAACAGGAGAAGCAAAAGCGTTGTCTTGCCCGAGCCGCTGGGTCCCACCAGGGCTACTCGCTCCTTCTCTCCGATGTCAAGCTGGCGGAAACGGAATCGGCGCCTGGCATCGGGAAACTCAAAATCGAGGTCGCGGATGCTAAGGAGCTGCCCGGCGTCAGCCGGTTTGGGCGTTTCAGCCGGGAGAACCCGGTCTTCCTCGGCGGGACATTTGAAGATATCCTCCATGTTGGCGATACTCACCTGAAGTTCCTTGAGGTCCATGGGAATGGCGCTCAGTTTGTCCACCGGGCCGTAAAGCATGCTGGTGGCGGCGACAAAGGCCATGAGGGTCTCCAGGGGGATGGTTCCGCGCATGACCAGAACGCCCCCCGCCACCATCACCGTCACGGGACCGACGGCACTCAGGAAGTTGGTCAGACACTTGTCGAGGAGGAGAACGACGGCGAACCCCTTTCTCCTGCCGGCCGCCCGGCGGGTAATGTCGGAGAACCGGCCGGACTCGTATTTCTCGCGCAGGTTGGCCCGGATGTCCAGGAAACGCTCGAATGATTCCTGGGCGTAACCCACGATCTCTTCGCGGCTCACATCCACCTGGCGAATACGCTCGGCGGCCATCCGTGCCGAGATCCAGGCGACAATGACATAGAGCCCCAGCGTCAGCATGGCGATCACCGTGAGAATGGGATCCAGAAGGGCCAGGTAGATCAACACTCCGGCAAGGACGATCACGTCGGCGATGCGGAACATCCCCACGTCCAGGACCAGCCGCCTGATCTGGTTGACGTCATAGTTGATTCGCTTCACCAGGGCGGGGACCCGAAAGGAACGAAAAGTGGCGTAGGGCATCCCGAGTGCCTGACTGTATATCCGGTCCTGGAAGAGTTTGGTGATCTTGATGGACATGTTCTCCAGGGTGATGTCGCGTGCGTACATGAACAGATAGGTGATTAAAGGGAGGATAACCGCCACCGCGGCGCAATAGAGGAACAGGAGGCTGTCCGTCAGGTGGTACCTCTCCATTAATACGGCCGCGAAACCGGTCGGTACCGCACCGGCCAGCTTGATTTGAAGCACCTGGATCAGGGAGCGGGCGGCCTCAATTGAGGCGATCTGGCTGAAGGTCGTCAGCAAAAGCAGAAAAACCGAAAACCCCACCGAGCCCTTGATCCTGAACAGGTCAGGCACCAGGTAAACCCTGGCGAATCGAAGAATACCCATCGTCAGCTTCCTTTGATTAATGCGTGAAGGGGACCAGCCCCCCCTTCCGGTAATATTTCATCGCCCTCTTGTGGACCCCGGCGCACTGGCCTCGTTTCGCGCAGGAGTCACATTCCTCGAGGTAACCGTACTGAATGAGGCGTTGATACCCTGAATGAATTAAAATCTGATCGCCATCGGTGTGCGGCCTTATATAGATGCGGGGCCGGTGGTCGGTGACCCTTCTTACATCAAGGGATTGCCGCCAGTGCTCGCCCAGAAGGCACAGGGGCACACTCTCAAAGACGTAGGTAATTCCCCTTTTGTCCAGCGCAGGAAAGAGTTTTTCGAAACTCCTGACCAGTACCCCGGGGTCGGGATAGATGTCGATGGTGGAAAGGTTGTGAGGTTCGACCATCGCCATGCAGATTTTGGGCGGTGAGGGAAGGTCCGCGAGCCACATAAGCTCGGAAAGCTTGCCGGCGCTGAGCGAAGTGAGGACATGGTCGATGCGGAATTCCTCAAACTCTCCCCGGGCCGCCGCACCGGAAAAATTCTCCAGGGCCTGCTTCATGACCCGGGTGGGCAACGCGACCCCGGTTAGTTTCTTGTAATCCGCCTCATTGAAGGCCTTGTAGCTGATCAGGAACCCAAGCGGCCTGGCGCGCGTTATTGTGTCCAGCCGCCGCTGACTTTTTGCCCAGTAGCCATTGGTGAAGACTATGGTTTCAATGCGCAAATCCCGCAGGTCCTGCAGTATGCGCGGGGTGTGTCGGTATATTCCCGGCTCGCCCCCTGTGAGGGCGGCCGCTCTTATGCCCGTAAGAGACATGGCCTTCAGCGGAATCAGCACCTGCTCCCAGTCCAACCCGGTCCTTTCCTTGCTGCGGACCTCGCAATAGCTGCACCTGAAGCTGCAGAAGAAGGTCACGTCCATGATCAATTCGGCGAAGCGCAGGTCAATATCCAGGGCTTCCGCCAGTGAGATCCGCTCGTAATCGTCAAGAGTGGGGGCATGGTATTCGGTCGAGGCTCTCTGCGGACTGGTTGGGTCCAATGCCGGGTCCGGTTTGACTCTATAGATCTTTATGGCTGGATCATTCATTTCAACTCGATCTCCCGTCGTTCAGTCGTAGTTTCACGGTCAACTCTCGTAAAGCATCTTTCAGCGGTGCTGCCCTCCACACTTCCTGCCGGGTTTTGTCCCAGGAAATCCTCGACGGCGGCGCGGCCGGTATGTTTCAGAAGAAGGGAACAGATGGATGCCTTCAGCCGAATCAGGTTCTCCTCCAGCGGGCGTTGCTCTCCTGTGATAACCAGCTCTCGCAGCGCCTGGATTTGCCACAGGGCGAATGGCCGCCTGAGATGGCCGTCATGTTTCGCCGCGGCCCTCATGGCCGGAAAAAGCACCGCACCCAGGATTATCTGCCAGCCTTCATAGGCAGCCTGGCCTGCCCGGTCGGCAGCCTGCCAGGCCAGCCGCCACTGCCGGCTTTCCGGGTCCAATTCATGGGCCACAGGTGTGCCGCCGAAGACGTCCAACTCATTGAGACCGATCAGCGAGGCCCCCGGGCAATCGAGCATGATCCCTTCCAGGTACTGGAGGTCGGAGAGGATACCTTCCTTCGTCATCCACGGATGGAAAATGATCACGCCTATGGTTACCTTCAATCCCAGCCGGTCAAGCGTGCTGACGGCGGCCTTTCCGGTAGCCGCGTCAGAGCGTTTGCCCAGTCTCTGCAGCAAACGGTCGTCACCGGATTCAAGGCCCAGAAAGACGCTCTCAAGGCCGACCTCCCGAAGTTCCCTGAATGCGTCGGGATGGCGGACCGCGGTGTCTGCCCGGGCCATGATGCTAAAGGGTACAAACAACCCTCGGGACTTCATCAGCGAGGCGATGGCACGTGCCCTGCGCCCCGGATCACCGTCTCCCAGGAAATTATCGTCGACCATGGTGATTGAGGAAGCGCCTTTCCGGCGGACCAATTCCTCGACCCGATCGACCACCCATTCCGGCGAATGGCCGCGCCAGTCCCCCGGCCTGCCCCAGAGCCTGCCGACGAGACAAAAGCCGCAATCTCCGGGACACCCCCGGCTTGTTACCAAACTCCATTCGTCGGGCTGTATGTCCTCTTCGACCCAATCGAAACTGATATTGCCCGGACGATCGAGATCGGCAACACGGCAGCGCGGTGTGTCGCCTTCCACCCGGCCCGAAGCCCCCGACCATCTAAGTCCTGCAATATTGTCCGGAGGCCGGCCGGCCGCCAGGGCTGCCAGCAGGTCGTGAAGCGCCCCTTCGCCTTCCCCCTCTATCACGAAGTCCATGCGACTCCTACCGGTCAGGATATCCGCGCCGAACATGCTGGCATAGTGCCCCCCCGCCACCACCGGTATGTTCCAGCCGGCGGTATGTCTCAAGGTTTCTATTATCCATGCTGCCTCGTCATGCATCCGGGGGGTGTGGAGGGAAAATCCGATGAGGTCGGGCGGTGGTCCGGCGACAATCCTGTCCACCGTCTCTTGCCGGCCAAGGCCGCTGAAATATGCGTCGAGAAGATCGCAGTCCCACCCGGCCTCTATTGCTGCGCGCTTCAGATATAAGAGGCCCAGGCTATAGAGCCGGTTGGTATTATCGGGCCGTCCGGGGACACCGGGAACACACAGGAGAAGCCTTAAAGGCCCCCGGCGTACGCTCTGCCGCTGCCCGAAAGGTACAATCATTTTCGCACAAATTCCCTGTTCCGGATCGTTCGGGTTATCGGCACGATTCTAGAATATGCGCCAACTCCCGCTCGCCGGACTTCCCGCAAAAACCGGTTTGACATGTGACAAATGCTTTGTCGAAGAGATGAAAACGCCTGTCTGATTCAGCCTGCGGCAGGCGCCATCATTGGTTTCCCGTCCACCCGTAGCTGCGCTGGCCGGCGACCTCGACATCAAGCAGCTTCTCTGCCTCGGCCACTCCTTTTTGATGGACCTTCTTCAGGATGGCGATGTCGTCCTCCGACAGATCGCTTACCTGCTTCAATACGACATTAAAATCGTCGTGAAAGGCTTTGGCATTGTCTCCAAGAAGGACCCAGTCCAGTGCCTTTTCCAGAGGTTTGCTTGCCATGCTCTTAGCTCCTTTAATTAAAATGTATGAACCTTTACGATAGACTATTGTTATAGTGTGTGCCCGTTAAAGTCAAGCATATTTCGACAGCCTGTTGCCCAAATCCTCCCTTTCTAAAAGACTTGTCTCACGCCCGCGTCACCCCCTTTGGGGGTTCGCTGGAGGCATAGAAGAGAGGATAGGAGGAAGCCAAAAGACTTCCCGGGAATTTGAGAAGACTGAAATTCCCGGGAATCTTCGATCCCGCTGCGCGGGAAGATAAAGAACCTGATATCTCACCCAAACCTGTCCCGCTACGACCTCCACCACCCGGATACATGAACGGTGAATTCCCGCCGAAGGCGTGCAAAGTGCGGCCTGATCCCTGCTGTCTGGGATCTGGACGCAATTCTTTTAAGGCTTCCTCCAATCCTCTCTTTAATGCCTCAAGTGAGGAGCGCCAGCGACAAAACGGGCGTGAGATAAGTCTTTTGTCTTTGCCTGCTTTTCGCGTTCCGAAAGTTCTGCTGGTAACAGGGTGGACCGGTTTGGGCAACAGGCCGTCAAGAGTTTCCCCCGGGTTTTCCTGCCCGCACCGGCTCCGGTGTTCTTTATCGGCAGCCTGCAAATGAATCAAGGATCGATTTCACCTGATAGGTTCCAATTTCCGGAAAAATGCCGAGAAGCAAGGCCACGATCCCCGTCACATGGGGGGCCGCAAAGCTCGTGCCGGAACTCAAACCGTAGGATCCGTTCAACTGCACCACCTCCACGTTTTCTCCTCGTGCTCCGTACTCTATCATACTCTTCGGGTAGTGAGTTATACCGAACTTGTTCTCAAACGCCTCGGCGTCAACGCTGATCACCGAGGAAAACATCGCCGGATATCCCAGGTCACCGAAGTTGCGCTTGGAGACGACAAGAATCGCATCCTGCACATATGCCTGATCGCACAGTTCCATGAGGTCCGGGACGAACTTCTTTTTCGATGTGGCCAGGCTCATGTTGATAAGTTTGATCTTCTGGTCGAGCGCCCAGCGAAGACCGGCAATCAAAGCCGCGCCGGAACCGGTGTTGTTTTCACCCAGCATTTTGACGCTGACCAGTTCGACGTCCCTGGCGATATCGCTTATTATTCCGGCAACGCCGCTGCCATGGCCGAAACTGTCATAACTCTCCTCGCCGGGAATTTCTTCACACACTATTCGCCCTTCCCCGTTGTCGTGAACAACGCAGGCGCGCTTCACCTTGCCCCTGAGGGCAGGATGAGACGCATCGATGCCGCTGTCGATAACAGCTACCTGGACCCCCTTGCCGGTGCTGTTGGCGGTCAGCCAGTCAATTGTCAGGGCTGGATTAATGATCCGTAATTCTGTGCCTGCGGTGACCATGGTGTCTTTATGATTTGGCCTTCCAGCCAAGCTCTTTAGCGAGCAGGACGACGTTGTTCACCAGTGCGGAACATATCGGCAAGACATCGTCCCTCCCGGACGACAGTTGTCCGAGGTTTGCGGCTATTTCGGCGATTGCCCTGTCGGAAGGGGCGAGCCCCTGTGAAGCCAGGACCCGCTGAATTTCGGGAACCGCTCCCTCCGGGACGGTATCTCCCAGCAGGATATTACGCACCGTGGCCTCACGCAGTCTCTGACGGATGACATTCCCGCACAGGTTTGCAAACTTGCAGTACAGCCGGACATCGCCCGATGAAAAGGTCTTACCCTCCTGGAATGAGACAGCGGTTATTACGCCGACGACCTCGTCGTCTACCAGCATGGGGGCGGCCAGCACGGCAGTGGGTTCCCGGCGGCTGCCCTCTGCCCGATCGGGTTGTTGTATCCCGTGATAGGAGGGACTGCCCGTCTGGGGTTCACCGGTTGATGCCGCAAGTCCCGTGATGCCGTGATGAATCGAAAAACGTTGTCCTTTGAGCTCTTTGCCGCTCTCTTTCGACCCCAGGGTCATCATGAATTCCAGTTCTTCTTTCTCCCGGTCGAGGAGCAGGAGAGAACCTTCATCGGCATTCATCATACCGACACCTATCTCCAGGCTAAGCCTCAGCAGATCGTCATCTTCGAGAGTACTGCCGAAGGAAAGGTAAGCCGCAAGAGAGGCAAGGATCTCGGATGGTGCAGGTTCTTTTGGTTTTTTGCATTTACCCACTGGTCATCCCCGGTTATGATAATTTCAGCGCACGCAATTGCGTTCTGCAATTGTCACCCTGCTGGTTCACTCGCTCTCGTAACGCCGTATTTTTTTCTTTACCTCTCTCCGTGGCTCTATGTATTCCAGAAAACCCGGGGGAGAGGACCCCGTCTGTTGCGGGACACGTGCGAGACAGGCCCGTACAAGCGGCCCAGCCGTTTTCAGGGCGGGCACTTTGCACAGATGGACCTGAACTGCATGGTGCTGAGATAGCGGTCTCCGCGGTCGGGGAAGAGAACGACGATCGTTCCCCGGTCGATCCTCGCGGCTATTCTGAGCGCTACGGCTGCGGCGGCGCCGCTCGAAGTCCCCACGAAGATGCCTTCCTTCTGTGCCAGAAGTCCCGTAAGTTCGAAGGCCTCGCCGTCTTCGACCATCTCTTTCATGTCCAGGTTCTCCTGTCTGTAGATCCCCGGGATCATGGATTCGGTCATATTCTTAAGACCCTGGATGGTGTGCCCCATGACAGGCTCGACACCCACGATCTTCACCGACGGTTTGACGGACTTCAGATAGCTGCCGGTTCCCATGAGCGTTCCCGTAGTTCCCATGCCGGCGACGAAGTAATCGATCTCGCCATCGGTCTGGCGGTATATCTCGGGGCCCGTCGTCTCGAAGTGGGCGAGGGCATTGTCGGGATTTTCATATTGGTTGGGCATGTAGTACTTTTTTGGCTCATCGCTGAGGAGCGCATGGGCCTGCCTGATGGCGCCGTCTATATTTTCCTTGGCCGGCGTGAGAAAGACCTCCGAGCCCAGGCCCTGGAGGATAAGACGTCTTTCGTTGCTCACGCAGGCGGGCATGCACAGTTCGACATGGTAACCCTTTGCAGCCCCTATCATGGCTATGGCGATGCCGGTGTTGCCTGAAGTCGGCTCGAGGATGGTCTTGTCCTTCGTAAGCTCGCCCCTCTGTTCGGCCCTGGTGATCATGTACAGGGCAGGGCGGTCCTTGACGGACCCGCCGGGGTTACAGCCTTCGAGCTTGCACAGTATCTTTACGTTGGGGTAGGGGTTGATGTTGCAGAGTTCCACGAGTGGCGTGTTGCCGATGGCGGAAAGGATGTTCATTGATCGGTGACCTCTCATTAAGCTATATATGCGAGAGAATTCTAACAGAAGAATCTCCCGTACACAAGAGAAATCAGGGACTTGCGCGCTTGACGCAAAAGGCCGCCGGGGCTAATATACCTGTATATCCCCCATGAGCACACGAAAGGAGGCTGCCATGAAAGACATCCATGAAACCCTGACGATCCTGAGAAAGGATTTTCCGAAGGTGTACGAGATCCACGAGGCCCTGGGCAAAGAGATCCATGAGAAGTCCGGCCCCATACCCGAGAAGACCCGGTGGCTCATCAAGATCGCCATATCGGCAGCCGCAGGCCACCGCCTCGCGTTGGAAACGCACATCGCCAAAGGCAGGCAGGCGGGCCTTACCGAGGAAGAGATCAGGCAGGCCCTGCTCCTGTTGGTCCCGACGACAGGTTTTCCCTCATTCATGGAGGCCTATTCGGTGTACCTGACGATGGGCGGCGGCGGATGATAGATGGCCTTCGGCCGGCTCTTACGGAAAGCAGCCAAGCTGGCACGTGACCACCTTGATCTTGATTTCATTGAGCAGGTCGCCCATCTCCCCGTAGGTGATGCCTTCTTCTTCCGCAAGCCTCTGCGCCTGTTCGCAGGAGAGCTTTCCATCCTTTGCGCGGGTCTTGATTTTTTCGATCACGGCCTTCTTATCCATAGGGTGTCCTCCTTTTGTGTTTTCCCGGGGTACGAAATTGTTCTCGTAGTCCCGGCGAGCTGAGTGTCTATCTCCGTGAAGATGCGAAGGATGTTTTCGTCAATCTCCGACGATCTCTATCCGGTTTGATACGGTCATCGCCGGCATCTGTTCGAATGGTCTTCTGCAGAAATCGAATCGAATCCTGTAGCGACCCGGTTCCAATCTCGCGGGAAGTGCTGCGTAGATCGATCGCGACGCATTCCTGTCGTTGATCGCGACGCATTCTTCGTCATCCTGACCTTGAATCGTCAGCGGCACCGCACCATCCTTTTCCCCGCTGTCTTTGAGCATGGTGGCTGTCTTGCGGACCCCGAAGGGGAAATCGCTCACGGATGTCAGGAAGAGGCGGACCTTCTCCCCCTGCCTGTAACGATCGTTTTCAGTTGACAGATAAAGCTTGCGGTTGAATTCACTTTCCCTTGTGTTGACCTTTGACGTTGCCGCTTGCCAGAAGCGAGGCCTTCCGGAATCGAGGTGGATGCTCTTGCCTCCATAATGGCCGACACCGCAGCAGTTCTCCTTGCGAATGGTCTCCCACAGTTGCTTGCCGTCAATTCCCTCCAGGTAGAAATCCAGCGCCATACCGTCTATATGGGTGCTGGTTTTTGCCACGTTGCCGCCGGATTTCTTCAGCTTCTGGTTATAGGCAGGGCTTCTGTAGCCTGAAATGAGGTGAACCGTTTTTCCGGGGGCTATCCTGTCCGAAAAATAGTCCAGTAAAAGGAGAAGTCTGCGAGAGATATGCTCTCCCTTCGGACCGTCGGAAAAACCGAACACCCTGTCGATCGCATCGAGGGCTTTTTCGCTGAACCTGCCATCAGCGTCAAAGAGATTCACCGTCGCTTCTCGTCCGTTATGTTCGTTCCGTATGTTTATCTTGCCGTCCCCCACCAGAAAAAAACGGACAAGATCCGACGATGACATGCCCGGATAAGGGAGGAATAGTATCAGTGAAAAAGCGATTAACGCAGACCGGCACAGGAGCGGTAAGGTGGTAGGGATCATGCAGAATTATAGTAGGCCGACAGGGGATATGCAACCCATATCGCGCCCCGTCGTTTCTAAACCACCGGATGGTTTTTCTTAAGCCAGTCTCTGATGTAGGGGCATTCCCAGGGGACGGTGCCGCAATAGCCGGAGGATTCTTTTTTCTGCGGGCATGCGGAACAGATCTGCCAGTGGCCGCAATTGATGCCTGTGAGCAGCGAGGCGTCACACTCGAGACACCAGAGGTATCCGCAGACGAGGCATAGTCCCACCGTTGCGTCACCGATGCTTTCGATAGAGGAGCAGTCCATTGTGTTTCCGTCCCCGCAGTGCGGGCAGGAATGCACGGCCGTGCCCCTGAAATTCCTCCTGGCGTCACGGTTCTTTTCAACGGCCAGCAGAAGGGCATCCTGGAACTCGTCGGAAAGAAGTTCCCACATCCTCAGGAGAGCACCCGGTATTGCCTTACCCATGGGTGCTATTTTATCATAAATCAAAAGAGTAAAGAGAAGAAAAACTTTTCAGGGCGACGGCGCCCCTCTAGCCCCTGTCACCGTCCATCTTCACAAACCGTGTTGCCGCGAAGGCGGCACAGGCCAGGAATACCGCGGGGACGCATATGACGAGGAGTCCTGTTGAGACGCGGTAGTGATCGCCGATGTAGCCGATAGTGATGGGGGAAAGAGATGCTATGGCGTAGGACCAGGTCGTCAAGACGCCGAGGGCGAGACCTCGGGTGCGGGAGAAGGTCAGGCCGGTGAATGTCCAGAGCGTGCCCATCACGGCGGAGCCGACAAAACCGGTGATGAGGGTAATGAAGCCCCGTGCGAAACTGTTTTCCACTTTAAGCACCATGATCAGGCACAACCCCATGAGGATGCCGCCCGCGATGCCCACGCGGCGATAGCCCAGCCTGTCGGAGAAGAGCCCCATGGCGGGCCTGCCCACGAACTGGCCCACACCCCAGAGGCCCGCAATGACGCCTGCCATCGACGCGGTCATCCCTATCTCTGTTTTCAGGAATACGGGGTACCACATGGCAAAACCGAACTCGCCCGATATCTGGAACATGGCGGTGAAACTCACGAGGCCAAGCATGATGAGGCTTGATTTCCGCAATATGGAGGGGTCGAGGAGCTTTCCTCCCGGGTGTCTTTCCCTCTTGACCTCCGGCCAGACAAACATGAGGACAACGGCAAGGAGTATGCCGGCTATCCCCGTTGCGAAGAAGGGAATGCGCCAGTTTCTCGTAAGATCGAGAAGCCATCCCGCAAGAGCGGGGCCCGTGAACCAGCCAAAGGATGTGCCCGATGACATGAAGGTGACGTAAAATCCGGGCCGTTCGGGGAAGAGTTCCATTGTATAGGCGATAAGGGGAATGAAGAAGAAACCCTCTATCAGGCCCGTTATGAAGCGGAAGAGGAAAAGCTGGCCCGTTGAATGTGCAAGGCCTGAAATGACCGTCAGGGCCGAGAGCCCGAACATACCGAAGAGAATGACATACCTCCTTCCAAACCTGTCGGAGATGATACCGGCGATGATCGGCGTGAAAGTATACCCCCAGAGGGAACCCGCCCCGACGATGCCGAGCGTCGTCCTGTCGGCGCCGAAGGTCTCCATGAGGGAAGGAATAAGCGGCCCGAGGATCCACCTCTGAGTGAAGTAGAGGACCATCCCCACCCAGCCGACAAAGAAGAATACCAGTTTATGTGATCTCAGGGGAGGCAGAAGACACCTTTTTCGTAGATCACCAGTTCTTTGCCGCTGGTCAGGCGGGCCGTCACGGTCCTGGGTTCCGTACTGACAAGGTCCCAGTGGAGCGCGGAGTCGTTGAAGCCCAGTTTCTGCTTCATGTCCGTCGTCAGCCGCGCCGGATTGCCGCTGAATGTATCGCTGTACGACGCACCGAGTGCAAGATGGCAGTTGCCGTCGGAGCCGCCGAAGTTCTCGTCGAACAGGGTGTCCGCCATGAACCGGTTAATGAGGGAAAAGCGCTTGTCGGTCAGTGAAAACTCTCCCACGCGGCAGGCGCCCTTATCCATGAGGATCTGTTTTTTGAGGAATTCCCCGCCCTTTTTTGCATCGGCCTCTACGACCTTTCCCGCCTTGAACGTGAGGCGCACGCCCTCGATGTAGTTGCCGCTCCGAAAAGAGGGGAGGTTGGCGTAATAGGTGCCTTCAGTGCCCCGCCAGTCAGGCGAGAGGAAGACCTCGAAGCTGGGGATATTGTGCCCGGATATGCCGGCCCACTTGCGCCTCTCCCCCGGCGTGAGGACGAGATCGGTGTTTTTCGAAGCGACATGAAGAGATCTTACCTTCAGGGTGCCGAGCCATTCCTTGATCCGCACCGCCCGTGCATGGATTGCCTTCCATTTCGCCACGGGGTCCTTTTCGTCGAGGAAGCAGGCCTTGATGATCTGCCCGCCATATGCCTTGACGGACATCTTTGCCTGTTGTGCGAGGCCGGCGGTGGGATAGGTACAGAGCGTCCAGCTGTAGGCGCCTTTTTCCTCTCGTTTGTCGAGGATGTCGCGAAGGGGTTTTCGCGATACGAGGACCTTGTTGATCCTCAGGGGGTCAATGTCCTTAAGGTGGGTCAGCGATGCCGGCGCGCGCAGGAATATTCTTCCGTTTATACGCTCGTAGAGTTCCCTGTCCCCGGGCGGCAGCCAGGCGAGCTGGCGCCCCGTCGCCTTTCCGTAGAAGGAGTGTTCCATGGTGCTCGTGAGCCCCATGCGCTGCAGGGGATACATCCCCCGGTCCAGGATCTTCGTGTAGAGCACCTCGGCAAGCGCGAGGGCCGCCGGGTCGTACTGAAGAAAGATCACGTCGCCTTTTTTGAATCTTTCCTTTCTGGCCGTCGAAAGGCCCCAGAGCAGGACATCAGCGTATTTGTCAAGTGTGTCGCTGTCAAACATTTTCCTCATCCTTTCCGCGCGCGGACAATATTGTGTAAAGGCCGTCGGCGAACTGCTTTCTCTTCTCGGGCCCTCGTTTTTCATTCATGAAGTCCCTCGCCCGGAACGTGGCGACATACGCCTGAAGTCCCGGGTCATTTTTTGCCCATTCGTACAGTCTCAGGAAATCTTCCGGGGTGGAGTAATCGGTTGCGGTAGAGAAGAACAGCCCGCACTTTGAACAGATATGACCCTTGAGGGTGAACATCGTAACGGGACTGCCGCTGCCGCGGTCATGCCAGCAGCCGCCCATCGCCTGCGTGAGGAAACGGTCTCTTTCCTCATTTACGATATCTGCCGTCGGTACGACGAACCTGATTTTCATCCCGGCTCCTTGATAAGGGTAACATCACTGAAACATCTACTCGGAAAATATCTGCGCCGAAAAAATGTATATCTTCGTTTCCTTGTCTTTCCATGCATCTTCGGGCAGACCGGCCTTGGTACATGTATTCTGCAGGAACTCGTCCCGGCTCCATCGATACTGGCTTGCTACCTGTGGAAGGAGAAGTCCCGCATTGCCTGACTTTACGATATAAAGACCATGGGTGCCGACCTGGATCTCGCTGACGGATTTTACAGGTTTAAGCGGCGAAAGAACGGAGATCTCGATGGATATTTCCTTGAGTTCTTCCTTGCTGACGGGGCGAAACCTCATGTCGTTCGATGATGCGGCAACGGTCATTTCCATTACGGACCTGTAAAGCGGCGCCATGGGCCGGATGTAGCCTATGCAGCCCCTGAGCTGCCCGCGCATGGTGAGCGTCACAAAGACCCCCGATCTTTCGAGGAGCCGTGGCTCCCTGACATCGACTACCGGTATCGTTTTTGATGTGACGTATCCTTCGAGCGTTTTTCGTGCAAGCGAAAGGAGCCGTTTCTTCTCGGCATCCGTCAGGGGCGCGGTGCCCCTGGCGTCGGGCTGCCAGAGGGCCGCCGAGCCGTAACCCACCACGCGGGATTTGTCGCCCGCCGTATCTCCGGAATTGGCATACTGGAGAAGCTGAACCTGTCCGCCGAGCTTTTCGGCCGCCATCATCGCGGCAATGACCGCCGGCGCGGCGCAGAGTTCATTCTCTTTTTTCGCGATGCCTTCGAGGAGCGTCTTCCAGTTCAACTCACCCATGAGCCTCAGCGTCGATGAATCGATCCTCACGGCCTCGGAATAGGGATGATAGTGGGACATGTCGGAGGAAACCACGACGAGTACTCTGCCTTTGTGCTGTTTCAGGATGGTCGCCAGCGTTTCCGCAAGGGCAGACATATCCGCCTTTTCCACGGACCCCGTCAGAAGAGGGACGATCTTGAAATCCTTGAGCGTTCTCTGGAGAAAGGGGAGCTGGACCTCAAGGGAATGCTCTTCGTCGAATGCACGGGGAAGGCTTTTGATGTTGGGGCACTGGGATGCCATTTTCCGGGCCATGGCGGAGTCTATCGCCACCCGCCCCAGTGGTGTCTCCCAGGTACCGGACGGGTACAGGGCGATGCCGGTGAAAAAGCTGCGGTGGCTGGACCCGAGAAGCACCACCGTTTTGAAGCCCTTTGCCTGGATCGCCTTGTATGAATAGGCCGCCACCTTGCCTGAAAAGACGTATCCCGCGTGAGGCGCTATGACTGCGAAGACCCCGGGCGGCATATCGGCCTTGCTGTCTGTGCTGTCAAGGTAGCCGTCGACAAGAACCTGCAGGGAGTGCCTGTCGGCGGGATAAAAGGAACCGGCGAAAACAGCTTTTTTCACCTGGGGGATGGGTTCCTCGGCAGCCGTTCCGCCGTAAGAGGGGACGAAGGCGAGGAAGGAACCGATTATCAGTGCCGTGAGCATTCTTCTCATGCGTCCCATATTCCCCCTATCTTTGCCGCGCAGTCGGGGCATTTCCCGCCCTTCAGGGCAATGGTGAGGACATTGTAACCCGATCTCTGTATGAGGAGCCTCTTGCATTTCGGGCAATAGGTATTTTCGCCAGGGTGGCCCGGTACATTTCCGATGTAGGGAAAGTTAAGGCCCGCCGAGACGGCTATCTCACGTGCCCGTTCCAGGGTCTTCACGGGCGTAGGAGAGACGCCGGTCAATTTATACATGGGGTAGAAGCGGGAAAAATGGACGGGCACGTCCGCTCCGGCCTCCTTTGCAAGCCACCGGCACATGTCCGTAATCGTCTTCTCGTCGTCATTGTAGCCCTGTATGACGAGATTGGTGACCTCTACCCACACGCCGGAGTGCTTGAGCGCTTTGATCGTGGCCAGCACCGGCTCCAGTTCGCCTTCGCAGAGCTTGCTGTAAAAGGAGGACGAAAACCCCTTAAGGTCGATATTGACTGCGTCCATGTACGTGCTGAGCGCCTTCAGCGGTTCCGGGTTGATGTACCCGTTCGAGTGGGAGACGTTGAGGATGCCGCGCTTGCGGGCAAGCCTCGCCGTGTCGAACATGTATTCGTAAAAGTTGGTCGGTTCCGTGTAGGTGTAGGCAATGCTCCTGCAACCCTTGCGGGCGGCGGCGGCAACGAGGTCGTCGGGCGTGAGCGTGGTATTGGTTGTTTCAAGGGGCGATGCCTGGGATATCTGCCAGTTCTGGCAGAATTTGCACCTGAAGTTACAGCCCGCGCTTGCCACGGAGAAGGCCAGCGTCCTGGGGAGGACGTTGGAAAAGGGTTTCTTTTCCACGGGATCGATGTGGACGGCACATGGCGAGGCATACCCCAGGGAATAGAGCTTCCCGGCGATGTTCTTGCGTGCCCTGCAAAAACCCGTCTGGCCGTCGGCGAGGACACAGCGGCGGGGGCACAGCAGGCAGTCGACCTTTTTCCCCGAGCCGTCGCTCTTCCGGTAGTAGAGGGCCTCGTGGTAGGACGGTGCGTTTCCCTGCACCCCTGCCCGGGCGGTCCCGGAAATGATGAGGGGTGAGAAAGCGGCAATCTTCAGGAAATCTCTTCTATTCACCATTGCACCGTCATAATAATGTGTCTCGGAACACCCCCGAATTTCTTGCTATTATACTACTTTCTTTTTCGAGATAACAGCAGAAGAAGCCCGCACATCTTGAGTGCGGCAAAAACAAGACAGCTTCCGGTCACACCCATGAGGGGAAAGAGGAAGAAACCCCCGGCCAGCCCACCGACAAAACCTCCGGCGAGATCGCTGCCGTAAACGGGCCCCACGGATCCTTTACGGGGTCTTCCGTTTTCGTAGAGTCTTACCGCAAGGGGGAACTCCATACCGGCAAAGAGCCCCGACACGAAAAGGAGCGCGAAAAAGACAAGGCGCAGGAGTGTCTCGCCTGCCGTCGCAACGCGGCCCGAGAGTGAAAATACGATCGCCAGAAAAACGCAGAAAAATGCCAGTGCTCCCTCGATTACGGCGAGGCTTTTCGACGTGTCCCGGGTTTTTGGACCGAGCCGGCCGACGGCCATACTCCCGGCTGCCATGCCGGCCATGAGCATGGTGATGAGCATCCCGATTTCACGGAAAACGTTTCCGTACAGCACCTGGAAGACAAAGATGAGTGACAACTCCAACAGCATGACAACGAAACCCGTCGTGGAGATCACAAAGAGCACGGGTGTTGCCGGGTACCTACCTTTCAGGAGGAATGCTCCTGCGACGATAATCGCCGCCACGAGGAGGAAGACAGTCGTACCCTTTTCCTGCGCGGCCGCAAAGAATCCCTTCATCCAGGGCGTGTGCAGCGCGTTCGCAAAGGCGATAGCGTAATAGACGCCGGTGGGGGTCAGGTCGAGGTCCTTCTTTGCGCGGGATGGTTTTATGGCGGAAAAATACCAGTCCACTCTTTCCCGGTCAAGGCGGTAGCTCAGATGAGGCAGCGAGATGAGCCTGGCCGCGATACCATACTGTTTCAGCCTGGCCTCCATCCGCTCTGCGGAAAGGGCGATGGGATTGCCGGACACGCCGGCGAGGAACAGGTTTTCTTCCCCCGGTATCACGGCGACGTTGGGGAATACACTGCGGGCGGACAGGAGGGCTGACATGTTGACGTCCTGAAGTTCCCTGTCGTAATAGGCGAGCGAGCCGGGCACGGTGAAGACGAAGATGCCGTCCTTCTTCAGGATCTTCTTTACCTCGCGGAAGAACTCCACGGTAAAGAACCTGTTGGCCTGAAGCGTGCGGGGGGCGGATAATCCTGACAGGACGACATCGTACCGCCGGGTTGTCCGATTCACGAAACGCCTGCCGTCGGTGTAATGCAGGGCCAGTCGCTTATCGCCAAGCTCCGACAGGACAATCTCGGAAGGGTAGCGGATGATCGCCGCAAGATAAGCGGGGTCTATCTCCACATAATCGATATGCTCGACCGTGGGATATTTCAGAGCCTCACCGATCACACTGCCCGCCCCGCCATGAAGGACAAGGACATTCCGAGGCGCCCCGTGGGCAAGGAAAGGGATATGAACGATCTCCTCCACGCGGACTATGTCGGGCACCGGTATGGTGGCGGCAGGAAGGCCGTCGGTGAAAAAAGTGTATTGGTCCTGCTCCCTGGTGACGGCTATATTCTGATAGTGCGAATTCTGATAGAGCACCACCTCCCGTCCGTGCCACTGGGCCCTGATCGATCGCCAGTGGAAATATTCGCCGACCCCAAGGGCCATGAGCAAAGACGAGCCGACCGCAAGGGACAGGCTCACGGCGGCGAGGAGTCTCGCCGGTCCGGCAGTCGACGACAGGGCGAGCGCAAGGCAGGCAAGGCACATGAGGACGACGACCACCCCGGAGATGTCGAAGGAATTCAACCGTGTGATGAGGACGTAACTTACGAGGACGCCGCCGACGATGGTGCCGAGCATCTCGTAAAAGTAGACCCGGCTTGCCGCCATGCTGTCGGGCCCCTTCAAACGATCATAGATCCTGTAAGCAGCCGTGAATGAAAGGCCGTGGAGGAGGCCGGAAGGGAAAAAGACGATCATGGAGGTGCAGAAGATGCCCATGATGCCCATGGAGACCTCCGGCGGCAGGCCGCCTACGATCTTGAGGATGCGAATGCAGTAGATGCCGGCAGGGAAGAGAACCGCGAAGAGGATCCCGGCGCCGATGAACACGTGCCCGACAGCGCGTTCCCCGCGCGGCCACCGCCCGCCGATATATGCCCCCAGCGCCTCCCAGATTACCCATGAACCGATAATGACGCCGATGGAAAGCTCGTTCCCCCCGTAGATGACGAGACTCTCCCTGATAAGGACCGTCTGCACGACAATCCCCGACAGTCCGGTTACAAGGAGGGCGAATATGAGAATAGGGGTTATGGGTAATAGGTTATGGGTAATGGGAAAGATAGAGTCTTCTCGATCTGTACCCATCGACCTGTCACCCATAACTCCTTACCTGCCTCCCCCTTACATACAATAGCGTAAGGAAAAGGGGAAAACAAGAAGACAGGTAATGGGCGATGGGTTATAGGTTATAGGAAAATCGGGGGTGACAGGCGGGCCTGTCTTTTCCCATTACCCATAACCTATTACCCATTACCTGTCTTCTTGTTTTCATGCTATAATGACCGCGGAAAGACCCGTGACGAAGAACAGGTTCATTCTTACCGTTGTCATTCTCATTGCCGTCGTTGCGGCGGGGCTTGTCCTTCTTGCCAGGACGCCCCTTCTTTTGCGGTCGGCCGCCATGATCAGCGGGCCCCTTTTCGGCTATGATATGACTGCCGATTCCTTTTCCTTTTATCCCCTCAAGGCCGATCTTAAGGGTTTCACAATTGCGGATACGCGAAAGGGGAACTTTCTCTTCACCAGCTCCCGCGTGAGCGTCTCGTCGAGCCCGGGGGCGGCTTTTAAAGGCGACGTCGAGAAGGTCATCCTCAGAGACCCCAGGATACGGATTCGCCTTGGCGATAAAAAAGAGACCGAGACGGACCTCTCCTTCATCCGGAAAATACCGCCGGTGCGGCTTCTGACCATGGAGAATGGAGAATTCATCCTTTCCTTTAAGGGTTCCGAAGGCACCATTACCCTCAAAAAGATCGATCTGTCCGTAAAGGATTTCTCTCCCGATCATGGAGGGGCCCTTGCCTTCACGGGTTTGATCGCCATCAACCAGCCCGGCGGATCGAAGGTGTCGGCGACGGGCAGGTGCAGGGGTCAGCTTAACATGACGGGCATACTTCCCGACATGGTGGGAAAGGGCACGATTGAGATTGAGATCGATGATGGCTCCATGGGTGATATGGCCCTGAAAGGGGTCGGGTTTACCATGCCCGTCATGTTCGAAAAGGACCGAATCGTGATCTCCAGGGCCGCCACGTCCATCGCGGCCCTGATCTTTACGAAAAACGGGCAGAGGGCCGAGCTCAAGAATGGGCGGATCTCGATGAACGCCCTTTATCAGACAAAGTCCAAAGCATTTGTATCTGATAATCTGCAAATAACGATGCCGGGCGTCGGCACTCTAAAGGGTGCCGCCCGAATGACGTTCAAGGGGGCCATACCGCTGTCCGCCTCGCTTGAAACGCAGGAGCTCAACTTCTCCAACCTTTTCGGGACGGCGAAGTCGTTCTTGTCCCAGGAAGAGGCAAAGAAATGGTCCATCGAAGGGTCGGGTTCGCTCAAGGCACGGATGGAGGGAACGCTGGCGGGGAAGGCTCCGTCTTTTTCCGGGACCGTGACAATGGACGTGAAAAAGGGAGGATTCTCCTCGCCCGACGGTTCGAAGGCCGCCCAGGGGATCAACGGAACGGTGATCCTCAATTTCAGCCTGCCCCGCGGCGACAAGGATGCGTCGATGAAGATATCCTCCGAGATGTCTTCGGGCGAATATCTCTGGGGCAAGTACTACAAGGATCTGAAAAAAGAGCCATCGAGGTTCTCCTCAAAGACGGATGTGACGATGAACAGCAAGACGGGGTCACAGTTCGCGGGAACCTGCGATCTTTTTAATACGGGGCGATACGCATACGACGGTTTTTTCGGCACGGGACAATGGGGGCTCCACCTGACTATGCAGGATGTCGCAGTGAAAAGGATCGTATCCGTGTTCGCGGCCGATTATCTCGGCCAGACGGCTGCGGCTCTGAAAGGGATCGAGTTTGACGGCAAGCTCGATGCCGACGTCCTGGTTACATCGACGGACAAGCGGTTGGCTACGAAGGGGAACGTAAAGCTTTCGACAGCTTCGTTGAATCTTCCTGCGGTTTCGCTCGGTATCCGGGGGATCGACATGGATGTGCCCTTCGATCTCGCGGCAGCCGCGGGCAACGAGACCGCCGCTTCCCCGCCGGGGCCTCTAGGCATCATCACGATTACCGGATTGACGAAGGGCACCTACAGCCTGCCGGAGATGAAGATACCCGTTACCGCCCACGGAAACGATGTGTCGGCACCGGGGATCATAGCCGTTCCTTTCTATGGCGGCTCCATCCGCGTCAGGGCTCTTACGGCAAAGGACATTCTGGGCAGGTCGCCGAAACTTTCTTTCGGTGCTTCCATGACCGGCATAGACCTCCCGAAGCTCTTGAACGACCTGACGGGTCTTACATTTCCCGGGACGGTGAAGGCCCGCTTTCCTTCGATCACGTACCAGAACGGGGAGCTCACGACGGAAGGAGGGTTGGCTCTTGACATATTCGGCGGCAGGATCGAAGCGGCGGATATGTACGTAAAGGACCTCTTTTCCCCGTCGAGAAAGATTGGCGGCGACATTCATTTCAGCAACATCGATCTCGGGAAGATAACGGAAACGATAAAGGTGGGCAAGATAACGGGCGTCATCGAGGGTTCCCTCAAAGACCTGGTGATCGAATACGGCCAGCCGTCGCGTTTTGTTTTTGACCTGGATACGGTGAAGAAGAGCGGGGTGCCCCGCAAGGTTTCCGTGGATGCTATCGAGAACATATCCATTCTGGGCACCGGTTCCGGTGGGGTCGGGGCCGTGCTGAAGAGCGGGCTCAACAAATTTTTCAAGGAATACCCGTACAGCCGCATCGGAATCCGGTGCACGCTGGAAAACGATAATTTCAACATCAGGGGCAAGATCATCGAGGGAGGTAAGGAGTACCTCATACGCCGCGCCTTCCTGAGAGGTATCGATGTGGTGAACAGAGATCCCATGAATATGGTAAGTTTCAAGGATATGCAGGAACGCATCGGCCGGGTCTTCCAGAAGGAGAAGAACGGCGGGGGGCCGACAATAAAAGTGAATTAAAGGAAAAGAGGAGGATATAATGGTCAAAAGGTTACGTCATCTTGTATTCGGTTTCATGATCGTATTTGCCGCATGTGTTACCGTCAACATCTATTTCCCGGCTGCAGCAATCCAGAAGGCCGCCGATGAGATCGTTGACGACGTGCGGGGAACCAAGGACCAGAAACAGCCGCAGCCGGAAGAAAAGAAGAATGACAAACAGAGCGGCATCATTGATTCCATCAGGCAATTCGCAGGTCCGAAAGAGGCGTACGCCCAGATCAACATAGAGGTATCCACTCCGGCAATCCGGAGCCTCAAACAGGCAATGAAGGACAATTTCCCCCAGCTCAAGCCCTTTTATGACAGGGGCGCCATAGGCGAGAACAACATGGGGCTCGTCGAACAGCGCGACACCGGGAGCCTGAACCTCAAGGAAAAGGCCGACCTCAACCGTCTCTCCGGCCAGGAGAACAACAACCGCAATGCCCTCTACGGCGAGATCATGAGGGCGAACAAACTGGGCGCGGACTCGCTCCCGAAGATCCAGAGGCTCTTTGCGAACAGCTGGCGTGAAAAATCCCAGCCCGGCTGGTGGATACAGAACGACGGCGGTGCATGGGAAAAGAAGAGATAAATTCAGGGTCATTGAAGTGAAGCCGGGAGGTTTATAAATATGCGGACAAAGACCGCGTTGTGGAAGAGTTCCATTCTGATCGTAGTCGCCTTTTTCTTCTTCTCCTGCGCCGGAGTTTCCATCAGTCCGGCCGTGCGAGCTGATTTCGAAGCGGGCCTGGCCCTTTTCAACCAGGGGAAGTTCCCCGAGGCGCTCCCGTTTTTCGAAAAGGCCGTGGCGGCCGAGCCCGATTTCTACGAAGCCCAGCTCTATCTCGGCAGAACGCACCTCAACATGAAGAACTATGCGAAGGCGATACCGTCCCTCAAGAGGGCATATCGCCTGTCCCCCGACGACTTCAAGACACAGGCCATAGATATCCTCATAGATGCGCTTCTGGGAGCGGCCTTCACGGAGCTTGGGAAAGGCAACTTCGAAACCTCCCTGACATACCTTCGTGAGATCCTTTCCGTAGACCCCAAGGGGAAGAAGATAAAGGACGACATGTCCAATGTCCTCGTGGCGGTGGCCACGGGACTCCTCATGAAAGGCGACGTGCGCGAGGCGATAAGCGTGTTCAGCGACGCGATCAAGTCCAACCCGGACAACACAAAGGCCTACCTGGGCCTCGCGAAGGCCCTCATCAAAACAGGCGCCCTTGCCGAGGCGATAGAGGCGGCCCAGAAAGCCTTGAGCCTCGACCCGTCGAGCCGGGATGCGCTGAATATAGTGAAGGAAATGATACGGTAGGGAAGATAACGGACTCACGTTCATCCCATAACAAACGCGTAACAAACGGGGCCTGTTCGTCACCTCGATCATCTCTTGAACACGGAGAGGGCTCTACTACTACTTGCTGTTGTTCTCATCACGGGAGGTCCGCGGGGGCCTCTCGTAAAAACGGCGTGACCCATGGTTCTCCTTTGCCTTTTCTTCTGCCTTAAACGTTCAAGCAGCCCAAGTCTTTCAAGCCACATATTCTTATTTCAGATATTTCAGGAACATTCTCAGAAAAAATGCGCGCTGAACATGGGGAAGGAGATGATGAGGTAGAAAACCTTCCAGGATCAGGCAGCATTTTCATCCCGCCCTTCAGAGGGGAGATAAGACTTCAATAGACCTCTTTGCTCCAGTTCGGGTTTGGACGGCCGTATGAGAGCACCTCAGAGTTAGTCACAGGGTTTGTTTTTTGCGGCGAGATGAGGTATCAAAGAGTAAGCAGCATGATCTGCGATACATGGAGGTATGGATGAAAGAATTCTTCTTTCCAACGAGTGTTGCTATATTCGGGGTGTCTGCCGCGCCGGGCAATATGGGGGTTGGAATACTGGAAAACCTTGAGCGGTTTTCTTTCAAGGGGGATGTTTTCCTCATTGGTGAAAAGGGCGGATCGGTGAGGGGGAAGAAGATTGCAAAAAGCATTGCGGAGATTGAGTCAACTCCCGATCTTGCTGTTCTTATCATACCGGCAAAAGCCATCCCTGAAAAACTCGAGGAATGCGGGAAAAAAGGGGTTCGGTTTGTCATCATCGAATCAGGCGGTTTTTCCGAGTTCGGAAAAGAAAAGGAGACCCTGGAGGACGAGATCGTCAGCATAGCCAGGAGATGGGATATCAAGATTCTGGGACCTAACTGCATTGGTACCATCAACCTGGAAAACGGCCTCGTGCTGCCCTTCGTCCGTTTTTACAAAAGTTTTATGGAAAAAGGGGACATTTCGATCGTCTCGCAAAGTGGAGGACTTCTGCACGACATCCTGCTCCTCATGTCATGCAACAACCTCGGAACCAGCAAACTGGTCAGCGCCGGCAATAAACTTATGGTCAATGAATGCGATTTCCTTGAATACTTCATCTCCGATCCGGCCACAAGCACCATAGGTCTTTACCTTGAAGACATCAAAGATGGGAGGCGCCTTGCCCGTCTTGCAGAGTCGACCGACAAGCCCGTTATCGTGCTCAAGGCCAATGAAGGGGCCGGCACTGCCCATATCGCACAATTTCATACCGCCTCCCTTGCAGGCGATGATCTTCTTGCTGCTGTCCTGCTTCGCCGGGCGGGAGTTCACAGGGTCTACAGCCTGGACGAGATGGTTAACGCCATGAAGATTTTCTCTCTTCCTCTTATGAGGGGCCGGCGGCTTGCCGTGATTGCACGATCGGGAGGCCACGCGGTTATCGCAACCGATGCAGTTTACCGGTATGGTTTTGAGCTCGCAAAACTTTCACAGGATATGTTTGATCTGCTGGCGCAAAAGAAGAAGGTTGGCGTGATCCGGGCAACCAACCCCATCGATCTCGGCGATATTTTTGATATCGACTTCCATTACGACATACTGGAAAAAGCGCTGCAAGAGGATGAGGTGGACGGGGTGCTCTTTATTCACTCCTATGATCTCGAAACGGAGGGAGATGCAACGGTCTCCCTGATCAAAAAGATCAATGCCCTCATCAAAACCCGATTGAAACCCGTAGTTTTTTGTATGCTTTCAGAAAAGGAGCAATGGTTCGGGATGAAAGATACAGCGAGCTTTCCTGTTTTTTTGGAGGCTTATCAGGCAATGCAGGCACTGGCGCGATCATGGGACCATTTCGGAAAGACAGAAAACAGGAAAGCTGCCGGATTACCTTTGAGAAAACATGAAGAGGAGAGAAAAGCTCCCGCGGGGAGGAAAACTTCATTCATGGCTCCTGACAAAACCTTTGCTCTCCTTCGGCAGTATGGTTTGCCGGTTGCCGAATTCGCAGTGGTCGCAAATTTTGAGGAATGCAGGGAGGCGGCCCATCGTCTGGGGTACCCTGTAGCGTTGAAAACAGCGTCCCCGAACACCTTACACAAGACCGAGCAAGGTGGGGTCAGGCTTAATCTATCCTCCGATGTGGCGCTTGAAGAAGCATTTAATGGCATTGAAAGTGAAACCCACATGGTTCAGAGCATGGCCCCATCCGGCCATGAACTCATCATCGGGGCAAAATGGGACCCTGCCTTTGGTCAGGTCCTCATTATCGGGATGGGAGGAATCTTTGCAGAACTGCTCAAGGATATATCGGTCCGCATGGTGCCCGTTGAAGAGCAGGAGGCCGTGGCAATGATAAGCGAGATACAGGGCGCTGTCATTCTAAATGGATACAGGGGCAAGCCCCCCTGTGATCTTCAGGCTGTGGCCGGGTGTATTGCCCGGGTATCCCGCTTGTTGGGCGATCATCCGGAAATCATAAACCTTGACATCAATCCTCTCATTGCCCTTGAGAAGGGCAAGGGATGCATCATTGTTGACGCCAGGATAGAGACCGATATTCCTCCTGCACAATGAATATCAACAGATAGAATTACATCGCCTCATTCGGTCTTTACCGGGCCGCATCTGTACCCGGGAGAGGTTTGACGATCGACCCTGATGGACAATAAGCAATCTCGCAGGTAAAACAGGTTGCGGTTATCGATCAGACGAAATGGTCTCCGTGCCCCCGAACCCGGCGTTCAAAAGGTGAGGGACTGAGTAAGCCCTCTTGTATGCAATAAGCAACATGATGTACATTTGATATATGCTTTATCCCATCCTTGTTGTAGAAGACGATCCAAAAATTGCGCACATTGTAAAGGTTTACCTGGAGGGGGCCGGGTTCCGGGTGACACACTCGGGGCTGGGGAAGGATGCGCTGGAGGCCGCGAAGAAGGAGAAACCGCTTCTTGTAATCCTGGACCTGATGCTGCCCGACATGAGCGGCGAGGAGCTCTGTCTTCAGCTCAAGGACATCGCCGATGTGCCCATAATCATGCTTACCGCCAAGGCGTCGGAGGAGGAAAGGGTTGCGGGGTTTGCCCTGGGTGCCGATGACTATGTGGTAAAGCCCTTCAGCCCCAGGGAGCTTGTGTTCAGGGTGAAGGCGGTTCTGAAAAGGTTTGAAAAAGGAGATCTTTCGGGGTCGGAACCGATGAGCTTCAACAACGGGTCTCTCCTCGTGGATGGCCAGACCTACAAGGCGGTACGGAACGGAAATCCTCTCCGGCTTACCTCGACGGAGTTTAAACTGCTTTTTACCCTCGCCGGGTCCCCGGACAGGGTCTTTACACGGAGCGAGCTGGTAGAGAAAGCGCTCGGTTATCAGTTTGAGGGCTATGAGAGAAGCGTGGACGCCCATATCAAGAATATTCGAAGGAAACTTGAGGATGATTCTCAGAATCCGGTCTACATCCACACGATCTATGGCGTTGGTTACCGGTTTACAGGGAAAAGGGATGTTTAGGAGTCTCTGGCTCAAGTTTCTCGTTCTTCTCCTCGCTGTCGTTGCCATCTCGCTGGTCAGCACCATTCTTTTCAGGGATTTTATGCTCAGTGATTTCAGGGCCTACCTGGAAGGCGAGGCCGAAGACAAGGTCTATCTGATACAGGCTGACCTGGAAGGCTCCTACGAACGGTACGGGGGATGGAAAAGCGATATTCAGGCCCAGGAGGCCATAAGGGCGTTGATGTCCGGTTTTGAAATGAGGCTCACGGACCAGGCGGGGAAGCTCGTGATCGATACGAGCAGCGCCATTGAATATGCTTCTCCATTAGTAGAGAGGAGATTGAGGGCCCTGGCACAATTCAACGTATCCGAAAGTGCCGGGATGTTTATACCCTATCCTCTGTTCCTTGCCGGAAGGCAGATCGGGACCCTTGAAATCAGGGAACTGCGTCCCATAAGAGAAGGTGTCTTTCTCCGGAGATCCAACGGATTCTTGCTACTCTCAATGGCCGTTATCGGTGGGATTGCTGTCCTTTTGAGCATTCTTTTCTCCCGTCGTCTTACCCGTCCCGTCAAGGAACTGGCAGTAGCGGCATCCGCCATCAGCCGGGGCGACCTGCTAAGGCGGGTGGCCATATCACGACACGATGAAGTCGGCGAACTTGCGGAGAACTTCAACCACATGGCAAAGGCCCTTGAAACCCAGGAAATATTGAGAAGAAGGCTGATCGCCGACGTGGCGCACGAACTGCGCACGCCCCTGGGTGTCATGCGCGGAGAACTTGAGGGGTTGATGGACGGTTTGATACCCAACGATTTCGCACGTCTCCAGTCACTCTACGACGAAACGGGGAGACTCAAGAATATGGTCGACGCCATAGAGGAGCTGAACAAGGCGGAGGCGAGCCTGCTGTCGCTGGAGCGGCAGTGGATAGACGTACGGGCCTTTCTCGGGAATATCGTGGAGAGATTCAGGATAAGTTTTGAAGAGAAAGGCGTTGCCATAGAACTGATGTGCCCTGAAGGACCGCGTCTTTACGCAGATCCGGAACGGTTGAGTCAGATCATTTTAAACCTGCTGGCCAACGCCCTGAAGGCCACCGGCAGCGGAGGGAGCGTATCGGTCCGGGTAGAATCGGGTGAAGGCAGATTGGAGATCGTCGTTGCAGATAGCGGTACCGGGATCAGGCAGGAAGATATCCCCTTCATCTTTGAAAGATTTTACCGCGGCCGGGGAGGTGGCCTCGGCATCGGTCTTACGATAGTGAAAGAATTGGTGGAAGCCCATGGTGCGACCATAGCGGCCAGGAGCATACCGGGAAAGGGTTCGTCGTTTACAATTGTCTTCCCGGCAGAGTTCGTTCACAATTCTTCATAATCTCTTCCTCACCTCTTCACAGTCCTTCCTTATACTGTGTACATGAAATTTACACACACAAGGAGGTTTCAGATGAAGAAGGTACTGGTAGCAGCATTGGTTGTGGCAATGGGGCTTTCCCTTGGCGGTATGGCGTATGCAGCATGGGGCGGAGGTCCCGGTCCCGGGTACGGTAATCAGACGGACGTCAAGGCTCTGAGGAGCTTCCAAAAGGAAACTTTGCCGCTCAGGGACGAACTTATCGCCAAGAGGGCGGAAATTCAGAATGAGTATGCCAAAGATAATCCTGACCAGAATCGCATAGCGACGCTTCAGAAAGAGATGATTGATCTGAGGACGAAGATTCAGGATTCAGCCCGGAAGCAGGGTCTGTCCGGTTACGGTCCTGGTTACGGCGGCGGTTACGGTCGCGGTTATGGCGGCGGTTATGGTCCCGGCTGGATGATGGGACGCGGCGGTTACGGAGCAGGTAGAGGCGGTTACGGTCCCGGTTACGGCGGCGGCTACTGCCACACATGGTAAGAACTGATCCGGAAGCAAGACCACGGTGAGTTTCCGTGGCCTTGCTTCCCAATGACATGGAGTTGCAATGCGTATTGTGTACCTGATCATTTTTCTTTTTGTGACGTTGACGCTGCCTCTGGTCTCGGTAGCGCAGCCCATGGGAAGAGGCATGTATCGAGGCGTGCCTTACGGCCACTACTGTCCGGGCATGCAGTGGGGACCCTACGGTGTAAGGAAACCTGTGGGGACGGCCGAACAGGCAAAGCAGGTAATCGACCTCTACCTTGCAGGGAATAATCAGGAACTGAAGGTCGGAAACATAACCGAGAAAAACTGGTATTTTGAGGCCGATATCCTGGATCGAGACAAGAAGGTCATCGACAGGGTAATCGTGGACAAGAGGTCAGGCAGGATCAGATCGATCTATTGATCCGCGCGCCTTTCCTTTTCGTTCCCGCCCGCCGAACTGTCCCCGGCCTTGTTGAACACAATAATTACTTTTCTCTGGGAAAAGGCCAGGCGATAATGCCGCCTTCCATGACCTTAACGTTCTTCCATCCGTGGGCCTCAAGCACACGGGCGGCCTCGTAGCCCCGAAGTGATATCTTGCAATAGCAGATGATCTCGGCATTTTTGTCCTGCGGTATCAGATGGAGCCGTTTTCTCAGCATGCCGATCGGAATCAGCGTCTCGCCGATCCCGAGCCTCATTTGCTCATATTCATCAGGGCCCCGGGCATCGAGGAGGAACACATTTTCTTTATTCTCTATCTTCTCTTTGACGTCAGCGCAGGATATTCCTTTCATAAGTCCGCGGATCTTGTTTTGAATAATATGAGCCGACGCGATTGAGTGGTCTATTGCAAGCGAAAAAGGTGGTGCATAGGGAAGATCGGCATTGACCATATCATCAACCGTGAGCGAGCCCTTGATCGCCATTGCCCACTGTGCTATCTGTTTGCTGACGTCACCCAATCCGACGCATTGTGCACCCAATATGCGTCCCGATGATCTTTGGACAACCAGTTTCGTTACCAGCATCTTGCCCTGCATAAAACCCGGTTTATCAGGGCTTGCGTTGATTGCGGTTTCAATGTCGTCAAATCCGGCGCTGCGTGCAGCCTTTTCCGACAATCCTGTAGACCCTGCGGTGAAATCGAATACCTTGCATATCCCGGTCTGGATGGTTCCTGGAAACCTTGCGTTGTTGCCGATGGCCGCATTCTCTCCCGCCACCCTCCCCTGGAGGTTCGCCAGGTCGCCATATGGCGCCAGGACTTTTTTCCCGGTGATAAGGTTGTCTACTTCAATACAATCTCCGACGGCGTAGATATCGGGGTCGGACGTCTGCATGTGCTGGTCGACGGCAATTCCTCCAGTTTCACCGATTGCAATTCCCGCATCCCGGGCAAGATTTACGTTTGGATTTATACCGATCGCCACGACCGCCAGTTCGCAGGGAAGTTCAGTCCCGTTGCTGAGTTTGACGCCCGACAATTTACCATTTTCCCCCAGGAATGCGGCGAGGCCGTTCCGGGTTATCACGTTGGCATTTTTGCTTCTTACATGATTCTCGACAAGTTTTGCCATCTCCCAGTCGAGGAATGTTAAAAGCTGAGGTAAGAGTTCGATCACCGTTATCTCTATTCCGGCCAGCTCAAGGGCTTCGCTGGTTTCCATGCCAATAAGCCCGCCGCCGATGATCACAGCTTTCTTGATCTTCCGCTCATCCCGTATCCGCCTCAGGTAATCGGCATCGTGCATGGATTGAAGTGTCGTTATCCCCGATAGTTCAATCCCCGGTACCGGGGGATATTTTGGGGTTGATCCCGTCGCTATGATAAGCTTGTCATAACCGATTGTCTCGATCTCATCCGTGGCCAGATTCCGGCAGGTAACAATTCTATTCTGTCTATCTATCCGGATTGCCTCAAAACGTGTTTTTGCGGTTATGCCCTTCGCATTGATATAGTATTTGGGGTCTCTGGTTACACCGGTCGGGGTGCTCAGGAGCATATTCCTGTCATCGAAAAAGCCGCCCACATAGTAAGGATATCCGCACGATGCCATGGATAGATCCGGGTCCTTCTGGATGATAGTTATCGCGGCGTTCTCATCCAGTCTGCGCGCCCGGGCCGCGGCCTTGGGACCTGCTGCCGATCCGCCGATTACAACAATTCGTTTTATAGTGTCCATTATGTTTTCCTTTCGTTTTCTTCGTATCTTCTCTTTACCAGTGGCCGTCGACATCGGCATCGGCAAGCCGGGGAAGCTCCCCTTTCTTGTATGAATCGAGAGCTTCACGAACGGTCATGCTTGTTGCCGTAAACACCTCGATACCGGCTGCGGACAGAACGTGGAACGCGTTCGGTCCCAGATGACCGCTTATAACCGCCTTTACGCCGGCGTTTATGGCATTTTGCGCTGTCTGGATACCGGCCCCCCGGGCTGCACCCACGTTCCGGGTATTATCGATAGTTTCCTGCCCATCCGTCCCGGCATCGAAAACAATGAGTTTTTTTGCCCTGCCGAAACGTTCATCCACCATTCCATCGAATGCACCATCTGTACTCGTTACCGCTATCTTCCTGGAGTCTCTTTTTTCAGTATTGTCCGTGACGGACCGTGCGGCATCCGCTGCTGCATCCGCTGAAGCACATCCCTGTCCCCAACCCTTTCTCCAGCGGCATGGCCTTGTTGTTTCCGCGTGTACCGATACGTTCCCTCCCTCTATTCGGAGCGCTTTGCCATTTATGATGGCGTCGGTTATCTTTTGATGCGCCGCATTAATGAGACGATGAAAGGTTGGTTGAGAGACACCCATTTGTGCCGCCGCTTCTTCCTGAGGGAACCCGAGAAGATTCTTAAGCCGCATCGCCTCGACTTCATCCCGGCGAATGACAATCTCCTGCATCTCGCTCATCGGGATGCCGGCCGGCTTAAAATAGACAGCTTTTGGCTGGAAACTAATTCTGCGCTTGCAGGTTGGTCGTGGCATATCAACTTAACTTCCTTCCCATTTTATTCAGTTGTGAATGTATATTCGCAATTGATTATTGTCAAGAGTATAATTGTATTCACGGACGTTCCCCGCTTTCTTCCCTCCCGTACTTTTCAGTTGATCGGAATAAGAAAAACATGCAAGATTGCTGAAGGTGTTCAATCATTTTGCAGCGAACACAAGCAGGCGGAAAGGAGATGCCATGTCCGAAAAAGCATTTCAGGATTACTATCCTGATAATTATTCCCATTGCTATGGTTGTGGACGCCTTAACAAAGACGGAATGCAACTCAAAAGTTATTGGGACGGCGAAGAAACCGTGTGTCATTACACACCCAGGCCCTACCATTCGGGAGGTTTTCCGGGAAATATTTACGGCGGGCTTATAGCCTCATTGATGGACTGTCATAGTGCCGCTTCCGCCACAGCAGCCAGAATGCGGGAGGACAACTATACGCCGGATGACGGGCGGCCCGCTCCCCGCTTCGTTACCGCATCGTTAAAAGTCGATTATCTCAAGCCGACCCCCATGGGATCAGTCCTGGAGATAAGGGGAAGGATCAAAGAGATCACGACCCGGAAAATAATTGTAAGCACAGCCCTGTTCGCGGCAGGCGAAATACGGGCAAAAGGCGAAGCGGTGATGGTGCAGCTAACGGAACCAACGCCGGCCAGTGAGCCTGACCCCCTCCTTTCTTCTTCTTGACATCAATTTCCCCTGTGCCTATATTGCGCTCATTGAAGGAGCTTTTGGGAGGAGGCATTACGTGGAACTAAAGCAGAGGGTTGAAGAGGAGATCGATCGTCTGAACCCCCGGCTGCGAGAACTGGCCGAGGGAGACGTCGAAGTGATATCTGTCGACGAAAAGACAGGCACCGTCACCCTGAGAATGTTTGGCGGCCGGCTTCACTGATGCGGCCACAACGCCCTCAGTCTGTGGGCTGACAAGCTGTTAAAAGAGGCGATCCCGGAAGTACACGAGGTGAACACCATTGATTACGCCGAGGAGACCAGCCCGAAGTCGAAGGTTTAGGTACATTTCCGGCGGCATCCGTCAACCGTCTTTGATAAGAATCATAAAATAGTTGCGGGCCGACATCTGCCCATCAGGTGGGTCAGTTTTAGGTTATCACGACCAGATGATAAAGCAGGAAAGACAAAAGACTGTCTCGCGTGTATTCCTTTTTCTTGTTCTCATTACGAGAGGTCCGCGGAGGGCCTTATCCCCGTGCAGCCACGCTACGGATCACACCCGTTAACCGCTTGCGGGTCGCTCGATGCTTATTGCGGACAGAGGTGGTTCCATAGAGTACTGTCACATGAAGCGATGCAGGTTTTCTGAATTGTCTTCTCTTAGGTTTTCATTAAGATACGGAGCGCGGGCCTTCCGCACCGAGAACAAACCAAAAACACAAAACCTTCACACAAAGACATTTAGTTACCCGGTACGCGTTCTTCCGCCCCAGGGGTTTCTCGGGCAATAGCCGGGGTCTGTTATTGGGTTATCGCGCAAGCTGATGGTCAACAATTGCCATGGTTTCCAGGAATATAGTAAACTATTCGCTTCCGATGCACCAAAGAACTGTCCTTTGTGAGTCGGTTATTGATCAGGAGTTGAGATGAAAAGAAATAAGAAGAATGTACTGAACCTGTTTATCTTGTCTTTGGTGCTGGCATCTTTGCTGTCACTGCCTGCCTGCGTGACAAGACCGGATATGCAGGGCGGAAAAACAGGGCAGGTTTCGGAGCACTTTGATGGTGCCCGGTATTTCAATCCCGGTGTCCCTCACGCGCTGTCTTCTGTGTCGGGTCAGACGACAAAACGCGGGTCTGTGTGGTGGGTTTGGAACTGGATCTTTCGTACCGGGTGGCCTGAATGGCCGAAGGAAAGCGAGGCTTTGCCCGGACCGCGGCCTGTCGCTCGTGCCCCCGAAGGCTCGATCTATGTGACACCCATTGGTCACGCTACTTTCCTCATACAAATGGATGGGGTCAATATTCTTACTGACCCCATATGGTCGGAACGCTGCAGCCCGGTATCGTGGGTGGGTCCCGAAAGGCACAGCAAACCGGGCATTCAGTTTGAAGACCTTCCCCCTGTCGATGTCGTGCTGGTGTCCCACAACCATTACGATCATTTTGATATTCCCACACTGAAGGGTCTTGCAAAGAAAGGAATGCCGCGCGCCATCGTGCCGCTCGGCGATCTCGATCTCATGCGGAGTACAGGAGTCCCTGTGGTGGATGAAGTTGACTGGTGGCAGTCGGTCCGGTTGTCTTCAAACGTGACGGTGACCCTGGTCCCGGCGCAGCACTTTTCGGGACGCACGCTCTGGGACCGGGATCGGACCCTCTGGGGAGGTTTTGTTATCTCGGGACCATCAGGGAACGTTTATTATTCCGGAGACACCGGATACGGTCCCCATTTCCGTGAGATTGCACGTTGCTTTTCACCGATCAGGGTGGCGCTCCTTCCGATAGCTCCATTCCGCCCGCCTGAGGCCGGGGAAACGGCCCCGGCGCGTCGCTCCGTCGTCCACATGGGACCGGCCGAGGCGGTCAAGGCACACGGGGACCTGGGACAGCCGCAGAGCATCGCCGCCCATTTCGGGGTATTTCGGCTGGGAGTGGAGGGATTTAAAGATGCCCCGGATGTGCTGACTGCATCACTAAAGGAACACGGTCTGGCAGCGGACGCTTTCGTCGCACCTGTTTTTGGGCAAACCGTTAAGATATCTCCCACGCTGAAGGCATCACTGCCGCCGCCAGACAAGACGTATCCTATCTATCCTATCGGTCAGATTCAGGGTTTCATCGGCGGCCCTTCGCTGAGTCATGAGGCATTTTTTCGGGATTAAGGGTGGGCTTCCTATGAAAAATATCTTCGTAGCACTCATGGTTCTTCTTTCCCTGGTGGCGGTGCGTGTTTGCGCCCAGGATGTTTCAGAGGCTGCCAAAATCCAGTATTTGATAGCCTCCGTCGAAGCCCTGGAAGGGGCGAAGTTTATCAGGAACGGGACTGCACATGATGCCCGGGCAGCATCCGGGCACCTGCGCCTGAAGCTCAAGGCGGCGGGCAATAAGGTGAAGACGGCAGAAGATTTCGTTAAATATTGCGCCTCCGGGTCTTCCATAACGGGTGAGCCTTATTTGATTCGGTTTGCAGACGGTACCACCGTAAGATCGGAAGTCTTCTTCAGGAACAAGCTGAAAACATTTGTCACGGATAAACCGCAAACCTGAACGGACATGCCGGAGTTTTTCGCAGAGCGAGGAGAGGGGAGTGTGACAAATCACGACCGGGACGGTCTTCTTGATATCGGATTGAAACTGAAGCATAATGAACCGACGAACGTTCCAATCCGGTGAGGTTTGTTTGGAGCATTTATCAGGAGTGAAATGAAAGATTACCGGCTTTCCGATCTTCTCGATCTGACCATCGTCCAGAAGATGGCTGATGCACATTATCGCGCGGCAGGTATGCCGCTCGGCATCATTGATGCCATCGACGGTTCGATCCTCGTAAAATCCGGCTGGCAGGATATCTGTGTGAAATTCCATCGCGCCGATCCGGCTTCCCTCAAGCGCTGCCAGGAGAGCGACAATTACGTCAAAGAGCACCTTGTCGAAGGCGAGGCCTGCCATTACAGATGCCAGAACGGGCTCTGGGATATCGGGATGCCAATTATGGTTGCCGGCCGTCATCTGGCAACCATGTTCCTGGGACAATTTTTTTATGAAAGCGAGACCCCGGATCGGGAGTTTTTTATCCAGCTGGCACAGGAGTTTGGTTTTGATGTTGATCCCTACCTTGCGGCTCTCGATCGAGTGCCGGTTTTCAGCCGCGAAAAGGTCGACTACATACTTGAATATGATAAGGCGCTGGTAAGTTTTGTCTCTGACCTTGCAGAGCACTCGCTCTCGAGAATGGAGGCGGAGGAGACGATTCGTGAGAACGAGCGGAAGTTCCACGCCATCTTTGATCAGACCTATGAGTTAATCGGACTATTATCCACGGACGGCACGGTACTGGAAGCGAATGAAACCGCCCTGAGATTTGCCGGGGTCGAAGAAGCGGATGTTATCGGCAAACCCTTCTGGGAAACCCCCTGGTGGACGCATTCCCCGGGACTGCAGAAAAGGGTTTATCGTGCGGTCAGGAAGGCTGCAAAAGGCGAATTTATAAGATTTGAGACGACTCATAATGCCGCCGATGGGAATCTCCGCTATGTTGATTTTTCTCTCAAACCGGTATCGGATGAAGCCGGCAAGGTTGTTCTCCTGATACCGGAGGCCCGTGACATCACCGCCCGCAAAATAGCGGAAGAGGCCTTGCAGGAGGCTCATGACAAACTTGAACTCCGGGTCCGGGAGAGAACCGCCGAACTTCAGGCGGCTTACACAAGCCTGGAAACGGAAGTGACGGAAAGGAAACAGATTGAGGAACAACTCCGTCAGGCGCAAAAGATGGAAGCCATCGGCACCCTCGCCGGCGGCATCGCCCACGACTTCAACAATATCCTTGCGGCCATCCTGGGATTTGCCGAACTGGCCCTTGACGACGTCTCCCGGGGCAGCGCACTGGATAGGAAACTGAGACACATCATGAATTCCTCTGTCCGGGGTAGGGACCTGGTGAGGCAGATTCTCGCCTTCAGCCGCAAAGTCCAATATGAGCGAAAGCCTCTTTCCCTTTTACCGCTTATCAGAGAAACCGTTAAGCTCCTGAGGGCCTCCCTCCCAACCTCCGTCCGTATACAGGTAAATAAGGCCATTGCCTGCGATACGATCCTCGCCGATCCCGGTGAAATTCAACAGATCGTCATGAACCTCTGCACCAATGCCGCCTATGCCATGCGGGAGGATGGCGGGACCCTGCGTTTACTCGTCGATAACGTAAATGTCGGTCCCGGCTCAACGGTTGGATCAGAGCTGTCCCCGGGTGCATACGTACGCCTGACGGTGCAGGACACGGGGACGGGCATGGATCAGGAAACGATGAAGAGGATATTCGAACCCTTCTTTACGACAAAACAGGTGGGTGAAGGAACAGGCATGGGGCTCGCCGTGGTCTATGGAATCGTGAAAGGCTTAAACGGAGACATCACTGTCGAGAGTGCACCCGGCGCGGGTGCCACATTCCGTGTATTGTTTCCAAAGGCAGAGCCCGATGTTGAACCGGAAGTCCTGCCGACCAGGGAGCGCGAGGGGGGTCGGGAACGCATCCTCTTTATCGATGATGAGGAAATCCTGGTGGAATTGGGTCGGGATATGCTTGAAAGGCTCGGCTACTCGGTAACGGCACTAACCGACAGCGATGAGGTATTGAGATTATTCTCTTTGGATCCCTCTCGATTCGATCTTGTGATTACAGACCAGACGATGCCCCACCTGACAGGCCTGACTCTTGCCCGTGAGCTTCTCGCGATACGAAGGGATATACCCATCATTCTCTGTACGGGACACAGCGATGCCGTTTCACCGAGGACGGTCGAGGCCGCTGGTATCAGAGAGTTTCTTATGAAGCCCCTGATCAGGCAGGAGCTGTCGGAAGCGATCCGTCGCGTGCTGGATAACCCCGCAAATCGGTAACGATAACCCCCTAAGGCGTATCGCTGTTCGCCAGAACTCGTTCCAACGCCTCGACGATCTCGAGCCTGATGCGCGTGCCCGCGATGTCGTAGAGAATGGCAAGGGCCGTGTCGGGTGTTCTTTTTGCCTGGTAGGGGCGTTCCGATGTGATTGCGTCGTAGATGTCAGCAACGGAGACGATCTGGGCCCCGAGGGGGATCTGGTCGCCTTTGAGGCCCCGGGGATAGCCTCTTCCGTCGAGCCGTTCGTGATGGGCCGAGACGTAGTCGATGGCGGGTCCCAGGAAATCGAGAGGTTTGAGGATCTTCACGCCTATGGAGGGATGGCGGTTTATCTCCTTTACAAGGTTCGACGGAAGCTTTCCTTCATGGTCGGCGAAGAGAGCGTCCGGGAAGCCGATCTTCCCGATGTCATGAAGTGCCCCGCCCAGGCGGATGTATTCCAGGTCCTCGCCTTCCAAACCGAGCTCTCGGGCGATGGCGTGGGAAAGCTCCGCGACCCGTGACGTGTGGCCCTCGGTGTAGGTGTCCCGTGCCGCCAGGGCGTGTGCCATGGCGGTGACTGCGGCTATGGTGTTATTCCTGATCTTCTCATTGAGGTCCTTGAGTTCGTCCACAAGCTGTTGAAGCTGGAACTCCCGGGCTTCGACCTTGACCATCATGAGAGCCACAGCCTCGGCTATTGTGCGGACGGTGTCCGGCACGTGGTCTTTGGTCAGCTCCATGATGTCGTCGGAATACCGCCCCTCGGCAATGTCGGAGATGATGCCCAGAAGCTTTTTTTCAAGTTCAGCGGCGTTCATATGTAAACTCACGGGGTGTATTTCGTTTCAGATACTTGTTCTTTGTACACTATGGACGCAGGCGACGTCAACGGGAAACAACGCAGGAGCCCTTTCCCTTTTGCCGGAAAGTATTCAGTCGCTCCTGAAAAGGGAACGTGCCGGTAATTGCCCCGAAGGGTCTCAAACGACCGTGCCGCCTTGTCACATCTTGCCCCCGGCCGCCCGCGGTTACCTCCAGGTTGAAGATTTGATACAATAGAAATATCGGGAGGTGGAACCATGTCTACCAGGTCATTGAGAATATGGTTGGTGCTCGTAGTTCTGATATCTGTTGCGTCGTGCGCTTCAATAGATTGTGCGTACGATGTCAAGGCCCGCCCGGATCCGATTTTCCTGGCCACCGAGGAAGGTGTTTTCTACGGGCAAAACTACGTCGCATGTTTTGTGATAGATGGAGTTGTTCACAAGGAGTATATACCCGAATGTGCATACAGATATTACACCGATAAGCATAATCGGTAACGGGTCTTTGTCCCTTCGCCGCCTTACTTAACCTGCGCCGCTTCAGTTTTTGCCAGAGCTATCTTTGCCAGCGCCAGCTTCTTGTACTCTTTCTTGATCTTTTTCATGTCCCCGCCAACAATCGCCTTGTGCAGGTCGCCTTCCAGTTCGGCCACTTCGAGGAGTTTGTAATAATCAAGAAATTCCTTGAGATGGGCGATCACTATCTTGCCCGTGACGAGGGGATGGTTGTTCGTCACGTTGGCGTCCTTGAATGTAATTCCGTGTTCCAGCTCAACCTCGAGCCCCTTGCGGAACTCTGCGGGGTCTATCTTCATCTTTGTGTCATTGACGGCTGCGAGGATGATCCTTGCCTCTTTGGGCGTGACCTTCGCATCATCGAGTTTGGTCCAGTCCCTGATCTTCAGCGCCTTGCAGAACTTCTGAACCTCTTCCTTTGTAATATATTCCGGAATCTTCATATTTCCTCCTTATTTAGGATATGTCCTTCTTCGATTGTAGCATATTGCCAGATTAGTACAAGGGCGTGTCGCCGCATTGGAGCAGCAAGGGGCACGTTTCAGGTGTCTGGACGGCTGACAGACAAAAGACAAAAGACTGTCTCACGCCCGTTTTGTCGCTGGCGCTCCTCACTGGAGGCATAGAGGAGAGGCTGGGGAGGAAACCTTAGAAGAATTGCGGCCAGATCCCTAGAAAGACGGGATCTGGCCGCACTTTGCACGCCTTCGGCGGGGATTCACTATTGATTATTCTGGGGTGGTGGTCATCGTTGTGGGGCAGGTTTGAACGAAGTAATCATGGTTCTTTACCCTCCCGCGCAGCGGGATCGAAGATTCCCGGGAATTTCCGTCTTCTCAAATTCCCGGGAAGTCTTTTGGCTTCCTCCTATCCTCTCTTCTATGCCTCCAGCGAGCCCGAAGGGCAAAGCGGGCGTGAGACAGTATTTTGGCTTTGAGAATGACACGCAGATTGCGGGGACGGGGATGGGCTTGGAGTCTGGGGCAAGGTCTTCATGGATAGGTCTGTCCCGTCGGGCGGATCATTATTTCGTTTATGTTTACATGGGGAGGTAGGGCGAGAAGCCAGCAAATGGTGTCGGCAATTTCCTTTGGTTCGAGGAGCTTGCCGAACTGGGCGACGGTATTGCCGAAGTTGTCCTGGTTGTATCCCGCCATCTCCTGGAACTCACTGAGGGCTATGCCGGGCATAACAATGCTGACACGTACGCCCGACGGGGCTACGTCACGGCGAACCGCTTCGGCGATGACGCTGACGGCGGCCTTGCTCGAACCGTAGAAGGCGCCGAATGGTGAGAGGTTTTTGGCCACCACGGAGCTTAAGGCGACGATGTCTCCAGCTTTTCTCTCGACCATGTACTGGCCGGCCCGGCGCATGAGGTATGCGGCTCCCAGGACGTTTACCCGGTAAAGCTCCTGCCATTGGGATTGATCGCTCGTGAGGATGCCGCCTGCCAGGCCGCGCCCGGCATTTACGACCACGATATCGTACTTGCATGCACCGTCTTCCCAGGCAAGGGTTTTATCGAGAAGCCGGTCGATGTCCTCTTCCAGGCCCGCATCGCCCTCAACGGCCAGGACTTTGCCGCCACGATGGGAAATGTCTTCAGCCAGCTGGTGCAGCCTGTCCCTGCGGCGGGCCTGAATTACCACCGCCGCACCGGCCTCCGAAAGCGCCAAGGCGGTAGCGCGGCCTATCCCGGAACTCGCTCCCGTTATTGCGGCGGTTTTGCCCGCAAGGGGTCGTTCCGACAACGTCGCGTCTGATCTATTGGTGCAATCCATGTTGTGTCCTCCCTTTTGTATTTTGCCGCACGATGGCTATGCCAAAGAATTGCGCAGACCATCCTGCCCTGAACCCGCTCATATTCTACGGTATTTTAACGCCCTCAAGGGGGAATCGCAACAGGAGGGGATCGCTGCTTGAGAGAAAGTGTCAGACACGGGGGCAAATACTTGAGCTTGCCTCATCGGGGAAAATGATTATAGTGTCGAAAGATAATTTATGAGATTTTCGACTATATTATTGTTGTTAGCGGCAGGTGTGCTGGCAGTGATCGTTGGCTGCCAGCCGGGTGGTGACGCCGCAAGGAAGGAGACCATGAAGAATGCTCAGGCAGTCCGGAAGGACATCGAAAGACCGCCGATTGATCTTGTGCAGCCTGCAAAGTTCGAGACGGCCACATTTGCCCTTGGGTGATTCTGGGGGCCTGATGCCCGGTTCGGGCTGGCAGAGGGTGTCGTAAGGACGCGTGTCGGCTACGCGGGTGGCACGAAGAAAGACCCAACCTATCACAGTCTTGGCGGCCACGCCGAGACGATACAGATCGATTTTGACCCGTCGGTGATCTCTTACGATGAACTTCTCAGGATGTTCTGGAAGATGCACAGCCCGCAGATGAGAGCGCCATCGACGCAATACCGGTCTGTTGTGTTCTATCATAACGACAACCAGAGACAGGCCGCCGAGCGGTTGAAGGCCGATGAAGAGGCTCGTATCAAGGCCGCCATATTCACGGAAGTGGTGCCTTTCACTGAATTTTACAGGGCTGAGGACTATCATCAGAAATATTACCTGAGGGGTGTAAGGGAACTTGCCGCCGAGTATCTTGCCATCTACCCCGATACCACGGATTTTGTCGGCTCCACCGCCACGGCAAGAGTCAACGGATATGCGGGCCGTTACGGAACGAAGGAAAGGCTTGAAAAGGAGCTGAATTCCCTCGGGCTGTCTGAAGAAGGTCAGAGTAGACTTCTCAAGATTGTGGGATCTTGACCGTTCGGTGCAGTTGGGTGACCCCGCAGCCTGATCGCTGACAGCGTCATCCTCTGTTCTTCTTCAAAAGATCGTCAATCCCGGACCCGGCGGGTTGCCCGCCCGAGGAAAATGATTATGGTGTCGTAAGGTTCGGTTATGTTTCCGATAGTGCAGGATCGAAGCGTAAGGTGACGTTGAAAAGGCAGGGGACGTGAGATCGTCGGGTGCAAGGAGGTGGCGGGATGCAGCAATTCTCTCATGATGATGTCGAGGGGTTTGATTCCCTCGCCGAGCTGGCGCTCGACCTGTACTGGTATTGGAACCATTCGGCCGATCAAATATGGATGCAGCTTGATCCCGTTCTGTTCAAACTGACATACAACCCCTGGGTCGTCCTGCAGACCGTTTCCCGGGAGCGGCTTCGGAAAGCCCTGGACGACCCGGCCTTCCGCGAAAAGGTCCAGAACCTCCTGCAGGCAAAGCGCGACCTGGAACGCTCGGCCACATGGTTTCAGCGTCATCATTCCGAGGCGCCCCTGACCTGTGTGGCGTATTTCAGTATGGAGTTCATGTTGAGCGAGGCCCTTCCGATCTATTCCGGAGGACTTGGTAACGTGGCCGGCGATCAACTCAAGACAGCAAACGATCTGGGAGTGCCCGTCGTTGGTGTCGGCCTGCTTTACCAGCAAGGCTATTTTCGGCAAATCATAGACAAGGACGGGGCACAGCAGGCCCTGTACCCCTATAACGATCCGGGGCAGCTGCCCGTTACGCCTTTGCGTGAACAAAACGGGGAGTGGCTGCGCCTGGAGATCAAATTACCGGGTTACTCGGTCTGGCTGCGCGCCTGGCAGGTTGAGATCGGCAGGGTGAAACTTTATCTCCTTGACAGCAATGATTCCGCCAACTTCCCCACTCGCCGCGGGATCACCAGCGAGCTGTACGGGGGAGGGGCAGAGTTGCGTCTTCATCAGGAGCTGGTACTCGGGATCGGCGGCTGGCGTCTGCTCAGGAAACTCGGCATCAGCCCTGAGGTTTGCCATCTCAATGAAGGGCACGCCGCCTTTGCCGTTCTCGAGAGGGCCCTGACGTTTATGGAAGAGACCGGACAATCCTTCGAAGCTGCACTTGCGGCTACCAGGGTGGGCAATGTCTTTACAACACACACGCCGGTGGATGCCGGTTTCGATCGTTTTTCTCCCTCCCTTATCGAGCAATATCTCGGCTGGTATGCCCGAAACAGGCTCGGTATAACTCTCTTCGATCTCATGGCCCTTGGCAGGTGGAACGCCAGCGACCCTGATGAGCCATTCAATATGGCTTACCTGGCCGTGCGGGGAAGCGGTGCCGTCAATGGCGTGAGCCGTCTTCACGGAAAAGTGAGCCGACGCATCTTCGCGCCGCTCTTCCCGCGCTGGCCCGAGAATGAAGTCCCCATCGGATATGTGACCAATGGTGTGCACATGTCAAGCTGGGATTCGGAAGAGGCGGATGCCCTCTGGACGGGGGCCTGTGGCAAGGAGCGCTGGATCGGGGCCCTTGAAACCCTGGAAAATGACATGCTTGCCGTTCCCGACCGCACGCTCTGGGAATGCCGTTCATCTGCGCGTCAATCCCTCGTTGAGTACGTGCGCGAGCGGTTGTCCCTGCAGTCGGGGGCCGCCGGTGCTTCGCCGGAAGAGATCGAGAACGCGAAGAATATCTTTGACGTCAGCACGCTGACCCTTGGCTTCGCCCGCCGTTTTGCCCCCTACAAACGACCCAACCTGCTTCTTTATGATCCCGAAAGGTTTCTTCGACTTCTCAGCGATGCAAGACGCCCCGTGCAACTCATCATTGCCGGCAAGGCCCACCCTTCGGACCAGGCCGGGCAGGCATTGATCCGCGAGTGGACGCGATTCGCGAGGGGAGTGGAAGCCTGCAGACACGTGGTTTTCCTGAGCGATTACGATATGCTCCTGACAGGACATATGGTACAGGGCGTGGATGTTTGGATCAATACGCCGCGAAGGCCCTGGGAGGCTTGCGGGACGAGCGGAATGAAGGTGCTTGTCAACGGAGGGCTCAATCTTTCCGAGCTGGACGGCTGGTGGGACGAAGCTTACACTCCTGAAACAGGATGGGCGATAGGCGATGGAAGAGAGCACGGCGACGACCCGTCATGGGATGCCGCTGAAGCGGATATGCTCTATTCGTTGTTAGAACGCGAGGTGATCCCGGAATTTTATCACCGTGACGAAAACGGTATCCCGACTGCCTGGGTAAAACGGATACGGGAGAGCATGGCGAGACTCACCCCCCGCTTTTCAGCCAACCGCACCGTCCGTGAATATACGGAGGAATATTACATTCCCGCCGCCCGGCGATACCGCGCGCGCGTCGCCGACAAAGGAGCGATGGGCGAAAGGATACTCAACTGGCAGCGGGATCTCGGGCGGCAGTGGGACCATCTGAGGTTCGGCGAGGTCACAGTCAGGATGACGGACGGACAGCACGTATTCGAAACGCAGGTCTACCTGGGCGGCCTCGACCCCGATTCGGTACGCGTGGAACTCTACGCCGACGAAGTCGCTGGTAATGGTGCTGTCCGACAGGAGATGACTCGGGACAGGAAGCTGACGGGTGCCGGAAACGGTTACCTGTACACCGTCACCGTGGATGCGGACCGTCCGGCAACCGACTACACGGCACGGGTGATCCCGTCCGACGAGGCAGCGGCCGTCCCCCTTGAAGCCGGTCAGATCCTGTGGCAAAGGTGACGCGCCGCCCGGAGCGGCCTATCCAAGGAGAGGAAAGGATGAAACGCGCAAGAAACCGGTCCGAAACAACGGAAGACATGAAGTCTTTGTCTATGGAGGATTTGCAGACGAGATTGGGATCGTCGCCTGAAGGCCTCGGTCAGGCCGAGGCCGAGAACCGACTGCGGCAGTATGGATACAATGAGATCACGGAGGAGAAGGTCAACCCGTTCCTCAAGTTTCTCACATACTTCTGGGGTCCGATACCGTGGATGATCGAGGTGGCCGTGATCCTGTCGGCTCTGGTTCGTCACTGGCCCGACTTCTTTATTATACTCGTCCTTCTCTTCGCGAACGCCGTGGTGGGGTTCTGGGAAGAATACCAGGCTGGCAACGCGATCGCGGCGCTCAAGGCCAAGCTTGCGATCCATGCCCGGGTCCGCCGCGACGGCGCGTGGACCACCGTGCCTTCACGCGAACTTGTGCCGGGCGACGTTATACGCCTTCGTCTCGGAGATATCGTACCTGCTGATGCACGCCTGCTCGTGGGCGACCCGGTGGAAGTTGATCAATCGGCGTTGACGGGGGAGTCGTTACCCGTTACCCGCGAGAGCGGCGAAACCATATATTCGGGGTCGATCATCCGGCAGGGTGAGGTAGGTGCGCTGGTTTACGGGACCGGGGAAAACACCTATTTCGGCAAGACCGCACAACTGGTCGAGGAAGCACACACTGTCAGCCACTTTCAACGTGCAGTCCTTAAGATAGGCAACTACCTGATCATTATCGCGGTTGTCCTTGTCGTATTGATCCTCCTTGTGGCGGTGTTCCGCGGGGACAGGCTTCCCACTACGCTGCAATTCGCGTTGGTGCTTACCGTAGCTGCGATCCCTGTCGCCATGCCCACGGTCCTGTCGGTTACGATGGCCGTGGGTGCCCGGCTCCTGGCGGCAAAACAGGCGATTGTCAGCCGCCTCGTCGCTATTGAAGAGCTGGCAGGGATGGACATCCTTTGTTCGGACAAAACAGGCACCCTGACGCAGAACAAACTGACCCTGGGCGACCCATACAGCGTTGACGGTGTGAATCCAGACCAGTTGATCCTCAACGGAGCGCTGGCATCCCGCGCTGAAAACCAGGACACCATAGATCTTGCGGTGATCGGCGGCCTGAAAGACGACGCTGCCCTAAAGGGCTACGAGGTAATCCATTTCTTCCCCTTCGATCCCGTGCACAAGCGCACCGAGGCCACCGTCAAAACCTCCGACGGCAACACATTCAAGGTGACGAAGGGCGCACCCCAGGTGATCATGGAATTGGCGGCCAACGCCGGGGATGTGAGGCCCGCCGTCGAAAAAGCTATCAATGAGTTTGCGGCACGGGGTTTCCGTTCGTTAGGTGTTGCCCGGGCCGATGCACAAGGCCAGTGGCGGTTTCTTGGGGTGCTGCCGCTTTTCGATCCGCCCCGGGAGGATTCCAGGGCGACCATCACGACGGCTCGCCAGATGGGCGTAAGCGTGAAGATGGTCACGGGCGATCAGCTCGCCATCGGTAAAGAAATTGCCGGTCAACTCGGTTTGGGAATGAACATCCTTGATGCGAGTGGTTTTGCCGATACCCGTCTCCATGAGACGGGACAACTGGCCGAGTCCATTGAAAAGGCTGATGGTTTCGCGCAGGTATTTCCGGAACACAAGTTTCATATTGTGGATGTTTTGCAGCAGCGCGGGCACATTGTGGGTATGACCGGGGACGGGGTCAACGACGCCCCTGCACTCAAGAAAGCCGACTGCGGCATCGCTGTTTCCGATTCAACCGACGCAGCGCGGGCGGCCGCGGACATTGTGCTTTTGACCCCCGGCCTTTCGGTGATCATCGATGCCATCAAGGAAAGCCGCAAAATATTCCAGCGGATGAACAGCTATGCGATTTATCGCATTACGGAAACTATTCGCGTCCTGCTGTTCATGACCCTGTCCATCCTTGTCTTCAACTTCTACCCGGTAACCGCAGCGATGATCGTGCTCCTGGCTTTGCTCAATGATGGTGCGATCCTGTCGATAGCATACGATAACGTGCGCTACGCAAACAAACCGGAGGCCTGGAACATGCCGGTGGTATTGAGTATAGCAACCGTGCTGGGTGTCGCCGGCGTGGTTGCTTCCTTCGGGTTGTTTTACCTCGCGGAGCGAGAATTTCACCTCAGCCGGGACGTTATCCAGACCTTGATGTACTTGAAGCTTTCTGTGGCAGGGCACATGACGATCTTTCTGACGCGTACGCGCGGGCCTTTCTGGAGCCACCGTCCGGCAAATATCCTCCTGGCGGCGGTGATCGGCACGCAGCTGGTAGCCACGATATTTGCTGTCTTCGGAATCCTTATGACGCCTATCGGCTGGGGTTGGGCCCTGGCGGTATGGGGGTACGCATTTGCCTGGTTCCTTGTAAACGACAGGATCAAGCTGGTGACCTATCGTGTCATTGGGACACCCGACTAGATTCCCGGCGGTGAATCATGTGCGGCACGGAGATTTCCGTCCGCCGGAAACCCCGCAATTCTTGAAACCGGTGGAGGTGATTGGTGATCGATTATAGTCTTATACTATCACTCAAGGAGGCCTGCATGGTGATCTTTCCGGGTTCGACAAATCTTGTCACAGGTTGTGTTTCTCTGGGGGAGGCGCTTCAGGCGCAATGGAGGGGCTCCGGACAGGGCTATGGCCCGGGTTATGGCCCCGGCATGATGGGATGGGGTTTTGGCGGCTGGTTTGGCCCGATCTTCATGATCGTCTTCTGGGCACTTGTCATTCTCGGTATCGTCTATCTTGTCAGGGCCATCTCCGGTTCGCGCAAAGCCGGTAAAGATGAAAGCGCTATAGACATAGCCAGGAAAAGATACGCAAGAGGTGAGATCACAAAGGAGGAATTTGAAAATCTCAGGGAAGACCTAAAAAAGACCTGACCGGTAGACAAGAGAGCTATTATGAACGGATGTTGCCGCGATGCTACTCCCTTCCCGGAGGCTTGGGCCTTTCTTCTTTTCCTTTAAACCATCCCTCGCTGGCGTCGGGGAAACAATCAAAGCGGGGAACGTAGGGTTTTATGTCGAGGAGTGGGGTGTTGTCGAGAACATCTATCCCGCCCACCTTGAGCTTCATTGCTTCCCTTCCGAGAAGCTGCACGATGGTGAGCCCGATGCCGTTGGGCCGCGCCGGATAGCGACAGGCGAATATCCCGTGTGGCTCGTCATCGAGCAGTACGGGCCTTACCAGTTGGACCTGTCCCGCCCTGTCGAAGGGATAGACGAGAAATATGTGGGAGAATCCCTCGATATCCTTGAGTCCTTCCGCATATTCTTCATAAAGCTCGACCCATCCAACCGCCTCCGGCCGAAATCTCCCCTGTATCGGCGTCTCCTCCTTTGTTGTGAACCCAGAATGAATAATGCCGATGGGTTTCAGCATGATTTGTACACCGGTCTCTTTCATTGGACCTCCGTCAAAAAGATATGAGCCAATGACTTATCAGCAAGACATGGCAGGTGTTTGTGCTTAACTGAAGCGACTCAAACGATTGAAGGTTCGGGCTGTCCTTTCAGTCTTTAAAGAGCCTCAGTCTCAGCGAGTTGCTCACAACCGATATGGAACTCACCACCATCGCCGCGGCCCCGAAGACCGGCTCCAGCCTGATACCAAAAAAAGGATAGAGCGCACCGAAGGCGATGGGAATTCCGAGTATGTTGTAAATAAAGGCCCAGAAGAGGTTTTGCCTGATGATCCTCAGCGTCTTCCTGGAGAGCCTGATGAGGCTGACCAGGCGTGACAGGTGTCCTTTCATGAGCACGACGTCCGCCGATTCGATGGCGATGTCCGTACCTTTCCCCATGGCGACTCCTATGTCGGCGGCTGCAAGGGACGGGGCGTCGTTGATGCCGTCCCCGACCATGATGGTGACCCCGCTCTTTCTGAAATCTTCGACGATGGCCGCCTTTCTGTCAGGAAGGACACGGTAGAAATAGCGATCGATGCCGACACGACTGCTCATCGTCTTTGCCCCGTTCTGGCTGTCGCCTGTGATCATTACGGGTTCGATATCCATCTCCCGGAGCTCCCTGATCACATCTGCCGATTCTTCCCTCACCCTGTCGCTGAAGGTAAGAATTGCCATGAGCCCCGAATCGCTCCACAGAAGGACGGGTGAAGCAGCAGACTGCTCTTTTTCCTCGTAAATACGAGCTGTTACATCATCGAGTTTGCGGCCTTCTTCCTCATAGAAGGTCCGGTTCCCCATCTTGTAGGAGACGTGTTCAATCGAGCCCGTGATTCCCTTGCCTACAACGGCCTCGAAGCCCCCGACCTCGGCCGGGGAGATGTCTGATTCCTGCGCTTTTTTCCTCAGTGCTTCCGAGAAAGGGTGTTCCGACTGTCTCTCGAGATTGTAGGCGATACGGAGGATCTCTTTTTCGTCGCGGCTGTTGAGGGGGATGATATCGGCAAGGACAACAACGCCTTCCGTGAGGGTTCCCGTCTTGTCAAAGAGGACGTTTTTCGTTTTGTTCGTCAGTTCCAGGGCTTCGGCGCTCTTTATGAGAATACCCTTTTTCGCCCCGACGCCGGTGGCGACCATGATGGCCGTCGGGGTGGCAAGACCCAGAGCGCAAGGGCAGGCGATAATGAGGACGCTCACGAAGGAGAGAATCGCATTGGTGACCTTCGGTTCGGGACCGAAAAAGAACCACACGAGAAAGGCGCAAATGCCGATGAGGATCACAATGGGAACGAAAACACCGGCAACCCTGTCGGCAAGGCGCTGTACCGGGGCCTTTGTGAACTGCGCCTCCTCGACGAGACGTATGACTTTGGCAAGGACCGTGTCGGAACCTATCCTTGTCGTCGTGACCGTTATGGAACCCCTGCCGTTGATCGTTCCGCCTATGACTTCATCACCGGAATTCTTGTGTACGGGCATACTTTCGCCGGTGATCATCGATTCGTCGACATAGGTGCTGCCCTCTGCAACAACACCGTCGATGGGGACCCTTTCTCCGGGCCGTACGAGAACCATATTACCGACCTCGAGGGAATCGGTGGGTACCCTGGTTTCAACCCCGTCCTTCAGGAGCACACATTCCTTGGGCGACAGTTCGTAGAGCAGTTTTATGGCCGTATAGGTCCGTGTCTTGGCCTTGGATTCAAAGTACCTTCCCAGGAGGATAAGAGAGATGATCATCGCGCTGGAGTCGAAATAGGTCATCGTCGATACGCCGGCGGCGCTTATGACGTGAGGAAAGAAGGTGACGAAGGCGCTGTAAAAGAAAGCCGCCGAGGTTCCCACGGAGATCAGCGTATTCATGTCGGCGGTGAAGTGTTTCAGGTTGGACAGCGCTGACCGGTGGAACCGAAGCCCGAAATAGAACTGGACGGGCAGTGTCAAAAGAAGAAGGACGAAGTTGTTGTAAGGCAGGACCATCCACATGGAGAAGACCATGATGACCACGCTCAAGGCCACGGCCCAGGTGAAGTCCTTTCTCAGTTCGGCCTCTTCTTTCCGTGCCCTTACGGTAACGTCCGCCTCGATGTCGACGTCGTATCCGATATCACGGATGAGGGATATGACCTGTTTGAGCTCGATATCCGTCTTCGGGAAGACGACTGCCTTCTTGAGAGGAAAATTGACCCGGGCCTCCCGGATGTCCTCCATCTTATTCAGTTCCCTTTCTATCCGTGCCGCACATGCCGCGCAATTCATCCCCGTTATGGGAAGTTCGATTTTCTCCGGCATTCATCCTCCTTACGCTGCTTACGGGCCAAAATCTGTTATTAGTATAAGACAGGACACGGGGATATCACAAGGTCAAGGCTGTGCCTTGCCTGCGCTTGTTGACTCCTGACAGTCAAAGGTGTAGTATACAGGGAATTTTTTAAGTGGAAAGACGCCATTGAGCGGGGGTGTTCGGCATAATGGAACTCATCAAAACCTTTATGGACCTTATGGTCCTTGTTTTCGATTTCGTCATTCATATCGACGTCCACCTGAGCGAGATCATCAGGAGTTACGGTCTCTGGACCTACCTGATCCTCTTCCTTATTATCTTCTGTGAGACAGGTCTGGTGGTCACACCGATACTGCCCGGCGACTCCCTTCTCTTCGCTGCCGGAACCTTTGCCGCCCGGGGCGACTTCAACGTCCTGTGGCTCTTTCTGCTTCTTTCCGTTGCGGCCGTCCTGGGAGATACCGCTAACTATTGGATCGGCAGTTACGTCGGCCCGAAAGTCTTTCATGGCGAAAAGGTCCGTTTTCTCAACAGGGAATACCTTGACCGGACGCACCAGTTCTATGAGCGCTACGGCGGCAAGACGATCATCATCGCCCGCTTTGTCCCCATCATCAGGACCTTTGCCCCCTTTGTCGCCGGGATCGGCAGCATGACCTACGGAAAATTTCTCAGTTACAACGTGATAGGCGGCGTCCTGTGGATAGGCGCCTTTGCATACGCGGGTTACTTCTTCGGCAACATCCCCATGGTAAAGCGAAATTTCACCCTCGTCATCTTCGCCATCATAATCCTCTCAGTCATGCCCGGTGTCATCGAGTTCATCAAGCACAAGATGAGGAAGACGGCGAAAGTCGAAACTGAGTAAAGATTTGTCTCACGCCCGCTTTACCCCCTTTCGGAGGTTCGCTGGAGGCAATGAAGAGAGGCTGGGGAGGAAGCCAAAACACTTTCCGGGAATTTGAGAAGACGGAAATTCCCGGAAATCTTCGATCCCGCTACGCGGGAGGGTAAAGAACCATGATACTTCGCTCAGACCTGTCCCACAACGATGACCACCCCCCCCGCAAACATCAAAGTGAATTCCCGCCGAAGGCGTGCAAAGTGCGGCCTGATCCCGTCTTTCTAGGGATCTGGACGCAATTCTTTTAAGGCTTCCTCCAATCCTCTCTTCATTGCCTCCAGCGAGCCCGAAGGGCAAAGCGGGCGTGAGACAGTCTTTTGTCTTTTTTGCCGTTACTGTCTGTCCAGCACTTCGCGGATTTTCTTGAGCAGCGTTGCCGGGGTGATCGGTTTTCCGAGGAAATCGTATTTTTCGTTCGCTATGCCTTTCTCCTGGATGATGTCGTCGGTGTATCCGCTTGTAAAGATGACCTTCATGGAGGGGTCGAGTGCCCGTATGGCGTCGAAGGCCTCTTTACCGTTCATTTTTGGCATGACCACGTCGAGGATGACGATAGAAAGGGTGTCTTTGTGTTCCCGGAACGTCTTGACCGCCATCGCGCCGTCCGTTGCCGCGAGGACCGTGTAGCCATGGTCCTCAAGGACGCTCACCGAGAGCTTGCATAGTTCGGTGTTGTCTTCCGCTATGAGGATTGTCTCGGTACCGCCTGATATACGGGCAGGCGCTTCTTCGTCTGCCGGTTCGAGCCACACGAGAGGAAGGTATACGGAAAAGGCACTTCCTTCCCCGGGCTGGCTTTTCACATCGATATAGCCGTTGTGCTGCTTGATGATGCCGTAGACAATGGCAAGCCCGAGGCCCGTTCCCCTTCCCACGCCTTTGGTAGTGAAGAAAGGTTCGAAGATCTTTTCCAGTATCTTCCTGTCCATTCCGATCCCGGTATCGGAAATGGTGATCACCGCGTATTCTCCCGGTTTGCCGTAACCCTGGGAGGCGATGAAATCACTGCCGACAGTGGCGCGCTCGATGGCGACCGTCAGCTTCCCTCCGCGGGGCATAGCATCGCGGGCATTCGTGGCGAGGTTCATGATGACCTGATCGATCTGTCCGGGGTCGGCCATGGCGATAAGCCGTTCACTGCTTCTTGTGATTCTGAACTCCACGTCTTCCGGTATGAGGCGCTCCAGGATGCGATGGACCTTTTCAATCGTGTCGTTTATCACGACTGGCCTGAGGTTGATTACCTGTTTCCTGCTGAAAGCCAGCAGGCTCTGTGTGAGTGTCGCCGCTTTCTCAGATGATGTCAGTATATGCGAAGCATAGGCAAAAAGCGGGTTGTCTTTATCCATTTTCATTTGAAGAAGGCTCGCGTATCCCATAATGGCACTGAGGAGGTTGTTGAAATCGTGCGCCACGCCTCCCGCAAGGGTGCCTACGGCCTCCATCTTCTGGGATTGAAGGAGCTGTGATTCAAGATGCTTGCGCTCCGTGACGTCGCGGGCGATGCCGCACAGGCCCGTTATTTCGCCGGCGCCGTTTTTCAAGGGAGCCTTGATTGTATGAAAGATGATATCCATGTCGCGTATCGGTCGTGCCAGTTCTTCTTCGATCGTCTCCCCATGGAGCACCCGGCGGTCAATCTGTCCGATATGTTCGACCGCCTCCGGGGGAAAGAGATCACCGTCCGATCTGCCCACTATCTTTTCCACCGGAATGCCGAAAAGCTCCGACATGGCCCGGTTGGCCACGACGTAACGAAGGTCCCTGTCCTTGATGAATATCGTATCTTTTGCACTGTCAAGGATCGCCCTCAGTCGCGCTTCGGATATGCTCAGAGCCTCCTGGGCTGCCTTTTGCTTCAAAAGCCTCACCATGCCCTGGGCCATGAGAGTTGCCTGGTTGATGTCCGTTTCCGTGTATCCTTCCTCCTTGTTGGCGACTCCAATGACAGCGATGATCCTCTCACCGTCCAGGACGGGCACCCCAAGGTGGCGCTTTACCTTTACGTGTCCTTCCGGGTAGCCTCTTCTGGCAACGTCCGGTGCATCGTAATCATTCGTGATCACAGGCCTGCGCTTCCGCACGGGATCTCCCCAGATACCCGTAGTCTCCAGGGGATGGTTTATGGGCCTGTTCCCGATCATGCAGTCTTCCGTGGTTTTTCTGGACCACGAATGCATGGTGAGAACCGATTCGTCGTCGTTGAGAAAGGCAAGATAACCCAGGGTACTGCCCGTGAGCCGGATGGATTCCTCGAGGGTAAAACCGGTTATCTCCGCAAGGGGCCGATCTGCCATCTGGTTGATCCTGAGCAGGGCTTCGGTTCTGGATTCATCGAGGCGAAGCCGCTCTTCCGTTTTTTTATGTTCGGTAATATCCGTATGCGTTCCGATAGCCCGCAGCGGCTTGCCGTCCCCGGTCCGGGTGATGACCTTGCCTCTGTCGAGAATCCACTTGTAGGTGCCATTTTTGCACTGCAAACGGTGTTGGCTGATATAGACCGGTGATGTGCCCTCAAGATGCCTGTCTAGTTTTGCATAAACATCGTCTCTGTCATCGGGATGGATACGCCGGTCCCATTCACCGAGGGAATCGCCGATCTCATCTTCGGCAAAACCGAGCATTTCTTTCCATTGCCGGGAAAAATAGACCTTTCCCGTCAGCGCATCCCAGTCCCACAGACCGTCTCCGGCTCCCTCCAGGGCGAACTGCCAGCGTTCTTCGCTTTCCCGGAGGGCGTTTTCTGCGAGTTTCAGCCGGGTTATGTCGGAAGCGGTGTAGATGTAAGCGTGACTGTCGGCGGGGGATACCTGGAGCAGGATGTCGCACACTTCCCCATCCTTCTTGACCCATTTTGTTTCCACCTGCCCATCGCTGTAAAGCTTTTCGCCTGTTTGTTCATACGCGCCGTCATCCTGGTACAGGATGCGGCTGTGTCTACCGGTAAGCTCATCAACGGAGTATCCCGTGATATCGCACATTGCTTCGTTTACCCACTCGAAGACCCTGCCCCGTATACGGCCGATGCCGATGGGAGACGCGGCAAGGATGGCCCTCAGCGACTGTTCCGATTCAATGACCTGGCGTTCCGCTTTTTTGCGTTTCGTTATGTCTTGAAGGACGCACATCAGGTAATCGGGCGAACCATTTTCCTTAAGGACGCAATGGGTTGAGATGATGACATCGATGATGCCTCCGTCTTTTCTGCGATATCGTTTTTCCCGTGTATTGACCAATGTATGGGTATCCTTCAGGAACGATCGGTAAGCTTCCAGCTCTGAAGGCAGATCCTCGGCGGGAGTTATGTCGTGCCACCTCATCCGCAGAAGTTCTTCCCGTGAAAAACCCACCATATCACAGAACTTGTCATTGACTTCAAGCCATCGTCCTTCCGGTGCCACAATGGAGACACCAATAAGGGGTACTTCGAAGTACCTGCGGAATCGTTCTTCGCTCTTTCTGAGGGCCTCTTCCGCTCCGGTGCGCTTGGTGATATCGCGGACGAAGCCGCCGACTCCCACCTTTCCCCCGGCGATCTCCACGGGGAATTTGAATACTTCATAGATTTTGTCTCCCATTACCTCTCTGTTGACGACCACCTGGGTGGCCTCAAGCGCCTCGTAGTCCGTCCTGCGCCATTTGGATGCTGCCTCGGGAGGCATGAGGGTGAAATCCGTTGCGCCAAGGACCTCCTGCTCCTCTCTGCCGAAAAAACCGAGAAGGACTTTGTTCGCCAGGACATAGTGCAGCTTTTCATCCTTGAGGAAGACGATGTCCGTTGTTGAATCAAAGAAGGTACGATACATCTTTTCGCTTTCTTCGAGACTCTGCCGGGCCAACTTCTGCTGGGTAATGTCCATGTAGGAACCGACGATGCCCGCCACGGTGCCGTCGGCGCATCGGTATACGTTCTTGTTGAATATGACGGACCGCTCGTTGCCGCCCTTGTCCGTGATTTGCCTTTCATAGACCCGGGGCTTGCCCGTTTCCATCATTGCCCGGTCCTCGCGCTGCAATATGCCGGCGCTTTCGGCGGACCACAGGTCGAAGACTGTCCGGCCTTCCATCTCTTCGGAGGCAAGACCCATCTGATCGGTGAATGCCTGATTGCACCCAAGATAGCGTCCCTCCTTGTCTTTATAGAACACCGGGGTTGGGATGGCGGCCAGCAGGGCATTGAGAAAGCTGTTGCGGTCGTCAAGTTCCTTGTGGGCGCGCCTCAATTCCTCCTCGGCCTTTTTTCTTTCCGTTATATCGATAATGATCCCCCGGTAGCCGGTAAGCCTGTCACCGTTCATGATTCTTGTGACATAAATGATGACGGAAAAACGGCTCCCATCCTTCTTGAGGGCGGTGTATTCGTTCCCTGGTGATCTTACGCCTTCGGCAACCTTGCGAAGGTTCGCCATCATTCTCGGGAAGTCCTCCGGTGTAATGTGGGCAAAGCAATTGAAATGTGGAGGCAGGTCACTTTCCTTGTAGCCGAAGAATTCAAAGGCCTGTTTGTTGACGAACACGACCCCGCCTTTATCATCGATTTCAAAGATGACCTGGGGCATGAGCTCGGCAATGTCCCGGAACTTCCGCTCGCTTTCCTTGAGTTTCCCCTCTATCTGCTTGCGCGTCGTTATGTCAAGGAGCATCCCGTTGAATCTCACGGTATCGCCGATTCTTGCGGGACGCGAGGTGCCGGCAAAGGATATGATCTGGCCAGACGGTTTCTTGAATTCCCCCTCGAATTGCCAGTTGCACTCGCTTGCGACAGCCTCTTTGATGGAATTGAGAAACCTTTCCTTGCAGGACGGAGTAAGGCCTTGAAGGAATTTTTCAAAGGAATGAGGTGTCTCCATATCGATCCCGAAAAGCTCTTTCGAAGAAGCGCTGATATAGGAGAGGCCCATTTCCCCGTTTGTCCTGGCATAGAACTGGTAGATCACGCCTGGGATGCGGTCGGCGATATCCTGGAGAAACCGTTCGCTTTCCCTGAGCTCTTCTTCCGCTTTTTTTCTTTCCGTGATATCGACGATCATGCCCCTGAAGCCGGTGAGGCGTCCGTCTTTCATGATCCTTGCGACATAGACGATTACAGGGAATGAAGAGCCGTTTTTTCTGACAGCGTTGTACTCATTGCCTGCAGACTGCCCGCCTTCGGCTATCTTCTGCAGGTTCGTCTTTAGTATCGGGATCTCGTCGGCGCTGAAGAGGGAGGGGTACTCGATGCCTTCCGACAGGTCCTGCTCATCATATCCGAACATCTCGAAGGCCTGTATGTTGGCAAAGGTGATCGTCCCTTTTTCATCCATCTCAAAGATGACCTGGGGCATGAATTCGGCGAGGTCCCGGAACCTTCTTTCCCGTTCGTGAAGCTCTATGTCGGCATTCCTCAACTGCGTAATATCGAGGAGGACCCCGCGGAAACCTGCAAGCTTGTCATTTTTGAGGAATGCGGTTGTGTAGATGATCGCCGGGAAGGTAGTGCCGTCCTTCCTTCGTGCCGTGTATTCATGTCCTGTTGTATGTTTTTCACCGGCAATGATCTTCGCAAGGTTCTCCCGTATGGTGTCCCGTTCAGATTCGGGGAAAAGATCCAGGGCCTTGATATTGCCTTCTTGCAGGTCTTCCTCGGTGAAGCCGAAGAGCTCCAGACCCCGCTCATTGGCAAAGGTGATCACTCCGTCGGCGTTTTGCTCAAAAATTACCTGGGGGGAGAGCTCGGCGATGTCCCGGAACTTTCGTTTGCTTTCTATGAGCTCTTCCTCGGCCTTTTTTCTCTGTGTTATGTCGACGACAATTCCCCGCCAGCCCGCGAATGTGCGGCCTTCCATGATTCGGGCCACGTGGGCAATTACGGGGAAGGAACTGCCGTCCTTTCTTTTCGCCGTATACTCGGTGCCCGTCGAGGGTTTTCCCCGGGCTATCTCCTCAAGCACCTTCCTTATCCGTGGAAGGTCCCCGGGGTGGATGAGATCGACAGCGCTTATGCCGGCCTTGAAATCCGTCGGGCTGTATCCGTATATCTCATAGGCCTGTTTGTTGGCAAAGGTCACCCTGTAGCCGGCATCCATCTCGAAGATGACCTGCGGCGTGAACTCGGCTATATCGCGGAAGCGCCGCTCGCTTTCGCGAAGCTTTTTTTCCACTTCTTTTCTCTCTGCGATTTCCTTCTTCAATACCCGAAGGGTCTCGGTGGGCTCTTGCCCCGTCGTTTCAGAGATCTTAGGGCCGGTCGGGGTGCTCTTCAGACGGGCCTGACGGAAAAGGGCCCACAAGAACCTTGTCTCTTCGGCGTCGAACTGTCGTTCCATGACCAGCTCTTCCATGACATCGATCATATCGGGAAGATCGCCCGAGCCCTCTGTGATTGCGTCCCTATGGGCATCGATGGAACTCAGGAACCTCCCGGGATCTTTCGTTTCCATGCTTTCGGCCATCGCCTCAAAAAGACTGCGGGCCATGGCGGCATACGTATCGGCGTTTTCAGGATGCCGTTGTGCTACTTTCTGCAGGCGTTCAACGCATTGTTCGGCGATTATCGCGAGGCTTTCACGAAGAGATGGTGCCAGGTCTCTCATAAATACCACTAGTACTTTGGATGGAAAAGGTTGATCGGCAGCGATGATATTGACAGAAAATCATTCATGATTGTCATGCGCACTTCCTCCTGGATGTAAACTCAAAGCTGCTTAAGTGTTATCGACGAATCCTTGAAATCGTTTAACAATAGCACAACGAAAGGAAAGAGGAAATAGCGAAGGGGAGTGAAGAAAAAAATAGGTCCTATAAGGCATATTCGACCTATAGGACCTATCAAGAAACCAACCGTGTGATGCTATTTCTTCTTCGCCGCCTTCGCGGGTTTGGCCTGTTTCTCTTTTATCGCTGCGCGAGCGGCGGCCAGTTTTGCTATGGTAACGCGGTAAGGGGAGCAGCTTACGTAGTCGAGACCCGTCCTGTGACAGAACTCAACTGAATTCGGTTCGCCGCCATGTTCACCGCAGATGCCCACCTTGAGGTTCTTGCGGACACCACGGCCCAGCGCAACGCCGATCTCCATGAGCCTGCCCACGCCGCCTTCGTCGATCCTCTGGAAGGGGTCGAAGGCGTAGATCTCTTTTTTCACATAGTCGCTCAAAAATTTGCCTGCGTCGTCGCGGCTCATGCCGAGGGTCATCTGGGTGAGGTCGTTTGTTCCAAAAGAGAAGAACTGTGCCTCTTCTGCAATCTCATCGGCAGTGATGGCCGCGCGGGGTATCTCGATCATGGTGCCGATCATGTAGTCGATCTTTACCTTGTTCTTTTTAAGGATCTCGTTCGCGATCTCCTCGACGATCGCTTTCTGGAGCTTCAGCTCATTCACGTTGCCCACAAGAGGTATCATGACCTCGGGTTTTACGTTGGTACCTTTCTTCTTGACGTCGCAGGCGGCCTCGAAGATTGCCCGGACCTGCATTTCGGTGATCTCGGGGAATACGATGCCAAGCCGGCACCCGCGGTGGCCGAGCATGGGGTTCGCCTCGTGGAGGCTTTCCACCTTGGCAAGGACCTTCTCGTAGGGGATACCCATCTGTTTGGCAAGTTCCCTCATCTCTTTTTCGGTGTGGGGGAGGAACTCGTGGAGGGGCGGATCCAGGGTCCTGATGGTCACGGGGAGGCCTTTCATGACTGTAAAGAGCCCAACAAAGTCCTTCTTCTGGATGGGCAGCAGTTTAGCCAGCGCCTTCCTTCTTCCTGCTTCGTCGTCGGCGATGATCATCTCCCGGACGGCGTCGATGCGGTTGCCCTCGAAGAACATGTGCTCCGTTCTGCAAAGGCCGATGCCCTCAGCGCCGAAGGAGACCGCCACTGCCGCCTGATCGGGCTGGTCGGCGTTCGTCCTGATGCCGAGCCTGCGGGCCTCGTCGGCCCACTTCATGAGGAGTGCGAAATCCTGGTAGATCTGTGACTTTGCGGGTTTCAACGTCTTGTCTACCATCACCTGGAGCACTTCGGAGGGCTTTGTCTTGATCTGGCCCGCGAAAACCTCTCCCGTCGTGCCGTCGATGGATACGTATTCACCTTCCTTGATGGTCTTTCCGTTGACCCTGATGAGTTTCTTTGCATAGTCGATATCGAGGTCGCCGCATCCCGCCACGCAGACTTTCCCCATCTGTCGTGCCACGAGGGCCGCATGGCTTGTCATGCCGCCGCGGGAGGTGAGGATGCCCTGGGAGGCGTTCATGCCGCGGATATCCTCGGGGGAGGTGTCGATGCGGACGAGTATGACTTCTTCCTTCCGGGCCGCCCAGGCCTCGGCGTCCTGCGCGTTGAAGACGATCTTGCCGGCGGCCGCTCCGGGGCCTGCGTTGAGACCTTTCGATACCAGATTGCCGGCCTTCAGGGCTTTTGCCTTTTCACTGGGATCGAAGATGGGGCGAAGGAGCTGGTTGAGCTGGTCCGGTTCAACCCTCATCAAGGCCTCTTCCTTCGTAATGAGCTTTTCCTTGACCATGTCCACGGCGATCTTGAATGCCGCGAAGGCGGTCCGCTTGCCTGTCCTTGTCTGGAGCATCCAGAGTTTCTTGTTCTGGATCGTGAATTCCACGTCCTGCATGTCACGATAGTTCTTTTCCAGGGTTCCCCGGATCTTGATGACCTCTTTGTAAATGGAAGGCCATACTTCTTCGAGTGACTTGACCGATTTGTCCGTCTTCTGTTTCTTATTGATGGGAAGGGGTGTCCGGATACCTGCGACGACGTCCTCGCCCTGGGCGTTGATGAGGTATTCACCGTAGAATTCGTTATCACCCGTTGAGGGGTTTCTTGTGAAGGCGACGCCTGTTCCGCAGTCCTCGCCCATGTTGCCGAAGACCATGCTCTGGACGTTTACAGCGGTGCCCCAGTCGGCGGAAATGTCGTTGAGTTCGCGGTATGCGACTGCCCTGTCGGTGTTCCATGATTTGAAAACCGCGCCGATGGAGCCCCAGAGCTGTTCCAGGGGATCCTCGGGGAAGGTCACGCCGAGCTTCTGCTTGATGGCCTTTTTGAATTCTTTCACGAGGTCTTTGAGGTCGTCGACGGTCAGGTCCGTATCGAATGTGATCTTTCTGGCTTTCTTCCTCTTATCGATGATGACCTCGAAGGGGTCGTGCTCTCCTTCGTGTTCCGGCTTGAGGCCGAGTACGACGTCTCCGTACATCTGCACGAAGCGGCGGTAGCAGTCATAGGCAAAGCGGGGGTTCCCCGTGAGTTTTGCGAGGCCCTCGACGGTCTTTTCGTTGAGACCCAGATTGAGAACCGTGTCCATCATGCCCGGCATGCTGACCCTGGCGCCGGACCGGACAGAAAAGAGAAGAGGATTTTTCGGGTCGCCGAATTTTGCGCCCATGATCTTCTCCACCTTCTTGATGTTCTCGATAACTTCTTTTTCAAGCCCTTTGGGCAATTTCATATGGGCTTTGTAGAAGAGGGTACAGACTTCCGTGGTAATGGTGAATCCCGGAGGTACCGGTATGCCGAGGTTCACCATATCGGCGAGGCCGGCGCCTTTTCCGCCCAGAAGGTTCTTGAGCTTGAGGTTGCCTTCAGCTTTTTTGCCGCCGAAGAAGTACACGAATTTATTACTTTTAGCCATGTTTCCTCCTTTATTCGAAGTGTATCTTTGAAAAATCAGCAAAGGTCAAGAACATGTTCTTGATATGCGTTAGAAGTGCTAGCCTGTTTGTCTTGACGGCCTCGTCCTTGTCCATGACGAAGACCTTGTCGAAAAAGTTGTCGATGGTTTCCTTGAAACCGACGAGGACGGCAAGCGCCTCATCGTAACGGCGCTTTCCCATGAGGTCGAAGAAGATGCCCTTTTTCGATTCGTAGAGGCTGAAGAGATTTTTTTCCTCGTCAAGGACGAGAAGAGCGGGGTCGATGGCCGTATCACCGCTCAACTGTTTCGTGATGTTGAAGACGCGCCTGAAACCGACCATAAGCCGCTGGAAATCCTGCATGGATCTTTGTGTTTCCAGTGAGACGAGGCGGAGATACCCGTCGTATATGTCCGCAACCACCAGGGGGAGGACGCTTTCAACAAAATCCTGGTTGTGGTTCTCTTCCAGCATGGAATATTTGAATCGTGTGGCTATGAATTCCGTGAGTGAGGCCCTGACCTCTTCATAGGGGAGTCTCTTCGCTATATGTCCTCCCGCCTCAAAGGCCTTTTCGATGAGCGCCTCAAGCGGCAGATGGAGTTCCCTGTCAATGACTGTCTTTATGATGCCCAGTGATTGCCTTCTCAGGGCATAGGGATCGAGGTTTCCCGTGGGCGTGATCCCGACGGAGAAAAAGGAGACAATGGAATCTATCTTGTCGGCGATCCCCGCAATCGAGCCCGTGGACGTGCGGGGAAGGCTGCCGTTTCCCCCCGTGGGGAGGTAATGTTCCTCGATTGCCTGGGCCACCTCGTCATCCTCGCCTTCGATCCGGGCGTAGATCCTGCCCATTGTCCCCTGCAATTCGGGAAACTCGCCGACCATGTGCGTCACGAGGTCCGTCTTCATGAGGGGTATGAGCCTGTCAAGTTTTTGTGCAACGGCCGGGTCGACGACGGAAGCGAGGTATCCGGCGATTGCCTTTACACGCTCCATCTTGTCTTTCACCGTGCCCAGTTTGACATGGAAGACGATGGAGGCAAGGCGCTCGTAACGGTCTGCAAGTTTTACCTTGCGGTCTTCATCGAAGAAAAATCCCGCATCGGCAAGACGGGCGCGGAGGACCTTTTCATTTCCCCGTATCACGTTTGCATCATCTTTGGGGATCGTATTTGCAAAGAATATGAACCAGGACATGAGGTGCCCCGAACTGTCCTCGATGGGAATATAGCGCTGGTGGCTCTTCATGACATTGACGAGAACCTCTTTCGGGATGCCGAGGTAGATCTCATCAAATGAACCTTTTAGCGGATAGGGGCATTCGGTGATGTAAAGGATCTCCCTGACCAGGTCTTCATCTCTGACCGCTTTTCCACCCGTTTCTGCCTCTATGCGGGCGATACCGCTGCGTATGATCTCCATCCGCTCGTCTTCATTCACTATGATGTGATTCTTTCTGAGCGTGTCCGCATATTCGAGGGGGTGGTGGACTTTAACCGGGCCCGGTGAGAGGAAACGGTGGCACCAGCTTATCGGGGCGCTTGTGACATCAGCCACCGAAAACTCCACGGCGGTGCCGCCGAAGAGGCAAAGGATCCACTGGATCGGCCGCGCGTATTCAAAACTTCCCGTCCCCCAGTGCATCTTTTTCTGGAAGGGGATTCGGGAGATGATATCGGGAAGAAGCGAACGAAGCATCTCCACCGTGGCTATGCCCTTCTCCAGTTTTTCCACGGTGATGAACTCAACCCCGTCCTTGATGCCTTTCGTGAGATCCGTGACCTCAACGCCCTGCGATTTTGCAAAACCGAGGGCTGCCTTCGTGGGATTTCCCGATTCATCCCAGGCCCGGTTGGAAGGGGGCCCGAATTTGATGGTGACCGTCTGTTCCTGTTTTTCCGCGACACTCTGAACGAAAAGCGCCATCCGTCGCGGTGCTGCCTGTATGTTTATGTCGCCGAAAACGATCCGCGCGTGCGTGAAGGCTTCGCGGATGAGGCTTGAAAGCCCCTCTTTGGCGGGTTCAAGAAAACGCGCGGGGATTTCCTCCGTGCCGATCTCTAACAGCAGAAATTCGCTCATGATTTTATTTCCCTTCCCATGATCCCGCTGCCCCGCACGGGGTATGTCATCGCTTGAGCAGGGGGAAACCGAGTTCTTCACGCTTTTGCACGTACAGCTCCGCGCACATCTTCGCGAGGTTTCTCACCCGCGCAATGTAGTTGGCGCGTTCGGTGACGCTGATGGCGCCGCGGGCATCGAGAAGGTTGAAGACATGCGAGCACTTCAGGCAAAAATCGTAGGCCGGATAGATGAGCCCCCGTGTTGTGATAAGTTTTTCCCCTTCACGTTCGAAGGTATCGAAGAGGTTTCGAAGCATGACGGGATCGGATTCTTCAAAATTATAGACGGAAAATTCCTTCTCCGGTTCAAGGAAGACATCTCCATAGAGGACATCCTTGTTCCACTTCACGTCATAGACGTTGTCCACGTCCTGAAGGTACATTGCGATGCGCTCGGTGCCATAGGTGATCTCGACGCAGACGGGTGAAAGGGCGATGCCCCCCGCCTGCTGGAAATACGTGAACTGGGTGATCTCCATGCCGTCGAGCCAGACCTCCCATCCAAGGCCCCAGGCTCCGAGCGTCGGGGATTCCCAGTCGTCCTCCACGAAACGGATATCATGGTAGTCGGTATCGATACCGAAGCTCTTGAGGCTGTCTATGTAAATATTTTGAATGTCTTTCGGGGACGGTTTCATGACGACCTGAAACTGGTAGTAATGCTGGAGACGGTTCGGATTCTCGCCGTAGCGACCGTCGGCGGGCCGCCGGGAGGGTTGGATATAGGCGGTGTTCCACGGTTCCGGCCCGAGACAGCGAAGCAGGGTGGCAGGGTGAAACGTGCCCGCGCCCACCTCCATGTCGTAAGGCTGCTGGACGATACAACCCCTGTCAGCCCAGAATTTTTGCAGTGCAAATATGAGGTCTTGGAAGTACATGCCAAAAAATCCACGATTTCTATACCATAAAAGGGAAGGATTTGCCAATGATTTTAAATAGGGACACGGTGCAGGGTGACGAAAAAGGACCCTCGGGCGGGACATGTTTGACTCTCTCGCGTCTAAAGCATAGAATAAGCGATGCTTGCAATCGGCAACATCAGGCTTCCCGTTCCCGTAATGCTATCGCCCATGGCGGGCGTGAGCGACCTGCCCTTTCGACTCATCACGCGTTCCTTCGGGTCGCCCCTTGCCTTTACGGAGATGATTGACATAAACGCCATCTCCCAGAAGGATAAAAGAACCACCCACATGCTCTCCTCTTCGCCGGATGACAGTCCGCTGGGTGTCCAGTTCCTGGGCAGCAGCGAGTTTCAGATACCGGTGGCTGTGGAGAGGCTTTCCGGACATTCCTGTGACCTCATCGATTTCAACGCCGCATGTCCCTCCCCCAAGGTCACGCGCAAGGGCAAGGGCGCGGCCCTCATGAGGGAGCCGAAGAAGCTTCGCGATATCCTTTCGGCGCTCGTGCGCTACAGTTCACTGCCCGTGGCGGTGAAGATCCGTGCCGGCTGGGATGCCGATTCGGTCAATGCCCGGGACGTGGCGCTTTACGCACAGGATGCGGGCATCAGCGCCCTTTTCATCCACGGACGGACGAGGACGCAGGGGTATAGCGGTGCCGTCGACTACGGTATCATCCGGGAGGTCAAGGAGACATTGAGCATTCCTGTCATAGCCTCGGGAGATAACGTTTCCCTCGAACGGGTCCGCATGATGTTCAAGGAAACAGGCTGCGACGGCGTAGCCATCGCGCGCGGTGCCCTTGGCAATCCCTGGATATTCAGAGAGATCACCGGGTATTTCAAAGATGGCATAATACCGCCGAAACCCGATGTCGCCGAACGTATAGAGGTTATGAAACGCCATCTCGAGCTGTCCGTCGAACACTGGGGCGAGAAGAGGGGTGTCGGCATTTTTCACAAGTTTTTCATATGGTACACGAAAGGCCTTACCGGATTGAGACCCCTTCGCGACAGGGCCTTCCGGACAGGCACGAAGGTGGGCCTCCTCGAAGTCATCGACGAGCTCGCCGGAAGGCCGTGGAACTCTGGAAGACCGTCCGTGCACAGCCGTCCGCGGCCGTTCGATTCCGCGTCTCTAAATTATCTTGACTGACCTTCGACGGGTTGGTAGCATTGACCATATTTTCTGAAATCCGCATAGCCGAGGGGAGGATGCATGATGATCCGTAATCTGCAGACGGGGAGAATGCCGCGCACGCGGGATACGCTGAGGGTGGCCGTTCTGATCGTGGCGGTGTGCGTTTTTTCCGGATGCATACAGGACAACATGTCGATCAACGTAAAGCCCGATGGCAGCGGCACAATTGAAGAAACGGTCCTTGTCGGCAATGGTTTTCTGGAGATGATGCAGGGCATGAGCAAGAACATGAGCGAAGAGGGCGGGGACAGCCCCGCGACCGGTGATGTAAAGAAGGATCAGGCAAAGGAACAGCCAATTGTAACGGAGATGATGGAAAAGGCAAAGAACAACGCGAAGGATTTCGGCGAAGGCGTGCGGTTCGTCTCGGCAAAGCCTGCAAAAACTCAGACGGCAAGCGGATATACCGCGGTCTACAGCTTCGATGACATCAACGGCGTGATGCTTGACCAGAACCCCGGGAAAAAGACCCCTTCGAAAAACGGGAACAAGGGTGACGACAGCAAGGATGCGTCGGAAAACGACATGATAAAGTTCGTTTTTACGAAAGGGTCGCCGGCGAAGCTTGCCGTCCATATGCCGCCCCCCAGGCCTGCAGCCAGGGATGAGAAGACAAAGGACAAGCAGCCTGCGGCGGACGACCCCAATGCCATTGAGATGATGAAGGCCATCTTCAAGGAAATGAGGATGAGTATTGTCCTCAACGTGGAGGGCGATATCGTGAAAAGCAATGCCACGTACAAATCCGGACGGACGGTAACTCTCATAGATATGGATTTCGGGAAGCTGATCAGCGATCCTGAACTCCTGAAAAAGATCAACAAGGAACAGCCGCAATCCGTGGAAGAGATGAAGAAAATGGTAAAAGGCATCGAAGGGCTCAAACTGGAGTTTGCCAATCCCGTCATCATCGATTTCAAGTAAAGGATGTGCTTTAAATACAAAAAATGTGTGAGGCGAAACGGGGATTATGAAAAGGGCTTTATGGCTTTTGGTGGTGGCTTGTCTTCTTCTAACCGGGTGTGCAACGGTTTACACAAAGGCAGGCAAGACCGCGGATGATTTTGAGAAGGACAGGAAAACCTGCGAGACTTTGGTCCGGAAAGAACTTGCAGCCAAAGGGGTGAACGACACCTGAACGGCGGTCAATGAAGGGACAAGGCGTTGTCTCGAAAAGAAGGGCTGGAGGGCGGCAAATTAATATGCACAGGGGCAAACGAGCTTGCCCTGCATGTTAACGGGTGCACGAGGCAGTAACGCATAGGGGCACAGGGGTCTCAACTTCGTGCAAAGGGGCGTACAGGATGGAAGCCGCCCGTTTGCACGTCTGTTCAATCCTTGACTTTACTATCGTAAACCATTAATTTAATGATTGATTTTTTTAACGAATCGCAAGGACTGCATAAGGAGGGTTCGAAAGACATGGTCAGGGCAAAATTGTGGTTCCGGTGCGCAGCAATGCATGATCCTGTGACCCCCATGGTCGCCCAGCCTGCCCTTGTCGGATGGGAGGCCAAAAGACGCAGGGTGGACCTGACGATCGAGAGGTCTTTCAACGGCGAAGAGTTGGTCAAACGCATGAAGGGATGGGTGACGACGGACCCGAAAAAGGTCATAGATATCGTCAGGAAGTATGGGAAGCTGAAGGTTCTTGACGACAGAGAGCTCGTCATTGAAGCCGACAGGGAAGAGGACATGGAGAACCTCAACAGGGAACTCGCAGAGGTCTTCAATGGAGAGGTTGACGTGGAGATTGTAAAGAGATCACGGTAGTGCGTCCTGCAAAGGGGCGGCAACTTAATTCCCCTCCTTTTTTTGATGACGTCCGCGGATTGATAGAGACGATTAACGATATATGAAACATATCAGGAATTTCAGCATAATAGCCCACATAGACCATGGCAAGTCGACCCTTGCCGACCGTCTGATCCAGTATACGAAGCTCGTGGACGACCGGCAGTTCCGCGATCAGATACTGGACAACATGGACATCGAGAGAGAACGGGGCATAACCATAAAGAGCCAAACGGTGGACCTGCCATACGTAGATGAAAAAGGCAGGGAATACGAACTGAACCTCATCGACACGCCGGGGCATGTCGACTTTTCGTACGAGGTGTCCCGGGCGCTTGCCTCCTGCGAAGGCGTACTTTTGCTTGTCGACGCTTCACAGGGGGTCGAGGCCCAGACGCTGGGCAACCTCTATGCCGCCCTGGAGCACAACCTGGTCATTATCCCCGTCATCAACAAGATAGACCTTCCTGTGGCAGACGTGGAACGTGTCAAGACTGAAATCGACAACGAACTGGGGCTGGATCCGGATACTGCGATACTCTGTTCCGCCAAGGAGGGCAGGGGCATCGAGGATATTCTCCGGGCCGTTGTCGAGAGGATCCCGCCGCCATCGGGAGACCCTGAGAAACCCCTCACGGCACTTATCTTTGACGCCCATTACGATTCGTTCCGCGGAACCATCGTCAGCTGCCGTGTCTTCGACGGTACAGTCAGGCCCGGGGATACTATACGGCTCATGTCCCAGGGCACGACGTACCGCGTCGAGGAGGTCGGGATCTTTCGGCTCGCGCGGGAACCTCAAAAGGAATTGACGGCCGGAATGGTCGGCTACATCATCGCGGGGATTAAGACAGTCAGCGACACCAGGATAGGGGATACGATCACCGTGGACGCAAGGCCCGCGCCGCAGCCTCTCGGCGGCTTCAAGGATGTGAAGCCCGTTGTTTTTTCGTCCATTTACCCCATAGCGTCCGACGATTACCAGTCGCTCCTGGATGCCCTCGAAAAATACAAGCTCAACGATGCATCCCTGGTTTATCAGAAGGATTCATCGGCGGCCCTGGGCCAGGGTTTTCGCTGCGGATACCTGGGGCTTTTGCATCTGGAGATCGTTCAGGAGCGCCTGGAACGGGAATTCGACCAATCCATCATCATGACCGCTCCCAGCGTGCAGTACCGGTTCTATCTCGATGACGGCAAGGTCCTCGATGTCGACAATCCCTTGTATTATCCCGACCCCGGCACGATCAAGTCCTCTGAAGAGCCCTATATCAGGGCCAACATCCTCATACCGGAGCGATATGTCGGTGCGGTCATGAAATTATGCATGGAGCGCCGCGGCGTTAATTCGCAAATGAGCTACCCGACGCCCGGGCGCGTCGAGGTTGCCTTCGATATGCCCCTTGCCGAAGTGATCTTCGATTTTTACGACAAGCTCAAAAGCATCACGCAGGGCTATGGTTCCTTCGATTATGAGATCACCGATTACCGGGAAAGCAATCTTGTAAAGCTCGATATCCTGGTTAACGGCGAGAAGGTCGACGCCCTTTCGATCCTCGTCCACCGCGACAATGCGCGCGAGCGCGCGGTCAGGGTCTGCGACAGGCTCAAGGACGAGATACCGAAACAGCAGTTCAAGATCGCCATACAGGGTGCGATAGGGGGAAAGATCATCGCCCGGTCGACCATCTCGGCGTACCGCAAAGACGTGACGGCAAAGTGCTACGGCGGCGACATCACGCGCAAGAGAAAACTCCTGGAGAAGCAGAAGAAGGGCAAGAAGCGGATGCGTATCGTCGGAAACGTCGAGATCCCCCAGAGCGCTTTTCTTGCCGCTCTGAAAACAGACGATGAATAGGACGTCGCTTCCCGGACTCTATGTGCACACGCCTTTCTGCAAAACGAAGTGCCCGTACTGTGATTTTTATTCCGTAACGGAGACGGCACGCATCAAGAAATGGGTCGGTGCCGTCCTCACGGAAGCAACCCGCTACCGCGATGCGTTCCCACGGTTCGATTCCCTCTATATCGGCGGCGGAACCCCGTCTGTCATGAACCATGACGAGATCGAAGGGCTCCTTGAAGGCCTCAGCGACGCCTTTCACTTCGATGATACGACGGAACTGACCATGGAGATCAACCCTGATGACGTAACGAAGGAAAAGCTTGCCTTCTACAGATCGCTCGGGGTCAATCGCATCAGCCTCGGTGTCCAATCCTTCAATGAACAGGAAGTCCGGTTTCTCGGAAGGCGTCACAGCGCCAGACAGGCGCAGGACGCCGTCAGCCTCGTCGCACAGGGGGGTTTTGCGGAGTTTGGCCTTGACCTCATGTACGGGCTGCCGCGTCAGAGTACCAGAGCGTGGCTGCAGACGCTTCGAAAGGCCCTTTCCTTCGGACCGGCGCACCTTTCGTGCTACCAGCTTACAATCGAAGGCGACACGCCTTTTTCCCGTCTGTCGCGGGAAGGGAACCTCCCGCTTCCCGATGAGGCCAGACAGGCGGCACTCTTTCTTGAAACGTCGAACTATCTTACCGGGGCGGGTTTTATCCATTATGAGATATCCAACTTTGCCCGGAGCGAAGAGACCCTGTCCCGCCACAACGTGAAATACTGGCAGCACACGCCCTATCTTGGCCTCGGGCCCGCCGCCCATTCTTTTGCGGGTACAAAGAGATGGTGGAACGTGCGCAGTCTCGACGCCTACCTCAAGAACCTTGATGAAGACACGGTGCCTGTCGGGGGCTCGGAGGAGCTGTCCGCCGTTCAGATGCATCTTGAACGCATGCTTTTTGGTTTCAGGACCAGATGGGGTCTTGAAGCCTCGGATATATTTTCGGAGGCTTCAAGGGCGACCCTTGAAGATCTTTGTGATTCAGGCCTCATAGAGCTTCATGACAAACGAATTTTCCCTACGGTTAAAGGCTACCTCTTCGCTGACAGGCTGCCATTAATGATTTCCGCCTAGAATTTCTCACCAAGATTTTTTTATTGACAAAAACTGCGTAATACATTATTATAGGTCAGCTATGTTAAATAATTCACATATACGGACCACTAATTACCTGAAAACAGTGGCATTCACCGGTGGTCAGATATCATTGTGTGAAACAGTTGAGCTTTTTTCTGACGCAACGTGCATTATTTCACATAGCATAACTTAAAGCGAAATTCACCTCCACAAGCTTCTCATAATAACCCCCCTTCCCCCTGGCACCCAACCAGGGGGTTTTTCTTTACAACGAGAAGGTTTTGTTGTAATCTCTACACGCAAAATGGACGTTTCAAGCGCAGACATGTATACAGGCGGGCTTATCGGTATGATTCTTTCTGCCGGGCCGATGGCCAAGGCCGTGATGATCATCCTCTTCTTTTTCTCCATCGTCGCCTGGACGATCATTTTTATGAAATATCGTCAATACAGCAGGACGGAAGCCGAGGGCGATCGGTTTTTCCGGGCCGTGAAAGACGCGGATTCATTCAAGAAGCTCATATCGGTTTACCGGGACAGTCAGGATAACGCCTTTTACCGCCTTGTGCTTGCGGCGTATAAGGAAGTGACCTCGAGGCAAAAGGACAACCCGGGCAGAATTCATAAAGACGATATGCCGGGCATAGAAAATATGCTCAGGGTAGCCATATCGGATGAATCGGCCAAGCTCGAAAGAAGACTTTCCTTTCTCGCAACGGTGGCGAACACGGCACCATTCATCGGGTTGTTCGGTACGGTCTGGGGCATTATGGATTCTTTTCGTGAAATCGGGGTCCGGGGTACAACAAGCCTTGCCGTCGTAGCTCCCGGCATAAGTGAAGCGCTGATCGCCACGGCCCTGGGCCTTGCCACTGCAATACCCGCAGTCCTTGCCTACAACTACTTTTTGGGAAGACTCAAAAGGATCCTGTCGCGCATGGAAAACGCAACGATATATCTTATCAACATCCTGGACAAATGAAAACACGGGGCGATTCAAAGGGGCCATTGTCTGAGATCAACATTATACCCCTCGTTGATGTCATGCTCGTCCTTCTCATCGTCTTCATGATCACCGCGCCGATGATGCAGCACGGTCTCGGTATCGACATCCCCAACGTGACGGCCAGGGCGCTGCCGGCGAAAGAAGAGCCGCAAATCCTTAACATCACGAAGGACCAGCGGCTTGTTCTCAATGAAAAGAAGATCGAGTACAAAGATCTTAAGGCCTCCGTTCAGTTTCTTTTTGCCAACAAAGACAAAAAGGAAATATTTCTTCGGGCCGACAAAGACGTACCCTACGGCTTCGTTGTAAGGTGCATGGGGACCATCAGGGAAGCCGGAGTAGATAAAGTCAACATAGTGACCAAGCCACTGGATAGAAATGAGTGAAGAAACCTGGTATAAAATGCTTGCTGCTTCCCTGGCGCTTCACATCATCGTGCTTGGCGCCTTTTCAATCCCCGTAAAATGGGGTTCTTCCAGGAAGATCGATCTCTCTTCGGCGTATTCCGTCAATCTTGTCGGAAGTGCAGGAAACCTGGGCGGCGGATCCGGCGGGCCTAAGGTCGCGGTGCAATCGAAGCCCGAACCCAAACCGGACAAACCCGCTCCTGCCGTCAAGGAAAAGAAGGTTCCTCCTCCGAAGAAGCCTCAACCCATACAAAAAGAAGACGACGCCGTATCCATTTCGAAGAAGAAAGCGCCCCCGAAGAACAAGGCCACCAGGGAAGAAGTCGACCGGCTGGAAGAACGCATTAAGAACATCAGGAAGAAAACGGATTATATCGATGTGGCAAAAGCCGGTTCGGGAGGCTCGGGTAGGGGCACCGGCACCGGTGCCGGCATGGGATTGCCCGGTTCGGGCGGCGGTTCGGGTGCTCCTCTGGATCCCGCCATGCAGAAGTATCTTCTCGATATCTATGAAAAGATAAAGAATGCATGGAATGTGCCCGGCATGGCTCAAAAGAAAGACCTGGAAACAATCATAACGATCAAGCTGAGAAAAGACGGGCGCATTGTCGATATGAACATCGAGAAACGCTCGGGAAACAGGGTATACGATGAATCAGTTCTTCGCGTCCTCAGAGCGGTGGAACCTCTGCCCCCGATCCCGTCGTCGCTCAATACCGATTCTCTTGAAATAGGCTTCCGCTTCCTGCCCGGAGGACTTTCGTGACGGCGTTGCATAGCATCATCATGGGTGCGGTGCAGGGCATCACGGAGTTCCTTCCCATCAGCAGTTCCGCACATCTTATCCTCATTCCCTGGTTTTTCAAGGTCTCCGAGGGCAACGTCAACGCTCTGACCTACGACGTCATGCTTCATTTCGGAACGCTTTTCGCCGTTCTTCTTCTCTATGGGAAGAGATTCCTTCGCGTTGTTGTCGAAGGCCTTGTCGATTTCAAGAACGGCCGGGGCGGGCGATCGATGCTTTTCAAGATGGTTGTGGCCACCATCCCGGCAGTTGTTGCCGGACTGCTTGGCAAGGACATCATAGAGACCTACCTGAGAGCACCTTTCGTTGCAGCATTCATGCTCGCCCTCGTATCCATTCTGATGATAGTCTCCGAGCGCATTACAGTAGACAGAAGCGATTTAACCATGCCGATCGCCATCGCCATCGGCGTCGCACAGGCTATCGCCCTTGTACCCGGTACATCGCGAAGCGGCATAACGATCACAATGGCTCTTCTTCTGGGCCTCAGGAAGAGCGAGGCAGTCGATTTTTCCTTCATGCTTTCCATTCCCATCATCCTCGGCACGTCTCTATACGAGATGCGACACGTCCAATTCCAGGGAGACGCGACTGTACTTTATGTCTGCGGGATGCTTTCAGCCTTTGTTTTTGGTGCTCTAAGCCTCAAATTTCTCATCGGATACCTGAAAAAGCACACCCTTGACCTGTTTGCCTATTATCGCATCGGACTTGCCCTGCTTATTCTCGTCGTTTCGCTGGTTTCGCCCCTTTGACACGGTGCAACATGGACACACAGGGCGGCGGAAATGACCGGGAGAGGAAGACTATCGAGGATAGTTTTACGACCTATGATCCCGGGAAGCTTCCTTATACGAGACTTTGCATATGCGACATAATCCGGGACCTTCCCGAGCTCAGCCCTGAAGATATTGCAGAATTCCAGGACAAATAAGGTTTCCCCTCCATGCGGGACAGGGGAGTGGCCCGTCTGCGGTGATCTCTGTGCAGACCTCCGGGTTATGAAGGCGTTCCGGAGGAAAGTTCTCTCATTCTACAGGCGCCGGAAACGGATGTTTCCCTGGAGGGAAGAGATCACGCCGTACCGGATAGTTGTCTCCGAGATTATGCTGCAGCAGACCGGGGTGGAACGGGTAAAAGAAAAATTTGAACCTTTTCTGGTGAAACTGCCGGACTTTGAGTCCCTGGCGGATGCTCCGCTTCGGGAGATCATGGAGGCATGGCAGGGTCTGGGTTACAACCGAAGGGCGCTTTCGCTTAAGAAGCTCGCTCAGGCTGTGATCGAGAAACACTCGGGGAAGCTACCCCGTGACCGCGGATCGTTGCTCGCTTTGCCCGGTGTTGGGGAGGCTACAGCCGGGGCCATAATGGCCTTTGCTTTTAACGCGCCCCTGGCCTTTATCGAAACGAATATCAGGAGGGTTTTTATTCACCATTTCTTCACGGACTGCCAAAAGGTGTCGGACAGACAGATCATGCCTCTTGTTGAGGTGGCCCTCGACCGATCGAACCCCAGGGACTGGTATTACGCCCTTATGGATTATGGATCCGCGTTGGGGGGCACAGCGAACAATCCAAACAGGAAGAGCGCCCGCTATACAAAACAGGCACCTTTTCATGATTCCGACAGAAGGGTGAGGGGTGATATGATCAGGCTTCTTCTCGGGGCGGGTTCCATGACGATCGATGACATCATCGATGCCACGGGTCACGATGCGGACCGATTGGGGCCCATACTCTGTGCGATGGTCAGGGACGGTCTCGTCACCGAAGAGGCGGGTCGTTACCGGATCGCCTGAGAAAAGGCCGGCAGGGCGGGATAGATAACCCGGAGCATTCCATAGTATACCGCAAAGAAGACAACATGGAGCGCGAGCTGTTCGAGCCATGTCGATCGCCCCGCCTTGTTGCCGAAAAAACCCTGTCCGGCCAGGGGCAGGGCGATAAAGAGCATGGCGAGCCACAACAGAAACACATAGAAGGCCGTCAACCACGTGGAAAAAGTTTGAAGGCCGGCAAAGGAGGCTGCCGCCGTGTAGAATGCGCCGAACACGCCGCTTGTAGCCAGGTGCATGGGAATGCCGGCGAGATAGACAGCATGCGGATTGCTTTGGATGCCAAGCGATCTCAGGAGGAAATTCCCGTCAACGACAAACAGGCTTGATCTGAAAAGCCCTAACCGGGCGGCAATGTCGGAAACGACGCCCATGACAATACCGGCCGCAACACCGGCCAAAAATCCCGTAAGCCCTTGCATAACAGACATGGTCAACATTCATTTACCTCCCCGGAAGGATGTTTTTCCAATTATATCTCATTACCATGGAGGACGTCACCCGGCGTCCAACGTTTTATGCCTTGAATATCGAATGGTTATGGCTTGCTTCTTGACAAAAAATTAATTGTGTATATCTTAATGGGACATGGTGCCGATTCTTGGGTGCCCAAGTTCTGGAGAAAGGAGATTTTATGTTTGAAGTTACAGAAAAAGCCGGAGAGGTCATAAGAAAGCTCCTCGAAGGCAAAGGAGATCCGCAGTCGGTCAGGATAATGATGACCGAGGGTGGTTGATCGGGGCCCTCATTGGGCATGGCCCTGGATGGGCCATTGAGCAGCGATGAGATATTCACCGAACAAGGGGTGAAGTTCATCATTGATAAGGAACTTTTTGAGGAAGCCAAACCCATCAGTGTCGATTTTGTAGAATCTGCAATGGGAGCAGGATTTCTGTTGAAGTCTGCGCTTGCAAGGAAAGGCGACGATTGCTGTGCCACTACGAGCGGTGGTTGCGGATCCGGGTGCAGCAGCTAAGAGTTTTTCGGCGATCAGGAGGGCCGCGACACGCGGCCCTCTTCCATTATCCGGCGTTATGGAGGGCTATCACCAGTTCCAACGGCACATTGCCCCGATAGGACTTGTTCTTTGTTATGGTCCGCGCCGTCGCCTTTCCCTGGTGCATGACGTACTGCACGGTCACGCGGTCGCCTTCCTTTATGGTATTAACGGTTGTGTAACCCTTGAGCCTGGCGCCGCCGATCTCAAAGGTCATGCCCGCCTTCATCGACTCGACGACCATTTTCATGTCGGAAGCGCTGATCGACGTAACTCTTCCCGTAAATCTCTCGATCTTTTGACCCGGCTGCTGCTTTGCGGTAAGCGAAAAAGCATGGGGGACAAGGACCAGAAACACCACCGCGACAAGTATGGATGCAATCACTTTTTTCATGGCCTGCCTCCTCTGAAAGGTTGAGGGCTTGGGAGCCCGTCCGGCTCTTCACACATGATTCCTGAGCATAAGTTCCACGGGATGGGGATTGAGGTAGTACTGGCCTTTAAGATACGATTCATCATAGCTCAGGACGTAATGGTTCAGGAGTGTCACGGGCACCACGAGCGGTATCAAACCCCGATGGTATCTATCGATTATCTCGAGAAGTTCCTTTTTCTCGTCGCCATTCAAATTCTTCTTGAAGTAACCCATGATGTGATGGAGAACGTTGGTGTTCTTACGGATTGTGGCAATGAGACGAAGCCCCTCCATCAGAGTTTCGATGTAGAGGTCCCGGACATCAGGGCCGAACCCCCGTTTTCCCGCAACCAGTTTGCCCAGTACGGACAGGTGTTTCGGGCTATGGGCCATGATGAGGAGCTTGTGCCTGCTATGGAAGTCAACGAGATCCTTTACGGAACCCTTTTTTTCTGCAAATTCCCGCCACCTTGCGAAGACGAATACGCGCTCGATGAAATTTTCGCGCAGCCCGGGGTCGTGAAGCCGGCCCTCATCCTCAACAGGTATGAGGGGAAACCTTTTCATGAAGGCGGCCGCAAAGATGCCCACGCCGCGGTGGACCGGCGGAGCAGAGCCCGCATAGACTTTGACCCCCCGCATGCCTGAACTCGGCGATTTGCTCTTGAATATGTAGCCGGCAAGTCCCTGTGGCGCCAGCTCTTCAAGCTTGTTTTCCGCCCACTCTTTCATTCCTTCGGTGTGGTCCACGCCCGTACGGACCGTGACAAGCCGGGGGTTATCGACGTCACCGGCCAGGTGCATAGCCTCCCGGGGAACGGGGAGGCCGTATTCGACCTCGGGGCATACGGGGACGTACTCGAAGAATTGCCCCAGAGTGTCCGTTATATAGCGGTCATGTTTGTGCCCCCCGTCGTACCGCACCTTCTCCCCAAGAAGGCAACTGCTGATGCCGATGGTTATCTTGTCCACAAAAACCCTCCTGGCAAAGGCGCCTTCAGTTTCGAGTATCAGACAACAGCCAAAAACCGGCCGATCATCCGGAAATTATAACAGGATCGATGATCTTTTTCCCGAAACTTTGAAGCCCGCACCTGAAACCGTCCCTAAAAGACCCCACCCAGGGTGCCGGCGTAGCCGGTAAGCTCCACGTATCCCTCGATGGCGACTTCCTTTCCCTTCGAGGTCCCCTTTCCTTCCACGGCCCCCTCCCAGTACGTGATTCCCGTCGATACCGTGTTGACGAGCTCCTGATCCGCAACGAGGGGCCTGACGGTGACATCGATGGCGGCCGTGGGGATTCGTATGCGCCATCCCGCCGGATATCGTCCGGCTGTCCTCGTGCTTTTCCAGTGGGCCAGAACGGTGGTTTCCATGTCTGAAAGGGTGAGGTGCCGCGACGTTCCGTCGGGTTCGGCGAGGGTGCCCGATGATTCCTTTTCTATTGTGCCGTCCTTTTTCCTGAGATAGTAGACCATGAGGTCACGCCCGTCACCAAGATGCAGCGCAAACCAGTCCCAACCCTCCTGCCCGGGTGAGAGTTGGTTGGAGCCGAATTCCTGGTCGAACCAGCTTATACCCCTGACCGTGACAGGTTTTTTCATACCCGGGGCCCTGAGGGTTCCCCGGGTCCGCAAATCCGTGAACGAATAGTAATATGAGGCTTGTCCGGGCTCGGGGCCTTTTCCGCTGAGCCCTTGCCGGCCATGGAGGACAAGGGGTTTCGCGGGCACAAGACTGAGCGCCAGCTCCATCCCGTCATGGGCGGCCTTAAGGTCGATCTTTCCATTTTTCATGACGGCGGACCAGTTGAGGACATGGACATCCATGGTGTCCTTACCGGCCCCCGCAAGTCCCGGCCCCTTCCGGGAGGCGCGGTCGCGGAAGTGAAAAGTACCATTCGACGCATCGGTAATGGCAAAATGGGCGAGGTAGATGTCCCGTACGGACCATGGATTGGCGGGAATCTTTGCCTGTCCCGCAAGGCCGTAGCGGAAGAAGGTGAGCTGGTATCCGTACCTTTTTCCCTCGTTATCGGTCAGGTTCCCCGTAAAATACCACCATTCGGTCCTGTATTCCCCGTGGCTGCCGTGGTCGCGGGGAAAGGACCACTGCCTCGGCGCCGAAGCTTTCTCCCACTCCTTCGCGCAAATAACCCGGGGTAAGGGCGTACAGACCGAACAAAAAACTGCGAGAGCAACAACAGCGACCAACGTGACGGACAGGCGGTGCCGATATTTCATCGCTCCTACTCCTCCCTGATCTGCATGACGGGGTATTTGCGGATTACCGACCAGACCGGGTATGCACAGGCGGCTACGCTGGCCGCAAGGGCCGTCAGCGCCGTCACCAGGTATGGCCGTGCGGTAAAATGATAGAAGATGGTCCAGTTGAAGCTTTGAAGGTTGATGACCTTAATGAGGACAAAGGCAAAGACGGTTCCCACGACTATGCTCATCAAAAAGCTTATGAGTCCCAGCCCCAGGCTCTCCGCTACGGTCATGCGGGCCACGTCGGCGGTTGTGAACCCCAGGGCGCGGTAGATGCCGAACTCTTTCTGACGCTCGACAAAAAGGGTCATCAACGCACCGGCGATGCCGAAAAAGGCGACGATGACAGCGAGGACTCTCATTGATCGCGTTACCGCGAAGGTGCTGTCGAAGATATCCAGTATCCTCTTGTGGAAATCCTCCCGGCTCGAGAAAGGAAGACCCCGGTCCCGCGCCCTTCGCTTTACCTCCTCGATGATCGTCGCCTTCCCCGGCGTTCCCTCATCGATGAAGATACCCAGGCTGTTGATGGTCCTGTCGTGAAAGAGCCTGAGGTAGGTGGAGCGGTCCATCATGATGACGCCGTGCTCCGAAGCATAATCGTAGAAGACGGCGCCCACGGAAAGTTCCGCTGGGCCGGATGCCGTCTCGATAGTGATCCGGCTGCCCGCTTTGACGTCGAACCGCCGTGAGAAACTTTCAGAGACGATAACGCCGCCCTCTTTCACCGCCTCCCAGCTGGCGTCACTGCCCTCCAGCCAACCAAACCGATCGTAGCGCTGAAGAACGGACGCGTCTATGGAGGTGATCGAAGCCGGTTTGCCCCTGAAGGTGATGGGGACGTTGCGAAAGACATCGATGCCGCCGATGCCGGGTAGTTTTTTCAGCTCTTCGTAGAGTTCTTCCGGCACGTTTACGTCGGCCTTTGTCGAGATGTAGAGGTCGCCCCGAAGCTGACTGTTCATCCACCACAGAAGGGATTCGCGAAAGCTGTCGATCATGGAGCCGAGGCCGATGGACATGGAAAGGGCGATCATGAATGCCGCTACGGCCACGGAGGTCCTGCCCAGGTTTTCCCTGATGTTCCCGATGGCTATCCTGCCCGCGAGCCCCATGCCGTAAGAAAAAAGGTCTTTCATTACCGGTACCAGCAGGATGATCACGAAGCCGGCAAAAAGGCTGGCGCCCAGGAGAAAGGCGAAGGCGCCGGCGAAGCCGACATAAACCTGCAGGAACGAGAACCCGAAAAGGGTAAGGGCAAGGGCAATACAGAAAGTTCCCGACAGGGCGATGATCTTCATCCTTCTCGATGCGCCCCGGGTGGCGGTTCTTCCCCGCAGGACGTGTACCGGCTGCACGCGGCGAAGCTCCAAAAGAGGCGCCAGGCAGCCAACTATGCTGGCGGCGCAGCCGAGGAACATCCCGCCGGCCAGGTTCCAGAAAGACCAGGGGAGTGCCGAGGGCTTCAAGAAAAAGTAGAGGGTGCTTATGGAACTGCCCACGATCTGCACGAGAAATTTGCTCAGCAGGTAGCCGAGAATCCCCCCGAGAGCGCCTCCGGCAACTCCGAGAAGAAGGACCTCCATGAGAAAGGCGCCGGTCACCTGTCCCCGGGACGCGCCGATGGCAAGGAGGATGCCGGCGTCCCTGCGCCTGCTTACCACGGCGAACATGGCCGTGTTGTATATGAGGAAGACGCCCACAAAAAGGGCAAGCAGCGATAACGCCTGGAGATTGAGCTTGAAGGCCCCGAGAAGCGCCGATAAGGTTTGCGCCCTCTGGGTATTGGATTCTATCGTGAAGCCCGTCCCCCACCTCCCGCGAAACGCATCTTCGTCGGTGACGACAAGGTCGGCCCGGTCGATGTACCCTCTCATGCGAAAGAACTCCTGGGCATGGCCGATATCGATGATTATGAGGGGTTCTCCGGAGGGATTGGGAAAGACATGAACAACCCGCAGGGACCCCTGGGTGGTTTTGAAGGTGCTGCCCGGGGAAAGGTTCAGTTCCTTCGCTATGTTCTCATCGACAAGGACCGCCTCTGGGTCGAAAAGGAAGGACGAGAAGGCCTCATCCCTCGCATTCTTGCTGGCGGAGGCGGCTATTTGGGCTGTGATGGTACGAACATCTTTATCGAGAAAGGGGTCGACACCGAGCATACGAACCTGCTCGTTTCCCTCCAGCCTTACCTTGCGGTCGATGACAGGGGCGAAATATTTCACCGCAGGGTCATCCATCAGTCCCGTGAGCAGCCCTTCCTCCATGGGCCCCGCCGGGCGTGCGATGGTGTGGGTCGTCCCTCCCTTGAGAAAATCGACGGCACTCCCCAGGCTTTGGAGGGCGGATCGGGAGGCAAGCGTCATCCCCACTGCAGCGGCCACCCCGAAGGCGATGCCGAGAAGCTGGAGGACGCTGAGACTTTTTCGCCGGACCAAATAGCGCAGGAATGACCGGATGACACCGTTCAAGGGGCAAGACCCTCGCATAGGGTTTCTTCGAAGATCCTGCCGTCGCTCATGCGCAGGATCCTGTCGGCGTATTCGCAGGTGTTGAGGGCGTGACTTACCATGATCAGGGTAGTGCCGGCATCGCGGCAACGGCTCGTGAGCAGGTCAAGGATCTGCACTCCCGTTACGGAATCCAGGTTTCCCGTCGGCTCATCGGCGAGGATGATAGGCGGCTTCTTCACCACGGCCCGGGCGATGGCGACACGCTGCTGCTCCCCGCCTGAAAGTTCATGGGGGAACCGCCGCTCTTTGCCTGCAAGACCCACGAGGGCCAGGGATTCAAAAGCCAGTCTCTCGTCGGTACGACCGGAGAGCTCGAGGGCGAGCAGGACGTTTTCTGCCGCGGTGAGCGTCGGCAGGAGGTTGAAGAACTGAAAGACAAAACCCAGCTTGTGGCGCCGCAGCAGGGTCCTGCCTTTTTCCCCAAGGGCCCCAAGGTCCTCGCTGTCAATCTCAACGCGCCCCCGTGTCGGTTGATCAAGACCTGCCAGCAGGTTGAGCAGTGTGGTCTTTCCGGAGCCGCTCTTCCCGAAGAGGGCTATGATCTCACCTTTTTTTATATCAAGATCGATGCCGCGAAGCGCCATGCCGTCATGACCTTCATCCTCGTACTGTTTCCAGAGATCATATGTTCGTATTACTGAAGACGCCATATTTCGACTGCCTCATTTGTATCAATTATGCCGGAATTCCGGCCTCTTCGCCCATAGCAAAACTCCGGGGCGGCCTCCAGCTTCAGAACATCAATATATGCCTTGACGGGAAAAATGTCCAATGAGGGGAAAGCGGGAATCGGAAAAGACGCAGACGGGCAGATGGGGTAAGAACGGGAACGGGCATGCAGGCGCATAGGAGTCTTGTCGGTGTGCTTACACTTTTTTTGGTGGCAGGAATATTTCGAAAGGCGTGTAAGGGACCAAAAGGAGGTTGTGCGGCCGCCCGATCTCTTCGGCACTGAGAAGACCCAGGTGTTCGAGGTGGGGCAAGTCAACGCGGGCGGCGCGGCAGACCCTTGGCTTCAAGGGTTCGTGAAATATCTCAAGCCTGAGAAGGCTTCCCCATGCCGTGTAGAAACCCGCGACGGGGTCCATGAGATACTGAAGGGCGTCGGCGGGGTAGGGGAACGGGTCGAGTGCGGCAAGCAACGGAGCGGTTTCGGTGGCACGGACGGTCAAAGGCCCGTGCCAGTTGCCTTCCACGCGATAATCATCATAATGTCCGTCAGGGCCGGTGCCGCTGAAGATATTGAAGGAACAGCTTTCCACGGGCATTCCGGAGAGGGTTTTGTACAAAAAGGTGATGAGTCCTCCCCTGATCCCGCATTTTATGAAATAGACCGCCGGTGCGCCGGTTTGGGGGTCTACAACATAGGTCCTGATATTGATCTGGTCGAAAGGGATGGGTGGGGCAGGGATATGAAAGGCGTTCTTCGTGTTACCTTTGAAGATTACAATGGAGAGGAAGGCGTTGTTGCCGTCGACCGTCGCGGGCATGAGAACGCGGGGTATATGGCGTGCGATCCGCCCCGCGGGCAGCAGGTAAGAGATGTAAAGCATGTCTTTGAGGGCCATGACCACGGAAGGTGCGCGTTTCCCGAGCATTATAATGAAACTATAATATGGGGGCCGGCAGAAGGCAACCGGGATGCGCGAAGGGCGTTGTTCTCGATAAAGGGGTCGAAGACGGGGAATTCGACTTTATTGCCAAACCGCTGTCGCTGAATAACCTTATCAACAAGGTCCGGGAGGTGCCGGACAGGCGGCAGGTTTATCGTCCCCCGTTCCTCTCCCCTGCTGTTCTAAAATCGATGAGCACCTTGAGGGCGTTGCGCTTTTTCGCGGAAATGAAGGCCTTCTTTGCCTCTTTGGGGGGAAAGACCGCGGAAATAAGCGGTTTGACGTTGATGCGGCCTTCAGCGAGGGCCTTCAGGGCTGGTTTGAAAGGGCCGCAGCGGGAACCGACAACGGTGATCTCGTCGATGACCAGGGGAGCGAGGTTGATGGGAGCGCCGTGAGCCACAGTGCTTTTCAGAACGATCGTCCCACGCGGTCTTGTGAGCTCCATGGCGGTCTCGAAGCCATTGGCGCGGCCCGTTGCTTCCACGACGATGTCGTATTTGCTGTTCGGCGGGAGGTCTTTTGTCAGCATTATGGGCACACCCTGATCCCGGGCAATGCCCAGCTTGGAAGGGTGTTTTCCCGCCAGGGTCAGCTCGGCCCCGGTGAGCCGGAGTGCGAGAGCACAAAGAATGCCGAGCTTCCCGTCCCCGAGGACAAGAACCTTATCGGGGGGCCTTATCCTGATTTGCTCCACTATCTCGAAAGCGGCAGCGAGCGGTTCGGCGAAGACCGCCTCGTCGTCGGTGAGGCCATCGGGTATTTCGTGGAGGTTTCGCGCGGGGAGCGTCATGTATTCGGCGAGCGCACCCTCCCTTCCCAGTATACCGAGGGTTGTTCTGTGGGGGCAGTGCTTTTCCAGACCCGCGAGGCACAGGTCGCATCGGCGGCAGCCGCAGTTTATCTCACCGACGACCCGTTTCCCGATCAGTCTCCCCGACCTGCCGTTCACGGCCTCCACTATCCCCGTGAACTCGTGGCCGATGATCCCGCGAAACCCCAGGTAACCCCTGGTTATCTCCATGTCGGTATTGCAGATGCCGGCCATAGTGATCCTGATGAGGGCCTCCCTGGGTACAGGCATCGGTTTTTGCCTGTCATGAGTGAACGTGAGACCCCCGTCAAAGACTATCGCTTTCATTCATATTTCCTTCCGGTGTTTTTCGATGAACCAGTCTATGAGCCATCTGGCGATGCTGACCTTGTCGGGTATTTTCGGCAGGTCGGCGGCGGTGAACCACCGTGCCTCGGTGATCTCGTCGTTGTCGACGGCGATTTCGCCAGCCGCCCATGAGGCGGTGAAGGCGATCATGAGAGAATCGGGATAGGGCCAGGGCTGGCTCCCGAAGTAGCGAATATCTTTGACCTCTATACCGACCTCTTCCCGGATTTCCCGTCTGACGACATCTTCCAGCGCCTCTCCGGGTTCCGCGAACCCCGCCAGGACGCTGTAGAGATTTTCGGTAAACCTGCTTGCCCGGGCGAGGAGGACCTTGTCGTCCCTTTCCACGAGAACGATCACGGCCGGAGAGATCCTGGGAAACATGGTGAAGCCGCAGGCGTCACATTCCTTGGCAAGGATGACGGCATGTCTTTTCAGCCTGGAACCGCAGGCGCTGCAGAATTGGCAGGTCCTGTCCCAGTTGAGAACGGCGAAGGCCCTGACGGCCATTGCATATTGACCGGGATCCAGGACGCCAAAAAGCCTTCGGAGGCCGAGAAAATCCATACCCCGAGGGGAACCGGTCTGGCTCGGAACTGAAAAGGCATGGCAATCGAGGCCGTCCCGGGAACCGAGGCGATACCCGTCGGCAAGGCAAAGCCTCATGTCTTCCGCGGTACCCTGCATCGGAATAGCAGGTGGTTGCGTTGACATGTCAACGAGTATTTTCTGATCGCGAAGCACAAAAATGCGGCAGGGCTTTGAATCGCAGGTCATTGCACGAGTCCTTTCCTTTTATGTATGTGAAATCAATACTGCACGGGGCCGGGAAAGTCAAGAACGAAGGCTCCTGGCTGACATGCGGGCGGAATAGAAGTTTTTCTCGTAGAAAAAGAAAAAAGATGCTATTATATCCCGATACAGGTGAACGCCATCGTTATATCGACGGAAAACATAAAGACACGCCCGCAGGTTCCCGTTATCTCCGAGACGGGACGAGGCGAAGACGCCCGCCGGGATAACGGAGGCGGCGCTGATTCAAGAAAGGCTCTGCCTTCTTTTATTTCTGCTTTCGACAGAGTTGCGATCAGCTCACAGAAGAAAACGGTGCAGGCGGCAGATGCCCGCGTCGTTGCCTACGTGCCCGCGACGGTAAACCTCAAACCGGTCACCACAGAAAAAAAGACCAGTTCAGAAATGGCGGTCAATCATGCCGCGGCGGCCATCGGCAGCGAGACCGCCCGGGACGGCGGAGCAGCCGGTTCCTACGACCTCAACATACAAACCATGGCAATGAAACGGTATGGAGAGGCGAGTGCATACCGGAATTGGCACCCGACCACCTTCGAGATCGTGATATAGGATCGAAAATCTACCCCGGAGAATTTTCATACAGGCTGTGAGATTTGTCGTTTCTCCGTCGGCGGAATCGGGGAACGCGGATGTTCTCTTGCGGCGCCAACGGGAGCTATCGCCATTTTCTTGACAAAGACAGGCCAGATAATTAATTTATTGTATCAGAATGAAAGGGTTACGAGAAATTTTGAATGACCGTGAGAGGTCTGTGTTGGAACTCATCGTCGAGAATTACATTGTCTTCGCCGAGCCGATAGGTTCCATCACGATCTCCAAAGCGATGAAGAAGAAAGTCAGCTCTGCCACGATTCGCAACACCATGAGCGAATTGGAGGAGTTGGGTTTTCTCTACAAGCCCCATGCGGTGGCCGGTCGCGTGCCGACTCCAAAGGCATTTCGCTATTACGTAAACAACCTGCCGGCGTCGGGTGTTCCGGGAAAAAGGGAGCTCAAGGCCCTGGAGACGCTGTCCCGGCTCCGGTATGCATACACGGAAGAGGTAATGGCGGATGCGTCGCGGGTGCTCGCGGCCATTTCGCGATGCCCGAGCATCGTTGTCGAGCCCAGGGTGGATACGATGCTTTTCAAGGAAGTTGAGTTCGTCAGACTTTCCCGGGACACTATTCTCATTGTTTTCGTTACGACGTCGGGCATGGTGCACAGGAGGTTCGTCGATACCGGCGAAGACATCGAGCAAGGTGTTCTTGACGAGATGAAACACTATATGAACGAACGTTTCTCCGGCATGCCCTTTTATGCGCTGAAGGAAAACATCATCAACGATATGCGAAAGGACAGGGAAAACTTTCAGACCCTCTATCGGAAGATACAGGATGCCCTGGATGTGCTTGTGGGCGAAGAAGAAAAGAGGGAGATCTATATAGAAGGGGCGTCGAAAATGATCGGTATCCCGGAATTTTCCGACGTCGAAAAGCTCAAAGACCTTTTCAAGGCACTTGAAAACAAGGAAAGATTGATACAATTACTTGACCGGTATCTGAGCGAAGAAGGGATTAATGTAATTCTGGGAAGCGAAAGTGACATGAAAGGGATGGAGGGGATGAGCATCATAACCTCCGCCTACCGGATAGGACAGAACAGCTACGGTTTGCTCGGTATCATCGGGCCTATGAGGATGAATTATTCACGTTTGATACCGATAGTCGGTTATACGGCGCGGGCCGTCACAGATCTGTTTAAATTGATGTGAGGATCCTGAATGAACGAAAAAGACAAAGATCAGCTTCTTGACGAGAAAGAAGAAAGATGCGAAAACAAAGTCGAAGAAAAGGGAAACGGGCATAAACACGAGGATCACAAAAAGAAAAAGAAAAAAGATGATGCCTCCGTTGAGCTGGAAAAGGAGCTCGGCGAGAAGGATGCAAAGATCAAATCCCTCGAGGAAAAACTGCTCTATCTCGGGGCTGATTTCGAGAACTTCAAGAAGATCAAGATCAAAGAAAAACAGGACACCCTGAAGTACGCGAACGAGGTCATCATCAAGGAGTTGCTCCCTGTCATCGATCATCTTGAAATGGCCTTGAAACACGCTGAATCTACTGACGATTATAAATCCATCTACGACGGGGTAAAGATCACCCTTAACGAATTCCTGAAGGTGCTTGAGAAAGCAGGCGCCAGGCCGATAGAGGCCGTGGGCCAGAAATTCGACCCTAATTTTCACGAGGCTCTCTATCAGGAAGAGCATGAAGACAAAGAGCCCGACACGGTGGTTTCGGAATTCCAGAAGGGGTATCTCCTGAACGAAAGACTCATCAGACCATCACGGGTAGGGGTTTCCAAAAAGCCCGAGATCCAGTAAAAGACAGAAAGGCGCATCATGAGAGGCAGGCACGTGGACTATTACGAGGTCCTCAACGTATCGCGGGGGGCCACCGACGAAGAAATAAAGAAGGCATACCGCAAACTTGCCCTTCAATTCCATCCCGACCGCAACCCCGGAGACCATCAGGCTGAGGAAAAGTTCAAGGAGATCAATGAGGCCTATGAAGTTCTGGGGGATGCCCAGAAGAGAAATCATTACGAGCGGTTCGGGGCGGCCGGCGACATGGGGTCGGCCTTCGATTTTGGATTTCAGGGGAATTTCGATTCCGTTTTCAACGACCTCTTCAGTGATTTCTTCGGCAATCAACGACCCCGCCAGAGAAAGGGCAACGATCTCAGGTACAATCTCACCATAGAATTCGAGGAAGCGATATTCGGCGGAGAGAAAGAGATCGAGATTCCGAAGGAAGAGAGATGCCCCGCCTGCAACGGTTCGCGGGTAGAACCGGGCTATGAGCCTGTACTATGCAAACAGTGCGGCGGGCGCGGCCAGGTCCGCCAGAGCCATGGTTTTTTTACCATCAACAGGACCTGTGAATATTGCGGCGGTGAGGGCCAGGTCATAAAGCACCCCTGTAAGAACTGCAAGGGGAAGGGGACGGTCAAGACCAAAAAGAGGCTGAAGGTCAGGATACCACCGGGTGTCGACAGCAACAGCCGCCTCAAACTGAGGGGCGAAGGAATGCAGCAGCCCGGCGATACTGTTCCCGGTGACCTTTTTATCGTATTGCAGGTAAAGGAACACGCCATATTCGAGCGGGCCGGTGACGATATCATCGTTCAGGTCGACGTCGGTTTTCCGCTTTTGTGTCTTGGGGGCGAGATCACGATCCCCACTATCGAAGGCGAATCGGTTCTCAAGATACCCGCCGGAACACAGCAAGGAAAAGTGTTCAGGCTCAAAAACCTCGGCGTCAGCAAGTCGAACGGCTACGGCAGGGGCGACCAGCTCGTATATCTCAACATCGTTATTCCCTCGGACCTGACGGACCGGCAGAAGGCCCTCGTCGAAGAACTGGCGTCGGAATTCAAGGACTCCTCACCGACAACGCGCAAGGGTTTCAAGGAAAAATTCATGGAGTTTTTTGAGTGAAGAGGGGTCATAGGTCATAGGTAATGGGTAATAGGCTTTTTGCCTTTCCCATAACCCATAACCCGTTTTCATTTCTTCTCTGCGTTTTCCACCATCAATCGTGCAATCGCCTTTGAGAAAGCGGCGGGATCCTTGGGTTTCGATCCTTCAAGAACCAGCGCCTGGTCGTAGAGAAGCCGTATGTAGGCCTTCAGTTCCGAACTGGTTTCCTCTTTCTCAAAGATGGCGTTCATTGTTGCAAAAAGCGGGTGGGAAGGGTTCAATTCCAGTATCCGCTTCATGGGCGGCAGGTCCTGACCCATCGCCTTAAGCAGGCGTTCCATGGCGGGGTCGAGATCGCCTTCGTCTGCGACAAGACAACACACCGTGTCGGTGAGCCTTCCCGAGAGCCTGACGTCCTTCACGTCTTCGGAGAGTGTTTCCTTGATAAGGTCGATGAGCTTTGCATATCTTTTCTTCGTTTCTTCTATCTGCCCGGTCTTTTCCTTATCCAGGGCGATGTCACCCCTTGTGATGGAGTGCATCTTCTTTCCCGTGTATTCGAAACCATTGAAGATGAAGTCGTCGATGTCGTCGGTCATGTAGATGACTTCATATTCCTTCTGTTTGAAGGCCTCCAGGTAAGGCGAATTGGCGGCGTCCGAAAGGGATGAACCGACGATGTAATATATCTCCTCCTGCCCTTCCTTCATGCCGTCCACGTAGTCCTTGAGCGTCCGGAGCTTGCCGTCCTGGGATTTCGTCGACGCAAAAAGGAGAAGGTCGGCGATAGACTCCCTCCGGGAAAAATCGAAATGCACCCCTTCTTTCAGGACTCGGCCGAATTCCCCGTAGACCTTGATATAGTTGTCGTAGTCATTATCCTTCATATCCTCCAGGGTTTCCAGGGCCTTTTTGGTGATGGAATTTTTTATGATGTCCACCTGCCTGTTGTTCTGGAGGATCTCGCGGGAGACATTGAGCGGCAAATCGGAGGAATCGACGACCCCCCGCATGAAACGCAGGTACTGAGGTATGAGGTCTTCGCAGTGGTCCATGATCCTGACCCTTTTCACGTAAAGCGTCGGACCGAATTTGAAATCCTTGTAGAGCATGTTCACGGGGGCTGTCGACGGTATGAACATGAGCGCGGCGAATTCCGAGGTTCCCTCCGCCTTGTAGTGGATGACCTTCGCCGGGGGGTGAAAATCGTGGGAGATATGCTTGTAGAAATCGTTGTACTCCTCCGTACCGACCTCCGATTTTTCCTTTAACCAGAGGGCCTTCATGGAGTTAAGGGTCTCTTCCTCACGCACCTTGACCTTTTCGCCCTTCTTCAACTCGCTCTCGACCTCTTTCTCCACGTCCATGACGATGGGGTGCTCGATAAAGTCGGAGTACTTTTTGACGACGCTGCGGATCTCCCATTCGCTGAGGTACATCTTCTCTTCCTCGCGCAGGTGGAGGATGACATCGGTGCCCCTCGATTCCTTTTCCACCTCATCGATAGTAAAGGTACCGTCGCCGGTGGATTCCCATTTTATGCCCTGTGCTTCCTTTGAACCGGCACGGCGGGATATGACGGTGATGCTGTCGGCAACCATGAACGAGGAATAAAAGCCCACGCCGAACTGCCCGATGAGTTCGGGATTGTCCTTGACCTCCTGTTGCTTCAGGGCCTCAAGGAATTCTTTCGTCCCTGAACGGGCGATAGTCCCCAGCGATTCGATGATCTCGTCATGGGTCATGCCGATGCCGTTATCGCTGACCGTAAGGGTTCCTGCATCTTTATCTATGATCAGTTTTATTTTCCATCCGCTGCCCGCCTGAAGAATCTCGCTGTTAGTAAGTGACTCATAGCGCGCCCTGTCGATGGCGTCGGATGCATTGGATATAAGCTCCCGCAAGAAAACTTCCTTGTGTGAATAAAGAGAATGAATCATGAGGTCGAGAAGCTGCTTGACCTCGGTCTTGAATTCCATCCGTTCGCTTGTCATGTCCAGATCACCTCGAATTAAGTTGTTTTTCCCCAAAAAAATAAGACACGGATGGAAAGGAGTCAAGAGAACGGAAGAAAAAGAAGGGATAGGTCGCCGCGACCCCTTCCTTTTTTTGACCTCCGATCCGCGATCCCTATTCTCTATTCTCGATTGCCATGCTATAATGTGCCATGTTTTTAAAAGTCATACCGAAGAAGCTCCGCAATATCATTGGGATTATTATCGCCGTTGTTGTCATCGGGACGGCGGGGTTCAAGATCATCGGCGGTTCCGAGAAGAGCGTGCTCGATGCCCTCTACATGACAGCCATTACGATTACCACCGTAGGGTACGGCGACGTGATCGGCCTCGACAACAAGCCGTTGGGAAAACTCTTCGCTATAATCTACGTGTTTCTCGGGGCCGGTACCATCGCATATCTTTTCACGACCCTTGCCGCATATATCATCGAAGGCGAGTTGAGGAGGGTTTTCAGGAGGAGGAAAATGGAAAAGCGGATCGCTAAGATGAAAGACCACTATATAGTCTGCGGTATCGGAATGGTGGGTCTTTACGTGGTGCACGAGATGTACCTCACAAAACGGCCCTTTATTGCCATCGATAACGACGAAGCCAAACTCGACGTTTTCAAGGCAAACAATATTAACGCCGATCTCGTTGTCGGAGATGCGACGGAAAACGAAATACTCTGGAAGGCCATGATAGAACACGCGCAGGGCCTTTACGCCACGACGGATTCCGATAATGACAACATCGTTATTTCCCTGACGGCGCGGCAGCTCAACCCGTCTCTGAGGATCGTTTCACGGTGCAACGACACCAAGAACATCGACAAGCTCAGAAGGGCAGGCGCCGACTCCGTTGTGGCGCTCAATTTCATCGGGGGTCTCAGGATGGCGTCGGAGATGATACGGCCTCACGTAACCTCCTTTCTTGACATGATGCTCCGTGACAAGTATTCGCCGATGCGGGTGGAGGAAGTTCACATCCCCGTCGATTCGCCCTTTGTGGGTAAACCGGTAAAGGAGATCGATTTTAAGACGATCGGCAACATCATGCTCATCTCAGCTCGAAAGCCCAGCGGGGAATGGGTTTATAACCCCTATCCCGACACGATCGTCGAAAAAGAGATGAGTCTGATCATCATCGCAACTCCCCAGGAGAAGGAACTTCTTGTCGAGCACGTGTCCGGTGGCGCGAACAGTGGATTGTAATCTCCGGTGTTCTCATTGTTTAGTCAATATTGACAACGCTTTGCAAAGGATGATAGTGTTTCACCACAGGAAATTATGAAGATAGCAGTCTCAGGAAAAGGTGGTGCGGGGAAGACAACCCTTGCCGGGGTTATGGCCCGGATACTCGGTGACAGGGGCAAAAAAGTGATCGCCATCGACGCCGATCCTGACTCCAACCTTGCGAGCGCCATCGGCATAGATGAAGAGAGCCTGGCAGCGGTAAAACCTCTGGCCGCCATGGACGAGTTCATCGCTGAACGGACAGGCACGAAAAAAGGCCAGTACGGGGCCTTCTTTCAGTTGAATCCCCGGGTGGACGACATACCGGAGCGTTTTTCCCTTGCGAGGGACGGAGTGAAGCTCATAATTCTCGGCAATATCCCACAGGGCGGAGGAGGCTGTTTTTGCGCGGAGAACGCCCTTTTGAGGAGCCTGCTTTCTTACGTCATTATAGAGCGGGACGAATACGTCATCGTCGACCTGGAGGCCGGGCTCGAACACCTCGGGAGAGGTACCACGGAGTACATAGACGCCCTCATCGTTGTCGTAGAGCCGGGGAAAAGAAGTTTCCAGACTGCCCGCCAGGTCAGAAAACTTGCCGACGACATCGGAATAAGGAACGTGTACATCGTGGGGAACAAGATTGCAGGTCCCGAGGACGAGGCCCTTGTCCGCGGGAACCTTGAAGGCTTCCCTCTTCTTGGATTTCTCTCCCATAATGAAAAGATCATCGAGGCTGACAAGAGGGGCATCTCCCCCTACGACCTCGACGAGACGATCAGGAATGAAGTGACGGCAGTGCTGGATGCCCTCGGGGATATTTCTCGATGAGACGGGCAATCGTCCTGTGCTGTCTCATTGTTTCAACGATCGTTCTCTCCCTTATCGGCCTCGCCGTAGCTCCCTTTGGCAACCGGGAGGAAACCCTCCATCGCATGGCCCGTCTCTGGGGAAAGATGAACCTTGCAGTAGCGGGAATAGAGGTCAGGATCCGCGGGCTCCAGCGTTTGTCCTCGCCCCCGTACGTTTTCATGTGCAATCACCAGAGCGCCCTCGACATACACGCGCTTTTGGCCGAGTTGCCGTTGTCTTTCAAGTGGATTGCCAAGAGGCAGCTTTTCAGCATCCCCATTTTCGGCTGGGCCATAAAAAAGGCCGGCTACATAAGTATCGACAGGGAAAATGCCAGGGAGGCCCTCAAGGCCATCGAGAGAGCGGCGATGAGGATCCGCGAAGGGATGAACATCATCATCTTTCCCGAGGGCACCCGCAGTGCTGACGGGAACCTCCTTCCTTTCAAGAAAGGGGGCTTTACCCTGGCCTTCCGGGCCGCGGTGCCCGTCGTTCCCATCGGCATCTATGGCTCAAGCGCGCTGCAACCTAAAGGGAGTTTTGTTCCCTTGAAAAAAGGGGTAATATACATTGAAGTCGGGGAGCCGATAGTTCTTGAAGGGATGGAAAAATCTCAGAAGACACGAGTAATGGACGATGTAAGGCTTCGCATTGAAGAGCTCATGGCAAAAGGGGAGTCCTCACGTGCAAAAGGAACACCCTGAGGCTTCTGCCGCAATGATGGATGGTGAATGGATTTGTCTCAGGAACTGAAAAAAGAGATGCTGGGGATTGCGCTCATCGGCGTGTTTCTCTTTCTTTTTGTCAGCCTTGTGTCCTATCATCCGCTCGATCCCTCCTTTCACACCGTAACAGACGGATCGGCGCGCAATCTTTGCGGCAAGGCAGGGTCATATCTGTCCGATCTTTTCATACAGCTTTTCGGATTCATGAGTTACCTCCTCGTTTCTTTTTGCCTCCTCTTCGGCATATTTTACGTCAGAAAGAAAGATCCGCCCAGCATTATCGTCTTCTCTTCGGGACTTGTCCTCTTCTTTCTTTCCGTTGGAACGCTCCTGCAGGCTTTTATGGAGAAGGTCTATCTGCGCGGAATCCAGATCGAGTTTTCGGGATTCCTGGGATCAATCCTGGAGAAGGCGCTGAAGAATTTTTTTGGCAATTTCGGGACCATTCTGATTGCCCTTGTCCTTCTTCTTATCTCCGCGTTCCTCATAGTCCAGGCGCCTATCCTTGCGGTGATCGAGGAACGTATTGCCAGGCGGAAAAAGGCCGAACGCCGCCGCGAGATCAAGGTGACCCGGGAGAAGAAAGAGGAGGAGATCCCCAAGACGGTCGACAAGAAAACACCGGCCGTGCAGGAGACCTTCGAATTCTTCAAGGAGATCGGGCCCTACAAGGTTCCCGATCCCTCTCTTCTCGATAATGTCGAGAAGAAGGAAATGAAGGTGGACAAGGAGTCGATACAGGCGAACGCCTCTATCCTCGAAAAAAAACTGAAGGACTACGGGATAGAGGGCAGGGTAATGGAAGTAAAGCCCGGCCCCGTTATCACCATGTATGAATTCGAACCTGCGCCGGGGGTCAAGGTAAGCAAGATAGCCAACCTGGCCGATGACCTCGCGATGGCGCTCAGCGCCGTTTCGATCAGGATCATCGCGCCGATTCCCGGCAAAGCGGTGGTGGGCATCGAGATACCCAACAAGGAACGGGAGACAGTCTATATCAGGGAGATCATCGAGTCGAAGGTGTTCACCTCGTCGCCTTCCTATCTTACCCTCGTGCTGGGAAAGACGATAAACGGAGATTCCTACGTGGCCGACCTTGCCAAGATGCCCCACCTCCTCGTGGCCGGTGCAACGGGTTCGGGCAAGAGTGTGTCCCTGAACAGCATGATCCTCAGCATCCTCTTCAAGGCTACTCCTTCGCAAGTCCGTTTCCTCATGATCGATCTTAAAATGCTGGAGCTGTCTTTTTATGAAGGCATCCCGCATCTCCTCCTGCCCGTGGTTACCAACGCGAAGAATGCGAAGACGGCGCTGCACTGGATGACGGACGAGATGGAGCGGCGTTACAGCATGATGGCGCAAAAGGGTGTACGCAGCATCGAGAAATACAACCATAAGGTCATGCGGGAGGAAGGCGAGCCGATACCCTATATTGTCGTTGTTATCGACGAGCTTGCCGACCTCATGATGGTCTCCCCGAAAGAGGTGGAGGAATACATCGCCCGTCTTGCCCAGATGGCCCGTGCGTCAGGCATCCACCTTATCCTTGCCACGCAGAGGCCTTCCGTCGACGTGTTGACGGGTATCATCAAGGCCAATTTCCCCGCCCGGGTCGCCTGCAAGGTTTTCTCGAAGGTGGACTCCCGAACCATACTCGATACAAACGGGGCCGAGAGCCTTCTGGGTTACGGGGACATGCTCTTTCTCAGTCCCGGAATCGGCAGGCTTCAGAGGCTCCACGGTTCATATGTCTCCGAGGGGGAGATCAAGCGTATCGTGGAATTCCTGAAGCAGCAGGGCGCGCCGACATATCATCACGAGATCCTCGAAGAAAAAGAAGAAGAAGAGAATGGTGAAACGATAGATGACGAAAAATACCAGGAAGCCGTGGAGTTCGTATCGACTAAAGGCGAAGCCTCGATCAGCATGGTTCAGAGGAGGTTCAGGATAGGCTACAACCGTGCGGCCCGCATCATAGAGCGCATGGAGCAGGAAGGCATCGTCGGCCCTTCCGACGGTGTAAAACCGAGAGAGGTCTTAAAAAGATGATTCCGATTCAGATGTGTGCGTCAATGAAGAAAGCCCATGACAGAAAAGCAAACCTTCCGTCGTTGCTGGCTGTTTGCTGTATCCTGACGATAGTCTTCATGGTACCCTTGTCGGCCGGAGCCCAGAAGGCCGCGGCACAGGCAGAGCCCCGGGCGCAAGCGGAAAGCGACGTAAAATCCCCCTTTGATTCCATCAAGAAAACCTATGCCGGCATCAATTCACTGGAGGCCTCCTTTCGCCAGAAGATCTTCGTCTCCGGCATCAAAAAGATTCGCGAGTTCGATGGCGATTTCTTCTTTAAGCGGCAGAAAGGCTTCCTCTGGAAATATACGAAACCCAAAGGCAAAACCTTCCTGTATGACGGCCATTATATGTGGCAGGATGAAGAAGGCAAATCTTTCGTCCTCAAGAGCAAGGTCAGCCGGGAAAAAACCGGCGGTACCTTTTTCGATCTCATAGAGGACATTGCCCATATAGACAACCTTTTCACCGTAAAACAGCACAGCATTACAACGGGCATGCAATATTTCGAACTCATCCCCAAAAAAGATTCCTCTGTCACGCTTGCAAAGCTCTGGGTTGACAAGAGCAACCTCCTGAGAAAAATAGAGATCGTCGAGTTCACCGGCAACGTCAACACCGTCGAATTTTCCAACATCAAGGTCAACGCTCCGGTAAGCGACGCTAAATTTATCTACAAGTCCGACGGGGTGAAGGATGTGGTAGAAAGGTAAGAGATAGAGACTAGAGATTAGAGATTAGAGATTAGAAAAAATGTGAAGAAATTCCAATCCCCCCATTAATACTTTACTTCAAGCTTGCCAGTCGTTATTCTTTGTCCCTAGTCCCTAGTCCCTAGTCCCTAGTCCCTAGTCCCTAGTCCCTAGTCCCTAGTCCCTAGTCCCTAGTCCCTAGTCTTTTACAGAAATCTCTTTTTCAATTCCTTTACCAGGGCGATGTTCTCCACGTGGCCTGTTTGGCGGGCGGTGATTTTGCCTATTATGGGGCGGTTCAGCAGATAGATGTCACCGATGAGGTCCAGCACCTTGTGGCGAACAAACTCATCATCGAAACGCAGTTTCGTGTTGAGTACGCCATCTTCGCTGAGGATGATGAAATTGTTGATACGCCCTCCGGTTCCGAGCCCCATCTTCGCAAGTTGTTCAAAGTCCTTCAGGAACCCGAACGTCCTCGCAGGGGCTATATCGGAGACATAGTCCTTCAGGCTGCCCCGGAAGAGATACTGCTGGGTTCCGATCGGTTTTTGCTGTTCCAACAGGTAGTCGATCTCGAAGCCATCCCAGGGCTCAACGGCGAGGTACTTTCCGTTGTTTAGATTTCCCAGCTCCACCTTTTCGGTGATGACAAGCGGTTCTATCCCGTCGGCCTGTTCCACCGCACCCGCCTCGTCGATCTTCTTGCAGATCTCTATGGCGGAGCCGTCGAATATGGGTATCTCTTCGCTTACTTTGACGAGAAGATTGGTGATCCCGTACATGTGGCAGGCGGAAAGGAGATGTTCGATTGTGCGGACGACACTGTTCCTGCCCTTCACCGACGATGCATATCCCACGGAAAAAACGTAATCGATATACGCCGGTATTCGTTCACCGTCGGGGATGGTTTCGAAGATGATGCCCGTGTTTTCCGGCATGGGCAGGAGAATCATGCCCGTCTTCACGCCTGAATGAAGACCCACACCATATACAACGGTGCTCTTTCCGATCGTTTTCTGCTTTGTTCTCGTGAGTCCCGGTGATACTTCCAGCCTGAAATGGGCCACGTCCGGATCGTGCTTCGCCCCGGCGCCGATGCTGCGGGAGACAACCTCGAGAACCTTGTCGATGGAGAGGGGCTTTTCCAGAAAATCATATGCACCCATCTTTACGGCCTCGACTGCCGTAGAGATCGTGCCGTGCCCCGATATGACGACGACCTTCGCGTCATCCTTTCGTGTCCGTATCTCCTTGAGAACCTGTATCCCGTCGAGTTCGGGCATCCAAACGTCAAGGAGGACGACATCCGGTGCCTCACTCTCGAAGATCGCGAGGCCTTGCTTTCCGTCGGAGGCTTTCAGTACGCAGAAACCTTCGTCTTCAAGGATCACCGAAAGGGAATCGATGATGTTCTTTTCGTCATCTATGATGAGAACCTTATTCATGACGCAATATTCTATACGAAATGCCTGCTGGTTACAAATAGTTGTGGACAGAAAATGTCATCGTTCACGGGCAGGCGACTTTTGCCAGCTTGTCGATGATGGTGCCTTCGGGGATGTCTTCCCAGTCTTTTTGGCTCCCCGCCTTCCCATAATCGAGTGTCTTGCCGTTCCCGGACACCTCGAAGACTTTCATTATGGTGTATCGTTTAGGCTGCATTGTACATTTGAGATCATAGAGTATATACCGGTATACAAGTGTATCCATCCCTGTCAGGAACATGCCGTTCCTGCGGCGTTTTTGTATGTAATTGTCCCGGCCTTCCCTGGAGTATGTCAGCCTGTCCCAGACACCAACGATCTCACCATTGCCGTCAGCTTTCTTTTCCACAACGCAGTGATGTTCACCTTCCGCATCGATTGACAGGCCCTGCCAGCCGCTTTTTTGTTCCATCCTGGGAAGGGTTCCCTCAATGGAGGCAGTAAGGGTCCTGCGTTGCTGGAAGTGAATGGCGATGACGGCGATGGCGATGACGGCTATTCCTATGACTACCCCCATGATCAGTACTGTCTTGAACGATAGCGTCTTCTTCGGCAAACGGTCTTCCTTCCAGAGAACAGGGTGACCTGGTTCTCCGTGGCGATTTTTTCCAAACGATACCATCGAACAGAGGTCTTTGCAATAGTGGCGGCGAAAATTCTTACCTCTTTTGCAAATTGCCTTTTTATGATATATATTAACCTGTAAAACAGGAGAAAGAGAGGATTGTTGGACGAGAAGACCGATGAAGGATTGCTGAGGCTGTCCTTCGATGACATAAACGTGGCACGAAGCCTCTTCGGGCCGCGGGAAGAAAATATCAAGTATCTCAAAAAATACTTCAATATCAAGGCAAGCATCCGGGGCAATCACCTGACCCTTATAGGAGGCAAGAAAGATATCGAAGATACCGGTAAGGTCATAAACGAGCTCCATGGTATCGTGAAAAAAGGTTTTCCCGTGAATGTGTCGGATATCGACCACGCGGTGCGGTTTGTTGTAAATGCCCATGAAGCCGCCGGGGACATCGAGAAAGACCAGATATACATTGCCGGTTCAAAGAAGCTTATCACGCCCAAGAGCACCAACCAGAAACAGTATGTTCATGCGATGAAGAAGTATGATGTGGTCATCGGCATCGGCCCCGCGGGGACAGGCAAGACCTATCTGGCGATGGCCATGGCGCTGGCGGCTTACTACAGGCGCGAGGTGTCGCGGATCATCCTGACCCGTCCCGCCATCGAGGCGGGCGAAAAGCTGGGGTACCTGCCGGGCACGATGTACGAGAAGGTCAATCCTTACTTGAGGCCTCTTTATGACGCCCTGTACGACATGGTCGATATGGACAGGGCCACGCGGCTCATCGAGCGGGGCATTATAGAGATCGCACCCCTGGCTTTCATGCGCGGCAGGACGCTCAACGACGCCTTCATCATTCTCGACGAGGCACAGAACACCGCGTCGGAACAGATGAAGATGTTCCTGACCAGGCTGGGATTTTCATCGAAGACCGTCATTACCGGAGACATTACCCAGATCGACCTCGCCGACAAGAAGACAAGCGGTCTTGTCGAGGTCAGAGGCATTCTGAAAGATGTCAAAGGCATCAAGTTTGTCTATTTTACCGAAAAGGATGTCGTGCGCCATCCCCTGGTGCAGAAGATAATCAAGGCCTACGAGGCACGACGCGTGGAATTGGAGGAATCCAGGAATGCAGAACGGAAAGGATAAACCTCCCTCGTACCTCAACTACGGAAAGCTGCTTATTCTCTTTTGCCTCGCCGTGGCCCTCGCCCTAATAGTCAGCACCAAGAACCCGTTTTTCATCGTGGAATATCAACCCGGTGATATTGCCCGGGAAAACCTGCGGGCGCCCGTCGACTTTTCCGTCCCCGGGACCGATGTCACGGTGAAGAAGGGGGAAATAATTGTACGGGAGGGCGAGCGGGTCAACGCGGATCATATTCGGAAGATCGCCGCGTTCAACTCGCTGGACAGGCGTGAGGTTTTTGCGATCAAGAGATTTATCGCCGTCTTCATCCTTCTATTTCTCCTTATCGCCATACTATATGAATACTCCGAAAAGAACATAAAGAAGTTCTACCTGTCGAAGAAAGACCTTCTTTTCTGCTCCATCTTCACCGTTTTCTGCGTGCTTCTGGTGAAGTCTTTTTACCTGATCTTTGAGAGTTATGCCCAGAGCCGTCTTGAAGACCTTTTTTATATCATCCCCGTTTTCGTTTTTGCCATGGTAGTGCGAATCGTACTTTTTTCGGAGATAGCCATCATCTTCTCCCTTGTGTACGCGGCCACCCTGGCCTTCTCCTTCGATAACAGCCTCCGTATTTTTCTTTATACCTTTGCAGGGTCGATACTGGGAGCCTTCTTCTCAGGCAAGTGTGAGAACCGCAATACCATCTTGAGGGCAGGCCTGTATACCGCATTCCTGATGTGTTTGTTCATGCTTGCCAATGATCTCTTCACCGCCCGCTCATCGGGAAGCGTTCCTCTCAGGATCGCTTTTGTGCTCGTAAATGGAGTTGCCGGCAGTTTCATAGTCCTCGGGCTTCTGCCGGTAATTGAAAGCGTTTTTGATTACACGACGGACATAAAATTGCTGGAACTCGCCAATCTGGAGCATCCACTGCTGGGCGACATGATGCTCAACGCTCCGGGGACATACCACCACAGCATTGTCGTAGGCAATCTGTCGAAGGCGGCCGCCGAGAGCATCGGCGCCCATCCCCTTCTGACACGGGTTGCCGCATACTACCATGATATAGGCAAGTTGAAGATGCCCCATTATTATATCGAAAACCGGACCGGTTCCGAAGACGCCCATGAAGGCATCACCCCGAACATGAGTGCCCTCATTATCATGTCTCACGTGAAGGAGGGGGTGGAGCTCGCGAAAGACTACAAGCTCGGGCGCAGGCTGACAGGTATCATCCAGGAGCACCACGGGACGTCTCTCGTAAGTTTTTTTTACAGCAAAGCCAAGGGACAGGAAGATCCGTCCCTGCATGTGATCGAGGAACAGGATTTCAGGTACCCGGGACCGAAACCACAGACCAAGGAGGCTGGCATCATCATGCTTGCCGACGCCGTGGAAGCCGCCTCCCGTGTGCTTGACGACCCCACACCCAAGAGGATAGAGAACCACGTGCAGCATATCATCGAGAGCATATTTCTCGACGGCCAGCTCGACGAATGCGAGCTGACGCTGAAAGACCTGTACGCGATCCAGAGGAGCTTCATCGCGATCCTCATCGGCATATTTCACCACCGTATCGAATACCCCGAAAGGACACAAAATGGCGGTACTGATAAAAAACTCCCAAAGACTGATGAAGCTCAATCGAAGCGCGATCGGCAGGGTGACAGGGGAATTACTGGCCTCTTTAAAGCTTGACGACAGGGACCTGAGCATTCTTTTTGTGGATGACAGGAAGATCGCTGTCATGAACAGGGATTTTTTCGGGAAAGACCGTCCCACAAACGTGATCTCCTTTTCCTATCTCGACGGAATGCCCGGCGAGGCGGTCGGAGACATCATCATCTCCGTGGAGCGGGCCGACGGCGAGGCCCGCGAGGCGGATATTCCCTTCTACGAAAGACTTTTTGGACTCATAGTTCATGGTCTTGTCCACATCGTGGGCTATGACCACGTAAAGGGAACATCCGAGGCGAGGAAGATGCGCTACCGGGAAAAGAAACTCATGGGGCTTGTTCTCGAACATCCTGTTTTCCAGGCGCTTATTGAATAAGCAGCACTGATGTGCAATACGAAGGATGTGAAAGGTTCGTGAAAGCTGTCGCTGACAGGAGAAACCGTCTCTCGTGGCTTGTCTCACGGTACGGGTATGCCTTTGTATCGGGAGTGATGCTTATCCTGATACAACCCCCGGTGTCCCTCTATCCCCTTGCCTTTATCGCCCTCGTACCCCTTATACGCTCCATCGACGGAGACGACCTTCGGTTATCCTTCCGGCAGGGGTTTCTAACAGGAGTGGTTGCCTGGCTTGGACTCATCTACTGGGTCGTTGTGGCCATGAACCAATACGGGGGCATCAACGTCCCTGTCAGCATATTGATCCTCATTCTCTTCGTTCTTTATCTTTCCCTTTACACGGGGATCTTTACGCTTTCCTGTGCCGCCCTGGAAAAAAGGACCGGAGTTCCTTCCTATCTGCTTGCTCCCCCCATATGGGTCCTGCTGGAGTATGTCAGGGGCGTGGTGATGACCGGTTTTCCCTGGTCGTTCCTCGGTCATTCGCAGTATGGTTTTCTCCCTTTCATACAGGCAGCCTCTATCACGGGGACGTTCTTTATCTCCTTCCTGATCGTGGCCGTAAACGGCATCGTTTGTGCCGTATGGGTGCGCAGAAGGGTATCTGCGGTATGGACCGGTGTCATCCTTGTCCTCATTATCTCGTCGCTGGCCTTTGGTTTTGCGAGGCTTCAGCACAGGGACGCAGAACCACGCAAGGTGGCGATAGTCCAGGGAAATATCGGACAGGACGTCAAATGGGACGAATCCTTCAAGATGATGACGGTAAGCAAATACTACCGGTTGACCTTCGGTCTCGCGCAGGACGCCGATCTCATTGTCTGGCCGGAAACAGCAATGCCCTTCATCATCGAGCGGGAGATCCCTGCCTACAAGTACGTGAAGGCGGTACCCGTCATGCTCCATTCCCGGCTTCTCTTCGGGACGGTGGGGCTAGGCGGGAACGGAAGCCTTCTCAATACCGTATATTACATAGATGAAAAAGGCCGGACCGCCGGGGTGTACAACAAGGTCCACCTTGTCCCTTTCGGGGAATATACCCCCATAGTCTCCTACTTTCCCTTTCTTGCAAAGATCACCGCTATAGGTGCGGATTTCATGCCCGGCGAAGGACATGCGCCAATTTCAACGGATGCCGGCAGGATCGGCGTGCTTGTCTGTTTTGAGGGTATATTCCCCTATATCACGAACGAGACCGTCAGGAGGGGCGCCCAGGTCCTTGTAAACCTTACGAACGATGCCTGGTACAACAGAACATCGGCGCCATTTCAGCACTTCGCCTTCTATGTATTTCGCGCTATCGAGACCGACAGGTATCTTCTGAGGGCCGCGAATACCGGTATAAGCTCCGTCATCGATCCCAGGGGTCGTATCAGGGGTAAAACCCCGATCTTCACCGAAGAGGTCCTGAGGGGCAGCTACGCCCTCAAGGATACGATGACGTTCTACGTACGATACGGGGACTACTTCATCGTTGCGTGTCTTGTCTTTCTGGCCGGTATGGTTATCACTGGGATGTATGGCAAGAGAAAAGGGCACAAAGAGAGGGGGTAAACTCTTGCGTTCCTTCCGTGATCCGGTCTTGCTCTATCTTTCGTCTATCTCCGCGAGGTATTCCAGGAGGTTGCGGGCGGCGCTCTGTTCCGCTTCCTTTTTGCTTTTCCCCGTTCCCCTCGCCTTGTGGTCTTTTCCTATGAACACAATGACGGCAAATCCGTCCTTTGTCCTGCGGGGGAACTTGTACCTGGGCAGGACTCCCCATTTCTTCTGGGAGAGTTCCTGGAGGATATTCTTGGGATTTTTTTCGGTAAGCTTTTCTTCGGTAAAATAGGACGAGAAGAGTTTCCTGATCACCTTCGCGGTATTTCGGATCCCGCTGTCGAGATAGAGCGCGCCGATCAAGGCTTCGACCATATTTGACAGCACCTTTGACTCTTCGGGTACGACACCGTCTCCATTACCGTAGCTCATGTGCTGGTCGAGGTTGATCTCCTTTGCTATTGCGGTCAGGGTTTCGCGCTTCACGAGACTCGATCGGGCGTTGCTGAGAAAACCTTCGTCCCTGCCGCGGAAACGCTTGTAAAGGATGATGCTGATGACGGTATTGAGGATTGCGTCACCGAGGAACTCCAGTTTTTCGTTGTCCGAGCGGCGAGCATCCCTTTTCTCATTGAAACAGGAACTGTGCGTCACGGCCTGATTATACAGCTCCCTGTTCTTGAATACATAGCCGATGGTTTCTTCGAGGGTTGGCTTCTTGTGAGACACGTTCTAAGGCACCGATTCTCTTCCGAATGAAGGTTTTAAAAGGAAGGACCGGGACGTGCCCGGTCCTTCCTTACCTTACGTTCTTTATTTGATCTTGAATGCCTCTTCCATGCCGGAGTACTGCTTTCTCAATTTTGGTTTCTCAATTTTGCCCGTGGGGTTGCGCGGGACATCGCCGAAGAATACTTTTCTCGGCCTTTTGTACCGTGGAAGCGGTTCACAAAACTTGATCACTTCTTCTTCGGTCATGGCCTCGCCGGGTTTGAGCTCGACAACAACGGTGACGATCTCGCCCAGGCGGTCATCGGGAATGCCGATGGCGGCGGCGTCTTTGATCTTGGGGTTCGTATAGAGAAAATCTTCAACTTCGACGGGGAAGACATTCTCGCCGCCGGTGATGATGATGTCTTTCTTTCTGTCAACGAGCCAGATGAACCCATCTTCGTCCACCCGGGCCATGTCGCCGGTGAAAAGCCACCCGTCGATGAGGGTCTTTTTCGTTGCTTCGGGGTTCTTGTAATATTCGCGCATGACACCGTTGCCGCGGACAACAAGCTCGCCGGCTTCGCCGGCCTTGAGGGTGACGGCGTTCTCATCGACGATCTTGAATTCCCAGTTGAAGCCGGGGACGCCGATGGCGCCGATCTTGTGTTCGTTGCCCATTCCGAGGTGCACACAGCCCGGGCCTGTCGATTCGCTGAGGCCGAAATTGGTGTCATAATCCATTGTCGGGAAGTATTCCTTCCAGTGTTTTATCAGTGCCGGTGGAACGGGCTGGGCACCGATGTGCATGAGACGCCACTGCGCGAGTTTGTAGTTGGAGGGTTTCAGTTCGCCCTTGTCGAATTTCATAAGGATGTCCTGTGCCCAGGGGACGAGGAGCCACACGATGGTGCCGCCTTCCTCGCTGACCGCCTCGAGGGTCCATTCCGGGGATACGCCCTTGAGGATGACGGCCTTGCTGCCGACGATGAAGCTGCCGAACCAGTGCATTTTGGCGCCGGTATGATAGAGCGGCGGGATAAGGATAAAACAGTCGTTTTTCGTCTGTTTGTGGTGCGCGTTCTCGGTGACACAGGCGCAGAACATGTTGTTGTGGGTGAGAAGGATCGGTTTCGGCTGGCCCGTTGTGCCCGACGTAAAGTAGAGCCCGCACTCATCCGTGGGAATGATCGGGATGTTGAGGTTGGCGGTGGATTCGGAAGCCATTATCTTGTCGTAGGACTGTGCCCACGCCGGAACCTTGTCGCCGACGCAGATGTAGTTTTTCACGGTCGGGAGGTCGCCCTTGATCGCTTCGATCCTGTCCGTGAACTCTTCATCAAAAACGATGATCATCGGCTCCGCAACATCACTGCAGTACTTCACGTCTTCCGAGGTAAACCGGAAATTGAGAGGAACCACCCAGGCTCCCGTTCTTACGATGCCGAAATAGGCAACGAGCCACTTTGTCGAGTTGTTCATGAAATGGACAATTTTATCGCCTTTTTTTGCGCCCATCTTTGCCAGGGCGTTGGAGAACTGGTTCGCCTGATCGTCAAATTGTTTCCATGTTACTTCGACTCTTTTCTTTTCTGCTGGTGTGCGCTCGACGAGAGCAACGTCATTGGGGTACATGCGCGCGTTGCGTGCCAAGATTTCACCGATGTGCGTGAAGACTTCTGCCATGGCAAGACCTCCTGAAGGTATTTGGTTTGACTTTACTGTTGACAAAGAATCCTAAATCTTTTTATCATGCTGATGGGACCTAAAGCAATAAAAAAAAAGCGTTTCTACAAGGAGGGTTATTATGAATTTTGCAATGTTTTCGGGGCTCAATGCGAGCAAATTTCCAAATCGAGAGTTCATCATCGAAAGCTTCCCGTCGAAAAAGCAGCGCCGGAGTCTCACGTGGAAGGAGTTCGACGACCAGGCGAACAAGATCGCCAACTACCTCATCAAGGATTGCGGTGTCAAGAAGGGTGACATAGTAGTCCACCTCATGATGAACTGCATGGAGTGGTATGCCAGCTATATAGCCGTCCTCAAGACGGGCGCAACGGTAACACCCCTCAATTTCCGTTTTGCCAGCGCCGACATCAAGTATGCCGCTGACGTCACAAAATGCAAGGTCTTTATGTTTGGCGAACAGTTTAACGCAAGAGTCGAACCCATCATGAAAGAGATGGACTACTGCAAGAATTTCATTTGTCTCGGTGATACCGTCCCAGCCGGTACAAAATCATATAAGGAAATTCTGGAAAAGGGCGACGCGACACCGTATTGCCTTGAGACCGCGGATGACGATATGGCTGAACTCATGTTCACATCGGGAACGACAGGGGCACCGAAACCGGTTTCCCACACCCATAACAGCCTTTTCTACATCGGCATCGGCAACGCCCTGACCTACAACGAAGGGTACAACAGCGTGTACCTGTCGCCTCACCCCTTCTATCACAGCGGCACCCTGTTCCTCTCCTTCCCCTGTTACATTGCCGCGGGCAAGGTGCTCATGGCAATGGAGACACAGCCCGAATTTTATCTCAGGAGCATGGCGGACGAGAAGTGCACCGGCGGCTGGAATACGGTCCCGACCTGGTCGGACGTGATCAACGCCCTGAAAACGGGACAGATAAATCTCAAGGATTATGATCTTTCTGCTCTGCGCCATATCGAGATCGGCGCCCAGCCGGTTCCTTATATCCTTCTCGAGGATTCCAAGAAGTTTTTCCCGAACCTGCCCATCGCGAACATTTACGGTATCACTGAGGGCGGCGGCGGCGGTCTCACCAACTGCTACGACGAAGATATCATGAGAAAGCCCGGTTCCATCGGCAAGGCGACGGCCTTCATGGAAGCAAAGGTTATCGACAGCGAAGGGAAGGAACTGGCGGCAGGCGGCGTAGGCGAACTGATCCTCAAGGGACCCCGCCTCATGAAGGAATATGCCTTTAACCCGGAGATGACCGCAAAGACGATCAAGGACGGATGGCTCTATACGGGCGACCTGGCATACATGGATGAAGAGGGCTTCATCTTCTTCGCCGACAGGGCAAAAGACCTGATCATCAGGGGCGGTGAGAACATCTTCCCCGCGGAGATAGAAGACGCCCTGCGCAAGCATCCCAAGGTCATGGACGTCGCGGTTCTCGGCTACCCTCACCCCAGGCTGGTAGAAATAGTCATGGCGATTATCCAGCCGAAGGAAGGCCAGACAATCACCGATGAAGAGATCATCAGTTTTGTCAAAGAGAAGGGCCTTGCAAAATACAAATGGCCGGAAAAGATGGTCTATACGACGATTCCACGCAACCCCGCCGGGAAGATCGAAAAACCGAAACTTCGCGACATGTACGTAAAACCTGCTAAAGAGGCAATGGAAAAGGAATTCAAGAAACAGTAAAAGATAAGATGAGTTACAGGCGCCCGGCCAGGCAAGGCCGGGCGTTTTTTTATCTCACGCAGGATGCGTAGCAGTCTTCTGTCTTTTTCTCCAAAGCGTCAGTTTTCCAGAACGATCAGCGGTTTCTTTGCGGGGTCCAGCCACCGGATGAGTTTCAGGATATTTTCCTCCGAAAGGGCTACGCAGCCGGCGGTCGCGGTATTTTCGTCCTTCCAGATGTGGATGAAGATGGCACTGCCCAGGCCGGGAACGACGGGGTCTGTATTGTATTCGACAACGATGCCGTACTTGTAGCGGTTGTCGGGCAGGACCATGTCCTCGAAGGAGTGCGCCTTCGTCTCCCCTTTCTTCTTCAGCCTGTTGTAATCGGGCGAAGCGGGGTCGTCAACCCAGATGTCCTGCCGCGTCATCCGGCGATAGGGCATTGCGGACGCGACCGATAAGGGATAACCGAAGACGAGGCCAAGGGGGTATATCCCCGCGGGGGTCATGCCGTCGCCTTCACGCTTGCCGCCGGCGGCCGCAAAACCGTTTCTACCCATCGTGGCGCGCAGGGGACCAAGGACGGGGGCCCATGTGCCGTTCTTCTTCTCAAATGCGCGTACGGTTGAAATATGAGGCAATGAACCATCATTTCTGACGAGAACGAGCTGAGAAGAGGCAGGCCAGTGTGTTTCAAGTGATTCCTTCGTGGACGCGGTGAATACCGCCGGTGCCAAAGCCACCTCGCCGGATTCCCCGGCAAAACAGTTTCCTGGCTGAAGGGTAGAGGGAAAAAGGATCGCACAGAGTAAAAGACCGCCCAGCGCAAAAAGCGAACAAAGTCCAACGTGCTTCAAGCAAAGATGCCGATTCACGCTCCTCCAGCGACAATCACTATTGACCTTTTCCATGCCCGCTGCCATTCCTTGTCTAATCCCTAGTCCCTAATCCCTAGTCCCTAATCCCTAGTCCCTAGTCCCTAGTCTTCTCTCCTCACATCTCAAACTCCATCTTCTGAACCTGAAGGCCCTTAACCGCTTTTAACCTTGATTCCATTTCGGCGACTGCGGCGTCACCTCCATAGACCTCGAGCAGAATGAGACCGCCGGGAGCGCAGAGGTTCTCCGAGACCTCGTGGAGGCCAAGGCGGGTCTTTATGTAACAGCCGCATTCCGTGAGGATCTTCTGGAATTCGGAGGCACTCTCGACCCTGTTGCTAAGACAAATCCCCAGAACATAACGTTTTGACATGGGAAATCCTCCTTTAAAGAAAGTCTAACATTAAAAGTTCAAAGTCTCTGATAGGTCCTATAGGTCGCATGGGTCTTATTGGACCTATTAGAGACTTCAGCCGGCATTCGGATGTTAAATGTGAACGAACGCTTTAGCTACCGTCTCCTCCCGGACCGGGTGCGTGACGAGCGACACGACTATGAAAACGATGAAGGATATCGGCAGTGCGATGATCTGCGGGTCGATCATGTTCCATGGGTGGCCGGCGAGGCTCTCCATGTTGAAGATTTTCCTGCAGAGGCCGAACGCCCTGGCCTCCTTTTCGTGGAAGAGGAGCATCCAGAGAAGGGATACAAAGAATCCTGAAAGTATGCTCGCCTTGGCCGCAGGCTTTGTTCCCCTTTTCCAATACAATCCGAAAAGATAGACGGGGATGAAGGTTGCACCGCAGAGACTGAAAAAGAATGCCGTTGCCACGGCAACTATGCTTTCGGGCAGGACGAGGCCGATGATGAGGGTGGCGAAGATACTGAGCACGATGCCGATCCTCGTCACTATCGTTGTTTCCGCAACCGATTTTCCTTTCAGAAGCGCCTGTTCGAAGATGTCGCGGGACAGCGATGTACCCAGGGCATGAAACTGACTGCTGCCCGCGCTCATGGCCGCCGACATCAGGCAGACGAGAAAGAGGGCAACGAACCACTGCGGATAAAACCGGTCGATATACAGGGGGATGATCTTGTCCAGATTCCCCCCTACGGCGTGGAGCGGCAGTTCGGTGTAGGTGTTGTAGAAATAAACGTTTGTCAGCGCTCCCACGGCATAAGCGACCCCGGTCGTGCAGAGTATGAATATGGCGGCGAATGGTACGGACCGGTTGAGTTCCCTGTCGGATTTGAGGGTCATGAACCGCACGTTCAGCTGAGGCTGGCCGATGACACCGATGCCGACACCCATGATCATCGTTGTTATTACGTACCACCAGATGGAGGAGAAGGCTTGCGGCATTGACGCAAAGCCCCTGTGGCCGGCTTCCTGGAGATAATGCGGGACCATGGGTGCGATTGCTTCCAGGGATCTATGGGCCTGCGATATCCCGCCGAGAGAATAGTACGTGGAGATGCCTATGGCGACCATCGAAACGACCATGATGATCCCCTGGAAGGCGCTGGTATACAGAACGCCCTTAAGCCCTCCCCAGATGACGAAGCATGCGGTGATCAGAAGGAATGCGAGAAACGCCGTTGAAAAAGGGATATTGAGGTAGACCTCAATGAACCGCGAGATGCCTATCAGCACCGCGGCCGTGTAAACGGGCATGAAGATCAAAATGACCAGCCCCGAGAAACCCTGGATGAACCGTGATTCATAGCGCCTCCCCAGAAGCTCGGGGAAGGTGTGGGCGTCGAGGGCCTTGCCCATCTTCCGCGTTCTCTTGCCGAATATGACGAAAGCGACCCATACCCCGATCATAATGTTGAAAAAGGAAAGCCATGTGAGGCCGAACCCGTAGAGTGCGCTCACGCCTCCAAAGCCTATGATGGCGGAGGTGCTGATATAGGTCGCGCCGTAGCTTAAGCCCATCGTGACGGGATGAACCTGTCTTCCGGCGAGAAGATAGTCAGAGACGGTCACCGTTCTGCGATACCCGAGATAGCTGAAATAAACCGTTATGGCAAGGTAGATGAGGGTAAAGGTTATAAGATAGAACATAAGACCTTATGGGAGCTTTTCGATGAGTTCAATCTCTTCGCGCTCCCACTGGATTTCTTCCCGATAGTCCCCTTCTTTTTCTATGCCGCCCTTCCTCCAGTTGAGGATACCATAGACAACGCAAAAAAGGGCGGAAACGATCGTAAAGGCGAAGCCTGCAAAGACCCAGGAATCGGAAAAGCCCAGCATCATGTTATTTGATTAGCACGGCATTTTTTTGACTGTCAAGCAATTAATGTGCGAAAAGGGGGTTGACATATGGGGAAAGAAAAGTAAAATAGAACTTATAAAAGGTCATATAGCTCGGGTTCAGAGACGGGATCACGGTTTCTGGAGGGTTATACGGGATGGTCGGGCCGCCACCTGCACGTCAGGTGACGGCCTTTTGTTATTCTCACTAAGGAGGGGTTTTATGGGAAAAGCAGTGATCTTGACATTGGTTGTGGTTGTCGGTGCTCTCATTTGCATGCCGGGCGGCGTTTTCGGTTTCAATCCCCAGGACATTCAAAAGCTCAACAGTACCAACAAGTGCAGTAAGTGCGATCTCTCTCAGGCAAACCTTGCCGGCATCGATTTTTACGGGGCCAACCTCAGCGGGGCCAACCTCAGCGGGGCCAACCTCAAGGGGACCCTTTTCAATGATGCTGACCTCAAGGGTGCCAATCTGAAGGGGGCGTCGGTGGACAAAGAGACAAGTTTTATCGGGGCCAAACTTTCCGATGCGATCTGGATGGATGGCACGAAGTGCAAGTCGGGTCAGATAGGAAGATGCAAGTAACGCTCCTGTAAGATTTTCTTTCGGGTGCACGACAACCCCGGTGAATATTGGTTTGGACTTTGAGGGGGACATTCAGTTAGAATGATGGGGTCTCTCATCACACAAACACATGCGAGGCCCCATGAAACATATTTTTTCACTTGTCCTTTTGTCAACCGTCATCATTCTGGGCGGTTGCTCCGGCGGCGATAACGATCCGACCGCGAAGGATTACTTTAAGAAAGCCTATCAATTTATCGATGCGGGCTACCCGCAGGAAGCCATCGAGCTTCTCGATATGGCCATCAAAAAGGACCCCAACTACTTCGATGCTTATTACAACCGCGGCGTTGTCTATTATCTCATGAAGAACTACCGGGCGGCGGTAGACGATCTATCGAAGGCCATATCGATCAACCCCGACAGCTCCGCGGCCTACGCAAGCCGGGGAGAGGTCTACGAGATCATGAATGATCGAGAGAAGGCTTTTGAAGATTATAGAAGGGCGGCGCGGATGGGGAACAAAGATGCGCAGGATTACCTGAGGTCGAAGAACTCTTCCTGGTAGTTTTACTTTTTAATGAACGTGCTGTAGATGAAATACGCCAGGATTCCCACCCCTGCCGCAAGCCAGGCGACGGTGTATATCTCCATGTGTCCTCCATAGTCATCGTTCGATAGTGTGCGGCCTTGCAGCTTTTTCGGAGAGAATAAAAAGAGGGGCTTAAAAAAGCCCCTCTTTTTGTCCATTCCTGCAATATCAGTTCTTTGCCGGGAAGAGCTTGTCGAGCAGCTCTTTCGAAGGCGCTTTCGTAAGGGCGCTGACGACGAAATAGATTATGCCGCAGCCGATGACGAGCCACCACTCGAATGTCCCGAGGCCGATCTCTTTCTTGAAGAGGACCTTCCAACCGCCATAGATGCTCATGCCCGTACCATAGAGAACGGTAAGGAGCGCGCCCCACTTCGTGGCGCCCTTCCAGTAATAGGAAACGGCGGTGACGAAGAAGAATATGGCGCCGAGGCCCATCGCGGCGAGGCCCATGAAGATGGACAGAAGCGGCGGCGGGTTGACCAGCGTCCAGTAGAACGGGAGGAAGAGAAAAAGGGCGATAAGAAAATATCCCAGATAGAGCATCGATTTGTCGGATACCTGAGGCCACCAGAGTTTGATAACGTCCCTTGTGATATTGGCGCTCATGATGAAGACCATACCGGCAAGGGTGGAAAGTGCTGCGGCGAAAAGGCCCATGACATAGAGGGTCATCATGGGAACGCCGCCAACGGCAAAGGCGAGCTCCGGCGCCGCAAGGTCGGCGGCCCAGGGTTTAACTTTCATGAGATTCGGGCCGTAGATCATCCTGGCGACAAGACCGTTGCTTGAACAGTCGAGCATGATAGGTATGCCGGCGATGAGGAACACTACTGTGATCAGAATCCAGTAGCCCTTCTTGCTAAGCTTCCCCATGCCGAGGAACCGGCTGACATTGTGCGGGAAGCCGATGGCCATGGTGAAGAATATGACCGGACAGGCAAGGATACCGATGAGGCTCGAGAAGAGCTGTGTCGGGCCCACCTGTGGTAGCTCCGGCCTCATCAGCTTGATGAGGGCGGGCCCTACCTTCGGTTCCATGTACAGCTTTGCGGAGATTTCGTAGAAACCGCCCGCCCATATGATCGCCCATATACCTAGGAGCGCCCCGACAAAGCCGAGGAAGGCCCCCTGGAAGGCCATGGACCACTGGGTACCCACGTAACCGCCAAGGACCATATAAAGCCATGCGATAAAGATGGACAGAAGAAGACACCACACCGCGGGCAGACCCGTCGTGGCATACCATACACCGCCTGCGGCCTTGAGCTGGCCGACGGAATACATGAAAAGGAAGTAAAGCATACAGAGGGCGACAACGGTCTGGAGCATCTTGCTTTCAAATCTCCTGCCTATCGTCTCCGGCAGCGTCGCCGCGCCGAGCTTTTTAGAGAAATCAGCCGTTTTCACTGCTGCGAGCCAGCAGCAGGGGATAAGGCCGAGCAAGCTCCAGATACCGGCGAACCACATGCCTGAGAAGCCCACGGAATAGACGACGCCGGTGCTGCCGGCAAAAGCCCACCCCGAAAGGTATGACGCCGCCAGCGCGCAGCCGGTGACGACGGGGCCGATGTCTCGTTTGCCGACGAGGTATTCGTCAAAGGAGCCTTTGGCCACCTTCTTCTTGCTCATAAATCCTAATATGATGGAAATAATGAGCAGAATCGCGACACCGACACTGCCATATACTGCCATCTCGGTTGTTGGTTTTTGAAATTCAAGGTAGGTTATCGGGTTCATTCTTTCCACCCCCTTGTGATAAGCCAGGTGCCGATAAATGTCATAAGAAAGAGTCCGATGACCAAGACCCACCACACATACCATGGTGCCATCAATACAGATGCATCAGGAAGCGTGACAGGCGGTAAAGCTGGTACTGTTGGCTGCATAATAACCCCCTTTGCGTTTTTGAAAACACATTTCCCTTAACGAAGGTAAATCCCACCTCCTTTCACAACATTTTTTTTAAAGAGGATACATGAAAACTTGAAACCGTTGTTATTACAACGGTGCAGATATAGTGATAGAATCGATGTCCCAAACGCCCCCTTCCCCTTTATAATATTAAATGATAGTGTTCTAAGGAAAAAAGTCAAGAAAAAAAATCCCGCCCGGCGGCCCGCAAAATAAGACCAGTAAAGGAACTTTGCAACATATCAACGGGATGTGGCGACATTGTACAAAAAGGCATTTGCGAACCACAGGCGAATCCCCGGTGGTCTAGAGCCTGACGGAGACGGTCTTTGAAATGCCCTGTTCCTCCATGGTTATACCGTATATCATGTCCGAGTATTCCATGGTGATCCTGTTGTGGGTGATGAAAATGATCTGTGTTTTGAGGCTCATGCCCCGTATGATGTCGAGAAGACCTGCGAGGTTGGCGTCGTCGAGAGGAGCGTCTATTTCGTCCATGAGTGCGAAGGGGCTTGGCCTGGTGTCCATGAGCGCGAGAAGAAATGCGAGAGAGATGAGGGCCTTCTCGCCGCCGGAGAGAAGTTCCATCCGTGTGACCTTCTTGCCGGGAGGCTGAACGAAGAGGTCGACTCCGGCCTGTTCCGCGTTGATCGCGAGGTAGCCTTTGCCGCCCTTGAAGAGCAAATCGGTGAAGCGGATAAAGGCGCTGTTGACCTTGTCAAAGGTTTCAGTGAAAAGTTCCCTGGTGAACTGGTCGATCTTCGCAATCGTCTTCTTCAGGGATTCCATCGCGGTAAGAAGGTCTTCTTTCTGCTTGTCCAGAAAAGCGATCCTCTCCTTGAGCTCAAGATATTCTTTTTCCGCCCTGAAGTTTATTTCACCCATCGCGGCTATCTTTCCCGTGAGCGACTCCCGTTCCTCTTCTATGTCGGCAGGCAGCTGGATCGAGATATCGCCCGGATCCTCGATATTGTAAGTATCGCGCAGGTGCTCGATAACGGTCAGGCGCTTTTCTTCGAGGACCGCCAGATCCTTTTCGGCGTTTTCTTTTCTGGCACGCACTCTTTCCATTTCCTTGCCGGCAGTCTCGATCGATTCCTGAAGGGCTTGTTTCTGACTGTGAAGGTTGCCGAGCATTACCTTGAGCTCTTCGAATCGCGCGACGTGTTTTTGTTGCTCCCCCTGGAGTTCTTCGTAGGAACGCTCGAGGTACCTGATCTTCCGTGTCCTGCCATCGATGTCCCCGTTGATGGCTTCGAATTTCTCCTTGAGGCCCTGCTTCTTTGCGGCGAGCGTGGCGATGGCTTCCGTGGAGCGCCCGTGCATCTCACCTATCGACTTAAGCATATTCGTTTTTCGTTCGATCTCGATGGTAATGCCGTGCCAGGTGGATTGTGCCGCTTCGTACTCTTTTTTCAACCTGCCCAGCGTCTCTCTCAGATGGGCCATGGACGACTCTATCGCCGTTTTTTCCTCCTCGTGGCGGTTGCGTTCGGCGACGAGTGCGGCAGCGTCATCCGGTCCGGCATCATCGAAGGATTCCGCGACCGCTTCCAGGTCGGAAACCCTGTCAGCGGCACTCTTCCACTGCGCTTCGGCGATGAGGAGGTCCTTTTCGAGAGCCTTGATCCTGCCTTCCTGCGCTTCGCGGGCCCCGCGGGCGGAACGGTACTTTCCGTCAGAGACATCGAGAGCCGGTCTCAAATCCCTGAGGGTACCGGCATGGCGTTCAATATCGGCCGATAGTGTCTGCAGTTCCTTCTCGAGTTTCAGCTTCTCTTTGAATTGCCTCACGTCAATTTTTTTCGAGCCCGTCCCGCTCAGGATGATGCCGCGGGAATCTACATAGACCTCATCGTTGATGAATATGCCCTCTTCGCCGCCGGCCACCCTGGACAGGGCCTCTTCTATGTCGGCTATCCAGGAGATATCGATCTCTACGTCGCCCCCGGAGGTCTTGAAGATACCCTTCGGAGAGAAGAAAATACGGTTGCCTTCCCTCGCCCGCACTGCTGCCGCCACCGATTCGGCGGAGTCATCCCGTATGACCTCGTATTCCAGTTCTTCCTGGAAGAATCTCTCCAGGGCCTTGATCTTCGGTTCTTCCACCTTGATAAGGTTGACAAGGCGGTCCTCGGCGGGAACGGCATCGGGAGAGCCTTCGATGTATCCGCCAAGCTGCTTGAGAAAGTCCTCTTTCAGACGTTTTTCACTTCGTGCGCTTTCAACGAGTCCCTTGAGCCTTTCCATCTCCCGCGCCGTCTTGTCGCGCTCGGCAAGCAGCGCCGATTCGCGCACGAAGAGGGACTCCTTTTCCTTAAGCGCGTTTTGAAGCGAATCGTGAAGCGCCTGACGCTTGCCGTCGAGGGAGGCCATCAGCGCATCAAGTTCGCTTCGCTCGGCCGCCTGCCTTTCGATCCGTTTCTGTTTTTCCTTTGACAGTCTTTCAATTTCAGCTATTTTGTTTCTTGTCTCCGTAAGCGAGCTCATCGAGACGAAGAGCCGTGTCCGTGATTCCTCAAGCTTCTTTTCGTTCTCTTCGATGTCTGTCTTGAACGTCTGCGCGACGTCCTGGGCCCTGGTCTCCCTCTCCTTCTCCTGCTGTAATTCCTCTGTCAGGATGCCGGTCTTCTCCTTGAGGGCGTTGATTTCACCTTCATGCCGGGATATCTCGCCTGCAAGTGAGGATTCCTCCTGGGAGAGTCCTTTGACGGAAAGCTCAAGACGCTTGATCTCCTCACCCAGGTACTCGATCTCAAGAAGGCGGCTTTCCATGTCTTTCTCTTTGCTTTTGAGATCGACTTCCATTTGCCGGATAATATTGTCGGTGAGAGAGAACTCGCTTTCCTTCGCCTCGAACTCTTCCGCCAGGGTGGCCTTTTCGGCTTCCTTCTGCAGAATCTCTTCCTCGAGGTCCGCCTGTCGTTCCCTGACCTTTGTCATCCGTTTGCGGAGCCGGGCGTAGCCGTCAAGGAGGAGCTGCCTGTCGATCTCGTGGAGCCTGTCGGCCAGTTCCTGGTATGCCTTCCAGCGCTCCCACTCCTGCTCGGCCTTGCCAAAGGAGACGGTGACCTCCCGGTACACGTCTTCGATGCGCTCGAGATTGGCAGAGGTTTCCGTCATACGGGCGACGGCGTCGCGCTTTTTCTCTTCGAACCGCGTTATGCCGCTTGCCTCTTCGATGACAATGCGCCTCTCGGGTGGTTTCATGGAAATGAGGGCCTCGATCCGGCCCTGTTCTATGATGGCGTAGGAATTGGTGCCAAGGCCCGTTCCCAGGAACGCATCCTGCACATCCTTGAGCCGGACGATCTTGCCGTTCAGGGAATATTCATTGGTACCGTCCCTGTAGATACGTCTCTTTACAATGAATTCCTTGTCGCCTTCGGTGAGGTCGAGGGTTACCTCGGCGATATTGACGGGTCTCTTGCCGTTGCTGCCGTGAAAGATGACGTCGCCCATATCCTTGACCCTGAGGCTCTTTGTACCCCTCTCGCCAAGGACCCAGACGATGGCGTCGACTATGTTGCTCTTGCCGCAGCCGTTGGGTCCGACGACGGACGTAATACCTTCACCGAATTGGAAGACGGTGCGGTTAAGGAATGACTTGAAACCGAAAATTTCGAGTCTGGACAGTTTCATTGAATCGATTCAATGGCTCGCGTGAGTCTTTTTCCCACTGTCTCTTTTCCCAGGATGGCGATGACTTCGAAGATCCCGGGGCTTACGGTCCTGCCGCACAGGGCAACCCTGACAGGCTGGATGACGGCGACAGGTTTCGCGTTGTACTTCTTCGTCAACCCTTCGATGAGTCCCTTGAGGGCCTCCTCTTCATCCGTGGAGGTGATTGCCGTGAGACCTTCGGCAAAATCCAGGAGGATCGGTTTCGTGGCGGCTGTGAGAAATTTTGCCTTTGCGGCCTCGTCGAAGGGAAAGTCGTCACGGAAGAAATATTCCGACATCCGCGCCATTTCCTTCAAGGTTCTGGCCCGCTCCCGGAGGCTGACGACGATCCTGACAAGCCTGGCATCACAAGAGGTTTCGATTCCCAGGCCTTTGAGAAAAGGCAGGAGCCGAGATGCTATTTCCTCTTCGGGCAGCGTCTTCATATAATGGCCGTTAAGCCAGGTGAGTTTATCCATGTCGAAGACGGAAGGCGATTTTCCGACGGCGGGAAGGTCGAATTTCTCTATCAGTTCTTCCCGCGTAAATATCTCCTGGTCGCCGTGCGCCCATCCGAGCCTTGCCAGGTAATTCATGAGTGCCTCGGGCAGAAAGCCGTCGTTGCGATACTCGAGAAGCGATGTGGCACCGTGTCTCTTGCTGAGGCGCGCCTTGTCCTTTCCATGGATAAGGGGAACATGGGCGAACTGCGGGACGGGATATTTCAGCGCCTCATAGATGAGTATCTGCCGGGGGGTGTTGTTGATATGATCGTCGCCCCGGACAATGTGTGTGATGCCCATCAGTGCGTCGTCGATGACAACGGTGAAGTTGTAGGTGGGTGTATTGTCGGTACGGAAGATGATCAGATCGTCGAGTTCTTCACATCTGAACGTAATGGTGCCGCGAATGAGGTCGGTGAAGCTCACCTGGCCCGTGACGGGACTCCGGAACCGGATGACGAAGGGCTTGCCTTGATTGGCAGTGTCATCGGGCGGAAGGTCACGGCAGGTCCTGTCGTAATGGGGTTTGCCGCCCTCTTTGAGGGCTTTCTTCTTTTTTTCCTCGAGAACCTCGGGGGTGCAGTAACATTTATACGCGTGTCCTGCCTCAAGGAGCCTGAAGGCATGCTCGCGATAGATGTCCATCCGGTCTTTCTGATAGTATGGACCCTCATCCCAGTGTACGCCCAGCCAGGAAAGGCCGCCCAGGATGTCCTTGACATACTCTTCTTTCGAACGTTCGACGTCGGTGTCCTCTATTCTGAGGACAAAGATACCGCCGTGATGTTTTGTGTAGAGATAATTGAACAGGGCGGTCCTCGCGCCGCCAATGTGGAGGTTCCCCGTTGGACTCGGCGCGAACCTTGACTTGACCATTATGATGTCCTCCAGATAAAGATTGTAGTGATTATAAAGGAAAATGTCGCCGGCATCAATCCATTTTTCAAAGAGGCAGTCCGCGGGCGTCCATCGTACAGGAACCCGTTTTTTTGAAAAAAATGAACTTTTTTTGTTTCGGTAGTATATAATGATTTAAATGGATAACAGATTTCTTAGTGAACTGATCACGGTGAGCGAAAAGGGTGACCTGGAAAGCGTGGTCCAGTTCATCGGGAAGGGAGCCGATGTCAACGGAACGGACCCGAACGGCAATACTCCTCTCATGTATGCGTCGATGCACGGGTTTACCGATACGGCTCGATTCCTGGTCGATAACGGCGCCGATGTCAACGCCGCGAACGCCAAGGGCATAACGCCCCTTGCCTATGCCTGCAGGAACAATCAGGTGGGTGTCCTCAGGTTTCTGGTATCCCGGGGTGCCAACGTAAACGTCCCCGACAGGGACGGCGGCACGGCCCTCACGTTTGCCTGCAGAAGCGGCCAACTGGAGATCGTTCGCCTCCTCGTCGAAAACGGCGCCGATCTCAACGCACGGGACCACGACGGCAATACGCCTCTCATGTGCGCCATTTCCAGCAAGTTCGCCGGGATAATCAATTTTCTCGTCAACCGGGGCGCCGACCTGACGATAATGAATAATCATAACAAGACGGCCCTTGATCTTGCCAACGACAAGGGCCTCCTCAGGATAGTCAACGACATAAAATTCAAACTCCTGGAACGCCAAAAACAGGTATCCTGAAAGCCTCAGGCATTTTCCTCGGAATGCAGGGATGACACCTTGAATTCTTTACGGATTATTGCGTAAAAACAATTACTTATTTAATTTTTCTCAATATTATGCTACAATATGGCAACCTAGCCGAAAAACGATTACAATTATCGGAGGCGTAATGTTTGATGTAGGAGAAGTTGCTGTATATCCAGGGCATGGTGTCGGCCGGATCGAGTCCATCGAGGAAAAAGAGTTCTCAGGTACGAAGCAGTCGTTTTACATTATCCGTATCCTTGATACGGACATGACCATCATGATACCCATCGACGGCGCGAAAAATGCCGGTTTGAGAAGCGTTATCGATGCCTGCGATGTTTCAAGAGTTTATGACATCCTGAGAGACAAGAATATTGTTCATGATAACTCCCCCTGGAACAGGCGGTACAAGGAATACATGGAAAGGATCAAGAGCGGCTCCATTTATGAAGTGGCGACGGTCCTGAAGGAACTTTACAACCTGCGATACTGGAAAGAGCTTTCCTTCGGTGAAAAGAAGATGTTCGAGATGGCGCGGAACCTTATCACGAAGGAACTGTCCATGTCGATCGGAACAGAAGAAGTAATAGTGGAACAGGAGATCGAAGAGATCTTTCTCGCTAACAACAGCAATCAAAAGGGCAATACTGCAAATCACCATAAGGGCTGATTGCTTGGATATATTTGTTCAGATAATTCTCCTTACCGTTACGACCCTTACCGGCTATTTCATACTCAAAGAACTGATGTCGAGCGGTGTCTGGGGGCTTGTCGGGGCGACATGCGGTCTCATCCTGGGTTATGCTATCCTGAAGATCGAGTTGAAGCTCAGGGATATATCACTGAAGATCATTCTGGGAAGCCTAACGGGGGTGGTCGTCAGTCTTTTCGTTGCCAATCTTTTCGTGTCACGCCTGCTTCTTGCCCTCATCAAGGACATCCCCATCACGCTCCCCATTTACGTTCTTTTTTACTTTATAATGGGCTATCTCGGTTTCGTCCTTGGAAAAGAAAAGAGCAAAACCCTTGACCTCTCCAGGGTCCCGCTGTTCGACAGACTGGAAGAGGACAAAGACATCAAGCTTCTCGATACGAGCACCATCATAGACGGGCGTATAGCGGACATTTGCGAAACGGGATTCTTGCAGGGAACACTGGTCATACCTCAATTCGTTCTTTACGAGATACAACATGTTGCCGATCATCAGGACCCGGTAAAAAGGACCAGGGGCCGCCGCGGTCTCGATGTCCTGCACAGGCTGCAGAAACAGACCTTTTTGAACGTGAAGATCGTCGATTATGATTTCCCTAAATTGAAGGATGTGGATACGAAACTCATTGCACTTGCAAAGCGGCTGGGGGGAAAGATCATGACCAACGATTACAATCTCAACAAGGTGGCTGAACTGCAGGGTATCGAGGTTCTCAACATGAACCAGCTTGCCATGTCGCTCAGGCCTGCGATGCTGCCCGGCGAACAGATCACCATAAAAGTGCTCCGTGAAGGCAAAGAATACGGTCAGGGGATCGGATACCTTGATGACGGGACCATGGTTGTCGTCGACGATGCCAAAAAGTATCTCGGGAAATCCGTGGACGTTGTGGTGACGAGTGTGCTGCAGACGACCTCGGGGCGTATGATTTTCTCGAAGCTCAAGGAACAGGCCGACAAGGACTACATCTTTCCCGACCAATACCAGTTAGAAGAACAGGCGTGATGACAACATGAGAACAATCGCTATCATTCTTGCGGGCGGCGCAGGAAAAAGAATGGGTACCGCCACCAACAAGCAGTTCCTGCTCATAGAGAACAAGCCGATCATCGTCCACACACTGCAGATCTTCGAGGACTGCAGGGCCGTGGATGGCATCTACCTCGTTGTTAACCAGAAAGACCTGCCCCTCATCCAGGAGGAGATCCTGGAGACGTACAGGTTCAATAAGGTCATGAAGCTCGTCATCGGGGGTAAGCTCAGGCAGGATTCCGTGAGAAACGGGCTGGAGGCGATCGACCATCCCTGTGATGTCGTCGTTATACACGATGGGGCGCGGCCCTTCATCTCGCCCACCTTCATCGAAAAGGGGATCTTTCTTATGGAGATGTACGATGCCGTGATACCGGCATTGCCCATGAAGGACACCGTCAAGGTCATCTCGAAGGAAGGCTTTGTGGTGAAGACCCTCGAGAGGGATTCTCTCTGGCACGTGCAAACCCCGCAGACTTTCAAATATCCCCTCATCATAAAGGCATACCGGGAGGGGATGGCCAAGAAGCACTACGGTTATGATGATGCAACCTTTATCGAGCATATGGGCAAGAAGGTAAAGGTAATCGAAGGTTCACCGTACAATATGAAGATAACAACCCCCGAAGACCTGACGATAGCGAAGGGTTTGCTTTCCCAGCTCAAAGGAAACCTATGAGGGTGGGGATAGGGTTCGATGTACACCGGCTTACAGAGGGCAGAAGGTTTGTTCTCGGCGGCATTGAAATTCCTTTCGAGAAGGGTCTTCTCGGACATTCCGACGGTGACGTCCTCCTTCATGCCATCAGTGATGCAATACTGGGGGCCGTCTCGGAAGATGATATCGGCGTCCATTTTCCGGACAGTGATAAAGATACCGAAGGCATCGACAGTGCGTTGATACTCGGACGGGCCTCGGAGATAGCCCGCGACAGGGGTTACCGTGTCGTAAACGTGGACAGCGTTGTCGTAGCCCGGATGCCGAAAATCGCGCCGTACCGCGAAGCGATGAAACAAAGGATCGCCGGGATCCTGTCCATCGATGCCGGTATGGTCGGTGTAAAAGGGAAAACAACCGAGGGATTGGGGTTTACAGGCCGTGGCGAAGGAATAGCTGTCCACGCCGTCGTGCTCCTTGAAGAAATATAGAGCCATAATGTATGCGGAATCTTCAGGATTTATGAAATGGTCAGGGTAAGGTTCGCTCCAAGCCCGACGGGTCATCTTCATGTTGGGAATGCGAAGACGGCCCTCTTCAACCATCTCTTCGCGAGGAAGAATGAGGGTGCCTTTGTTCTTCGCATGGAGGACACTGACGTCGAACGCTCCGATGTCTCCTACGAACAATCCATTATAGACGATCTGCGCTGGCTTGGGGTCCGGTGGGATGAGGGCCCGTTGCGCCAGTCGGACCGCCTGGATATATACAGGTCCCATGCACTGAGCCTTCTCGACAACGGACTGGCTTACAGATGTTTCTGTTCCGAAGAGGAACTCTCGGCGGCCAGAACGAGGTCGCTGTCGAGGGGCGAACCCCCGCGATACAGCGGGAAATGCGGAAGACTCTCTCATGAAGAGGCCCGCGGGCTCGTGAGCGAAGGGCGGCCCTTTACCGTTCGTTTTCGTTCCGACGGCAGGCCGATCACGTTCACCGATGGGATACGGGGAGAGGTTTCTTTCCCGAGGGGCCACGTGGACGATCTCATTATTCTGAGAAGGGACGGCACACCCACTTACAACCTTGCGGTTGTCGTCGACGATATGCTCATGGGCATTACACACGTCATACGCGGCGCCGATCATATCTCCAACACTCCCAAGCAGATAGCCCTTTTCGATGCCCTCAAAAGCCCGCCGCCCACATATGCCCATCATTCCCTTCTTACGGGTGCCGACCGCAAGCCTCTGAGCAAGAGACACGGGGCCACGCGGGTCATTGACTTCCGCAGCGCGGGCGTGGTCAGCGAGGCCCTGGTTAACTACCTGTGCACGATGGGCAGGAGCGTGACCACGGAAATAATGGACATGGACGAACTGGTCCGGACCTTTTCCCTTGACTCTGTCTCCGGTTCGGACAATATTTTCGATATGGAAAAGCTTCTCTGGTTCAACAGGGAATACCTTAAGCACATGCCTCTATCGAGGCTTATCGAAGAAGCCGGGCTTGCAGATGCCGACGCGGTGAAGATATCCGCCGTTCGAGACAACGCCGCGACGCTGAAAGACCTCAGGGATTACATGGAAATATTCAATTCGGCGGATATAAAGGAAAATGCGCTCCGCTACCTGATGAACAGGGAGGCAGCCGGGGAAATGGGACGCGCCGTGAAGGAATTGCTGGGCGGCCGGAAAGGACTTTCTTTCGAAGAGCTGACGGAGACATTGAAACGGCCCGCAGACCTCAAAAAGAAGGATTTCTTCATGATCCTCAGGGCCTTCATTACAGGACGGTCCGACGGCCCGCCCCTCAAGGAGATCTTTCCCCTTGTGCCCGTCGATATCATCACAGGTCGTATCGATGCCTATCTCAAGCCCGGACATAAAGGATAACATCCCGATGGATGCTGACGGCAGGCGCAGCGTGAAGGAGAGGGCGGCAACATTGTATGCCCTCGTGAAGTCCGTTTTTCGCAGCCTCTCCTTGAGGACACAGCTCCTTCTTATCCTTCTTCTTCTCCTCCTCATATCCATCGGTTCATTGACGATCATCTATACGAGGGCCGAAGAGGCGCTCCTCGACAAGGTCGAAGAAAATATCGATGATATCACAAAGGCCATCCAGATAAGTGTTGAAGAACTGACGTATCGCGGGGATTCAACTGCCCGCCTCAAGAGTTACGTGGACATGCTCAACAAAAAGGGCATTAAGGAGATTTCCATCGTCAGCGACAAGTCGGAGGTCATCGCGAGCTCCGATCCGAAGAAGATCGGTACAACCCAGAAGATGACGGAGAAGAGGCCGGTTGGCCGGAAGAAGGACCTCATGATCACCGCACGCCTGGGCGACGAACACCGCAGCGGCACGCAGAGACTCTATAACGTGATCATGCCTGTCGCGATCAAGGGTCAGAATATCGGGTACATTCATGTCAATATGGCCCTCGACGACTATCGACTTTTGCAGAACCGCAATCAGATCAAGAGAATACTCAGCATGATCTTTGCCTTTACCATCGGCATCATCGTTTGTCTTGTCATTGCCGAGAAATACACCGAGCCGATTAAAAGGATTGCCGTCGCAAGCAGGAAGATAGCCATGGGAGAGCTTGTCAAGATCAGGGCGACGGACAGAAGGGACGAGATCGGAACGCTGGTGAGCAGTTTTAACGAGATGGTGGACAAGCTCGATGAACGAAAAGAGCTTGAAGAGAAGCTGAAAAAATCGGAACAGCTTTCCCTCATAGGGCAGCTGTCATCCGGTATCGCGCACGAGATAAGGAACCCCTTGAATTTCCTGACGCTCTCCATAGGGCACATAAAGGAGAGAGTGAGTGAGGAACCGATCTCGGACAAAGAGGAACTGACCGCGCTTCTCGACAGTCTCCTCAAGGAGATTTACCGGGTGAACGAGCTTATACACAATTTCCTCTTCCTGGGAAAATCAATCACGCTTCACAAAGAGGAGGTTCCGCCCGCGGTCCTCGTCAATGAGGCCCTTGTCATGGTGAAAGACAAGGTGCGAAGCGGCGTGGAGATCAACCTCGCCTGTCTCGAAGGAGCGGATGCGCTATATTGCGACAGGGAGTATATGCGGTTGTGCGTCATAAACCTGGTCGTTAACGCCATCCAGGCCATTAAGGATTCCGGAGACGTCCGTATTGAATGCGGAGGGGACGACGGTGTTACGTACCTGTCGGTAACCGACAACGGGGAGGGTATCGCGGAGGATGAGCTTGACAAGATTTTCGAGCCCTACTATTCTACGAAAAAACTCGGTATCGGCATAGGCCTTGCCATAACCAAGCGGTTTGTCGAAGAGCACGGCGGGACCATATCCGCCGCGAGTGAGATCGGAAGGGGAACGACCATGACAATAAGGCTGCCACGCCATGAAGGATGACAACAAGGGAACAATTCTTGTCGTTGAGGACGACAGGAACCAGCGTGAGATCATACGAACGATCCTTTCAAAAGGGGGCTTTTACGTGGAGGCCGCGGATTGCGGTAGAAAAGCCGTCGATGTGCTCAAGAACGGTAATTTCGACATCGTCCTTACGGACCTCAAACTTCCCGACATTGACGGTACGGAAGTGCTCAGAGAGGCCAGGGCTCTGGGAAGGCCCTGTCATGTCATTATCGTCACCGCCTTCGGTTCCATACCGTCGGCCGTAGAGGCGACAAAACTCGGTGCTTTTTACTATCTTGAAAAACCATTGGAGAAGGACCAGCTTCTCCTTGTCATCAACAACGCGATGAATCAGGTAAAACTGCTCAAAGATAATATCATGCTGAAAGACCAGTTGCGCGACCGCTTTCATATTGATAACATCGTCGGCGCCCATGGCGCCATGGAAGAGCTTTACAAGATCGTCAAGAAAGTCGCTCCGACGAATTCAACGGTCCTCATTCGCGGAGAAAGCGGAACGGGCAAGGAGCTCTTTGCAAAAAGTATACACTACAACAGTCCCAGAAAGAGCAAGCCCTTTTTTGCCATCAACTGCGCTGCGATACCGGAGACCCTGCTCGAGAGCGAACTCTTCGGGTACGAGAAGGGTGCCTTTACGGGTGCCTTTTCGAGACACACGGGCCTATTTGAACAAGCCGACGGAAGCACGCTTTTTCTCGATGAGATTGGCGACCTTACCCAGAGCACCCAGGCAAAGTTGCTGAGGGTACTCCAGGAAAAAGAGGTACGACGGATCGGTGGAAAAGACACCATCAAGCTTGACGTCCGGATCATCGCGGCCACAAACAAGAAGCTGGAACAGGAGATCGAAGCCGGAAAATTCCGTGAAGACCTCTACTACCGGCTCAACGTCATCGCATTCTCGCTGCCGCCTCTTCGCGAAAGGCTTACGGATATACCTCTTCTCGTCGAACATTTCCTCAGGAAACTGGATGTTACCCATCAGAATAAGAAAGGCCTGGCCGACGATGTGCTGCAATGTCTCATGCACTACTCCTGGCCGGGCAATGTCCGGCAGCTCGAGTCGGTGCTGGAGCGTTCCTACATCATGTGTGATACAGGTTCGATCACCATGGAGCACGTTCCCGCGGAAGTCAGACAGTACGCACGGCCCGAGAACGCCGTCGACAAGATCACCTCGAGACTGGACGAGCTTATAAACGCAAAGCTTACGGCTGCCGAATACCGCCTCTATCTGTATCTCACCAGGCTCGACCCCCCGGACGGCACATCGGATCATCTCCTGGAACCAAAAGAGATCGCAGAGCACCTGGGGATAAACAGAGACACCTTTTTCGTCGGCGTATCCAAGCTCAGAGAACTCGGTCTGTACGACTACAAAGCCCGAATGAACGAATTGAAACGTTCGGCGCAGATAAAGCCGGCAAGAAAGGCATAGTCGGATATTTCCGATCATGCGGTCGTCAATGAGTCGGATATTTCCGATTATTGGAAGGTTGCCCGAAGGTCGTTTTTTGAGTATCCCCTTTATTATCAATCCCATACAACCATGGCATGGCAAATGCACTTACAACCCTCATGCAATTCAACGTAACCAATAAAAGGGAGGGAGGTGAAAAGAAAATGAAGAAAGGATTAATGATCGTTCTCGCGATTCTCATCAGCGTAGCGTTTGTTACGACCGTACTGGCACAGGACAAGAAAGCCCCGGCCCCGGCCGCAGCAACCGACAAACCCGCGGCAGCAACAGACAAGCCCGTGAAAGAGAAGGCAGTCGACAAAGCCAAGAAAGCCGGCGTTAAGAAGTTTGCAGGCGAATTCGTCAGCATGGACGAGGCAGCGAAGACAATCGTCGTTAAAGGCGAAAGTGAAATGACCTTCGACGTTTCAAAGGTTAAGAAGATGGCAAAGTTCGCGGCTGGCGACAAAGTTAACGTAGTCTACACCGAGGCAGACGGTAAGAACGTTGCCAAGGCAGTGGCGAAAGCCGGCGCAGTGAAGGAAAAAGCCAAAGAGAAGAAAGAGAAGAAAGAAGAGAAACCGGCAGCGGAGAAACCCGCAACGGAGAAACCCGCAGCACCGGTCAAGAAGTAAATCTGCATATGCAGACAAAAAAAGGGAGGCTTCAAAACCTCCTTTTTTTTGTGTCCATTTTCGGGGAAAGGCGAAAAGAGCATCTCACGACTGTCGCGCTCACGTGCGCACCCCCTTTAAAAACTCATCGGATCCGCCTCTATCTCGACCCCGGGGATGTCGTAAAATCTCTTGAAGGCCTCACCCAGGAGATGTTCGTCGCCCCTGAGTATCACCTTCCAGATGTGGAAGGGGGGTTTCTTCAGGGGCAGGGTGCCGAACAGGGCCGCCTCGAGGCCCTCTTCGGAAACGACGTTCCTGATCTTCTTCAGGGCGGCGTCTGCTCTGGCCGCGGTTTTTGCACGTGCCTGAACGAGAAAGACCCTGACAAAGGGCGGGAATTCCGCTTCTTTGCGTTTTTGCAGTTCCTGTACGCAAAAGTCGGAGATGGCGAGATACCGGGCGGGATCGGCGGGTTCACGTTTAGTGGAATGAATGAGGATTTCATCGGGAGTCAGCGCGTCGATAAGATTGGCAATGACCTGATGAGTCTTTTCCTCCGACCTGTATCCTCCCATCTTTCTCAGTTCTTCCCAACCGGCAAGGATCAGCTTGTCGACATGGAACCCGTAGAGCTTGGAGAGGGACTGCGTTCCAACGAGAGTGACGCCGTCGCGGGAACCGAGTTTCCGAACTGCCGAAATCTCCTTTTTCAATGAATCGCCGGTGATGCGTATGATGGAGTAACCGGGCTGTGTTCTCCGGAGGTGTTCCTCGACAAAAAGAGCGCCGATACGGGAAAAGCCGATCAGGTTGCTGCCGCAATGGGGGCAGACGCTTCCCAGGGGAAAGCGGGTCGCGCACCCCGGGCAATACAGGCTGTCGCCCTGTTTGTCGTAATCGAGGGGTTCGCCGCAGGTCGGGCAGGATAATGCCTCCTTACAGACATGGCATTTCAGATAGGCTCCGTAATCCTTTCGCGGTGTGTAAACGGCAAGGCGCAGTCCGCTTGAGGCCGCCTCGGCGGCTTCAAGGCCCAGATGCTCCAGTATCTCTCCGGCGGACCGGGACCCCGGGCTTTTTGTGATCTTTTGCGTGTAACCTCCCGAGTGAAGCCATTCGTTGCAGGCGACCGTAAAGCCCCTTTCGCCGGCAAGGTGCATAGCATCGATCGACGAGGCGGCCGAGCCCAGCACAAGAGAGATATTGCGGCGTTCGGCCCTTTCGACTGCCACCCTTACGGAGTTGAACTTGAAGCCTTCTTCGTTCTTGTACTCATCGTCGTCGCTTCTCTCCACGATGACCAGCGACAGGTCGGTGAGCGGAAGAAAGACACAGTTCTTGTTCCCGAGGATGATGTATCCGCCCTCAGAGCGGGTTTTGAAATATGTTTCCATCCTTTGCTTTACCGGTATGCCGGAAGCAAACCAGAGGACACGGGGGCCGTGGATCTCTTTCAGCCTCTTTGTGAACCATGCCCCGGCCGCATAGTAGTCGGGCAGGAGAAGGAGGATATTTCCGCCGCGGGTAAGATGGCGCGATATGAGCCCGTCGTAGTACTCCAACCTCTTTTCGATGGAATCGATATAGAGGACCTTCTCGCCGTCATTCCCGGCAACGGGTGGAGACCCCGCCGATACCGGAGCGAAGGCCCGGCCCGTAAGCGTTTCACGCAGGTTCAGAATCTTATCGTTGTAAAGTCGCAGAATCTTCGCCCTGCCGAATTTGCGGATTGCTTTTCTGAGAGAGATGCCATTCATGTCCGCGAGGCTCCCGGACTCGACGGTGAGAAAACGTTCCAGGTCGCTGACGGGCGGCAGGGCATATTTGAATACCAACCCCGGCGGTGTAACATAAAAAGAGGAAGACCATTCAATGAGTGCGGGGAGATCTTCACCGACGAGGGGAAAGAAATCCAAAACACCCGTAATCGATTTCAACTCTGTGCTGTCGCCCTGGCGGACAGAGACGACGACGCCGGAGGCCTCCCTGTAACGAAAAGGGACGAGCACCCGCGACAGCCTGAATACGTAAGGGGCCAGTTCTTCCGGTACCGTGTATGAAAAAGATTTACCGACCGGGATTGGAAGGGCTACATCGATGATCATGAAGAAAAAAGAAGGTCCCGGTAGTTCAGGCTCTTCAGAGATTTGACGTGGGTCAGCGCTTCTCCGACGATTCTGCCCCCTATCTCGTGGAAGGACTCCGGGCTATCGGTCACAAAATACTCATACATGCCGCGGCCCCGCTTGTTGAAGAGATCCCTTTCCTCGAGGATCCTGAAGGCCTCCTTGGCGGTCTCTTTTCCCGAGTGCACGATCTCGACGCCGCTCCCCATGGTCTGCCTGATCACGTCTTCGAGGACGGGGTAATGCGTGCAGCCCATGACGAGGACATCGATCCCGGTTTCCCTGAGGTCGCCCAAATATTTCTCGGCCATGAGGCGGGCGATCTCGTCATGCTCGAGACCTTCCTCAACGATGGGCACGAAGAGGGGACAGGCCCGCGAAAAAACTACCATATCCGCATTGAGCTTCCTGATCGATCTTTCGTAGGCCATGCTCCTGATTGTCGTCCTGGTGCCGATGACCCCCACTCTGCCGCTCTTTGTGTGTCTGACCGCTTCCGTGGCGCCAGGACTGATGACGCCGATAACGGGAACGGGCATTCTTCGCTGCAATATTTGAAGGGCGAAGGCGGAGGAGGTGTTACAGGCAATGATGAGGAGCTTGATGCCCTTCGTGAGCAGGAAGAGGGCGCTTTCGAGGGCGTATTTCGTCACCATCTGGGGCGACTTGTTTCCGTAGGGAACTCTCGCGGTATCACCGAAATAGATGATATGTTCATGGGGAAGAAGCTCTTTGACCTCTTTGAAGACGGTCATACCTCCGACCCCGGAATCGAACATTCCGATGGCGAGTTTTTGCATGGGTACAGATTAGGAGAGATGGCATGAAATGTCAAGGCAATAAGGGGAGCCTTTTTCCTTGCCTTTTTCCGGCCATTACTGGTAAATAAAAGAAGAGATTCCCAGGACAATTAGCCTTTTTTCCACAACTGCTTAGTGCTGTATCGCCGAAACCGGTAGTCATCGGGACATAATATCCGGGCGGCGGGTAAAGGAGACGAAGGAGGCTGAAAACTTTGGGCACGACGAAAATTGGTATTGCCTGCGAGGGCGGAATGGTTCAGGCCATATCGGGAAAAGCTATGGCCCGGAAGGCGATGACAGCGGGGGGTATAACGAGGCCCGGCCTTGTCCTGGCTTTCTGTTCCAACAGGAGCGGCCCGGAGGAGTTCTTCCGAGGCATTCGTGATGCCGCCGGTGATGATGTGCCTGTTGTCGGAGGCTCGGCAATCGGCGTCATATCCAGCGAGTTTCTTTCTTACAAGGACCCCGTGGCAGGGGTGATGGTGCTGGAGTCGGATTTGCTCGGAGTCAGACTGGTATCCGCCGGAGAAGTTGGCAGGAGTGAAAAGACAGCCGGCAGAGAAATGGCCGCGGGCATAGCTCGTGAACCTGATGACAGGCTGCTTCTCGTTTTTTATGATTCGATCAAGGATCCGCCGGCCGGTAATTCTCCACCCATCATGAATTCATCAACGCCTCTCATAGCCGGAATCACCGAGGTCATTGGCGATGGCGTGCCCGTTATCGGAGCCGGGCTCATGGGTGATTATGACTTCAATGAAACGGTCCAATTCTGTGGTTTTTCTACGGGATCTCAACAACTCATCGGCCTCATGCTTGGCGGGGATTTCTCGGTATACCATCGGATAGCACATGGCTGTACCCCTCTCGACGGCGTGTATCACAGGGTGACGAAGGCCGCGGGTCCATTTCTCTACGAAATCGACGGCAAGCCGATCGTCGAGATGATAAACGAAATGTTCGACAGCGAGGAATGGCAGACGGAGCGGCCCCTTGATTTCCTGACCCTTGGGATCCATTGCGGTAAAAAGTACGAGGGCTACAAGGAGAACCACTATGTGAACAGGTTGATAATGGGGCTCATTCCCGATAAGACGGGCGTAATGATGTTCGAATCCGATCTCAAGACGGGCGATGAGGTTCAGTTCATGGTCAGAGACGCGGGCCGCATGGTCGAATCGGCGAGGAACAATTCCCGGCTGCTCGTTGACACAATAATGGGGGAGGGTAAAGTGCCCTTTCTGGCTCTGTACATAGATTGCGCGGGCCGGGCGAAGGGATACTCCAACACGGTTGTTGAAGAGGCGGCGGAAGTCCAGAAGGTTCTTGGCGAGTACGACATTCCATTGTTCGGTTTTTACTCGGGAGTGGAACTTGCTCCCTTGCTGGGAAGAACGAGAGGCCTGGACTGGACGGGGGTTCTCACCATCCTGGCAAGGAACCCCTAGACCCATGGAGAAAGACCATCAGGACGAAAACGTTGCTGCATATTTCAGGGATATCGCCCGGGAGACGGGCAGGAAATACCTCAGGGAAGTAAGCAAGCTATCACGAATTGTAGGCAGGGCCAGGAAGGCGGAAGAGGTCCTGGACCGTTACCGGGTTCTTGTCGAGAGCTTTTCCGATGCCATTTTCATGCTCGATGAAGACAGAAAGATACTCTCGTGCAACGGTGCATTCCGCAGCCTCTTCCAGCTCAGGGAAGATGAGATCGAAAAGAGAACGCTCCGCATCATCACCCGAAGTGACGAAGACTGTGACCGGCTGACCGCCCTCATCGACGATATCATCGTCGGAAACAACCCCCATGTTTTCCCCTGGGAGTTCGTGAGGAAGGATGGGTCGCCGGTGGTCATGGAGGTCACGGTCTCGCAAGTACAGACCTCTCTTGCCGGTGACGCGGCGCCCCCGGGGGGCTGCGTTTCCATTCTCCACGATATCTCGGAGCGAATTGAGCGTGAAGACGCCCTTAAGGCTGCCGAGGAAAAGTACCGCAATATCTTCGAGAATGCGGCGGAGGGCATTTTCCAGGTGGCCGCGGACGGCCATTACCTGAGTGCGAACCCGGCCCTTGCAAATATCTTCGGATTTGATTCACCGCGACTGATGACGTCAAACCAGGATCTCAGGGCCAGGAAAACCTTTGTCAATCCCGAGGATTACCGGCGCCTGACCACAATCCTGCGGGCACGGGGATTCGTGGAGAATTTCGAATCGGAGCGATTGAGGACGGACGGCACAAGGATGTGGACGTCAACGAACGTTCGCCTCGTAACGGACGGGAAGAACGGTTCCCGCTATTTCGAAGGAACGGTCCGGGACATTACAAGGCGAAAGAACCTCGAGTCCCAACTCAGACATTCCCAGAAAATGGAGGCCATCGGCACGCTCGCCGGCGGCGTCGCCCATGATTTCAACAACCTTCTCACCGCTCTCATCGGGTACGGCAATCTTCTCCAGATCAAGATGGAAAAGGACAATCCGCTGCGTGTCTATGTGGACCACGTCCTTTCTTCGGCAAAAAGGGCGGTAAACCTGACGAACAGTCTTCTTGCTTTCAGCAGGAAACAAGCCGTGAATCTTGAACCCAACGGGATCAACGAGATCGTAAGCGGTGTGCAGAAGCTTTTGGAAAGGCTTCTCCACGAGGATATAGAACTGTGTGTCCAGCTCTGCCCGAAAGACATTACGATAATGGCCGACCGTACACAGATCGAGCAGATTCTTATGAACCTATCCACCAATGCCCGGGACGCAATGACAAAAACCCGGATCCTGACCATCGCCACCGGGCAGGCATCGATCGATAAGACCTTCATCGGTAAACACGGCTTTGGAAAGGTGGGAACCTATGCGCGGCTGTCGGTAGCCGATACGGGGCACGGAATAGACGATAAGGTGAAAGAGCATATCTTCGAACCTTTCTTCACCACGAAGGAGGAAGGCAAAGGTACGGGGCTTGGACTTTCCACGGTATACGGTATCGTGAAACAACACGACGGGTATATTACACTGGATAGCGAACCGGGCAGGGGAACGACATTCCATCTCTATTTTCCCGCCGTGCGGGTTAGGAGGGAAAAAGCGAGACAGATCGAAGCAAAAATGCCCTCAGGTACGGAGACGATCCTCGTGGCAGAAGACGACGCCGCGACACTCGAGCTGATGAAAGAGATACTCGGGGAATACGGCTATACCGTGATAGGAGCGGCGGATGGAGAGGAAGCGGTCCGAAATTTTGCACAGCACCGCCACGAAATCGGGCTCGTTATTATCGACGTGATAATGCCGAAGAAAAACGGCATGGAGGTATATGCCGAAATAAGCGCGCTGGACCCTTCCGTCACAGTCCTTTTCATAAGCGGCCACGCACACGACATTGTACTTGACAGGGGCATCATGGAAGGCAGAAGCAATTTTCTTTCGAAACCAATAACACCCGACCTGCTGCTTGACAGATTAAGAACGCTTCTTGACAATAAGGCGCGCCGCGCGCCTTAATATTCGTCGAACATCCTCTGTATCTGCCCAGGTCTTGAAGTCTTTGTCAGGGCAAGCATAAGCAGTATCCGGGCCTTTTGAGGATTGAGGTCGTTTGAGACAATAAAGCCATACCGGCTATATTCCTCAGCTTGAGTCACGATGCCGCTGCCTGTCCGGGAGGCCCTGACAACTACGACCCCCTCCTTCGTGCCGTCGATGAGGGCTTCTTTCTCGAGGGGAAAGATGCCGCCGTTGCCGGCGCCCGCGATGACTATTCCCCGGGCCCCAGCCCGTACGGCGCTGTCCACAAGGTCCCTGCTTCCGTTCCCGTGGCCGTAGATAATGTCAACCCGGGGCAGTTCCTTCAGTTTGCCTGCGTCGAACTCGGACGATCCCGTGTGGCGTTTCGTCGTGATCCGATAGAAAGACGGCCGGCCGTCGAGAATGTATCCCAGGCATCCGAAATCAGGAGACCGGAAGGTATCCACGCTGGTGGTATTCGTTTTCGTGACGTCCCGAGCCGGGTGAATCCTCTCATTGAGGGTGACAAGGACACCGCGGCCCCGTGCCCCATTGTGCGACGCGAGGACGACGGCATTGTACAGGTTCAGTGGACCGTCGGCGCTCACTGCCGTGGCAGGTCTCATGGAACCGACGAGAACGACGGGCCTGTCGCTCTTCACGGTGAGGTTCAGAAAATAGGCTGTTTCCTCGAGGGTATCCGTTCCGTGGGTTATCACTATCCCGTCGACGCTGTCGCTCAGAAAGAGTTCGTTGACACGGTTGGCAAGCTTCAGGAGGAGCTCGTTCGTCATGTGGGAGCTGTCGATATTGGCTACCTGCTCCCCGGAAATCCGGGCAACCTTATCGAGGCCCGGCACGGACTTCAGCATGGAACTGACATCGAGGCTGCCGGGAGTGTAGTCCTTAGTTTCCGTCGGGGACGCGGCCACGCCGGCGATCGTGCCCCCCATGGCGAGTATCCTGACCCTGGGCAGCGGTCCGGCAAAGGCGTCGACGGCACACATAATTCCCGCGCCTGCAATAACGACCAAAACCAACAAGAATCTGCCCCGCTTCATACCCTTCATATTCCCTCCGGGCGTTGTTACTCGAATTTTTTTCGTGTGTTTCAGGACATATGTTTCGGAATGACCTTTTATTCTCCCGTGAAAGATGCTTTTTTGCAACTCCTTTCCGGCGAAATCGCCGCGCCCGGCGGGCAAAAAAACCTCAGGACGTCTGGCGCGCCCCCCGGGCTGTTCGTACTGCATTCCGTTTTTTATTCGTTCACGGCTTTTGCCCGGTCCGACGGGCCGGCGCCCGTCTCCCTTACGCAGGCGAGTTCTTCAAAGGAAAAGATCTTTGCTATTTCGAGGAGGATGATGAAGCCATCCTCCTTTTTCCCCATTCCCTTGATGAATTCGGTCCTGAGTTGACCTCCTATTCGCGGGGCGGGCTCGATCAGATTGGGGTCCAGTTCGAAAACCTCCTGCACCGCGTCGACAAGCGCGCCCATAATGAGGCTTTCCCCTTCGAGCGAAACCTCAACGACTACAATACAGGTATTGACCGTCTTTTCGGTTTCCGTGAGGCCGAACTTAAGCCTCATATCCAGGACGGGAACGACGCTTCCCCGAAGGTTTATAACTCCCGTCATATAATCCGGTGTTTTTGGCACCTTTGTGACGGAGGTGAATTCAAGTATCTCTCTCACATTGAAAACATCTATTCCGAAGACCTCACTTCCAAGCTGAAAGGTGAGATACTGTCTTACGTCCATGATCGATGAAATGCCCATGATTGCCTCCCTGCCTCTGTCAGAATCTCTCGAATTCGCTGTCTCGATCATCGCCGCCGCCAAGATCAAGATGGATACCCTCGGGTGCGGCGTCTGCCGCGATCCTGTTCTTCGCCGTCGCCGCAAGCGCATGGACCCTTCCCTTTACCTGTTTTGTCGGCAGTGTGCCCGTTTTTGTCGCACCGTCAACCTTGAAGAAGGACATGGTATTCTGGAGCTGTTCCGCCTGTGAGGAGAGTTCTTCAGCGGTGGACGCCATCTCTTCGGTTGCCGTCGCATTCTGCTGGATGACCTGGTCGAGCTGCTGGATTGCCTTGTTGATCTGGTTCGCTCCGGCATTTTGCTCGTTGCTCGCAGCGTTGATCTCACTGACAAGATCGGCGGTCTTCTGGATATCGGGAACGATCTTCGTCAGCATCTCGCCGGCCTTTTCGGCCACTTCAACAGAGGAAGCCGAAAGGGTGCTGATCTCGGCCGCGGCTGTCTGACTGCGTTCGGCAAGTTTGCGAACCTCCGTTGCCACAACGGCGAACCCCTTGCCGTGTTCTCCTGCCCGCGCCGCCTCTATGGCCGCATTGAGCGCGAGGAGGTTTGTCTGGCGGGCGATCTCCTCGATGATGGAGATCTTCATTGCAATATCTTTCATCGCGGTCACCGTCTCAGATACCGCCTGTCCGCCTTCTTTTGCATCGTTTGCCGCTTTGAGGGCTATCTTCTCCGTCTGTTGCGCGTTATCGGCGTTCTGCTTGATGTTGGAGGACATCTCTTCCATGGAGGAAGAGACCTCTTCGGCTGATGCCGCCTGTTCCGTTGCACCCTCTGACATCTGCTGGGAGGAGGTGCTCATCTGTCGGCTGCCGGAGGCGACGTTGTCAGCTGCCCCGTTCACGTCGGCCACAACATCCCGGAGTCTTGCGACCATGTTGCGCATGGCTGTCAGGAGCTGGCCCATTTCATCCTTTGTCCCCACCTCCACGGCCATCGTGAGGTCTCCCTGTGCAAGTCGATCGGAGACGAGGAGTGCCTGTGATACAGGAGCGGTGATACTCCTTGTTATGAACAAGGCAATAAAGACTGAGAATAGAACCGCAAAGAGACCGATACCGATGAGGGTGTTACGGGTAGTCCCGTAGGTCGCGACGGCCCCGCGATAAAGCTGATCCACCTGATCGGTCTGATATTTCACGAGTTCGTTCAGGGCATCCTGTGCCTTCTGTGTAGCCGGTCTTGCCTTTTCCATATTGAGCTGCGCCGCCTCTTTGAGTTTACCGGCTTTTGCGAGTTCCACTATCTTGAGATTAGCCTCCCTTCCCTCGTTAAGACTGTCGATGGCCTTCCGGACCATTTCCTTTCCCTTCTGGGAAGTATCTATCTTTTCCAGCTCTCCGATCGCCTGTTTGTAACCGGCTCTGCCCGCGTCGACCTTTGCCCTGGCTTTTTCCTGGGTGTTCTTATCGTCAAGCGCCGCCATGGTAAGAACTCCCTCCGCAATTTCATATATAGAGGCCGAAGCGTCCTTGGCCAGTTCCACTTTCAGGTTCCCCTCTTTGACAATGCGGTCTATATCGCCGCTCATGGACTTGAGGCCCATGATTCCAAGAATGATCATGACGACAAGCAAAATTGTAACGATACCGAAACCTGCTCCGAGACGTGAACCTATTTTCATGTTCCCCACTTTCATCGCGTTTTCCTCCTGGTCACTATGTATGGGTCGACACAACTATCGAATGCGGACGCTGCCATGTGACAGTACAGCGAATCCCATTTCGCGGCGGCGGTACGGCGGCTCCTGGCGGCCGTTTTCCGTTTCCTGATTCATTTTCGTTATCAACGAGGGATATCTTAAGGTGGACCGATACGAAAATAGTACGAGTGGAGTGTGAGGTACGGGCTGATATTACGACAGCGACGAGAGATGTGATGCGAGGTTGACCTTTTTCCTGTTCAGGCCAAGTTTCTTTCGAATGTTGTTTCTGTGAAAATTAACCGCTCCCGGAGACACGCCAAGAAGCTCGCTTATCTCTTTTGTGGTTTTGCCGGCCTTGATGAGACTTGCCACATGTATCTCGGCGGGCGTCAGGTTTCCATATTGCGAACTCATCTTTTTTGGGAACGTGGAAGTGATGTCGTTCAGTCCTGATCCGATCATGTCGACATATGCCATATGGTTCGGGTCGAGCCTGCATTTTTTCAATTTTTCCAGGAAGGGCATTATAAGGGTTTCAATGTTCGACAGGATCCCTTCCTCGAAATCACGTCTGTCCCGTTCCCTTTGTTTGAGTAATACCCTCAGGGTTGTATTGAGCTCTTCGAGGTCCCGTGAATTGGCCTCCAATTCGGATTCTCTCTTTTTCAACGCCTCTTCCGTTCTTTCCTTCTCGGTTATGATGGTCCGCAATTTTTCATCCGATTCCTTGAGATTCAATTCGGCGATCTTTCGGTCGGTGATATCGCGGATGGACTCAATGGCTCCCAGGAGGTTGCCGTTCCCGTCAAACAAAGGCACCGCTACTCCCCAGAGGTACCCTCCTTGCCCGCGATGTATGCGGGAGACCTCAGCCTCGGCATAGACCGTGCTGCCATGCTTCGTAACGTGGTGGTATAACCCGCCTAATCCGCCGACATCCTCCATGGCGACGTCGATAAGGATAGGTCTTCTCTTGCCGTAGAACGGTTCGGCATAGGCGTAGCCGCCCCGCCCGAGTATATCGGATTTGTTTGTGCCGGTCATATGCTCGATGGCGCCATTCCAGGCGACGACCTTGCGGGTGTTATCGACGACAAAAGTCGCGTCGGGCAGAAACTCAATGATCGCAGCGAGAAAGTTTTTATCCATCCGATGGCATCCTGAAATATATCCTGGTATGTAACATAAAAAAGGCCAAAAATAAAGAAACCGGGCGCATGCCCTTGCCTGTTTTTTTCGTGCTGCGTCACACTGTCCTGATTGGTTCGGTTGCCCCCTCGGGAGCGACCGGAAGGGGGGATGAAGACTGTTTTGTATTTCATGCTGCACGTTTCCGGTGTAAAGTATCGGATAATACAAATGCCGTTCAGGGGGCAGATATGAATTTCGGCATTCTCGTTTTTCCCGGCGTTGAGGAATTGGACTTCGTGGGGCCCTGGGAGATTCTCGGTATGTGGGCGAGACACGCAGGCGGTCCGGAAGGCCGCTTCATTGTAGCCGAATTTCTTTCGCCCGTTTTGTGTTTCGAGGGCCTGTCAGTCAATCCCCATGCTTCCTTTGAAAACTGCCCGCCTCTCGATTATCTCCTCGTGCCGGGCGGACAGGGCACCCGCAAGGAAGTGGACAACCCGTCCGTCATAAGCTTTATTTCCCGGCAGGCCGGAAACTGCAAGTCTGTGCTCTCCGTCTGTACCGGATGCTTCCTTCTTCACAGGGCAGGGCTCTTGTCGGGCAGGAAGGCGACAACGCACTGGAATTCCCTTGACCGGCTTCGGGAACTGAAGGACGTGGACGTCATCGAAGAAAGGGTGGTAAAGGACGGCCCTATCTGGACGTCCGCAGGCGTGTCGGCCGGGATAGACCTGATGCTTGCCTTCATAGAGGACGTGGCGGGAGAGAAGGCGGCGGGAGGAGTGCAGTTCGGTGCGGAGTACTATCCGTCCTCAAGAATATACGCCGGGATGGATGGAAACCCTCAAGCGCCCGGTTATCTGAAGCGCAAGACTTGATCGGAGGTGGCTGCCATGCAATGCGTCAATATTCATCACGTCGGCTTATGGGTCAGAGATATGGATGGGATGATCGCATTTTTCATCGGGACGATGGGATTTCGCCTGGTAACCCGAAACCCCCGCGGCAGTATGGGGCCCGGGGAACGGGCGATGGTTGACGCGGGAGACGGTCAGTTCGTGGAGCTTCTATCGGAGCCGAACGTTTCACCTCGCCCGGATTTTCCCGTTCATCCGGCCGGGCATGTAGCCGGGATCCTCCACCTGTGCCTGAGAGTGACGGATCTTCCCGCCTGGAAAGAGAAGCTGTGTTCCGGCGGGTACGATGTGACGGGGCCTGTTCCCGAGACAGGCTTCGGCAGTACGGAGCTCGGGATGCTCCGGCTCATGTTTTTCACCGGGCCCGAGGGACTGGGCTTCGAACTTTTCGAGTTCCAGGAGGAGTTCCCGATCAAAAAGTGACCCTTCGCCCGCCCGGCGCTTGCAGACGATCGCGCATGGAAGTTTGCATTCCGGGCAGGAAACGATGGACAATATGGCAGGTTCAAAACGATGGTCGTACCGGTCTTTCTCCCCCATTCAGGCTGCAACGAACGTTGTATCTACTGTCACCAGGGATACATCACGGACATTGGCGAAAAGAGTTTTAAGGCACGGGTCGACAGCGCCCTTCGGGGCCGGGTCGAGCCCTGCGAGGTGGGCCTCTTCGGCGGCAACATCTTCGGGATGGAGCCTGCCCTCCTTGAAAGGCTTTTTTCCTGTTTTGAGGAACACCGCAGGGTGGTAGAAAGTTTTCGCCTCTCAACAAAGCCGGTGCCTCTTCGGGACGAAACGATCGCCATCCTCAAGAGAAACGGGGTCGACATCATCGAACTGGGCATACCGACGTTCAATGACGCCATTCTTGCCGCCGTCAACAGGGCTCATACCGCGCAGGATCTTTTTCTGGCATATGAGAGGCTCGCCGGCGAGGGATTCAGGCTTGCCCTCCAATTCATGGTGGGTTTGCCCGGCGAGTCACAAGGAGATATCGAGGAAACGGTCGCGAACATGATCAGGATCCGGCCGGTCTATATCCGCATCTATCCCCTCGTTGTCCTGAGGAACACACCGCTCTTCACGCTCTACTCACGGGGTGATTTCGTCCCCATCACCTTTGATGAAGCTCTCGACCGGGCCTGTTTTATCTATCTCAACGCGATGAAACACGGCATAGACGTTGTCAATGTGGGCCTTACGGACAACGAAATGGTCAGGGGCATGGTCGCCGGCGGGTTCTACCATCCGGCCTACGGTTTCCTCGTCCAGTCACGAATATTCCTGAGGGCCGTGGAAGGCGCGCTCAAAAGGCTTGACGATCCGAAAGAGATCACGGTTATCCTCCACAACAACGATATCCCCCTGCTTGTAGGCCACAGGCGGGAAAACCTGTCACGGTTCGCCGCGATGGGAGTTACATTGCACTGGGAGCCCTCGGGAGAAAGGCGGGGCGCCTTTGAGATCGTAAGCGGGACGCAGAGGGTCGAGGCGTCGGTGGTCGATTGACCAATCTGCCTGATTGAGCCCGGAGTCGGTAAATCGAGAGACGTCCCCTTACCATTTGTCTGTTACCAGCCCCGAAACCCCTTCATAGACAATAGGCTCATTGAGTGACCCGGCACAGACTTCCCTGAAGAGCTTTTTCCTGTCGACGCCGATGGGGGAAACAAGGCGCAGGAAGAAACGGATCCGGTCGCGGGCGCATATACGTCTCGGGATGGTGGTGTTGAGCTGGCAAAAGGCCTTTTTGAGGATCTCCTCGGTGATCCTGGTGAAGCGGATGTCCTCAACATCGAGAAACAAAAAACCCCCGGAGTCGAGGACGAAGATGTTGCAGGCCTTCAAGTCCCTGTGAGTGATGTTCCATGTCATGGCATCCCGGAAAAAGGCGGCGAGGGCGTCGATAAAACTTTTGCGTTGCTTCGTGTCCATGGCGTCATAATTTCTGTCGAGATAACGGTCGAGTTCTTCACCCCTGCCCGTTACGTCTTCCATGGCTATGTACCCGCCGGCCCCCCGGGCAGGGATGGCCGCGCAGAATGCGGCCGGTGTCATAGCCTTGTGCATGTATTCCAGAACGACGTGATTTCTCCACGCGGTTTTGAGGCGTCGCGTTCCCGAGTATGTCTTTCTCACGTGACCGGCGAAGCGCTCCACCTTTACCTTCCTGTCGCTCTTGAGCGTTGCCACATAGGCGCCGTCGGCGTACCCTTCCCGGCCGCGTATGAAGAGGTCCTTTCCCTGTCGGCGAACGACGGAGGTGTCCCGGAAGGCCCGTGTCATCTTGTTCACCACCCATCTGCCGCGCAAGGCCTCCACGGCATCCGTCGTTTTCTTTCTTATTTCGGCGCTTGCCCCGTACCGGCTGAAGAAGATGTCCCTTTCACGGGGATTTACATCATAATAAATGGTGCCCAGGGCATGTGTCAGGTTGGCCAGTTCGTCGCTGTCGGAAAAGGACCTTCTGACACTAACTTTGTGCAGGTCCACGAGGTGAAGCTTTTTCCCTGAAACCAGAATATTGTCAAGGTGCAGGTCATCGTGGCGGACTTTCTTTTCCTTGAGAAGGAGGAGGAAATCGGCGAGCTGAGTGAGAAGGCCCTCCCGGTCCGGGTCTTTCTTCATGAGGACGAGGAGGGTTGTCCCGTCGATAAAGTCCTCCGCGATGGCAGAGACCCTGTCGCCAATGCCGTATCCCAGCGGAACGGGGGCGGGGACCCCGATCGATGCGAGCCTCCGGGCGATGATGAATTCCTTCTTGCCCCGTGGGGCAAAAAGGGAACGTATGCGCCCGGCCACCCCTTTTTCACTGAAGGTCTTGATGAACACTTTTTGCCCGTCCGATTCGCAAATCCGGTAGCTTCGCCTTTCGCCCCGGGGATGCGTGAGGTCTTTGAGGATGGGAAGGAGACGCGAGTTTTCCAGGAACCAGGTGAATTCTCTTGAGGGTAATTCTTTCATATTCTTCCGGCGGTGAGTCCGTTGAAAATCACTATACAACAGAGAGCCGCAAATAACCAGAGCATTTGTGGCGTTATTTGTATTGACATCACGATGCACTAGGGTGAAAATATGGCGTTTTCCATATGACAGAAAATAGAAGGAAGAGGTGCCGACACTTATGGGTGGAATCGTCAAAGAGGCCAAACGGGGAATCAGAAAGGTGAGGAAGTTTCTCGACCAACGTACTTACAGTAATCCGAAGCTGGAGAAGGACATCGTGACAGGTTTCCACAGGCTGTACTATGACGCGGCCTCGCTGGGAAAGACCTGGAAAAACACCCGCTGGCTCGGAGTATATACACAGAAATGTCCTCTTGACCTGTGGATCTACCAGGAGACCCTCTGGGATACCCGTCCCGATGTCATCGTCGAATGCGGCACCGCCGAGGGAGGGACTACCCTCTATCTCGCCTCCATATGTGACCTCATCGGCAGCGGCAGGATCGTCAGCGTCGATATCGACACAAAGCCGAAAAGGCCTGTCCATCCCAGGATCACCTACTTGAGCGGCTCCTCGACCGCTCCTGACGTCTTTGCAGCGGTGAAGAAGCAGATCGCTCAGAATGAGAAGGTCATGGTTATCCTCGACTCCGACCACAGCAAGAAGCATGTCGATGAAGAGTTAAAGATTTACAGTAACCTTGTCTCGAAGGACTGCTACCTCATCGTGGAGGATTCCAACGTCAACGGCCACCCGGTTCTTCCGGACCACGGCCCGGGCCCCATGGAGGCCATCGACGAATTCCTGCGGAAGGATGACCGCTTCATCATCGATGACGGAAAAGAAAAGTTCTACATGACATTCAACCCGCGCGGATACTTGAAGAGAGTGAAATAAAGAGAGTCCGGGGCTGGAACGAAATGCTCCGAAACCTGAAACTCTAGACTGTCTTCAGGATTTTCACCAGTTTTGGGGCACAGGCCTGGACCGTATAGTCTTCCAGGACGGTTTGCCGGCCCTTGAGGCCCATTTCTTTTCTCAGGGAGGGATTGGTGATGAGAGCCGACAGCTTTTCAAGCCACTCCTCGGGTGAACGTGCATAAAAGCCGCTTATTCCGTCCGCTACGACGTCTTTGTTGACGCCTACGGGGGTACAGACTGCGGGGACGGCGACGCCGAAGTACTGGAGGATCTTGAGGCCGCATTTGCCTTCGGACCACAGGTCGTTCACAAGGGGCATGAGGCCGATGTCCATGTCCTGAAGGTCTGCTATCTCCGTCTGTTGCGACCATATCTTCTTGATAACGGGAATGCTGTCACAGTCGATGAATACGTCGCAGACGATGCTCAGTTCGGCTTCGGGGTGTCTTTTCCCCAGTTCCTCGAATAGGGGTTTCATTTTCTCCATGTAGTGGATGCTTCCGTGGTCGCCTATCCATCCGATCGTGACCCGCTCCTTCTTTCTGGCGTAGTCCTTGGGGATGTAACGGTCGGCGTCTATGGCGGTGGGGATGACCGTCACCCTGTCGGTGAAGGTGCGGGTCTGTTCCATAAGGAAACGGTTGCCGGCTATGATGAAGTCGGAGGCCTTTACCATGTCGGCGAATCTCTTCATCCGTGTCTTCGAATGGGGTGAGCCTGCCTTAGAGTTGCGGTACATGATGGAATCGTCGAAGTCGAAGACGATCTTCCGGGCCCGTCTCCGAACCAGGGCGAGAAGCGGTCCGCTGAAGCGTTTTCGCTGGAGGAAAAGACAGTCGTACCGGGGGAGGCCGCTCAAAAACCTGACCAGTTCCGGCGGGGTGCCCGGGTACGCGCTGACCTCGGTTTCGATCCCCTCCGCGTTGAGGTACGGGATAAACTGCAGGACACGGTAGCGGCTTGCCGCCACCTGTTCTCCCTGGATCAGGAAGAGCACTTTCATACAAAATCCCTGTCGAGGATCGATTCTATGTATTCCGGTGTCACTCTGCATGCCTGCTGGATTTGTCTGCGTTCTCTGAGGATATGGGGCATGCACATGTAGCCTGCCGCGGTACCCCTGAGATAATGGAAGGTTCTCAGTTTCCAGAAGTTCTTGAGGACTCTCTTGAGAAAAACGCCCATCCGGTTGCCGACAATGGCGGGAAGGTTCCTCCTTATGAGTTCGCCGGGCATGTTCTTCCAGAAGAACAAAGTGGAATTGCGGTTGTTGAGATAGGTGGGACGATAGCGCCGCTTCTTTATCGTGGCGCCCACCATGTGGTAGCCCACCGCCTGGGGTACATACAGGGCCTTGTAACCGGCCAGCTGGGCCCTGAATGCCAGGTCCACATCTTCAAAGGAGGCGAAGAAGACCTCGTCGAAGAGTCCGATGTCATCGAACATGGCCTTCCGGTACATGGATGCGCCGGCGTTGACGCCGAAGACAAACTGTTCTTCATTATACTGGCCGAGGTCATTTTCACCGGCCCCCACGATCTCCACATGGCCGTCGAGGTTGACCCTGATCGCCAGTACGTTGATCCGTTCGCGCTCATGCCAGCGCATCAGCTTGGGGCCCGCGGAGCCCGCATCGGGATGGCTTCGGAGAGAAGCCAGAAGCTCCTCCATCCACCGCGCGTCGAGTTCGATATCGTTGTTGAGAAGGCATACGTATTCGCCGCGGGAGGCCTCGATGCCCCTGTTTACGGGATAGGCAAATCCGTAATTCCTGTCCAGGGGGACAATCCTCACTTCCGGATAGGCGTCGCGAAGTAGCTTCAAGGAGCCGTCACGGGATCCGTTATCCACGACGATGACCTCGAAGTCCCGGAAGGTCTGTTTGCGAAGGGTGTCAAGGCACATGGGCAGGAGATGCCCGCCGTTGAGATTGGGGATGACGACGCTTACCTCGGGCACTATGCAACCTCCCTTATCTTTCGCGCGCTGAGAATATACTGCCTCACGAGCAGTTCGATGAGCCTGTTGCCGCAGAGCGTGTTAAACCCCTTGAGCCATCCTGCACCGGAGGGTCTTTTCACGATCCTGTCGACCTCATACCCTGCGTTCGCGACCATCTCCCGAACAGACCGCAGGGTGAAGAAACGCAGGTGTGTCCTGTCCATGATGCCGTCGTCGCAGTACTCCCATTGTCCTTTAAAGGCAAGCTTCTTGATGATGCGGTAATGGCGGATATTGGGTATGCTCACAACGATGCCGCCCCCTGTCCGTAAGAGCCTGTTGTGTTTGCGAAGGACACTCCAGGGGTCCCGAAGATGCTCCAGGACGTCGCCGTAAAGGATACAGTCGAAATGGCCGTTTTCATAGGGTAGGTCCATCGTTTCCACGTCGCCGATATAGAGGGCATCGTAATACGGCCGGGCCGATCGGGCAACGTCGTCTACGATCTCGATGCCTGCTACCTCTCCAACCCCTTTGGCTTTCAGCTCCTTTCCCGTCAGGCCGCCGGCTGAGCCCACTTCAAGGATGCGGTCCGTGCCCGGGGGTACCAGGCCGATCATGTCATGACGGACGCTGAAATAGTAGGGTGATCCGGAAGTCTCCGCCACGTTCACCTCGTTCTCTTTATTTCTTCAAAGGCCTTTACGAGGACCGCTTCCATCTCGTCTGCGTTTCTTTCCATGGTAAAGGATTCCATCTTCTTTCTTGCGTTTCTGCCCATAGCTTCCTGCCTGCCCGGGTCGGTGAGGGCGGCAATGGCGTCGCCCAGGGCCCCGACGTTATCCGGCTCATCGATGACGTAGCCTTCGTCGGGCGAAACGAAGGCGCTGGCACCGTTCCAGCGGGTGGTGATGACGGGAAGCCCCGAGGCCATAGCCTCCATCGTGGTAAGGGAACAGGCGTCGTAATACGTCGGATGGGCGAGCATATGCGCAGTCCGGTATACCTCTTCCGGTGCCGACTGTTCGCCGATGAAAGAAACCCGGTCGTATATGCCCTCTTCGTTAATGAGGGTTCTGTACCGTTCCTGCTTTCCCCGGCCCATGACGATAAGGCGCACGTCCTTTCCCCGGCGCACCACCCCACCGAGCGCTTTAAGGAGAAGCCCAAGCCCCTTGAGCCTGAAATTGCCCGCACAGAAAAGAACCGTTGCAGGGCCGGACGGCATGTGGGGCGCCGGACTGAAGCGCTCCGTGTCGACGCCGTTGTACACGATATCGAAGGCGCTTCTATCGATACCGTAGTGCTCCGACATGTGGTCCCGGACCATATCGGAGATGGCCACTATCCGTTTGAAATTCCCTCTTTTCACCGAATATCCTTCTATCCAGCGCTGGACGGCCTGATTGGGGCTGTATCTTAACAGGAGGGTTTTCATCTTGCGTTCGGCCCCCGTCTGACAGCTCGCGATCTCCCTGTCCATCCAGATGCGCTGGACCCCGCCGTGGCTCTGGTATACGTCCAGATCCAGGACGTTGCCATAGCCGAGCATTACGTCCGGCCTGACCTTGCGCAGTGCCTGCCGGTGTGTCAGGGCGAAGGAGAGGTTTCGGCGCCACCTGGGATAGGAATTGGGACGCAGGGGAACGAGCGTGACCCCGGAAGTTTTGACGCCGCGGGCACAGAAGACGCAGACCTCGTGTCCTTTGCCGGCAAGCCTGTGGGCCAGGTCAAAGGTGTAGCGTTCGGCACCGCCTTTCTTCGGATCGAAATTGTATATTGCCAGTCCGATCTTCATTTTTTTGTCACTGTACACCAATGGTCAGAAGAAATAAAGAGGGTCATTTTCGCCTGCCCATGGTGAGGAGGGAATTATAAAAGCTCTTCATGGCCTTTGCCTGGAGGCGAAAGCTCCATTCCTCGTCGGCTCGTCTGCGGGCGTTTTCCCCGAAACGGCGCCTCATACCGGCATCGGTGACGAGAAGCTCCATTTTCCGGGCAAGATCCGCGGCGTCCCAGGAGGTGACGTAACCGGTCTTCTCATTCTCCACGAGGTCGGGCAGCATCCCCCTGTCGGAGACGATCGCCGGCCGGCCCATGCTCAGAACCTCGCGAAGCGCCCTCCCGCTGCCGTCGCTTCCCGCGCGCATCATGATGTAAAGGTCGAAGGTGTGTATCATGGAAAAGTAATCATCGATGCGATAGCCGGCGATGACAACGTCCTTCTCGATACCCAGTTCCCTTAAGGGTTTCATAACGGAGGCCTCAATCTGGGAACTCCTGCCCACGATGACGAGCTTCACTTTGTCCACACGGGAGCGCAGAGTGCCGAAGGCCTTGAGTATCACATCGTAGCCGCGGTCCGGCTTGAGCCTGCCTATGACGCCTATGACGCACTCGTCCGGTGCTATCCCGAGTTCTGAGCGCAGATCCTTCACGGGGCCGTCATAGGGTTTGATCCCCGGCGGTACGACGCAAAGGCGTTCTTCGGGGAAATGGAAATGTGCCCTGTCGAGCTTCGCGAGCCTCTTGCTGTATGTTACAAGGCCGTCCGTCCTCCCCATGGCCCAGGACATGAAAAGGTTGGCTGGGAGACCGTCACGTTTGTGGTCGGTCCTGACGATCCGGGGGCGCGCCCTGTGGAATGTGAGGGCCGTGACCGCGGTGAAATAGTCGTGGGAAAGGTGGGTATGGACGATGTCGAATTTTTCTCTCTCAACGTATGGATTGAACGAGGTCAGGTCATGAAACCAGTCGCCTGCGGAAAAATATCTGTTGAGTCTGAGGCCCTCATAACACCGTATGCCCCTTTTTCGGGCCTCTTTATCGACTGTTCTCTCGGGAAAGTCGATCGGTGTTTTCCGGTAGGCGAGGACGACGTCAACGCCCTCGTTTCGGAGATTTTCGCAGAGCGAGAGCACCGGCTCGGCCGGACCGGTCCATTTCCAGTCGCTGAAGAGATGAAGGACCTTCATTTCCCGTAGAACTCGCTGATCGTCCGGCATACGTAAGCGATCTCGTCTTCCCGAAGCGATGGATAGAGGGGCAGAGAGATGATCTGCCGGGCGGCCTTTTCGGCCTTCGGGAATGAGCCCGGTCCATATCCCAGGTGGCCGTAAACCTTTTGGAGATGGATGGGCGTCGGGTAGTGGACGAGGGTGACGATGCCCTTTTCCCCGAGATAGGTTCTCAGGGCGTCCCTGTCTTCGACGGCGATGACGTAAAGGTGATACACATGGTAGGAGTAGGGTGCCTCGACGGGCCGCTTTACGGGCAGGCCTTCAAGGCCCCCGTCGTACAGGGAGGCGTTGCGCCGGCGCTTGATATTCCATTCATCCAGGAAGGGCAGCTTTACACGAAGAAGGGCGGCCTGAAGTTCGTCAAGACGGGAGACGAATCCCTGAGTATCGTGGACGTGCCTGTCCGACTGACCATGAGCGCGAAGAACGAGGGTCTTCCTGTAGACATTTTCATCGTCCGTAACGATGATCCCGCCGTCGCCGTAACATCCCAGGTTCTTCGTCGGGTAAAAGCTGAAGGCCGACACATCGCCCATGGTGCCCACATTTCTGTCTTTGTAACGCGAGCCATGGGCCTGACAGGCGTCTTCCATGATCATGACGCCGTATCGGGCACATACGTCCCTGATCTCATCGAGAGGGCAGGGCTGCCCGTAGAGATGGACGGGCACACAGAGCCTGACGTCCTTTTCATTCTTCAAGAGCTTTTCGAGCGCCGAGGGGTCCATGTTGCAGGAATCCTCCTCGATGTCGCAGAAGCGGGGAATAAGGCCGTGCTCGGAGAGGGCCATCGCCGTGGCGATGTAGGTATTGGGGGTTGTGACGAACTTGTCCCCGGCCTTGAGGCCCAGCGCGAGCCCGCCTATCTTGATGGCGTCGGTGCCGCTTGCGACTCCGGCGGCATATTTCACGCCCACGTACGCCGCGAATTCTTCCTCGAGGGCCCGCACTTCCTTGCCGAGGATGTATTCTCCCGACGACAGCACCTTTTCAAAGGTCTTCAGGAGATCCGTCTTGATCGGGGAATGGTCCCGTTCTATATCGAAGATTTTGATATTCATTCGTGATTACCGTCCTTTTTCGCGAATATGATGAGGGTGTTGCCGCCATCGAGTACCGAGGGGCCCGAGGTTTCGTCAAGCCAGTATTCCTTTCGTTTCGCGTCACTCCAGAGGTGCCCGTAGAGGCGGATCAACCATACAAAAGGTTTCAGGAAGACCTGTTTTCTCTTTTTCCGGTCGTAGGTCATGCCTGTTATGGTAAACCCGGCGTGTTCAAGGATAAACCTGATGAGGGTATAACCCAGCGGGGACAGGTGCATGTCGTATACTTCGGAGCCAAAACGATCCCGGAATCTGCTCTGCGAGACGGGTTTGGTGAAGAATCCCGTGACAAGGAACTTCAGGCGTCTTTCTATATTGAGGTAGTTGGGTGTGGTAAGGACGAGCGTTCCACCCGGTTTCAACACACGGGAGATCTCCCTCACGGCATTGTACGGGTTTTCCGTATGTTCGATGGCCTCGAGGAAACAGACGTAATCGAAGACGTCCTCTCCATAAGGCAGTCTGTCGTTGAGGTCGCCCCTGTCCACGGTCAACCCGGGCACGGCGAACCTCTCCGCGTTGATGTCGCAGCAGGATACCTCAAAGCCCATCTCTTTGAGTCTTATTGCAAGCGCCCCCGCTCCGGTAGGGACGTCAAGGAGTTTTCCCCGGGGCTGCCCTTCGAGGTGGCCGGCGACTTTCTCGTGGACACCGTCGCGGGCCAGCGCCAGCGGTAACCGTGAATCCGTCATCCTTACCAGTACTCCTTCCTGAATTGCCGGTAGAAGTCAATGGTTCTGGCGATGCCCTCATCAAGGGATGTTGCCGGCCGCCAACCTGTCGTCTTTGTTATCCGGGTTATATCGGCGTAATAGTCGCCCGGCTCCACCTCTTTTCGTTCCCGGGTGAACTCGGTGAATTTCGTCTTCCCCGTCCCGGCAATGGCGACGATCTTTTCGGCGAGATCAAAGAAGCTGACGGGAATGCCCGTTCCTACATTGAAAACCTTGCCATAGGCCTCGTCAACGGAGGCGACTTTGATCATGCAGTCAACGAGGTCATCAATGTAGAGAAAATCCCTGAGGATCCGTCCGTCGCCGAAAACAGGTATCTCCTCGTCGTCGAGGGCCTTGCGGATGAACCAGTTGAAGACGCCATATTCATCATGGGCCATCTGGTGGCGAGGCCCATAGGTGTTTGTGATGCGAAGGCACGTTCCTTTTATCCTGTAGACATCGTCATAGACGAGGACCATCTTCTCCGCCGTCAGGTTCGTCACGGCATAGATGCCCTTCGGGTTTGTCGGATGGTCTTCATCGACAGGCAATGTGACGCTGGAGCCATATTCGCCGCGTGTTCCGGCAAAGATTACCTTTGCGTCCCGATTGTTATGGCGCAGGGCCTCAAGCAGCACAAGCGTGCCCTGGCAGTTGATCTCCAGGTCCTGGAGGGGATTTTTCATGCTGTCAACGTGGTTGACCTGTCCCGCAAGGTGAAAGACGTACTCCTTTCCCTTGACGAGGTGGTTCATGGAGAGCTGATTGCGGACGTCGGAGACATTCACCGTGACTCTGTCGCCTATATCCCTGATATTGAAAAGGTTGCCGCCCTGGCGCGGGAGCATGTTGTCTACGATGGTCACGCGGGCGCCGAGTTTGACGAGTTCCATACAGAGGTTGCTCCCGATGAAGCCGAGCCCGCCGGTAACGAGGACTTCCTTGTTATTGAACACCCTTTTTCCCTCCGTGATCTTTCTCGATCTCCCACAATCGCGCGTGTTTCATAAAGACATAATACATAGTCGAGGCCATGATGATGACGCCGGGGACACCGTCCAGGAAACCCATCTTGAAGATGTAGTCCCTGAAAAAGCGATAGACGGGACGCACTATCATGTTGGCCAGATGAAAATGGCGCCCCGCGGTAAAAAGGTCCCGGGCATATGCATCGGAATAGCGGTCCACGGTCCTGATCTGATGGGCCGTGTCGGCGTAAGGTGTATGGAGATAATGGTTCCTCATGTGCCCCACCCGTCCGTCAACGTGCACCCTGGCATGTATGCCGCCCTGCCAGCCGCCCCTATCCTTTCTGTACAGCCGTATCTCCCGGTCGGGATACCAGCCTCCGTGCCTGATCTCCCTGCCGAGATAGATGTTGCGGCGGTCCGCGACATACCCGTCCCGGGCGCTCCCGGAGTCAAGAATCTCCTCAACCTCTCTCCTGAAGGCATCGGTGAGCCATTCATCAGCATCGATGAAGAGGACCCAGTGGTTCCTGCAATGGTCCTGGGCGTACTGGTATTTTTCACGCTGGTCCGTGGTGTCGTACTGCAGGACATGTCCTGTATATTGCGAGGCGATATCCGCGGTGCCGTCGGGGCTGTGCGAATCGACGACGACGATCTCATCGGCCCACCCGGCGACGCTTTCAAGCGCCTTCCCGATGGTGGCGCTATTATTTAAGGTGATCATGTACACGGACAGTGGTAATTTTGTATCCTGTCTTTTCTCCATTGTCATGTGGTCCGATGGTGTTACAATACACTAAAAAGTGCTTGAAATCAAATAAGAAAGGCAGGGATCAGGGATCAGGGACTAGTCCCTTCTTCATTTTTCCTTCAGATTCTTGATCGTCCTGATGATATCGCGGGTGGAGTGGTCCTTGGGGTCGCCGACTATTGCGACTTTCCCCCCGTAGGAGAGGACGATGTCCCGCTCGGGGACGCTGCCCTCGGTATAGTCAGTGCCTTTGGCGTGGATATGGGGCTTCAGGGTGGAAAGGAGATTCTCCACTGTGGATTCTCCGAAGAGGACGACATAGTCGACACAATCGATGGCTGATATGATCTCCGCACGCTCCGCTGCCGGAGTGACCACCTCTTTACGCTTACCAAGACCCGTAACGGAGGAGTCGTCATTGACGGCAACGATGAGAATGTCCCCCAGGTCCTTCGCCCCCTTAAGATACCGGACGTGTCCCACATGGACGATATCGAAGCAGCCATTCCCGAAGACGACCTTTTTCCCCGCCTTCTTTTCTTTTTCAACGATCCCTTTGAGTTCATCGAGATCTCTGACTATTATCCCCATTGCACGTGTCTCCTTTGGTTCCCCTGTCCGCTGCGTCATTCAGGCCTTCGCCGAAATGACGGAAAAAACCCGAAGCCCGAAACCCTTTAACCGCCTTTAAATGACTCCGCCGTTTTCTATCGATTTCTTCAACTCCGGTACGGTGACCGTTGCCGTCCCCCGCTTCATGACCACTATCCCTGCCGCGTAATTCGCGATCCGCGAGGCGTCGAGAAAGCTTGCCCCGCTTGCGAGCGACAGGGCGACAACGGCGCAGACGGTGTCTCCGGCCCCGGTAACGTCCGTTACGTCATCCTTGCCGGATATGGGGATGTGATGTACTGCGCCGTCCTTGAGGAAGAGGGTCATGCCCCTGTTGCCGCGGGTGACGAGGAGGGCGGACAGGTGCATCGCGGACAGGACTTTCCCGCCGACCTCTTCTATCGCGTCGCTCTCCTTGAGGCCCGCCAGGGCATATGCCTCGGATTCGTTCGGGGTGATCATGGTGAAACCCGCGTACTTCTTCAGGCCATATCGTGAGTCGCCCACGACGATCTTATCGTTGGCGAGGATCTTCATATATTCGATTACCCCGGGGTGGACGGCGCCGTGCCCGTAGTCCGAGACGACCACCGCGTCGACGTGGGGACAGATGGCGGCCAGCTTTTCCATGAGAAGTGCCTTTTCCTTTGCGGTGTGCCTGCGGCCGTCATCCTTGTCTATGCGGATGACCTGCTGTTTCGACACGTGGGTGTCTCCGGCGAGGATCCGTGTCTTCGTCACGGTATCGCCGCTTACGCGTATGATACCGCCGGTGTCGATAGTCTTCGCCGCGGAAAAGAAATCCATGAGTTTCCCGCCGATGGAATCGCCGCCGACGAAACCGATGGGATAGACCTTTGCCCCCAGGGCGGCGAGGTTGTTTATGGTGTTGCCGGCACTGCCGGGATATATACTCGATTTTTCGTATTTGACCACGACAACAGGGGCTTCCCTGGAGAGTCGGTAGGGTTTGCCGAAGATGAAGACATCGGCGATGATATCCCCGACGACACAGATTTTTTTTCCTTTGAACCGGTCAAGAAAACGCGGCAGGCCCATCGGGCCTTTTTCCGGTTTTCCTTGCGGCCTCTTTCGGCTGTCGCCTTCAGACGGTTTTTTCAAGGATATCCCCCAGTAAGTTAGTGATTTCTTGCGGCTTTATTCCTGTCATGCATTCATGATTCCCGTCGCATTTTTTCTTGTTGCAGGGGCGGCAGGCCATGTTCTTTGAAACTACATATGTGGATGTGCCGGGGTAGGAGGTATAGCGTTCATCCATCGGCCCGGCGAGAACAATGGTGGGGACACGAAGGGCCGCGGAGATGTGGCGGGGCCCGGTGTCGTTGCTTACAACGAAGGCCGCCCTCGCCAGGCACACCTTCATGTCGCGTATGTTCATGGATTTGATCCCGGCATGTTCCTTGCCGCGTATCCCTTCGTAGATCCTCGCCGCAAGATCGGCCTCGTTACCGCCGGGAAGCATGTAGACGTTCATGCCGTACCTGTCGATTACCATGTCCGCCAGTTCGGAGAAATAGCCGGCAGGCCAGCACTTCGACGGGCCGTACTGGGCGCCGACAATCATGATGCCATAGGGTTTTGTCAGATTTGCGAACTCCTGGTCAAACTTCTTTTCTTCGTCGGCGGTTACGGCAAGAACCGGAACATCGATGGATCGCGGGATCCCGAGGACATCCATGATCCTGAGGTAGTGTTCCGAAGTGGGCTCAAGACCGGTGTGTTCGTCCACCTTTACATTCAGCATGAAGCCCCGTTTGTTTCGGGCATAGCCTATGATCTCGGGTACCCTCAGGTTGTAAAAGAACAGGACCGACCTGAACGAGTGGGGAAGGGCGATGGCGCGGCTGAAACCGACCTTCTTGAGCCTGTTTGCCGTTTCAAGGAAGAGGGAAAGCCCCCTGCCGTTGATGGCAACGAAACGGTCGAAAAGATCGAGGCCATTATAAAGGTGAATGGCGCCTGCTTTCCCTACGGCCCAGATTTCGTCTGTTGAGTGCTGCCTCAGCGCATGGAGAAAGGGAACGGCCATCACCATGTCGCCGAGCCAGTTAGGCAGATATACTATCGTCTTTCCAGTCACTTCGTACGCCCATAAAAGGATTGTATCTCACAGTATAATGGAGTCCTCCCGATTTTTCCATGCCTTCGTTGAGTCCCTCCACCGCGCGAAGGATGCTTTCCTTTTCTTGATGCCAGGTTGTCTCATCCATCGCCTCGATCTCTTCGACAAGACGCCTGAACCCTTCGGTGTGTTCAAGGCCGGAACGGGCGTTGACGAAGGCGCACAGGATGGACTTGACCTTGTCGCAGTAGAGGTCCACCTCGGGGCCCAGCCTCATGCAGGTCTCGTCGGTAAAGTTATCGAGCTTCTCCATCCGTTCGAGATCGATCTGGCCCGACGACCGTGCGATACTGTAAGCCTTTGTCCCCACAAAGGGGAAGAAGAGGGACCAGCGGAAACGGCCCGGTTTGATCGCGGCGAGAAGGTCCACCGTTTCCTTGATGTCTCCGATTGTTTCATAGGGCAGACCGAGCATCACGAAGGCGGATGTGTGAAGCCCGTACTTGTCCGCAATGGCGAAGGCATCCTCGATATGTTTGTTGGTCATGTATCGGCTGAGAACCTTGCGGCGTATCCTGTCGCTGCCGCTTTCGAGCCCGAATTTCACGATGCGGCAACCGGCGCCGCTGAGCATGCGAGCCGTTTCGTCGTCGAAGATTCGCGCGTGGGCGTTGCAGACGAAGGGGACGTCGGTGACGGACGCGTACCTATCGGTGAATTCCCTGAGCCAGGCCTTGTCGAAGGTGAAGATATCATCATCGAAGATGAACATTTTGATTCTCTTGTAGTGTGCGAGAAGATACTCGATCTCGGCGATCATCTGGTCGACCGTATGCCTCCTGATATAGCCCCTGGGAAGGTGGCCGCTTTCCTTGTAGACCTCTATGATCTTGTGATTGAGGCAATATGTGCACCGGAAGGGGCAGCCCCGTGACGCCGTGAGGCCCACCCACCCGTCTTTCGCGTCTATTATCTTCTGGAAGTCGAAGATCTCGTAGTCCTTGAAGGGCAGGGCGGTTATATCCGTGAAAGGCCTGAGCGGTTCGATGATGGGTCTGCCGTTTTCCTTGCGGCCGATGTTCGCGACACCCTTCGCGTTACCGGTCGCGACGAGTTCGGCCACGGCCTCTTCCCCCTCGCCGACGCAGATAAGGTCCACCTCGTCCTGCATGAGGGTTTCCACGGGATCCATGGTGGCATGGATGCCGCCGAAAAGAATGGGCACATCGGTATAGCCTTTGATGTCCCGGGCGATCTCGAGGGCATACTTGTACTGGTTGGTGAGCACGGAAAAACCGATGACGTCGGGCCCGAAGGCCAGCACGTCTTTCTTTATCCGTTCCCTGTCGAGGGAGTAGCCCAGTTTTTCGTTGATATTAAGGAGTTTCGTCTCGATGCCTTTCGCCTTGAGGAAGCCCGAGATGTACGAGATACCGTAATTGAAGCCGACCTGTGTATTCAGGTTGGGATAGATGAAGAGAATGCGCATATTTTCATGCCTCGTTTTTCAGGGGAATCTTTCGGAGCGCATCGAAGACCTCGTCGGACGATATGGCCATGAGACACTCCCGCGTCTTGCAGTCCTTCTTCTTGCAGGGGCTGCAGGGGATCTCCTTCCTTACAATGACGCTGTTCTTTGAATAGGGACGGTTGACGATGAAATCGGTGGGGCCGAAGATGGAAAGGACGGGGACGTTCGCCGCGGAAGCGAGATGGGTGGTTCCCGTATCGCCCCCGATGTAGACGCTGCTCCTGACAAGGAGGGCGTAGAGCTGCGCGATGTCTGTCTGACAGGCAAGCTGCGCGTTGTCGCCAACCAGTGCAACAAGTCTCTGAGCCTCTTCGCGTTCGCCGGGACCCCAGATTATGACAACGGACCCCATGCGCTCCCGCCTGATCCTTCCGATGAGGTCGGCGTACCGTTCGAGAGGCCATCGCTTGAAGGCGGAGTCCTTGCTCGCAAAAGGGTTTACTGCGAAGAAGGGCGGGCGGATATCGCGAGAACGAAGGAAATCATCTATGTACGTTCGTGCATTCTCATGCACGAGAAGGGGTGCCTCCGGTATCGGGCTTGTGTCTGTCCACCCCAGATGACGGGCGGCCAGCAAGTTGCGCTCCACCTTGTGGATCCTTTTTTGAAATCCGTTTACACGTTCCTGGTAGAAGATGTGGCTCATGTCCTTGGCAAAGGTCTTGCCGAAGCCGATCCTTCTTTTTCCGCGGGCGATCATCATGAGCCCCACACTTTTGGCGATGCCGTGAAGATCGACGATCCAGTCGTATTCACGTTTGCGCAGGTTTTTCAGGAAGTCTCCCAGGATGTACGCAGTAGTCGAAAGGTGTCCTTTCCGGAGGTGTCTCGTCAGGGCCGCGCGCGGGAAGAAGATCACCTCATCGATGAAATCCTGGTGTGCAAGGATGCCCGTCACGGAACCCTCGGCGAGCCACGAGATGTGTGCGTCAGGAAACCGCTCTCTCAAGGCCCTCACAGCCGGTACGCTCATCAGAACGTCCCCGAGAGAGCTCAGTCGAATAATGAGGATATTATGCGGCCGGGCCATCACGGAAGATTTCTATGACTTTCTGGGGTATCGTAACGGGTTTTTTGTCCGTGTTGACGCAGATATGTTTTGTCGTTCCTTCAACGACCAGGGTTCCGTCTCTTGTTATAACATAATGAAAGGTGATGCCCCGGGATTTCATCTCCGTCACCCTCGTTTTCACGATCAGGATATCGTCGTAGGTGGCGGTATTGTAGTATTTTGCCTCGAGACCGACGACGACGAAGTGATAGCCCAGTGCCTCCAGGTCCCGGTAGGGGTAGCCCTTCTGGCGCATGTATTCGCTGCGCCCCACCTCGAAAAACGCCGGGTAGTTTCCATAGTAAACGATCCCCATGCGATCCGTGTCGGCATATCTGACACGTATCGGGATATCGATAAACTCCCCGTCATCTTTACCGTGATCCCGTGTTTTTTCATTCATGATCAGAGGGCCCTCATAAATTCGGGTCTCAGCATGGCGGGATCGCGCTCGTCAAGGACATGGCGGATTGCCTTGAGCGTCTTTTCCTTCTCTTCGGGAAGCCAGGCCTTGACGGGGAGATAGTTCGAGGCATGGTTCGAGGCGAAATAGGTATGGTGTACATTGGTGTTCTCGATCATGACGTACAACTCCTCAAGGAGCATGTACGGATCGGGCACCACGAAGGTGCCCTTCTTGATCTCGTCGGCGAGGACCGTGCCGGGCACCACGATGACGCTCAGGGCGCCGGCGTAATCGGGCTGGATCCTGCTTAAGAACTTGCCAGTTTCTTCGGCGTGGATCCTGCTTCGCTCGACACCACCAAGCCCGAGAAGGACCGTGACGGAAAGGAGCATGCCCGCGTCCTTCACCCGTTGTGCGGCCTCTGCTGTCTTGTCGAGCACCGTGCCCTTGCAGACCCGGTCGAGAACGACCTGATCGCCCGACTCCACTCCGAGATAGACGATGCCCACACCAAGCTCTTTCAAGGCCTTCAGTTCTTCGACGGATTTCTTGAGGATGGATTTGGTATTTCCGTAAACGCCTATGCGTTCAAGTTTCGGAAAGGCATCACTGACAAGCTGTACGATAGGCAAAAGCCTCTTCTGGGGGATGATCAACGCATCGCCGTCGGCGAGGAAGACCTTTCTGATATACCGCGCGTACTGCTTCGCTTCTTTTACGTCCTCGGCGATCTCCTCAAAGGTCCGCACGCGAAATTTCTTATCTTTAAAAGAGCCGCAGAAAGTACACTTGTTGTGGGAACACCCGATGGTGATCTGGAGGATAAGACTATCCGCCTCGCTTGGCGGTCTGTAAATTGTTCCTTCGTATTTCATGGTTCAACCCTGTACACCTTTTCCCCTTCTCTCACGAAGCCATATTTCTTTCTTACCATCTCCTCGAGGTACCCGTCGTCCTCCCGGATCCTTCGAAGCTCCCGGGAGAGCGTCGCATTGTCATCTTCCATCTGCATGATGGATAATTTTGCGGTCCTGGTTTTCAACTTGACCTTCAAAAGGTCGTATATTCCACCATCCATGAGGATAAGGTGAAAGAAAATGGTTGAGAGAAAGACTATAAATCCGTATCGCTTTACGGGATTATCTGTCATGCTTTCTCTATATTAAAGGCACACACGCAAAATGTCAACCAGTGAAAAGCCCATTGAGGAAAACTAACCGGGAATATAAAGACCCATTGTCCGGTGAACCTCATCCATAGTGGCAGTCGCCGTCTTCTTACAGGCAGCCGCCCCCTGTGCGAGGACGTCCATGACATAATCCATGTTTCTTTGCAATTCCGCCGCCTTGAGACGGATAGGCTCCAATTCCTTTTTCAGGTTTTCGAAAAGCATCTTCTTGCAGTCGATGCAGCCGATACCGGCAGTCGTGCACCCTTTATCGATCTCGATAAGCATGTTGTTGTCGGAAAAAGCCCGGTGAATGGTGTAAATGTTGCACACCTCCGGGTTGCCGGGATCTTTTCTGCGCACCCGGTTCACGTCCGTCACCGCCGTCCGGAGTTTTTCCCACACGTCCGCTTCTTCCTCCAGTATGCCGATATAATTGCCAAGGCTTTTCGACATCTTTGACTGACCGTCAACACCCAGGATCCTGGGTGCCAGGGAAAGCAGTTCCTCGGGTTCGGGAAATATGGGCGAGAAACGTGCGTTGAATTTCCGGGCGACTTCACGGCAGAGTTCAATATGCTGCACCTGGTCTTCACCAACAGGAACGTAGCCCGCTTTATAGAGGAGAATGTCCGCGGCCTGGAGAACGGGGTAGTCCATGAGGCCCATGTTGATGTTCGCCCGGTGCTGCCTTGCCTTGTCCTTGAACTGTGTCATCCGTTCGACCTCGCCGATGGGGGTGACTGTATTGAAAATCCAGGCGAGTTCGGTATGCTCCGGGACGTGGGACTGAACGAAAATATCAGACTTTTCCGGAGTGAGACCGCAGGCGAGGAGGATGACAGCCGTATCGAGGGTACGCTTCTTCATCTCCTCGGCGGGATATTCTATGGTTATGGCATGGTAATCCACGACACTGAATATGCAGTCGTACTCATCCTGCAGGTACACCCAGTTCCTGATGGCGCCCACATAGTTGCCAAGATGTATCTCACCCGTGGGCTGTATGCCGCTGAAGATCCTTTTCATCTATCCTCCATAAAGACCCGATAGCCTCTTTCTCTATGATTTTATCGTGTTTAATCTACACCAAATGGTGGAGCAAATCAAATGAGGAGATGGTTTCAGATATTATAAAAAATAGGTCCTATAAGTCTTATTTGACCTACAGGACCTGTTGCTATTCACCGGGGCAGGGCTAAACAAGGACCTTTCATCCAGGCGGTTGCCCTGCTTTCCTTGAAACGTGAAACGCAGAACGCCAGAAAAAACAAGCGGGCTCAGTGCCCGCTTGTCTGTTTTTTTGGACAGCTTTTATTTCGTCCATTCTCTCCAGGTCAGGCCGGTCTTCTTTTCCCAATCGGATTCGAACCTCTCCGTGAAGAAGGTATGCAGTTTTTCGAAGAGACGTGTCCAGCCGGACTGGAAATCGTGTGTGAGGACGTCTTCGAGGAAGGGGACAATCTCGCCGAGTTTGTCTTTGGGGAGGTAAGCGCGGGCCTTCATCTCGTAGGATTTCTTCAGGGCCTCGGGGCTGAGGGCATGAGCGGTGAGCATGGCGACTTTAAGGTTTTTCTTGACGGCCTTATCGAGAAGGTCGAAGCCGCGCACACCCATGATGTCGAGAACTACGATATCGTAGTCTTTTGACTCGAGAAGCCCGGATGCGGACTCAAAGTTCGTTGCGGTATCGAAGGTACAATTCGGACAAGCATCCATGATTTCTTCTTCGAGTACCTTGAGGACATCGGGCTCATCGTCGACTGCGAGTATTTTCTTTCCGTTCAGAATTGATTCTGTCATTATAGCCTCCTTTTATTTTATAGTTCCGATATCACAGGGGAGGAATGCGTACGGTGAAGCAGGAACCCGCGCCCTCTCCGCTTTTGAGTGATATTTCCCCCCTCATCTTCTCGACAAGGTTCTTCACGCATGAAAGGCCGAAACCCAATCCTTCGGGTCCGCCTTTTTTGCTTTTCAGGTTAAAAAAGCGTTTGAATATGTAATCCTGCTTCTCTTCAGGGATTCCCTGGCCGTCATCTTCCACGGAGATCACAAGGTCGAGGTCCCCTGCTATTTTTAGCTTCATCGTGGACTTTCGATACTTGAGGGCGTTGGAGATGAGGTTCCTCAAAATCTGACGGATCTTTTTCGGATCATGGGTGAAGAAGGATTCGCCGTACCTTCCGCATACTTCGATAAGAATTCCATTCCGGACGAGGACTTCGTCAAAGGAATCATTTTCTGCCCTGGCGAGTTCCTCGCCGATGGCGGGAGTCACGACCTCGACGGCATCGATGAGCGCCTCCTTCAGGACGTCGGAGATGAGGAACTGGTCTTTTCGGAAGAGTCCCTCCTCGGAGCGATAGACCTCGATGATCTCGAGAAGGAGGGCCTTTGCCTTTTCAGCGTTGCGCTGCGCCCTTTTCAGGGTGTCCTTCTGATATTCGTTGTACGGCCCGAGCTTGTCCTCCTTGTTCAACAGGCTGTTGACGCTCGCCAGTACGATCGACAAGGGACCGGTAAGGTCATGGATCAGCAGGTCAACCAGGGGGTCTTTTCGGGTCATATATCAACCTTAATTATGGACCTGACTCGTTACGAATACCGGTTTTAAGATATTCTTTCGCAACGGGAAAAGTCAAACAAAAAGTGGTTCCGCCCGATGTGAGGCAACCCTCGCGGCTTGATACGTGGGGGCAATCGGAGATCCTCCCCGGGCAGATGTCCCTGTCGGTGGGGATATGGACGCACCGGAAACTTTCCATCGAGATCCCGAAACCGAAACGCCGGCCGTAGACCTTCATCTGGAAAAGGTCGAGTCCCTTTCCCCCTGCGCCGAACTCGTAAACGTTCCTGGAACCGTAGAGATCCGTGTCCTGGGTATGGAAAAAACCCTCGAAGACATGTTCCCTGTTTTGCTCCGTGATCCCGATCCCGTAGTCTCTGACGGCGATGATGACATTCCTGTCATCCCTGGTGAGGGATACCTCAACGAGGCCGCCGTCCGGGGTGTTTTCCACGGCATTCTTTAGAAGCCCCATGAGCATGTCCCGGACAACGACGACGTCCATAAAGATCGAGACATCCTCATCGCCGGTAAGACGGAATTCGATGTCACGGTGGGGCGCATTGTCGCGGGTGTCCGCTATCGCCTTCTGCACCGTCGGATACAGGAGAATTATACTCTTCGATCTGCTGTCGGGAGGAACGTAATTGGCCACGTATTCCTTGAGGGTCTTCCAGACTTCTTTTGTGTCGACGGGGATGTCCGTCTCCAGGCCCTCGATCTTTTTCCAGAGGCGCTCGAGTTCGTCGACAAGGTTTTCTTCTTCGATCTCGCGATAAGCCAGTATGATCTTTTCGGATTCCTTCTGCACTTCAAAAAGCCTTGTCATGTAATGTTTGAGTACGTCGAAGTATCCGAGTACGGACGCACCGTCAGGTTTTTTGGCGATCTTTCTCTTGAGGATCCTGAGATACCCCTGGATAAGGGCAAGCGGCGTTTTCAGTTCGTGGGAGAGGTGATCGAGGGCCTTGCCCTTTGCCGCATTGAGCCGCTCGAGTTCCTTGCGGGATTGCTCCAGCGTGTCCATGCGGGCCTTCTGGAGCTGGGCGATCTCGATGAACACCGAGACGTGATTCGCGAACATCCTGAGGAGCATCTCGTCTTCGGCGGTGAACCTTCCCTGGCGCTTGTTGATGAGCTGGATCACTCCGAGGGTCGACCCGGATCTACTGAAAAAAGGCATGCAGAGCATGCTTTTCGTTGTATACCCTATCGCTTCATCGATGTGGCGGAAGAACCGGGGATCCTCGTGAGCATCTTCGACATTGACGGTCTGCCCCGTATGGAAGGAGTATCCCGAGAGGCCCACATGGGAAGGTGTGCGGAACTTCCTGCCTTCGATCTCAAATACCATATTGGTCCAGAGTTCGTCTGTCAGAGGGTCGTAGAGCAGGAGGTTGAACCTGTCGGCATCCATGACCTCTTTGGCCTTTGAGGCTATCTGGATCAGCATTTCGTCAAGGTTAAGGTCAAGACCGATAAGACGTCCCAACTCCAGCATGGAGGAGAGCTTCCGCTCGGAAGTACCCAGCGCCTGCTCGCAAACAATAAGCTCTTTCTCCGGGGGATTTTGAGGCCCCGTTTTGATATTGTCCCGTTTTTGTTCAGACACGCACATTGATCCTTACGATTTCGACGTACATAATATTTGTCAGAAACGCTGGTCTGTCAAGGGTTGTCGTTCATTTCCCGGCGCTTCCCTGCAGGGAAAGCTGTATGTCGGACACAAGCTTGCCCGATATGTCCTTCATGGCTTCACTTAGTGCCGCGGCCAGTCCCTCGGGTGAACGATCACTCATCGCGGCCGAATGGGCGTACTGTTTCTGGAAGACAACCTGCTCCACGGGATTTTTTTGACTTGTATCGACAAGGGTGAACCGTACGCTCAAAAGCGCCTTGCCGGGCGAACCCTCGGTGGATTCACAGAATTCGTCGATATAACCCTCCAGGATGTAGCGCGAAAGATCGGAGTCGTAGTAGGAGTATGTTGCCCTGAATATTCCGGCCCGGGTGATGTCGCGCAGTATGAAGCCCGTTACCATGTCGGCCGGATTGACGCGCCAGCGGCTGTAATTGTACGTATCGAAGCGGTACTGCCCTTTTTTTACCACCATAGCCGTGGAGTTGAATGCCGGTGCAACGGCAAACCGTTCCACGCGGATCGTTTCCTGTGCCGCCTGAGATACGGACGGGGCCGGCGCTGAGTAATCCAGGGTATACTGGTCCACCACGAACGGCGGTTTATTCCTGCCGAGGCAGCCCGTGATAAACGTGAGGCATAGAAAGGACAGAAAAAAAAGGGCCGCTGTTTGTCGTATCTGTTTTTTCATCATTTACCTCTTCTTCGGGGGTGGATCGGAAAACAGGATATCCGATGGGTCCGCTTTGAGCCTTTCGATGAGCTGGTCAAGGTTGTCCGTTGCCCTGCGCAGGTTTTCGCCGGTGAGCTGGATCTCCGTCGCGATCGTTTTCGACCTGCGGGAGAGATCGTCTATCAACCTGTTTGTCTTCGCCGACGTCTCGGCAAGCTTCATCTTCTCCAATTCACTTTTTACCTTGCTGATCGTTTCCTTGGCATCTCGTACGGTATCGCGCGCATCCGTGAGGATCTGGTCGGCCCTTCCGTCACCCACCATTTTGGACAGCTGGTTGGCGGAATCCGCCAGTGTCTGTGTCATGGTTTCCAGGTTCGAAATGATTTTCGTCATCTTTTGGCCGGCGAAGAATGTGTTGACGCTTTTTGTCGCCGACACCAGTTCATCGGAGATTGCCTTGAAGTTCACGTCCTGCAGCTTCTTTACGACGTCATCGACACCCGATACAATCTCCTGGATTTCCGATGGGTTCGAAGGGATGAGAGGGTAGTCGGGTTCGAAGTTGATCTGGGGCGTTCTGTTGATATCCCCCTTTTTTCTATGGTCGAGCTCGACGTACACTATTCCGGTTATACCCGCCGCTTTCAACTTGGCGATGGTCTTGTTGGCCGCGTCGCCGCTGAAGTTGATCTTCATCACCACCTCGATGAGGCGGTAGTCAGGTGCGACCTGAATCTTCTCCACCATGCCGATCTCCACACCTCTGTACTTGACGCTGGAATCGACCTGGAGACCCTGAACCGATTCGTCAAAGTAGGTGACGAAGCGTTCGCCCTTCTGAAGATATTGTGAGGCGCCAAGCCAGATAACGGTTCCAACCGCAATCAAGGCGCCTGCGAGCACGAAAAAACCCACCAGAAAATAGGTTTTCTTCTTTATCATGTCGTCATTCCTTCGTGTTTTTTCTTCGTCACCCGCCGGTTGAAAAAGTCCGTGACTCTGGCGTCCTGCGAATTTGTCCTGAGTACGCGGGGATCGCCCTCGGCGATGATGCCTTTTGCATCCCTGTCGAGCATGATGATACGGTGGGATATGTTAAAAATGGTCTCCAGTTCGTGGGTGACGATGACCATTGTTGTGCCCGTTCCCTCATTGAGCTTTCTGATGAGCAAGTCCAGTTCGGCGGATGTGACAGGGTCGAGACCGGCCGACGGCTCGTCGAGAAAGAGCATGGCGGGTTCGAGGGCCATCGCCCGTGCGATCCCCGCCCTTTTCTTCATGCCGCCCGAGAGCTCCGACGGGTAATGATTGTCGTATCCGGCAAGCTCTACCATTCCAAGTTTCATCCGCACGAGAGAATCAATGTCCTTCATTGGGAGCGCCGTGAATTCCGTCAGGGGGAGGGCCACGTTCTCGCCGATGGTCATCGATCCGAAGAGGGCGCTGGATTGAAAGAGCATTCCGATGCCCATGTGAAGCCTTCTGAGTTCACTATCATCGAGCAAGGCCGTATCCGTACCGTTTATCCAGATCTTCCCTTCCGCCGGGGTTTCGATGCCGATGACGTGTTTGAGCAGCGTCGATTTTCCGCATCCGCTGCCGCCCATGATAACGAATATCTCGCCGGGGTAGACTTCGAAGTCCACACCGTCAAGGACGGTATTGTCTCCGTATCGTACGGTGAGACCCTCAACTTTTATGACCGGATCAGCCGTTGTTCGGTTCCCTTTCTCCACATCGGGGCGCCTTAAGCCTAGTGGATGTAATGAAGTATTATAGCAAAGGTCGAATCTATTACAATAATCAGAAATATGGAGGTAACAACAGCGGATGTTGTTGCGTTGCCCACCGCCTCGGCCCCGCCGCGCACCCTGAAACCCCTCTGGCAACCGACGGCGGAGATGGCTGCCGCAAAAACGAAAGATTTTACCAGACCCGACACTATATCAAATATGGATATCGCCTTCATTGTCTGTTGAATATAGGTAAAGATAGTGAGGTTCAATCCTACAACGCCGACGATGAGGCCTCCCATGATCGCGAATATGCTGGCAAATATCGTTAAAACAGGCACTGTGACGAGAGAGGCGATCACCTTTGGTATCGACAGGAACCGCATGGGGCTGAACCCCATGGTAGCCAGGGCATCCACCTCTTCGTTGACCCGCATGGTGCCGATCTCGGCGGCAAAGGCCGAGCCCGAGCGCCCGGCCACGATGATGGCTGTCATTATGGGACCCAGTTCGCGAACCATGGCGACGGCGACAAGGGATGCCACGTAAACGTTTGCACCGAACTGTTTCAGCTGAAGGGAAGACATGAAGGCCATGATAAGGCCGAGAAGGAAACTGATAAGGCCCACGATGGGAAGGCCGTCAACCCCTACCTTCTTCATGTATGTCACCACGTCGCCCCAGCGCACCTTGCGAAGGTGTGTCACCGAGTGGCCGATCTCATAGATCAGTTCCCCACCGAAGGATACGATATCATACATATCCCTGACGGCAATGATGGATGCATTGCCAAGCTGCTCTATGAGGTTCAGGCGGCGTTCCCTGGGCGCCAGGCTGGGTTTGGCGAGCGCCTCCCTGTCGATGAGGCTCAGGATGCCCATTTTTTCCCGTGACAGACCGGAAAGCGTGAAGGGGACGGAGCGTGCGTGCGCCTCATCCTCCAGTTTCACGATAAAGAGGGCGCCGCTTGAGTCGATATAGTCGATGCCCGCCATGTCGACGTTCAGGCTCGAAGGTGTGTAGGAATCGAATATGGTGCTGATAAGCGGGGTAAGTTCACCGAAGCGTTCAAGATCCATCCTGCCTGACAGCGAAAGCGTGACGACTCCGTCATCGGCGGTCTCTATACGGTGCTTCGTTGTACCGGGCATGGTTATCTATAACATACCGCAGCGAAAATTACGAGCAAAGCGCCCGTCCCTCCGCCTGCCGCTCATTGCACTGCCCGTCTGCAAATCAGCCCGCCGGACGGGCTGATTTGACTATGTTATATTTCTTGATCTTGTACCTGAGCATTCGTTCGGAAAGGCCCAGGGCTGAGGCCGCTTTGGTCTGGACCCAGTCGGCATTGACGAGGGCCTCGATGATCATCGATCTCTCCAGGGATTCCACCGTACCGCGAATGCCTGAGTCGCTTGCGCCCATAGCCTGTTCGGCGAGGTTCGGCAGATCCTCGCTGGAGATATGGTCGCCGCGGGTCAGCACGACCGCCCGCTCCACGATATTTTCGAGTTCCCGCACATTTCCGGGGTAATCGTACCTGACGAGGACATCTCTGGCCTCCCTCGTCAGGCCCTTTATGTTTTTCTTATGTTTCATATTGTATTTTTTAAGAAAGAAGTCGATGAGCAGCGGAATATCCTCTTTCCGTTCCCGCAGGGGAGGGACGATTATATTGACCACGTTAAGGCGGTAATAGAGGTCTTCCCGGAAGGTGCCTTTCCTGACTTCTTCTTCGAGGTTGCGGTTCGTCGCGGCGATGATCCGCACATCGACCTTGATCGGATGGGCACCGCCGAGGCGCTCGATCTCTCTTTCCTGGATTACCCTCAGCAGTTTCGATTGAAGCAGGAGGGGAATATCGCCTATCTCGTCGAGGAAGATGGTACCTTTATCGGCGAGCTCGAACTTACCCGCCTTCCTTTGGTATGCCCCCGTGAACGCCCCTTTTTCGTAGCCGAAAAGCTCACTTTCGAGGAGCGTCTCGGGGATGGCGGCACAATTCACCTTGATGAGGGGGAAATTCTTGCGCTCGCTCAATGCATGGATCATGTTGAGCACGACTTCCTTTCCGACGCCGCTCTCGCCGCTTATTATACAGGTGGAATCCGTTTTGGCGATCCGTACGACCAGGCTCGAAACCTCATGCATCTTTTCGCTCTGATAGACGAATTCTTCCGATTTGAAGCGGTCCCGGAGGGTCTCGCGAAGCACCATGTTCTCACGGACGAGGTATGTCTTTTCTTCTATCTTGCGAAGCTTGAAGAGGAGATCGTCGAGATCTATGGGCTTTGTCAGGTACTCCGAGGCCCCGGCCTTCAGCGCACCGACCGCGTTTTCAATGCTCCCGAATGCGGTGATCATGACCACTTCCGTTCCCGGGTTGATCTCCTTTATCTGTTTGAGCAGGGAAAGCCCATCCGTGTCAGGCAGTCTGTAATCAAGAAGGACGATCTCGAAGATCTCTTTTTGAAAGAGTGCCAGGGCACCGGCGCCGTCAGACGCCTCTCCCACGGTATAACCTTCTTTCCTGAGGAGGCCGCCCAGCAGGGATCTCTGGGCCTCTTCGTCTTCCACGATCAATATGCCAACCCTGTCCATAACAAACTCCTCTCAGACGTTTTTTGACGCGATCGGTCCGCCCGCATGTTTGCGGGGCAGAACGATCGTGAAGGTAGTTCCCTGGCCTGCAACACTCGTTACCTTGATGTCGCCGCCATGGTCTTTTACTATCATATATGATATGGGGAGTCCAAGTCCTATGCCCTTGTCCTTGGTCGTATAATAGTATTCGAAGATCCTGGTGATCGCCTCCTGGCTTATGCCGGAGCCGGAATCCCTGATCGAGGTTTCCACCGTGGCGTCCTTTTGCCTTACCGTTACAGCGATCTTTCCGCCGTCGTGCATGGACTCGATGGCATTGATGATTATGTTGTAGAATGCCTGTTTAAGCCTGTCTCTCTGACATTCAATGTGGATGTCGGTGCCTGTGGCGTTCTCGATAAAGATCCCCTTTGACGACGCTTTCTCCCCGACGATTATGATTACCTCTTCGATGATGTCGCGCAGGGGCTCCTTGCTAAAGGGGGCCTGTGCCCTCGTCGATTGCAGGAACTCCTCGACTATGCCGTTCACCCGTGTAAGTTCTTTCCTGATGATGTCCAGAAAGGTGAGGTACTCCTCTTTCTTTTCCTCGACGGGGACGAATTCCCGTTTGAGGCGTTGAACGGAAAGGCTTATCGCATTGAGGGGGTTCCGTATCTCGTGGGCCATTCCGGAGGCCAGCTTGCCCAGTGACACAAGGCGCTCCTTTACCTCCATCTCCCGCTCCATCTCCTTTACTTTTTTTGCGTATTTGCGCTCCATAATAAAGAAAGCGTAGATGCTGCCGGCGCCGAAGACGAAGAAGACCGCGAGGATCAGGATAAATCCGATGGCGGATCTCTGAATGGTGTCCCGGGCAAGGTTCCTGGAGACGAAGATCTGCATGCGAAAGCCCGGCAGAAGCTTCGATGGCAGTTCTTGTTCAAGTACAAAGGTGCCGGGTCTGGCTTCGCTCGTTCCCACAAACAGGGCGCCTCTGGCATCATATATTCTGATGGCGTCGATGTTGAACCTCTTCTCCTCCCTGTCGACGATGTCTCTCAGGATGACCTTTCTCCTGAGAGTTTCCAGTTCTCCCGCTTCTATCCTGACGAAAAGGATGCGGTTGCCGACGCGCCTTCCGAAGAGCAGGGCCCTGTCTTTGCGGACGGGCATTCTGATGGCCGTCGACTGGCCGCCTGAAACAAGTTTTCTGACTATATTCGCCGGTATGTCGCCCTTTCCTTTTTGGGCGATGATATCTCCGCTGAGGTTGTATTCAACGATATTGGCGAAAGGTAATTCGCCAAACTCGCCGGGCCGGGGGCTTTTCATGAGATCGGTAATCATTGTGTCCAGCTCGTCTATTATCGATTCATCAAAAGCCATAAGGTTGAAGAAATATGGTGTTATGATGGCCGGGGACCTGTCGAGGAGACTCAGGTATTCAAGATTGATGTCTATTTCCCTCTGGATATGGGCGAAAATGATCTCCGCTTCCCCCGTGAGCTGCCGTTCAATGTTGTTCCTGATGATCCTGATCTGGAAGAAACCGGTCAGGGTGACGAGAATGAGAAAGAGCGCAAAAAATAGTGGGAAGGCAACGGCCCGCTTATCTCCCATGCCGCCCCGGATTGAAGCGTTGCATGTTTTTCCTGCGCTCCTGGTCACAGAAGCTGTTGTACCGCTCCCGTTGCCTTTCGTTGAGAGACCTCGAAACCTCGGAACGGTACTGCTGATAGGAATTGTGCCTGGCGGTATCGAGTTCCTGCAATTCGCCCCGCAGCCTGCCTATTCTGGCGGAGTTGGGGCCGGGGTCCCGGTTCAGTTCCTTCAGCTCCATCCTCTTTCGGGCCGTTTCCCGCCTCAGGGACTGCCATTCATTGGTGTACCTGTTCCTTATATCCTCGACCTGTGTTCTCTGCGGTTCGGATAGTTGAAGCCCTCTCTCGAACTCGGAATAAGAATTTTGAGCCCAGAGAGAGGGCGTTATGAACACGCACAGGAGGAGGAAGGATACAAGGTAGGTCATGGATTCACGGGCACCCAAACCTTATGCGCCGGGACCCATTTCCCGCCTATCCATTGTCCCGGTACTTCAACCCACTGTCCCGGAGGCTGGTCCTCGGGCCTGACCTGACTTGAAGAAGGATAAGCCGCCCCTGGCTGCGCTGTCGCGGCGGCGCGCTGGTTTGTCACGTGCTGATCCACGGCATTGCCGCCTATACCGCCGACGAGCGTTCCTACAGCTGCTCCGATAAGCGTTGAGGCGGTATCGTGGCCGATCACCTGACCTGCTATGGCACCAAGACCGGCGCCGATGGCGGCGCCCTTCTGGGTATTATAGCCCTCTGAAGCGCAGGAAACGACAAAGAATCCTGCCGCTATCACCAGTAATGTTGCTGCCAGAAGTTTTTTCATTACTCCCTCCCTTTTATTTCAGGTGACGGACCCGGAGGGGCCCGTCATCTGGATTGCGGTTGCCTAGAATCTGCCGCAGGCACCGGGTCCGTAGCCGCCGAAACCACGGCCCCCGCCGAAACCACGGCCCCCGCCGAAACCACGGCCATAACCTGTGTCAGCAAGTTTCTTGAGCTGGTCAGGGGTGTAGACTTTTCTCTGATCAAGTTTGAAGCGGATCATTCTGTCATGCATCTTCTGTCTCAGCGTGTCGACTTCCTTTTCCTTGGCCAGGATTGCCGTATCGGTTGCCTTGGGATCGGCGTAAAGCGTTCTCAGCTCATTGCGTTTCTGGAACATCTCATAACGCAGGGACGATGTATCGCTGTTGAACTTTTCCCTCAGCTGCCACATCTTGTCTGTCTGCTCCTTCGAGAGGTCCACGCCTGCACCCCCGCCCCTGGGTCCTCCTCCGAAACCACCCGGCCCGACGGCGAATACAGTGGACGTCAGTGCTATAAAGAGAACCGCTACTGCTACTCCCAAAACCTTTTTCATTGTAACCTCCTGGTATGGCTTTTTGCAAATCATAGCTTTCCACATGGCAATTACCGTGCCATTCGGCGATGGTACGTGTAACGCTCCGAAAAAATTGCAGTAACTGCAAATGCCCTTCGGTCTGCTTCAGTTTTTCGCGGAAATAAATGTCGAGGGCGGCCAGACCCTTCGACAAAAGCGTCGAGAGGGGCTCCGGTGGCCGTCGCGGCGGCTTGAGGGGCCCGACCGCTATGGCATGGAGCCCTCCAGGGCCATGCGGCGTTCCACGTTGTTCGTAAACGTTCCGACTGTTCAGGCGCATCCAGCGGCTTTTTGTATGGCTCTGCAGGGGTAAGTATGGTATAGTTTTCAGTTTTAATAACAAAATCGAAGGGGTACAAAATCCCTTCGGGGGTCGGATAGGGCCGATCCGATTGACGATTTGGTGGGAATGAAAAGCCTATTATCCATAGCGGGTTTTGATGCCTCCTCAGGAGCGGGGATCGTGAGGGATGCCGATACCTTCTTTTCCTGTGGTTTCCATGCCATTACTGTTCCGACGTGCACGGTTGTTCAGGGGCCGGGTGGAGTGAGGCGCATCGAGCCCTCACCGGAAGCCCTTTTCCGGGATACCCTCAACGCCGCCACGGCCGGGGTTACGATAAAGGGCCTGAAGATCGGTGTGCTTTGCACCGAATCCCATGTGCAGGCGACGACCCGCTTTCTGGCGAGACGCAAAGGGATACCTGTCATTCTCGATCCCGTCTTTGCCGCCAAGAACGGTATTTCACTTATTTCGGACGGAGGCAGAGCTGCCTGCATCGAGTCGCTCTTCACAAAGGTTACCGTGGTAACACCCAATGCCGATGAAGCGTCTTTCATTACGGGCGGGAAGGTCCGGACGGTAAAGGCGGCGAAGAAGGCCGCCGAGAAGATCCATTCGCTCGGGCCCCGGGCGGTTGTTGTAAAAGGAGGCCATATAGAGGGTGATCCCGTTGACGTATTGTTCGACGGCCGGGAATTTGTCCTTTACAAAAAGAAGAGGGTTCCCCGATCGATCCATGGCACGGGCTGTTCCTTTTCTTCGACTCTTACCTGCTTTCTTGCATCGGGATATTCCCTGCCTGACGCCTTCATGGCGACGCAGGATTCTCTTGAAAGGCTTTTCGAGTCAAGTTACAGGATCGACAGGAAGGGGTATTTCTACGTCTCTTCGGCAGTGGACAGGATTTTTCGATGCGGCAAAGAAACAGAAAAAATACAAGGGGCTCAAGGGGGAATAGCTGGAGAACCTGGCCCATTGACAAGATGGAGATGATACGACCATGAAAAATCAGCTTATTGCAGCACGGGAAGGTAAGATAACAAAGGTGATGGAGCGTGTCGCACGGGATGAGGGCATAGACAAGGAGGAGCTTCGCCGGCTTGTGGCGGAAGGAAAGGCAACCATCCTCGCGAACAACGGGCACAAGAACTTTACCCCAAAGGGGGTAGGCAAGGGCCTGAGTGTCAAGGTCAACGCCAATATAGGCACATCCACGGAGCGGGTGAACATCGATGAAGAATTGGAGAAACTGGCTGTCGCCCGTGACGCCGGCGCCGATGCCGTCATGGACCTCAGTACCGGCGGGAATCTTGACGAGATCCGCAAGATCATCATCGATGCCGCACGGATACCCGTGGGGACCGTTCCCGTATACCAGGCGGCCGTCGAGACGGTAAAGAAGAGGAAGGCGATAACGAAGATGGAGGCCGATGACATCTTTGAGGTCATCGAAAAACATGGCGCCGACGGCGTTGATTTTGTGACGGTGCACTGCGGCGTCACAAAAAGCTCGCTGGAGCGCCTCAGGAAACAGGGGAGGGTAACGGACATCGTCAGCCGCGGCGGCGCTTTCCTCGCGGAATGGATAATCGTCAACGGCAAGGAAAACCCTCTCTATGAAAATTTCGACCGCCTGGTGAGTATAGCGAAAAAGTACGACATGACCCTCAGCCTCGGAGACGCCTTGAGACCGGGCTGTACCGCGGATGCAACCGACCGCGGTCAGATTGAGGAACTCATCATCCTCGGTGAACTCTGCGCACAAGCCATCGAGGAAGGTGTCCAGGTCATGGTGGAAGGTCCCGGACACGTGCCCATCAATCAGATCGAGACAAACATGGTCCTGCAGAAGAAGCTCTGCAATGATGCGCCCTTCTACGTTCTCGGTCCGATCGTCACCGATATCGCCCCCGGCTACGACCACATTACATCCGCCATCGGTGGTGCCCTCGCGGGCTATTACGGGGCGGATTTTCTTTGCTACGTGACCCCGACGGAGCACCTCGGACTGCCCATGCCGCAGGATGTCCGCGACGGTGTTATGGTCACCAGGATCGCGGCCCATGCCGCCGATCTGGCACGGGGCAATCAAAAGGCCCTGGCCCTTGACAAAGCCATGTCGACCTTTCGCAAGGCCCTTGACTGGAAAGGCCAGATCGAATGTGCAATCGACCCGGAAAAGATAAGGAGCTTCCGCAAGGAGCGCAATCTGAAGAGCGATGTCTGCAGCATGTGCGGTGAATTTTGCTCCATGAAGCTTATGAAGGATTATCTGAAGAAGAAGTAGATGACCCTATACGCTCGGCAGGATGAAGGGCTGTTGACAGTGACGGAGCTGACGGCCGAACTCAAGCGGTTTGTCGCCGGCCGTTTCCGCGACGTCCGTGTCGAAGGGGAAATCTCCAACGCCAGGCTTTATCCATCGGGACATTTCTATTTTACCCTCAAGGACGACCTTGCCATGATCCGCGGGGTCGTTTTCAATTATGCAGCGCACATACCCGGTGGGAGAGTCGTGAAGGACGGCGAAAGGGTCCTTTGCAGGGGCAGAATAGATATTTACGAAAAACGGGGAGAATACCAGCTCATCGCCAGCGACATCCTCGCGAGGGGCGACCAGGGTCTCGTCTATCTGCGGTTTCTCGAACTCAAGGAGAAGCTTTTCAAGGAAGGGCTTTTTGACGAAGCCCTGAAAAAGCCCCTTCCTCCTTTTCCCCGGTGCATAGGAATAGTCACCTCCCCGGCAGGCGCCGCAATACGGGACATGCTGAGGGTAATCCAGGAAAGATACGGCAACATCCCCATCCAGGTCTGTCCCGCCACCGTTCAGGGTGCCGATGCGGCCCGTGAAATTGCGGAAGGGATCGAATACTTCAACCGGGCCGGAGAGGTTGATGTCATCATTATCGGCAGGGGGGGAGGATCATACGAGGATCTTGCCTGCTTTAACGAAGAAAGTCTGGCACGGGCCATTTTTGCCTCACGGATACCTGTGGTTTCAGCGGTGGGGCATGAGGTCGACTTTACCATAGCGGACTTCGTGGCCGATGTCCGCGCGCCTACGCCCACAGCCGCCGCCGCCCTTGTGGTTCCCGGCAGGGATGAGCTCACCCGGTACATTGCAGGTATGAGAGATGCCCTTTGCCAGGCCATGGAGAAAAAACTGGAAAGGGCCAGGTACATGTTTGTCAGCGAGGTGATGGAGTTCAAGGACAGGAAGGATTTTTTCACCTCCCACCGAATCTATCTCGATGACCTTACCGGCAGCCTTGCGCACAATCTCCAGCTTTTCATGAAAAATGCCCGCGTCAGATCCGAGGCGCTTGCCCAGAGAATAAACGACCTGAATCCGACGGCGATCCTGGCGAGAGGTTACAGCATCACGGCAAAATCAGCTACCGGCGCCGTGGTTACCGACTCTGCGGCTGTCTCTCCGGGCGATGCCCTGTCGATCACGCTCCACAAGGGCGGGCTAGACGTTTCGGTAACGAACAAGACCTGAAAAATCATCTCGCGCCTGTTCGCCGGAATAGTATAGGTCTTATACGACTTATAGGACCTATAATTCACGTTCCGTTTTTTTCTGCCGCCGAAAAGGCCGCACGCTTTTCTTTCATTGCATTCCTTGCCTTGGTGCACTCTATCCCCCTTCAGACGGGAGGGTGCGAGATGGTCGTTAATACTTTTTCCCTCATTGCCGGCGGAAGAGCGATTCATCCGTGTCCTTTAGTCTGCCGGCCATTTCCTTGAGGATAGACAGGACTATGGGTGCGTTCTCGCGGAGTATGATGTCAAAATTTGCCTGTGATACGGCGATCAGTTCGGTGTTCTCCGAGGCGGCCCGGGCACCCGCCGATCTCGGGGTGCCAAGGAGCATGGACATTTCTCCGAAGTAATGACCGGGGGCCATGGTCCTGATGTGCTTTCCATCGCAGTCAATGTCGATGGAACCGGCAACGATATAGAGCATGGTGCCACCGTTATCGCCCTCGTTGAAGATGATGTCCCCCTGGCTGTAGCGGGTGATGAACCCGGTGAGGAGACCCGCCGAAAACGGCCGGCCGGGATGCCCGGCGAAGAGGGTCTTGAGGAGGAGTGCATCACGTTTTTCCGTGTTGATGGCGACCTCGGCTCCGAAAAGGATGACGAGGAAGCAATAATAGACCCAGACGATCATCACGAAGAGAACCTTCAGTGAGCCGAAAGTCTCCCCGTATGCAGGGTTTGTCCCAATGACGAAGGTAAAAGCCTCCCTCATGCCAATGATGAGCACGGCCGAGATGACCGAAGCGCCGATGAGCTTCACGGCGGTCAGCCGGACGGGTAGGAAGACGGTATAAAAGAAGACCATGCACATGGTTGCGATGCAGACCGACAGGAGGATATTGGCCGCGCCTCTGCCGCCCGATATTCCGGCAAGTGCCGCGAACAACACCTCGGCCCCGACGAGGACAATGAAAAGAAGGATCATTGCGGCCGCCGTGCGGACGTTGGCGAATTGCGATAAAACGAAAGAGGCCGGAGGATCTTTTCTGAAGATTTTGAGGAAGGTTGTTCTCAGCGAGTCCACCAGGGACATGGCCGCAATAAAGACAACGATGGCAGCCGCAAAGCCAAGGGTGAGGTGATGCCCTGTCGCGACGTAAAAGTCAATGCTCATCCAATCCCGGATACGGGGGAAAAGATGATCGATGAGCCCTTCGATGCCCGCAACAAGAGCGGCAGATGCGCTGCCCAGCCCCGGGGCGATGCTGACGGCGAAGAACAGAAGGGGAACGAGAGCGAAGAAACTGTACGTCGCGAGCGCGGCCGACATCTCGAAATCATTGTTGACAAGAAATGACCTCGAGGATTCGCGTACAATGATCCCGATGACATGCAGGGACCGGCCGATCCTTTCGACCACAGGCACTTTCCCGGAAGATCTCATGAATGGTCAATTATATCAGAAGACGGAATTTCAAGATAGAGAATCTAGTTCCCCCCCATCACCCACATCTGTCCAAAATACCACCTATTACCTATTACCCATTACCTATTACATACCCCGCTCCCTCTACAACCAGCCCTCCGTAATGTTTCCGGTGATTGAGGAAATGGATGGAATCGAGGTCGATGTAGTCGAAGGCTCCTGTTCCCATCGCCAGGTTGATGCCTGCGGAAAGACCCGTCATGGTCTCCGTCATGCAGCCGGCCATAAGTTTGAGACCGTGTTTTTTTGCCAGACCGAGAATAGTCATCGACTCCCCGAGTCCGCTCTTTGCCGTTTTGATGTTTACACCGTGGCCGAGTCTTTCGCCTGCTGCTAGTTCCATATCGCGTGCTGAAAAGACCGTCTCATCGAGAATGATGGGAATGGGCGAGCGTTTCGTGACCTCTCGAAGACCCCGGTGGTCGTCTTTCTTCAGGGGCTGCTCGAAAAGCTCCACGGGATACCTCTTCTTTATCACGTAATCCGCGAAGGCGAGGCAGGTGCTTTCCGAAAAGCCCTGGTTGCCATCGAGCCGCAACCTGTATTCGATCTGTGCGCTGTCGAGGATTGATGTGACGGAGGCAATCATTCCCCTGTCGTCTGCCTCAACACCGCTCACCTTTATTTTGTATGCTGTAAAGCCCTTTCGCGCGGCCCGGCCCACCCATGGGCGAAGGATGTTCTCGTCGATTGTGTGGGGTATGGTAATGTCCGTTTCGATCCGGCCCAATACCCCGCCGAACCAGAGGTTCTCCGGTATGCCGGTGTGGGCGAGCCATGCCCGGAAGAGGGCAATCTCCAACCCGGAGATGGTCATGGGGCAGGATGGATATTCTTCGCGCAGCGTACACACGGCCTCCGGAAAATCCCCCGCTTTCCTGCCTCTCAGGCGGGGACCTTCTTCACTGAGGATCTTCTTTATTCTTTCAGGGGTTTCGTGGGGGAGGACGAAACTGGTCGCACACTCCCCGCGTCCCTTCGATCCGTCGCTCAGGCGCGCCTCCACGATGACACTTTGCATGCTGTTCTTATGCCCCAGCGCCGTTGAAAAGGTTGTCTTCAGAGGACGCGCCACCTGCCTGAAATGAATGCTTTCTATCTCATCGTCCGCCATGGAACCTGTGATCCCTTTCGTTTTCATTAAGCGACGATCTATTTCGATTCATCGATTTCCCGGGAAAGGACGATAGTACATCCCTGGGGGACACTCACTCATCACGCTGTCTGTTCGATCCTGATGGAGGAAGTGCCTTTTGCTTTTTTCAGGGCCGTCGGGTCTCCGGTGATCCTGCCGATTACATTGACCTCGCTCGCCGGGACGGGGTCAGACCCGCTGCTCAGCGGCGTAGGCCCGAAGAAAATAGCGATGGCGTCTCCCGGCGGCCAGTACCCGATATCACCCGCCTTCACCGTCCGTGTCGCCGTATCGTCGAGGGGCATATGGACGGGTACCTGGAAGTAGAACTCATCGCCCCATTCGTTCGGACAGGCCGCTATGGGCAGCGCCGCGGCTATCGCCTTGCCGCAGGGTGTAGCCTCAAGCTCGGCCTCGACAGCAACCGGGCCGGCGATGATGCGGATACTTATGCTCATGATGACTCCTTTCAAGATTAATGTATCGCCCTTTCGGTCCCGATGTCAAAGGACCGAAAAAGGTCTTTCCCCATGCGGCCGCAAACCAGCGGTCAGATCAGAAAGATGCCGGACAAGGCCCGGAGAAAACAGGCCACAGGCAACAGGCCTTCTTTCCCCATCACCCATCACCTATTACCCATCACCCGTCTTCTATATTTCCAATATTATTTCGTCGAGGGGGCGTTTCGGGACGTGATGAACCTTGTCAGCGTCGCGCCAGTACGTGATATCGCCGTCCTTTGCAGCGGTGATGACGACCTGTTCTTTCGGCGCTCCCAGCGCGATGGCGAGCAGGATCTGGTACTGCTCGGGTATCTTGAGAAGGCCCCTGAGACGGTCCCGCTGGATATTGGAGAGCATGCAGCCGCCGAGGCCCATCTGCACCGCACCGAGGAGTATGCTCTGAGCGGCGATTCCGTGATCGCATCCGAAGTCCTTCGTAAGCGATGTGTCACCAAGGACGATGATGTAGCCTGCGGGTCTTTCGCCTTCCTCAGGGCCCGGCCAGTCTTTCAGGTAGCCGGCCCAGGCGAGGCAGGAGAATATGTCGGCGTTCTTGCGGGCCTCATGGGAAAGAATAAATTTCAGAGGCTGGAGGTTCCTGGCAGATGGCGAAAGCCGGGCAAGTTCTACGAGACTCTTGAGCTGCTGCATGCTGATCGCCTGATTCTGATGAAAACGCCGGTAACTCCTACTTCGTGTAACAAGTTCCAATATCGTCATATCACCCACCGTACTGAAGATTTGAATACCCCGTGTGAATCCCCCGTGCCCGAAACCCGAAACCGCCTTTACAGCTCCAGAATGATCTCGCTCAGGGCGCGTTTGGGGACGTGGTGGACCTTGTTGATGTCACGCCAGTAGGTGACATCGCCGTTTTTTGCCTCCGTGATGACCGCCCGCTCCCTGGGGACGCCCAGCGCCACGACCGCCAGTATCTCGTAACGATCGGGTATCCCGATGAAGGATGCCAGCCTGTCCCGTTCGATGTGCGCAAACATGTAACCGCCGAAACCCATCTCGGTTGCCCCGAGAAGTATGCTCTGGGCGGCGATGCCATGGTTACACGAGAAGTCCCGTGTAATGGATGTGTCGCCCAGTATTACGATATATCCCGCCGGCCGTCTGCCTTCGCCGGGCCCGGGCGAATTTTTGATATAGCTTTCCCAGACCAGGCAGGAAAAGATGGCTTCGTTGCGGGCGGCATCATTTGATAGGATGAATTTCAAGGGCTGGAGGTTTCCGGCCGTTGGAGAAAGCCGGGCGAGTTCAACGAGGCTTCTGAGCTGTTCCGTGCTTATCGGCTCGCTTTGCTGGAAGCGCCGGTGACTCCTGTTTTTTGTTACCAGTTCAAGGAGATTCATACAAAAACTATAGCATAGGTTCAAGACGATGCAAGGGAAAAGGATCAGGGATCAGGGACTAGGGATCAGGGACTAGGGATCAGGGACTAGGGATCAGGGACTAGGGATCAGGGACTAGGGATCAGGGATCAGGGACTAGGGAATAGGGAATAGGGAATAGGGAATAGGGAATAAGCAGTCGGGGGTTCCTTTGGGGGTATGACGGGAAGCGGCTGTCCCCGGTTTTTTTGTCTTTATTCAAAGTACGGCTTCACCTCTCTGCAAAGGTCCTCGGGCAGGACCACGCAGATGGGTTCGGAGAGGATGGCCTGGAAGAAGTTCAGGTCCGGGGCGAAATCGCGCATGTTCAGAAATGTCCGGGGGACGATCCGGAAGCAGGAATTGAAATACTCCTGATTTGCCGGACCAAGGGAAAGCGATGCATTAAAGCTGAATACGCCCGCTTCGCGATAGAAGCGGTACACCTTCTCAAGACCGGCGACGAGGCCCTCGATATGTTCCTCGGAAAGATCGTGAATCGAGAAGACATCGGGGAAAATGCAGAGGATATCCCCGAGCATCCCGAGACATGTAAAGGGGGCGAGCCAGTGTCCTCTTCCCGTTTTTCCGATATACCTTTTGTTGTCGCTCATTTCACGATCTATAAGCGTCCGCCAGTAATTCTGCCCGTGCCGCGCGTAAAAGCGTTGCGATGCTCCCAGTTCGTCCATGAACTGGTTGCCGGGGAAGGCCGTCGCGAAATACTGCTGATGAGGATGGACGAGGCCTCCGCCGGAAGGCGGCATGTAATTCCAGGTCATGAGATGGTAGGGTAAAGACGTGTCCGCGTCTGCTATACGGCGCAGGAAATCGGTGCCCAGGGAAAAGGAGTCCACAAGCCTGTCTCTCGTAAAGTCCTGAAGTCCTACCACATGGTCGTCGGTCATGATGACAACACCACTGTGGATGTCGTAGGGAAAGAGATTGGGTATGAGTAACGCCTCGCCGCGTGTGAGCCTGCCCTCGGGAACGATATCGGGCGTAAATTTCGGTGTGGCTTTTTCGCGATGCTGACCGCAAAAGGGGCAAAAGCCCTTGACCTCGGGGCTCAGGTAGGCGGGAAGGTCAAGTTTCTGTGGCTTGATGGCGCCAAAGTGGGAAAAGTGGCAGGTCCTTCCCGTCAGGGGATCGACGCGTACCTGGAAGCGGACGGTGGCGGGGGAAAACCCTTTTCGCGGGTCGAGAAAGGTGCTTTCCGACTCGATGGTTTTGAACTCGATCATCGGCCTGGATCTCCGTGTTGTTGTATTTTTACAATAGAAACAGAATTTTCAGATCCCTGTCAAGAGGAAGAGACCGGGGACCAGTGAATCGTGTATCCTGCGTTCGGTATCCTTACAGATGGTGGATATCGTCGCGTGTTTCTTCCTCTTCCTTCCCTTCGTGGACGTTTCTTTCCAGGTAGTTCTTCGCTATGTCTTTACCACCGAAGCCGAAGGCGATCGCCAGGGCAAGGACTATTCCTCCGAAGAGGATCGCGAAAGCTATGAGCACGGTATCTCGTCCGATGCCGAGTTGCTCCAGCGCCATCGTGGCCGAGAGGACAAAAACGGTAAGTTTCACGAACCTGCCCACCATACCTGCCTGTTTCAGCCCCGCGTTGACAGAGGCGATCAGGGCGGCCCGTCCGAAAAAATTGCTGAAGATATAGCCGAAAAGGAGAATAACCGCCGCTGTAAAGACACTCGGCAGATAGAGAAAGAAGCGTTCGAGAAGCTGCTCTACCGTCGGTATTCTCAATGTCTGCAGGGCAACCACGGCAAAGGTGAAAAAAGTCAGCCATCCGATGATCCTGGCAATAAAGGCCGACAGGGATTCTCTTATACCTCCTCTGACAAGCATTTCGAAAAGGCCGAGGCGTTCGGCCGCCTTGTCCAGGTTGACGGCGCGGAATATCCTCAGGAAGATCATCCTCAAGAGGCCTCCGAGGATGATGCCGACGATGAGAAGTGCCAGCGAGGTGAGAAAATAGGGCATAAATGTCAGGAACTTCTCGTAGAAACTCTCAAAGGGATCTATGATAATCCTCTGAAGAAAATTCATATAAGGCCCCCTTTTGTATTACTCCCAGCGGTCCGAGAAGGATGGTTTGTTCTTCTCGTATTCCCTGCAGAGGTTCTCGATCTTTTCTTCCACCTCCGGCCCGCTGCTTTCCCATGCCTCGATGACGAATGACGCCGTGCGCCCGATGTACAACGGGGTCACGGACTTGAGGAGATGTTCCTTGTTGAGGATGTTCCGGTGAGCGGCGAGGGCGAAACTGTATATTATGTCGACCCACAGACTGTCGGGCATGTGGAATCCGTCCCCCGATGTCTGTGCCAGTCGCCTTAAGAAGTCGAGGGTCTTTGCCGGGAGGATCTTTTCCCAGACAACGGCCAGTTCCTGAGCGCCAAGGGTGAACTTGTCGATCATTCTCTGGATGTTGACATTGACAGGCTCGAGCCCCACCTCGTACTGGAACCCGAAGACGGGCACTTCCTCGGACGTCCTGACCTGTTTCCATGTCTGCGCGTACTCCTCCATGAGACCGAAGGTCGCCCCGACAACCTGGTAGAGCATGGCGCTGAGGTCCGCCCCGGGGTCCTTGGCATCGTGGATCTTTGCCCCCAGGAAGGCCTGGCAGATGCGAAAATTGTTGGCGATGGCCGTCGTCGTCATCCAGATGTCGATACCGTAGCGCGCCACATCGGTTCCCCATACGTCCTTGGTGAGATAGAATCCGGCCAGGTTCCCGGAAAAGCCGAAGTCACCGCCTATCGGCTGGCGCACATTCTTTCCGTAAAGCGCCCTCGTGAGGGGATAAACGATGCTGTTCGTGATCGTCCCGTCGTATTTATGGCGATGGTAGAGCGGCGCCACGTAGTCGTACCCGTCGTCAATGACGGGTTTGATGAGCAGTTCTATCCATTCCGGCGTGATGCTGCGCAGGTCGGAATCCACCACGGCGCACGCCTTCACGTTGAGGGCCCGGGCTATCTGGAAAATGGTCCTGAAGGCGCTTCCCTTGCCGGGGATCCCATGGTAGGGGGTCGCGATCTTCGAAAAGGATGCCACCCGATGGGAAAGGAGGATCGACCGGAAATCGTCGATGGTCGTATCATGGACAACATCCATAGTACCGTCCGTGGAGCCCCCGTCGGAATTGACGAGCACCGTCTTCCTGTCGGGGAAATACTTGGCAAGGCCTGCCTGCACCGCCCGCACCACGTGGCCGATGGATCGGGCATTGTTGTAGCTGGGGATACCCACCAGTATATCGGCTTCACCAATCTCGGCTATCCTTGCCCTGACATCTTCCCTCTGAATTACAGTCTCCGCCATGACGTCTGCAGGTCCCTAGCCCCGTGTAATGGTCATCCCGCTTTTCACGTCTTTCGGGAAGACAGTCCCGGGTTCGAGCATGGGATCGATGATACAGTTTGTCCCTATCGTGATCCCCCCGGGGATGATCGTTCGCTTTCCGATGACGGTAAGACCTGAATAGAGATGTTCCGGGTGGGTCACATTGACCGTCTTAGGGTCCCCCCGGCCGACCATGGTGTAAGCTCCCACGACCACCTCTTTATCGATGATGGACCGTTCTATCTGCACACCCTCACAGATGCGGCAGTCATGCATAATGATGGAATCCCGGACACTGGCCCCCCGTTCCACGACCACACCGGGGGATAGCACGCAGTTCTCCACCTGCCCGTCGATGGTGCAGCCGGGAGATATGATGGACCGTCTTACCCGGGCCAGCGAGGACACTGAGACCGGGGGCCTGTCGAAGACCGGCCCGGCGGAGTATATGTTGGTCATGGTCTTCCATGATCCGGGGTCGATCCCCGATGAAGACTCCAGGAGATCCATGTTGGCATCCCAGTAAGCCTGAACGGTACCGACGTCGCGCCAGTACCCGTCGAAGGGATAGGCGTAAACCACCTTTTCCCTGAGCGCCCTGGGGATGATGTGGTGGCCGAAATCATCCTCTTTCGACTCTGTGAGAAGTGAAATCAGATACTCTCTGTCGAATACGTAGATCCCCATCGATGCCAGGTTGGACTTCGCCCGTGGTGACTTTTCCTCCCACTGCGTTATCCTGCTGTCGTCGTCGATGATGGCGGTCCCGAACTGGTATGTCTCCTCCCATGGCACGGGGATGGTGGCAATGGTTACCCGGGCCTTCTTTGCCCGGTGAAAGGAGACCATCAGCCGGTAGTCCATGTGGTATACGTGGTCTCCCGACAGTATCATGATCTCATCGCTCTGCGCCGACATGACGAAGGAAATATTCTGCCGCACGGCATCGGCAGTTCCCCGGTACCAATCCCAGTCTTCTTCTCCCGTCTTGGGGGGGAAGATCTTGACCCGTCGGGAACGGCCCGACAGGTCCCATGAAGAGCCGTCGCCGATATGGTCCATGAGGGAAAGCGGTTTGTACTGGGTAAGTACCGCCACGCTGGTCACGCCGGAATTGCCGATATTGCTCAGGGTGAAGTCGATTATCCGGTATATCCCGCCAAAGGGGACAGCGGGTTTTGCCCTGTGCCGCACAAGGATATTGAGCCTGCTGCCGACACCGCCTGCCAACAGGATTGCCGCCGGACCTTTCATTGTACCACCTCCCCGCCGAGGTATTCTTTCTTTGAAAAGGAGCCTGTCTTGAGTTTGGGATGGATCGTAACCCCTCCCCGGATGCGGACCTTCTCGGGGACGGTCGTTTCCATGCCTATGACCGTCAGCCCGTCGCCGGGGTCTCCGATATCGGCACCTTCCGAGATCACACAGTCCGTGTCCGCGATGGTGTGCGTCAGTACCGCCCCGCTGCGAACGGTGGAGTCAAAAAAGAGGATGGAGTCCTCGACGACTGCGCCCTCCTCCACTGTCACGCCGGGAAAAAGGATGGAGCGTGCCACGCGGCCCCTGATGGAACAGCCGCAGTGGAAGAAGACGTCTTCAAGGCTGGCCAGGGGGCCCACAAAGGCCGGCTGCCGGTCGCGGATATGACTGTCGGCCATGTTGGTCCTGAGTTCCCAGGAACGTATGTCTACCTTCGGTGTGTTGCCGAGGAGGTCCATGCTCGTGCGGTAGTACTCCTGTATGGTGCGGGTATATCCCCAGTAGCCGCTGTGCTTGTATCCGTATACCCTGTGTTTCTCCATGAGCATGGGAATGATGTCCTTGCCGAACTCGTGAGAGGGGCTGGCCGCGTTTTCCTTAAGGGTTGCGATAAGAAGCTCGGTCCTGAAAACGTAGATCGTCAGTGATGCCCACTCAAGTTGTGAATTCTTCGGTTTTTCCCTGTACTCCGTGAGCCTTCCTCCGCGGGGGTCTTCTTCGTCGATGGAGGCCAGCCCGAACCGGGACGATTCCTCGGGAGACACCCTCGTGAAGGCCACTGTCAGATCGGCGTTCTTTTCAAGATGGAACTCGATGAGCTTGCGGTAATCCATGCGGTAGATATGGTCGCCGGAAAGGACCACAACGATCTCGGGGTCGTTGAGGCGTATGAAGTCGATGTTCTGGTAGACGGCATCGGCCGTACCCTTGTACCAGTCGGAGGCACCCCGGCCCTGAAAAGGGGGGAGTATTACGGCACATCGGTGCCTCCCCGTCATGTCCCAGGGCTCTCCGTTGGCAATGTGGCCGATCAGTTCAAAAGGCCTGTATTGCGACAGGATGCCCACGTTCTCGATATCTGAATGCATGAGATTGCTCATGGGAAAATCGATGACCCGATAGAGCCCTCCGTACGGGAGAACCGATTTGGGCCTGAAAAAGGTAAGTACGTCCAGCTCGCCAACCCTGCCGCCTGCGAGAATCATTGCGAGTACCTGTGCCATGATCTACCACGCTCCTTCCTTCATTGATCAATAACCGGCTTCGAGAAGCGCCACGGGGAAATTCCGGAAAAGTTCGGAGCAGGCAAGGCCCGAGGACGCCTGCCATGAGGACCTTCCGTACTCTTCCCCTGTAAAAACGTTTCTGTAGACCCTCTCGTCGGGACCCTCAGGCACTATCACCATGGTGTCTTCCCACATTTCGCTAAAGGTCGAGTCCGGTGAAGACACTATCTTCGCAAGGAACCTCGGAACGACCACTATGATCATCATGGTGAGGAAACGGCGCGCGAACGCTATGACTTGTCCTGACCGGGCCCCCGACGCTTCCAATGGTATGTATTCACCTTTTTCGAAAAGTTCCCGTATCTCGCCGCGAAGCTTAAGGGTCCTGTATGTTATGTACAGCTTTATTCTGCCGTCTTCCATCGAGCTTGTCAAATCTTTCGCATATTCCAGCATATTTTTGCGGCCGAGGTCTTCCTTTATTTGTTCAAGCATACCCATGCGAAGACCGTAATCGACAGGCATTCTGTTGTCGGGGTCGACGAGGCTGAAATCCCACAGTTCCGTTCCCTGGTAAAAATCAGGGATGCCGGGGGAACATATCTTCAGAAGGGTTTGGGCCGATGACGTGTACATGCCGCAAAGGGATATTGTTTTCTGGAAGGGTATGAAATCATCGAGAAAGGGGTTGCTTCGTTTCCTGTCGAGGATGGTGTCCACAAAGATCGTCAATGCTTCTTCGTACATCCTGTCAGTGTTGATCCAGCTGGTATTGACCTTCGCCTCCTTGACCGCCTTGACCATATAACCCTTGATCCGCATCTTGTATGCGTCGTACCGTTCGTCGTTCAGGTCTTCCAGGGGCCAGGTACCGATAAGCGTCTGGTACAGGAGGTATTCTTCGTTTCTGTCAGGCGCCTGGCGATTGTTGACGACGATCTTTTTTCTTTTGTTCAGTTTTGCCCAGAGGATCACATGTTCCCTCCACGCACCGGGAATCTCGGACAGGACATTGATCCGGGCCCGGACGTCCTCGCTCCGCTTTGTGTCATGGGTTGAGGAAGCGATGAGCGCACAGGGCCAGTTCTTGATCCGTTCGATATTCTGTCCGTGAAAGGTGTCGGGGAGGGTGCCGAAATGGTCCGGGCTGCCGCCCACCTCGTTCAAGGATACGAGCCGGTTATAAACGTAGAACGCCGTGTCCTCCACGCCCTTCGCCATGACGGGACCGGTTATCTGCTGGAATTTCATCGTGAAATTGAGCCATGCCGTCTTTTCCTCATCATCCATGTCAGGATGGAATCCCAAAAGGAGGACGTTTTTCATGAAGAAAAAAATGGATTCGTTCAGAACGGGATTTTTTCTGACAGCGCGAGAGATAGCAAGTTCAATGTAATGCCTGTCCCGCTCCCTGACATCCGGCCCGTTGATATATGTCCTGTAGACGGGGAAGCAGGCAATGACCTCAATGATAGCCTTGACGAGGCTGTTGAGGGTAAAGTCGCGGGTCTGGCGGTTCCTTTCGGTGATCATGTTCAGGCGATGCCCCAGCGTGTTGATCTCGCTTGACATGGCTACCCCCATTACGAGCTTCTTGTTCTCATACAGGATCTCCTGGAAATCCGACTGTATGCGGGTAAACCTCCTGTAAATGGCATCGAAGGCCCTGGAGTTCCGGCTGTCCACAAAGAGTCCGCTCAGGGAATTGAGGAAGACATATCCGGTGGTGCTGAACAATGGCCATTCGGCGGGCATGATCTCGCCTCTGCCGAGTATCTTTTCGGCCACGATATAAAAAGGTTTGAAGTTCTTCTGTATCTCACGGGCCTCGTCATAGCGTTCCGAGATGACATTGTCGATGTAGGTGTTTCCATAAGGGAGCCGGACATTCTCCCTGATTTCCTCCACGTGGGACTTCATTGCTATTGCGAAGCATTTGCGCTGAAGCCGATCGAAATATTCCGAGGGGTCATACAGGCCGTCGGGATGGTCGACCCTCAGACCTGTAACCTTTCCCGCTTCGATAAGCTCGAAGATGAAACGATGCGTTTCCTCGAAAACCGCGGGGTCTTCCACCCTGATCGCGGCAAGGCTGTTGATATCGAAGAACCTCCGGTAGTTGATTTCTTCGGTGGCCACCTGCCAGTACGACAGGCGATATATCTGTTTCGAGAGAAGGTCATCGAGAAGATCGAAGCTCCTGGATTCGCCCGGGGTCCCGTTGAAAACCTCTACGTTCCCGTCCACAAAGGCCCTTATTTCGGGATCATTTCGATAAAGCTCGTTAAGCCGTCTTTTTATGATCTCTTTTTCCCGGTATCGCTCGGCGACCATCTCGGGGTCTGTGTCCAGATATGCCGGGAGTTTTCCCGCGGACGTGATGATGCTGAGGAACTCATCGTAGCTGCCGCCCGGCTCCCTTTCTTTCGCCTGGAGGTCCTCTATCTTCCAGGAGAGGATATCGGCATATGTCTCCGGGAGGATCGGCAAGGTGGTGTCATAAACGTGAATGAAGAAGGAACCGTCGCTGTATGCCAGCTGTATGTCCTTTTTTTCAAGTGCAACGCCGTACTGGTCACCGAGAAAGGGCAGGAGCACCTTGTTGAGCAGTTCTTTCTTGACGGGGTCCCAATCGATGTCAAAAAATGCGCTGCAGGACGAAGCAGGCCCGTTTTCGAGGAGGTCCATCCAGTATTTATTGTCGCTGTCGATGCACATGTGATTGGGCACGATGTCGAGGATTTGTCCCATACCATGTTCTTTCAGGGTTTTCGTGAAGAGATCGTAGTCTTCGTCGGTGCCTATTTCGGCATTGATCCTCGTCGGGTCAGTGATATCGTAGCCGTGAAGGCTGCCCGAGCGTGCCGCGAAATAGGGAGAGGCATAAAGGTCGGTGATTCCCAGTTCCCGGAGATAGGGGATTATCTTCACGGCTTGTGTGAATCGGAAGTTCCCGTTAAATTGGACCCGGTACGTCGAAAGAGGTATGCGGAGATTCATAGAGGGTTCTGTCATGATCTGTTCCCCACGAAGGCCCGCCGGGGCTTTTCTCTCCGGTAGACCACCGCGTTCCAGGGGCCCAGAGAGACCGGAATGCCCTCTGTCGCGCTGATGAGTGCCGGGGCCTTTTCACCGGTTCCGCCCCATTGTTTTGAAAGCGTGTCGACTATCACCGCCCATGTACTATCATGAAACGGCGGGACAACGCGTGTGTCCTCGCCGCTGAAATTGAAGAAACAGGCAATATCACCTGCTGAAAGAGGCATCGTGACACAGAGCGCGGGCCGGTCCTGCCAGTGTGTTACGTCGGGCCGATGCTGTTTCATCTCCCATGGCTTAAGAGAATTGCGCAGCGCGCAAAGGTGTTTGTAAAACCCGAAAAGGAGATCGTGATGCTCTTCAAATCGCAACTCCCTGTTGATACTCGATCGAATGAATGTCTCCTCGGCCTGCGGGTCCGCCACATCGCCGCCGGGATCGAAAGCGGCGAATTCTTCGGTTCTTCCCGCCCTCACAGCCTCGATGAGGTCCTTGTCGCCATGACTTACAAAATACAGAAAAGGTGCCGTCTCACCATACTCCTCTCCCATGAATAGAAGGGGGATGGAAGGTGACAACATCACGGCCGTCGCGGCCATTCTAAGCCTGTCAGGACCGACGAGACAGGCAAGACGCTCGCCCAGGGGCCTGTTGCCCGTCTGGTCGTGGTTCTGGGAAAACACCACGAACTGCATCGGAGGTCTGTGCTTCGAGTGACTGCCGTGTTTTCGCCGGCGATACGAAGAGAACTGCCCTGTGAAGACGTAGCCGTCGGAAAAGCTTTTCGCCAGATCCTCTATGGAGCCGAAATCCATGTAGTATCCCCTTCGCTCTGCTGTAAGGAGTGTATGGAGGGCGTGATGAAAATCGTCATTCCACTGGGCATGAAGGCCTATACCGCCGCAGTCCTGAGGCGTTATGACGCGGATGTCGTTGAGATCGCTTTCGGCAATGAGATAGGCTGCGCGGTTGCCGTCGTTTGCTGACTTAACCGTTTCCGCAAGTTCCTGGAGAAAGGTTCGGGCGCTGAAATCGTAAATCCCGTGAACGGCATCCAGCCTGAGTGCGTCGACGTGGTACTGTTCGAACCAGTCGAGGGCATTCTCGATAAAGTAATGCCGTACTTCGTCGCTCATGGGCCCGTCGAAATTGATCGCATCGCCCCAGGGGGTGCGGTAACGGTTCGTGAAATAAGGCCCGAATTTCGCAAGATAATTGCCTTCGGGCCCCAGGTGATTGTAAACAACGTCAAGGATGACGGCCATGCCATGTCCGTGACAGGCGTTGATCATTTCCTTGAGTCCGGCCGGACCGCCATAGGTGTTCTGGGGCGCAAAAGGGAAGGCGCCGTCGTAGCCCCAGTTCCTGCCGCCGGGGAACTGACCGACAGGCATGAGTTCGACGGCATTGACGCCAAGTTCCTCAAAATAATCGAGACACCCTGCAACGGCTTGAAAGGTTCCCTCTCCGGTGAAGGTGCCCACGTGAAGCTCGTATATAGTGTATTCTTCAACAGGAAAGCCCTGCCAGCCGCGGTCAGTCCATTGAAAAAAGGAGTGATCGACAATCCTCGACGGACCGTGCACTCCCCGGGGCTGAGACCGTGACGCAGGATCGGGGAATGCCTCGTGCTCGTCAATTACGTACCGGTAGAGATCACCATCTCCGGCGGATTCCAGTTTTCCTTCAAAATAATCAGATCCCGAGCGCACGAGTGGCACGATCCGTCTTTCGGAACCCTGTCCCAGCTCAACCGATATTGTTCCGGCAAAAGGCGCCCAGACCCGGAAAAATGTCGAGCCGTCGGGCAATGGCAGGGCACCGATATGCGTCCCGGCGCTGGTGTTTATCTGATCATTCATATATTATCCAGTATAGCAGAAAGACAGCTCATGAGTTTTGAGAGACTGGTCACGGGAAAGAATCGCGTCACCTGTGTCCTGTCTCTCATTACAACTCTATAAGGCTTCCTCCCTGTGACGACAGGGTGTGCCATACAGCAAGATAGTCCCGAATCTGTCTCGTAATGAGGAAATTTTGACGGACATATTCGCGGGCCCGTTCTCCCATTTGCTGAGCCATGGGGGTGTTGTTAAGAAGCTGCCGTATCCTGAAGGCCGTTCCCTCTATGGAGTGGACGAGAAAGCCTGTCGCCCCGTGCACGATCTGCAAAGGAATACCACCCGCCGCTCCCCCGATAACCGGTTTACCTTTCCACATGCCCTCCGCGACGGTAAGACCGAAACCTTCCTTGAGCGATTTCTGAAGGATGACGGTAGCCATCCGTTGCAGGGCGTTGATATCCTTGTCGCTGAAAGGCGGCAACAGGAGGATGTGGATATCGGGATCGTTTGATGCAAATTCCCGGACCTCGTTAAGGACCTCGGTGCCTTCAGGGTCATCCGCTGCGGGGCTCCCGGCGAGCACGAGGACACAGTCGTTGTATTTCTTTACCATCCTGTAAGCCATGATGACGCCGGTGGGATCCTTGAACTTGTCGAAGCGGGAGACCTGGAGAATAACGGGTCGGTCCCGGGGAATGCCGAGCCTGTCTGCCGTCTCGGCTATCTCATCATTACTGAGATCCCTGTTTTTGTTGGAAAGGGGGTCGATGGACGGGGGTATGATGAATTCGTTGACACTCAAGGCGCCGGCAAAGCGGGAAACGGAATAGATCGCCGCGTCGAATTTTGCCGCATACTCTCCTATCCGCTTGACGACGTCCTGTTGCGGATTGGAAACGTCGATATGACAGCGCCAGATCCAGACACTTTCTTTGCGGAAAGTGACAAGCGGAACAGGTTGGGGGTCGTGGATGAGCACGGCGTCGGCATCGAGGTCCATGCCCGCGGCGTTCGCTTCGTTGATCCTGAAATGGTGCTCCCACATCTCATTGTCTATAAACTCGGTATTCCCCTGAAGGGCATTGTGGACCTTCTTCGTCATGTCGAAGAACCTGTCATCACCCGTGATAATCTCCCAGCGAGCCTTGATCCCGAGACTTAGCATGATGGGGATCATCCTTTGCAGTATCTCGGCGACGCCTCCGCCCTCCCGCGTTGAATTAACGTGGAGAAAGGTCTTTCCCGCAAGGCTGTCGGCAAGTTTTCTCAGGAGGAGAAGGTCTCCCTTGGGCGCGATGCCCGTGTATGATTCTATCATGAACGTACCCCCGCCATTTCCATGTCGCTGCTGACCTCTTCCATGATCATCCCGGAAATGTGAGTCCGTATTTCCTCCGTCGTGTGCATGAAAGGGTCGATGGCCCGTATCTTTTTCGCCAGTTCCGTCTTCAGGAGGCTGTCCTCCAGCCAGCGCGAAAAGTCGTCTGTCCCTGCCGTGACGCGCATGCGTGCCTCGTAGAAATGATAGTAAATACAGCCGCGGTCTATAAATCTCAGCGCGATGAGAAATTCGGCAAGGTTCTTGGCCCTTACGCCGACGGGAAAGACAAAGGTAACCGTTTCGTTGAAGAAGAACTCGTCGCCGGGCAAAGCGTCGCGGGGCTCGGGAAAGCTCTCCAGGTAGGAGTCGATGACGTCGACCAGGGCGGCGCGAAGATCGGAGATCGTTTTACAGGAGTAGGGGTCGATATTGGAGAGCTGCTCGGCAAGCGCCCTCTCCTCCAGGCTTTCTCCGGCCCATTGCGCGAAATCGTTGGTATATTCGAGGATGTGTTCCTTCAGGAAATACTGGTAGGTATGGTGAAATATCGAGTCGTCGCTTACGGCGGCGATTACCTCCCGCAACTCCATAAGGTTGGCGGCCTTTTTCCCCGTCGACTTGATGATGCTGATACACTGCCGAAACTCAAAAGGGCGTTCCTTATCCGTGATTTCAACTTCGTCCATCATTCACCCCTTACTCCCCACTCCCCACTCCTCACTATTCACTATTTTTCTCCGGTCACCCCCCGGCTGCCTGCGGTCCCTTTGCGCCAGGTGTCTTCTTTTTCCGTGACAGGCGCAGGAAAAAAGATACCAGGATGCCCGCGACCACTCCCAGGGCGACAGAGAGAAAGACCACTATGGCAAGCGACGCCTGATACGTCCAGATGAGGAAAGAAAAGGACACCGGCTGCGAGTTCTGGGCCGAAAAAATGGCCACGAGACCGGCTATACATACTATGAGAACAAGAAAACGCATCCTTTCCTCCCCTCCGCCCCGCGTTCATTGGGGCCGGCTCACGGGTTTTTACGAGCGGTTGTCTTCCTCAACCGCCTCACGAATTCTCTCAAGCACATCGGGCAAGGCGGCGGTCACTCTGTCCCAGCTGGATATGAGCGGAACACCCAGGGGGTCCTTCGTAATGACCTGGGCAGCCATTTTGATACCGTTGGTGAAGGTTTCAACGGAGAGGCTTTCTTCATGACGGTCGAACCTGAGGCCGTTGATGGAAGCGTCATCCTCGTATCGCTTCAGGAGATCCTGGGCGGTTCGGGCATAGGTGGCGAAGAGCGTCTTGAAGAATCCATCGGAAAAGACAATACCTTCGGAGGCAAGTGTCCGGAAGATGGACTTGCAGATATCGACACACATTTTATTCAGGCCTTTTGAGGCGTTCTCCGGTGAGAGTTCCTGGTGTTTGTGTTCATAATTTTCCGCAATATCAACCTGGCATACGCGGTTTATTGAAGTGTTTCTGTATACCTCGGCCAGGGTTCCAACCTCAAGGCCCCAATCCCCGGGGATCTTGTTGACGCGGGCGAGGTTCACGTCCATGGAAAACTCGCCGGCGAGGATATAACGAAAGCTATCGAAGAAAACGAGGAGGGGATGAAAACCGATGATCTTTTCAAGTGCGCGTATGAGAGGGGTTACGAGAAGCCTCGTGACCCTGCCATGCATCTTGTCTGTGACCCGTGTGTAGTAACCTTTGCAGAAGTCGTAATCGAGACTGGGGTCGGTGACGGGATAGCAGAGTCTGGCCAGCATTTCGCGGGAATAGGTGACGATATCACAGTCATGAAGGGCTATGGCGTTGAATTCCCGTCGTGCAAGTACGTAGCCGTATGCCATCCAGACGGAGCGTCCCTTGCCTTCAAGGCCTGTCGGCAGGTCTTCGGCCTCGATGGATCGGTACACTTTTTTTATTCTTTTTCCATTGTTCCAGATGATGTGCGTCTTCTGGGGAAGAACGGAGAAGAACTGCCGTGCGTTCTCGAACTCGTTGTCCGTCGCGGGACCGAGTGTTACGACGATCTCCTTGATATATTCGACCCTTTTGAGCTCATCGACTATCCGTGTAAGTGCCTCGCCGGAAAGCTCGCTGTACAGCGAAGGGAGAACAAGCGCGATCGGCCTGTCTTTGGCATACCGCGTGAGTCTCGATTCGATGTCTTCCAGACTTGGATGTCCCAATTTGTGGAACGTGGCGACAACGCCTGTTTGATAAAAGTCCGCCATAATCGCTCTCCTTTTGAATAGTGTATCACTCTATTCGAAAAACGATGCGAAGTATGTAAACTATATTACACTTCCCCCGGGGCTTTCAGGGTAGAATAATATAGACATGAAAGCCGACTGTGTCGACATACACCCGGCGCATGGGCGTGACAGTGCCCGGGAAAGGAACCACGAGACCTCATGGAATATGAAAAGACCCGTGCTCTTTACGGACCTCGACGGGACGCTCCTCGACGCCACCACCTACTCTTTCGATGCGGCCCTGCCCGCTCTTCGTCTCCTCAGCAGGCTGGATATTCCCGTAGTCATTTGTTCCAGCAAGACCAGGGCCGAGATCGAATATTACCGTGGAAAACTGGGCAATCGCGATCCTTTTATTCCGGAAAACGGTGGAGCGGTTTTTATACCGCGGGGATATTTCCCGGACGATGCGGGGGCGCCGGTCCCCGGTGATGAAGTGGAAGAGCATGGCTATCGGGTCATCAGCCTCGGCGCGAGCTATCGAGATCTCCGACGGGCATTAATGGAACTTCGCGAGGAGGGATTTGACGTCCGGGGGTTCGGTGACATGTACCCCGAAGAGATAGCCTCCGTAACGGGTCTTCCCCTCAAAGAAGCAGTCATGGCCGGGATGCGCGAGTTTGATGAGCCCTTCCTTTTCCCGGGCGGGGAAGACGGACAGGAAAAGCTCGTAACCGCCGTGAAGGAAAAAGGTTTGAACATTACGAAAGGCCTCTTTTATCACATCCTGGGCGCGAGCGACAAGGGCAGGGCCGTTTCCATCCTTATCGGGATGTATCGGAAGCAATACGGCGACATTCTTACCATCGCCCTCGGTGACAGCCCCAATGACCTGTCCATGCTCCACAGTGTCGAGCGCCCGGTCATCGTGGAAAAGCACGGCGGCGGCTACGATCCTCATCTCGCGGCGGAAAATTGTGAGCAGGCGGAGGGGGCCGGGCCCGAGGGCTGGAATCGGGCGGTGATCAAGTTCCTGAAAGAAGCGGGATACCGGATATAGGCAAAAAGGCGGGTCTCAATACTTCCCCGATCTCGCCAGCGTCAACCACTCGTTCTTTCTTCACTTCATAAAGACCATGACGATCCGCGGGAACGCAAGGATCAGAGCCAGGGTGAGCAGGTTGCACAGAATAAAGGGCAGGGCCGCCTTGTATATATCCATCATGGTGATATCCTCGGATACGATACCCTTCATCACGAAAAGGAGAAGGCCGAAGGGCGGCGAGGTGAAGCCGATGTCGAGAGCAATGAGCATCATGATGCCGAACCAGAGGGGGCTGATGTTTGCCTGGTATACGATGGGCATGAAAAGGGGAACGGTGACCATCATCATGGCGATCTGATCCATGAAGCAGCCGAGCAAAAGCAATACGGAAAGCATGAGCATGACAAGAAGGACATCGGGAAGGTTGAGGGAGATGATCGATCCGATCAAGCCCGCGCCCGCGCCGGTAAAAGAGATGATCTGGCTGTAACCTGTAGATCCCGCGATTATGAGGAAGATCATACCCGTTGTTTTCAGGCTGCTGGCGAGAGTATCAATAAATATCTTCAGGGTGAGCTTCCGGTAGGATATTGCGAGTATCAGGGAGCCGATACAGCCAAGAGAAGCTGCCTCGGTAGGTGTGGCGATCCCCATGTATATGGGGCCCAGAACGAGGGTGATGACGGAGAAGAGAGGCATCACATAGATCAGGAATTCCTTTGCGAGACCCGGGAAGTCCGATCTTTGCACTTCGTAGGCAGGCGCTATCGACGGATTGATGAGGGTCCTCGTTACAATGTACGAAGAATAAAGAAAGGCCATGATGAGCCCCGGGAGTATGCCTCCGATCAGTATCCCCGATATGGATATGTGGGCCACCGAACCGAGAACGACAGCCAGTGCGCTTGGAGGGATCATCATGGCAAGCCCTCCTGTCCCGACAATGGGGCCTATCATCAGCGGTTTCCCATAGCCCCTCTTTCGCATCTCCGGCATCAGAGACGAGCCGAGCAAAGCCGTATTGCTGATTGCCGAACCGGTCAGGCCGGAGAAGAAGGTTGAAGCGGCGACGGCCAGTATGCCGAGTCTTCCCGGAATCTTCCCGAAAAACTTGTCGAAGATATTAAGAACATTGTATGCGATTCCGCACCTGAAAATGATCTCACCCATGAGGATGAAAAGGGGGATGGGGGTCAGGGTGAAGTTGGCGAGGGAGCTGTAGATATTGAGTACAAGCTGTTCGATGCCCCGTGTCCCTCCCATGAAAAGGTATGCCCCCGCGATGTTGATAAAGAAGAATGCAAAGGCAATGGGAAAACCGGTCAGAATAAGCGCTATGAATCCGCCGAAGAAAACTGAAAGGATGACCCACCACTGCATGGTCATTCACCCCCGCGGAGATCGTCAAGAAGCTTGACGAAAAACTCGGCTGCGACGAGGAACATCCCGGGGGATATGGGAGCGATTACAAGCCATTTCGGTATTTCAAGAGACCTGATGACGGGTATTCCCAGAAGAAATTGTTCGCGTGTAACTATCGCGGAAAAGATGCATAAGGCTGCCGCTACGAAGATTCCGAGGACATCCGTAATGGCACGACAGAGCTTTTTCCCACCCGGACCCAGCCGGTCTGCAACGATGTCCAGGCTTACATGCCCCTTTTTCCTGAGGACCCAGCCGGCACTGAAAAATGCCAGGTATATCTGCAGGTATTCCGATATTTCGACGGTCCACATAAGGGGCCTGCGAAAGAAATACCGGGCAATGACTTCGCAGCCTATGGACAAGGCCATGAATAAAATACATGAGGCTGACACTATTGCCGTGACGTCGAGTGCTTTTGAAAGGAGCCGGCGCAGATCACCGCTCCATCAGTTTTTTGATGCGCGCTCCCGTAACAGGGCTTTTAGCCAGCACCTTGTCCCATCCCGACCTGTATGCCGTGTCCAGATAGAGGTCTTTTTCTCCGTCTTTGAATTCGATCATCCTGACACCCCGTGAAAACAGCAGCTGCTTCTCTTGCTGAGCCAGCTTACGCGAGAGATCGTAACTCTCCCGCTCCGTTCTCTCGAATATGCGCGCAATGAGCTTCTGCTCCTCAGGGGGGAGTCTTTCCCATGATAATTTGTTTATAAGGACGCAGACATCAGTCTGGTAAAACCCCGGTTCTATGACATAGCGGATTACTTCCTGCCATCCCATTTCATGTATGCCTATCGCCGGCCACCCGAATCCGTCCACAATGGCCCGCTCGAGAGCTACATAAACCTCCCCCGGGGCTGTCGTAACGCCGACCCCGCCAAGGGCCCTGACAAATGGTTCATAGATGGGAGTGATCCTGATCTTGAGACCTTTGAAGTCGGGCCCCGTCACTGGTTTTCTCAGATAGAAGTGATAGCTGACCCCGCTCGCAATCTTTCCCAGATAGATGACGTTCAGCTTCTGCTCCATGAGTTCCCTGTAGAACCTGTATATTCCCCTTTTTCGCTCTTCCATGGGGGAATGGCGGGACAGCTTCATGGCGTCGGCTTCAGGCAGTTGAGGGACGAAATACGCCGCAGGCAGAAGTGCGACGTCGACAACACCGCTCCTGACGGCCTCAATTTGCTCAAAGGGCGGCACGGCCTCCGGTCCGCCGACCAAAAGAAAACGGGTCTCCTTCTTGCTTTCCCGCTGCACGGCGTCTGTAAAAAGGCGAAACTGTCTCGCCCACACGCTGTCTGCCGTCGCAAAGGTGACCGTTTTGAGGCGGGCGCAGTACGCCGGTGTCTCACTAAGAAAAGATGTCCCGATGAGGATAAGGCAACAGAGGATAGCGGGAATGGAGAATACAGTCCTGTTCATTTTGACCCCGCGAAGGATTCCAGTCTGATCCGGTCTATGATGGTGTATTTCAGGCGTCCTTTCGTGATGAGGTTCAGCCTGCTCAGATGATTGAGGACATTGGTTACCGTTACGCGGGACAGGCCGGTGATATTTGCGAGGTCTTCATGGGTTATCCGTTTCTTGATGACGATCCCTCCTGCCGTTGGTTCCCCCACTTCGTGCATCAGTTTCAAAAGGGTGCTGGCCACGCGTTTCTGCGCGTCGAGAAATGAAAGCCCCTCTACCTGCAGACCGAGGAGTCTGAGTTTTCTGATGATGGAAGTGATAATGAGCAGGGAGACGGCCGGCTCCGTCCTGATAAGGGCCTCGGTTTCATCGATGTCGAAGACATGGATATCGGTTTCTTCAAGGGCAGTTGCCGTGGCAAAGTACGGATAGTGGTCAAAGGCTGCGCTTTCTCCGAAAAAAGTGTTGTTTTCCTGGATCGCAAGTATCTTTTCGGAGCCGCTCTCCCTGAATATACTTACCTTTACTTTGCCGCTCATAACGAAGTAAAAAGATCGGCTTTCTTCGCCCTGCATGTATATGATTTGACCGGTTCTGTAGTGCCTGAGTCGTCCGATACCAAGCAGAGTCTCGAGTTCTTCCGTGTATTTGCCCACATTATCCGTTACGTAGGGTGAATCGGAGAGATAGACAAGCCTGCTTTCTTCTTCAGGGGTTTTCTTCTTCATACCGTTAAAAACTAGCATGAATGTAGTCTGTTTTACAGAAAAATGACCCGGGACCATGTAATATATCCCAACGATGGCAGCTGAAAGAAACCCCGTGTGGGTTTCAACGGGGGTTCGGGCCGTCCATTATGATGATCGAGATTGCAGGGTAGCTGGCTTGCCTGCTGATGCCGGGGGAGATTTATCCGGGTCTCCTCCGGTTTTTTACGAAGGAGTGTCCGGGGGTTCAGGACTTCCCGCCTTTTCCGTCTTGACATCCGGGACAGGTTTGTATTATAAAAGACAACACGCGCGGGAATAACTCAGCGGTAGAGTGCAACCTTGCCAAGGTTGAAGTCGCGGGTTCAAATCCCGTTTCCCGCTCCATAAACCTTACGAGTTGCCGACGCGGCTCGCCCGGTCCTGACTTAAATGGCGGCATAGCCAAGTGGTAAGGCGACGGTCTGCAAAACCGTTATTCTCCGGTTCAAATCCGGATGCCGCCTCCAAATTCCCCCCAGTCCAGAAAATAGTTCATTGCGCTGCCATTGATTTCCCAGGAGTTACCGGTACGCTGTTTGCGGTTGGTGATGCTATCACTTTTGCCGGCGGGCAGGCGTGAAGTCCGGACAACCGGTCTTAATGGGAAGGCGTTTGTCCATGCTCCACCCGATCCATGAACTGTCATGGTTATGGAGGTTCCCTATCGGCCAACCCATTGCATAAAGCGTAAGTATCCATTGTGTTGTGCGCACGCCTGACTGACAGGTGAAGTATTGTTGTTTCCTCCGGTCAAAGCCCAATTCATTCATGGTCTTAAGGACCTCGCTCGCAGTTCGCCATTCAGCCTCATTCGTTTTCTTTTTTACATGGATATAATCGGCCTGCACTGCCCACGGTATGTGGCCTGCGCGATGGGCGCCCTGCATAGTCTCTTTGCCGCAAAATTCCAGGTCGCCTCGCGTGTCCCAGAGTTGAGCGTCTTTGCGGTCCTTGAGAGCCAGTATGTCGGACGTGTCTACACGCATGGCCGGATATGTGATTTTTGCAACCCAGGTACCGGGGGCCCGGCTTCCGGCTGGGAGGAATTCTATTGGATAGCCTGCATCCTTCCATGCCTTCATTCCACCATCGAGTACCCTGACATCGGTTTTGCCATAATAGTAAAAGGCCCACCAGATTCGGCTCGCGTCGTACCTGTGGTCGTACAGAACAACCTTTGAAGCGGGGTTGACGCCGACACCGTGCATGAGTTTTGTGAAGCCATCGGCAGGGATTATGTTGTCGGTTACCCCGCCCTGGGTTCCGGGATCGGCTTCGTAGTCCGGGCGCCAGAGTCTCACGGCTCCGGGTATGTGGCCCAGATGGTAGTCCTTCGCGTTTGCGATCGCTATGACAATGAGTCCGGGGTCTTTGGATCGGATGATCTCATTCAGCTCTGCCGCCGTGATAAAGACTGCGCCGTTGACGTAACCCTTATAGTTATCCCCGGCCTGTATCATGGTTCCCGTTGCCAGACAGGCTGTTATAAACAATAATAGCGAGAACCATTTATTCTGCATACCTATTCCGGATTTGTATCGACTGTTCTGCATTGCTCATGCAAGGAAGCTCACGCCTCGGCGCCGTTCACAAATGCCGCCCGACAAAAATGGCAACAGGTGTTTTGTGCCGACGGCACACCCCTCAAGCCATGTGTATGCCGTATTTATATAGAATGGATTTTATGCTTTTTTTCTCGAAACCCGAAACCGCCTCTAGTCCAGCATGAAATCCCACGCGGTTTCGTTGATCCAGATGCTGTAGTATCCCCTGCCAAGCAGTCCCTTCGGTTTGATTATGTACGTGTCTTTTCCCTGGGACTTGACATCGAGTTCAATGTCCTTGCCGAATGCAAAGCGGGGTTTGCCAAGCGCCGATGGCTGGTAGAAACCCATAGGGTTTACCGTAAGGACGCTCATGTCGTGCTTGCCATAGAGAACGAAATATTGAAAATCCTTCAGAAAAAAGTGGGCCGGGTCGTTTGACTCGACGAAGAAGACACCATTTTCATCGAAAACAATATTGGGCAGCAGCCTGATCAGGCCCTTGGTGGTCTTTATGTAAACACCGGGCTCCCTGGGAGTTGCGACCTTTTCGTTTTTGGCATATACGGATGCCGCGAAAACACAAAAGAGGATGAGGCAGAATGCGATGCCGCATACTATCTTTGCTTTTTTCATTGGTTTCTCCATTTACTTTCCTTATCCGGCATCCCCGGCGAAGTTATGCGAGGGTGACCAGTACTTTTCGTTCCCTCGGTCCGTCAAATTCCATGAGGAAGATACCTTGCCATGTCCCGAGGGCCGGGGCATCCCCGGAAAAAGGGATGCTCACCGAAGAGCCGACGAGTAAGGCCTTGATGTGGGCGTCTGAATTTCCCTCTCTGTGACGGTAAGGATATTCCGATGGCACGAGCCTCCCCAGGGATTCGATGATATCGCGCATGACATCGGGGTCGGCATCTTCATTTATAGTTACGGCGCATGTCGTGTGAGGCGTATATACATGGAGGACCTTCCCGGTGCGCCCTTTTACAGTGTTCACTACCCGTTCGGTAATGTCCAGCGCCTCGACCTTCTTCGATGTCCTGACACGAAATTCCGTCATTGCCCACCGTTATGTGCCCTGTTTTTTCCTGTAGTCTTCGATAGCCGCCCTCAAGGCCTCTTCAGCCATGACGGAACAATGCTGTTTTGCAGCAGGGAGCCCGCCAAGCTCCCGCGCAACGATCTCGTTTGTGAGCTGCAGGGCCTCATCCAGAGTCTTTCCCTTTATCAATTCCGTTGTCATGCTGCTCGATGCGATGGCGGCGGCGCAACCGAAGGTCTTGAATTTTACGTCGACGATGCGGTCATTTTCGATCTTGAGAAAGATCTTCGTCACATCGCCGCAGGTAGGGTTGCCGACCTGCGCTATCCCGTCGGCTCCTTCCATCTCGCCCATGTTCCTGGGGTTCTCAAAATGATCGATGACTATATCGGTGTATGGACCCTGCGCCATTTTTACCTCCTGTTATCGCTTTGCCGAAGGAATCAAATCGTACAGGTGAAAATATAGCATAAACGGGAATTCTTTTGTAATATCATTTTGCTTGACGGTTTTAAGACGAATTTGTTAGAAACTAGCATTAAAATTCAGGAGATCGACAATGCAGAAACGGTACTTACTCGCGCCGGGGCCAACCCAGATCCCGCCGGAAGTGTTATTGAAGATGGCGGAACCCATGATTCACCATCGTAATCCCCTCTTTGAAACAGTGGTGGAGGAAGTCAGGGAAAACTTGAAGCATCTTTTCGGCACGGCCAACGAGGTGCTCATTTTCTCTTCGTCGGGTACCGGTGCGATGGAAGGTGCGATAACAAATATGCTTTCTCCGGGTGACGCGGCCATTGTGGTGCGCAGCGGTAAATTCGGGGAACGCTGGGCGGAGATCGGCAAGGCCTACGGGATCAGGTGCGTCAACATCGACCTTCCCTGGGGCGACGCTCTCGATCCCGGTTTGGTAGAAAGGGCACTCAAGGAAAATCCCGACGTAAAGGCCGTCTATACCCAGGCAACGGAGACGTCAACGGGGACGTTGTTTCCGACGAAGGAGATCGCCGCCATAGTCAGGAATTATCCCGGCACGCTCATGGTTGTCGACGGGATTACCGGTGTGGGGGTACTCCCCCTGCCGATGGATGAATGGGGCATCGATGTCCTGATAGGAGGTTCGCAGAAGGCCCTTATGCTGCCGCCGGGGCTCGCGTTTGCCGGTGTAAGCGAGAAGGCATGGGCGTTCAATACGATGTCGAAGATGCCGAGGTTCTACTTTAACTGGGCGAAGGAACGGGACAACCTGAAGGCGAACCAGACCAATTTTACCCCCGCCATCTCCCTGATCGTCGGGTTGAGGGAGTCTCTTAAGATACTCAAGGAAGAAGGCCTCGATAACGTCTACCGCAGGAGCGAAATGCTCGCCAGAGCCACCCGGGAAGGGGCCAAGGCCATCGGCCTTGAGATCTTTTCGAAGAACCCATCTCCGGCGGTCACGGCGATATGTGCCCCGGAGGGTATTGACGGCCAGGCGATATACAAGACCCTCTGGAAAAAGTACGCCGTCACAGGCGCCGGAGGGCAGGACCAGTTGAAGGGAAGGATATTCCGGCTGGCCACCCTTGGCTATGCCGACAAATATGACGTCATCACCGCGGTTGCAGCCATTGAATTCACCCTTGCGGACCTGGGATATGAATTCCCGATGGGCGCTGGTGTGGCCGCTGCCGTCACCTGCCTCAAAGATTTGTAGGATGATGTTGATTACCTTTGCCAGGCCGTCTTCGAAGTTCTCATGATACGCGCGGCCATATTCGATTTTGACGGTACCCTTACCCCCCTTACCCTGGATTTTTCGCTCTTGCGGGCAAGGATCGAGGAGCTGGCCCGGGAATATGTCGATGAGGATGTGATCGCCTCTCAGGCAGACCAGTACATCATCGAGATGATCCATGCGATAGGGGACGTGCTTCAGAAAGATGGTCTCATATTCCAGGAAAGGGCATTCCGCGAACTATGTATTCTGGAGGTCAAGGCCTCGAGTGGAAAGGCCCTTTACCCCTATACGCGAGACGTTTTTGCCCGCCTGAAGGCAAAAGGCGTAAAGATCGGAATCATCACCCGGACCTGCATTGAGGTGATCCGGACGGTGTTTCCCGATATGGATGCCTACGTTGACGCGGTCGTGACCCGCGACCATACCCGCTACGTGAAGCCCAACCCCGAACAGGTACGCATTGCCCTTGCCTGTCTCGGTGTCGATCCGGCCGAAGCTGTCCTGACCGGCGACCATCCGACGGACATAGAAGCAGGCAAGGCCTTCGGCACCATAACCGCGGGTGTTCTCACCGGCAGAACCACCGCGCCCCTGTTCGCAAAAGCCGGAGCCCACCACATATTCGACGACATCAGGGGAATAGTAGAACTGATAGGTGATGGGTAATGGGTCATAGGTAATGGGGAAAAACCCATCTTTCCCATAACCCATAACCCATAACCCATAACCCATAACCTATCACCCCTCTTTTTTCTAGCTTTCTTCCCGGAAACTACGTAAAATCATAACGCTGTACAAATCGATGATGGGTGTGGGCCTGTCGGTTCCGGACACGCCAGGGAAAGTAAAATGATCACCTTCAAAGACGTCAACAAGTGGTTCAAAGAACTGCATGTGTTGAAAGATATCAATCTTCATGTCAACCAGGGCGAGGTGGTAGTCGTCTGCGGTCCTTCGGGGTCGGGGAAATCGACCCTCATCAGAACGATCAACAGACTGGAGCCGATAAATAATGGTACGCTCATTGTAGACGGCATGGACCTGTCCGACAAGGCGACGGACATCAACAAGCTTCGGGCGGAGATCGGGATGGTCTTTCAACAGTTTAATCTCTATCCCCACATTTCAGTCCTAAGGAATATCACCCTTGCGCCCATCAAGATCAGGAAGATGACCAGGAAGGACGCCGAGGCCGATGCCATGGCCCTGCTTGAACGGGTCGGCCTTGCCGAAAAAAGCTCTGCCTATCCGACCCAGCTTTCGGGAGGACAGCAGCAGCGCGTTGCCATAGCGCGGGCCCTGGCAATGAAACCCCGCATTATGCTCTTTGATGAGCCGACGTCGGCGCTCGACCCCGAGATGATCGGCGAAGTGCTCCACGTAATGAAAGGCCTTGCCCAATCGGGCATGACCATGATGGTGGTTACCCACGAGATGGGCTTCGCCAGGGAGGTATCCAACAGGGTGGTTTTCATGGACGAAGGGCTCATACTGGAAGAGGCCCACCCTGACGATTTTTTCCTGAATCCCAAGCATGAACGGGCCCGGCAATTCCTGAAAGAAGTGCTGTCACCCATGCATTAATCTCACCAAGGAGGAATCGTATGAAAAGATCGGTAGTGCTGATGGCAGTATTCTTTTTCTTTGTCTCCCTGGGTGGCGCCGTCTTCGCGGCCGATACCCTCGAGACGGCGAAGAAAAAAGGTGTTCTCGTAGCGGGCGTCAAGGATTCAACGCCCGGGTTCGGTTTTGTCGATGAGAAGACACGCGATATCGTGGGCTATGATGTTGATTTCGTGAAGGCCATTGCTAAAAAACTAGGCGTGAAGCTGGAGCTCAAGCCCGTCACATCGGCAAGCCGCATGCCGCAGCTCGTTGAAGGCAACATCGACATCATCGCCGCCACGATGACGAAAACCCCGGAGCGTGCCAAACAGATAGACTTCAGCAACACCTATTTCTTCACGGGACAGAAATTCATCGTTAAAAAAGGTTCGGTGAAATCACTGGCTGATCTCGACGGCAAGAGAATAGGAACGGCAAAGGGATCGACCTCGGAACAGAATGCCAGGAAGGCGCTGCCGAAGGCGACGATACTCTCCTTTGACGATTATCCCCAGGCGCTCCTTGCCCTCCAGCAGGGCAAGGTATTTGCTGTGACGACGGACGAGTCGATTCTCGCCAACCTTCTCGGCAAGGCGCCCAACAAAGATCAGTACGAGATCCCGGACATCCAGATCTCCGATGAGCCGTACGGGCTGGGTATGCGCAAGGGAGACAAGAACTTTGTAGCGTTCGTGAACAAGACTCTCCTTGAGATGGAAAAGAGCGGTGAGGCAAAGAAGATATTCGATAAATGGTTCGGACCCAATTCTCCGACGCCGCTTAAGAGAAATTTCAAGATTACGGCCGATAAATAGCGACGTGTGATCCGGAGGCAGCCGCTGTGGGCGCCTCCGGATCCAGTCTGCGCTGCCGGAAGGGGTCGGGGCGTTGTTCAAGTATCAATTCGATTGGTCGGTTGTTCTCTCCGGTCAGTATGCCGAATGGCTGCTTTCCGGTGTGAAGGTAACCTTTCAGCTTTCTGTTGTCTCCATCGTTTTTTCGTTCCTCCTGGGTCTGCTCATTGCCGTGATGCGGATGAGCAATACCCGGCCGATCCGGTGGTTTGCCCATGGCTACCTCGAATTTTTCCGCAACACCCCGCTTCTCGTCCAGATCTTCTTCTGGTATTTCGGTTCCTATAAGATCCTGCCCATGGCGGTAAATAATTGGCTCAACAACACGAACTTCGAATTTGCGGCGGCCGTGATCGCCCTTAGCATATATACCTCAGCCTTTATCGCCGAGGACATCCGGTCGGGTGTGCGGTCCATCCCCAGGGAGCAGATGGAAGCGGCCCGAAGCTCCGGGTTTTCCTATCTTCGATCCATGCAGTACATCATTCTGCCCCAGGCGGTGAGGATCACCGTCCCGCCGCTCATAAACCAGTTCCTCAACCTGACCAAGAACTCCTCCCTTGCCATGACGATCGGGGTTATGGAACTGACCTACCAGGCCCGTCAGGTTGAATCCTATACCTTCAAAGGTTTCGAGGCCTTTACCGCCGCGACACTGGTCTACGTGGTCATATCTATGGCGATCGCGGGTTTGATGACACTCTACAGCAGGAAAGTGCTGAATCCCATGAGGGCGAAGTGATATGGAAACGGGACTTGATTTCAGCGTAATCTGGCGCAACCTGACATACTTCTTCATCGGCCGCTTTCCTCACGGGGCCCTGGGGGGTATAGCACTTACCCTGTATCTCGCCGTCACCGCCTGCATCCTGTCCTTCTTCGGCGGACTTATCCTGGGAATGCTCAATATTTCCCACAATCGGGTGGTAAAATATACCTCTCTTGCCATCGTGAACATCATCAGGGGAATGCCTCTCCTGATGGTCATTTTCTGGATGTATTTCCTCTTGCCCGCTTTTATGGGCCGGACCGTCTCCGAGAGCTGGACGGTCATCATGGCACTCACGCTCTTTACGTCCGCCTACATGTCACAGATTGTCAAGGCGGGAATTGACAGCATCCCGAGAGGCCAGACCGAGGCCGGGCTTGCGAGCGGTCTCCACCGGTGGCATGTCATGGTCTACATCGTATTGCCTCAAGGGCTTCGCAACATGATACCTTCCTTCGTAAATCAATTCGTTTCCATGATAAAGGATACGTCTCTGGCGTTTATCGTGGGCGTTTCGGAGCTGACCCATGTGGCAACGCAGATCAACAACCGGACGATAATCTACCCGACGGAGATATTCTTCTTCATCGCCGTCATCTATTTTATCATTTGCTATGCCTTCACAAGTCTTTCCCGCTGGCTTGAGAAGCGCCTCGCCTGGCGCAGGTAATCCGTTCCCGACAAGCCTGCCGCCCGTATCACGAGAAAATATCATGGAAATCGACCCCTGTCGGTGATATATTGGACAATTGAATATCACCCGGAGGAAGAATGAAAAAGAGTTTGCCTTTACTATACGCATTGATCGCGGGAATCGTCCTGTCGGTACTTTTCGGGACGGCCGGTTTCTCTGCGGAACCCTATGAGGAAACATTCAAGAAGACCTTCCCGCAGATACCATTCGACTTGATAAGGCCGACGGCCGTCAAGGGACTGTACGAAGTCTCAAAGGGCGCCGATATTATCTACTATTTTGAAGAACAGGGGCTTCTCTTCGTCGGTGAGATCATTGATAAGACGGGTAAAAGCCTGACGGACGAGAGAAAGACAGAAATGCTTGTCGAGAATACCAGGAAGCTTCCCCTGGACAAGGCGATCAAGATCGGCAACGGAAAACAAACGATAATAGAGTTTACCGATCCCGATTGTCCCTATTGCCGTCGCGCCGCGTCGTTTTTGGACGCAAGGAAGGACGTGACCCGCTATGTCTTCTTCTTCCCGCTGCCTTCTCACAAGGATGCCGAGAATAAGATCAAGTACATTTTCTGTTCCTCCGACAGGGCAAAGGCATACGACGACGCCATGAAAGGGAAGCTGGACACGCAAAAATACACTGTCTGCAAAAAGCAGGAGGCAGCCGATCTTCTCAACATCCATAAAGAGATCGGAAGCCGCGCCGGTGTGAACGGTACGCCGATGTTCATCGTCAATGGCAAAGAGCTGGTTGTAGGCGCGAATTTCCCGGCGTTGGAGGCGGCCCTTAAAGGCGACACCCCTGCCCCTGCCCCTCCGGCTGCTGTCGAACCGGATAAGAAGAAATAGGGGAGAATAACAGGCGAAAAGCGAATGCTATACGAATACAACGGAAGAAGACCCACCGTGGGCAAAGACAGTTATGTGAGCGACATCGCTCATGTGATAGGAGATGTCGCCATAGGCGACAATTGTTATATAGGCCACGGGGCCATTCTGCGCGGAGACTACGGGTCTATCGTGATCGGAAGCGGCACGGCAGTGGAAGAGGGCGTTGTCGTCCATGCACCGCCCGATAAATTCTGCCGCATCGGGGAGCGGGTAACCATCGGCCACGGGGCCATCATACACGCCGCCATGGTCGGCAATTCAGTGGTTATCGGCATGGGTGCCATACTGAGCATCTACAGCGAGGTCGGTGCCGACACGATCATCGCGGAAGGCTCCGTCGTAAGAATGCGCCAGATAATCGAATCGGGCGTCGTGGCCGGAGGAAACCCGATCCGTGTAATCCGAACGATCGCCCCGAAGGACATCGAGTACTGGACAATGGGCAAGGAGCTTTACATCGATCTTGCAAAGAAATACCTGGAAAAAGGAATGAGGCCCCTGTGAAGAATACCACGCCGGCCATGGGAGCCGGCAACCCCTTTCTTTTGCCGGAATGACCGTGGAAAGAGTCTTCATCGAAACCCTCCCCGAGACGAAGGAAGTGGATGGCGCAAAACGCTGGACCGATGAAAAGGGCGAGTTTGTGCAGATATCCTACCGGGAAGATATCGGTCACATTGCCTTCTTCGAACTATGCAAAGGTCAGGTGAGGGCCGGCCATTATCATGAAAGGAAAGAGGAAGTTTTTTACGTTGTTGGAGGCAGGATCAAAGCCATCTTTGTGGATCCTCAAACGGGCGAAAAGATGACATCCATTCTCGAAAAAGGCATGAAGATCCGTGTCGGAACCCGTATCGGTCATCATTTTTTCGGGATTGAAGATTCGCTGGCCGTTGAATACAGCCCGCAGTATTATGACAAGACCGATACCCGGAAAATTGATATGGGAGAGTGACTATGGCGGAGATTAAGAGCGCCATCGAACTGGCCATGGAGAAGACGAGAGGTCTCGTCATGGACGACAAGGAAAAGAAATCGCTGGCACTGAAAGAGTCGGCCGACGGCCTTAAGGCCATCTTCAGGCGCTTTCGCGAAGGCCTGGCGGACGATGAAGAAACACGGGACCAGCTTGATGCGCTCGAATGCGACCCTGCCCTCAAGAGAAAGATCGTCCTTGATCTTCTTACTGAAGAATTCGAATCGACAGACGACCCGGGAATAGGTCCGCTTTTTGCATTCGTCGGCTTTGTTGTTGACGAAAAGTCCTACAAAGAATTGAAGCTCATCGAAAAGGCCTGCGTCGAAGAACTTGCAAAGATAAAAACCGGCATTCGATCACACATAGCGAAAGACCTCGCTTCGTCGGGTATCGCGGGAAACAGCGTGGAACCCAACGTCGAAGCCTGGCCTAAGTGGCAGGAAGCCCATGCGGACGTGCGCAGGGCTTTCAGGCAGCAGATAGGACAGTGGAAGGAAAGACTTCTGCAGGAAAAGCAAGGGTTCACATGAGCCTACGCTTCGAACGAAGAGGCACATGAGGAAAATCATCCTCAGTGACCTGCCTCATATGCCCGGCGGGTGTTTCGCCTGTCAGGCGTTTATTTTGAATTGCGCCGCCGAGTTCCCCAGCACTTCCGTGATTTCCACCAGCTTGTTTACCTCGAACATCACCTGACCTGACACGGCTTCAATCTCTTTCGCGATGCCCGATGTGGAAGTGATGTTCTTTGCTATCTCCTCCGAGCTTGCGGACTGCTGTTCAACGGCCGTGGCGATCTGCAGTATCTGGTCGCGGACCTGCTCCGAAGAGGAAACAATGTTACCCAGAGACTGTTCTACCTCCCGCATATATTGTGTAACCCGATCGACCTCGGCCGAGGTGATTTCCATCGATCTGGTGGTTTCCTCGGACTCTTTCTGGACCGTGGTCAGATGGTGCGTGATCTCCTTCGTCGCGTTCATCGTCTTTTCCGCCAGCTTCTTCACCTCGTCGGCAACGACGGCGAAACCGCGTCCGTGCTCGCCTGCCCGCGCGGCTTCTATGGCCGCGTTGAGGGCCAGCAGGTTCGTCTGGTCCGCTATGTCGTCTATGATCGTTATTATCTTGGCAACCTCGCTGACGCGCGTATTGAGCTTCTGGATCGTACTCGCCAGTTCCATGGAGGAGGACTGGACTTTGTTTACCTCCGCGACGGCTTCCTGGGTGACCTTCTTGCCGTTCATGGCGGCTTCCATGGCGTTTGTGGAGGCATCCTTGACACCACTGGCGTTGTTGGCGACATCGATGATGCTCTGACTCATCTCCTCTGCCGAAACGGATATCTGGTTCGCCTGGTCGGCTTGCGACCTGGTTCCCTGAGAGGTCTTTCCGGCGAGATTCTTGATGGTTTCCACGGAGGTGTCGAGGCTGTGAACGGAGGCCTTGATGCTGCCGATCATCGTATTGAAGGAGACTATCATGTTTTTCATCGATTTCAGGAGCTGTCCCGTCTCATCGGCGCCGGTCGCCCCGATGTCGATGCTGAGATCCCCCTCCGACAGGGACTTGCTTGCGTCCACCGCCTTGTTGAGATCTTTCCGTATGCTGTTGGCGATCACATAGCTCAAGCCAAGCACGAAGAGGGCGCAAACGAAGGTCGTACCCACTATGATCCAGCGGAATTTCGCTATTTCGCGGTTCACATCGTCAAGGAACATGCCCGAGCCTATCACCCATCCCCAGGGCTCAAAGAACTTGATGTATGACTGTTTTTTGGAGAAGTTCGTCCCACCCGCCTTTTTCCAGTAATACTCGTAGAACCCGGCCTTGCTTTCCTTTGCTATTGCCGTCATTTCAACGAAGATCTTTTTCTTTGTCTTGGGGTCTTCAAAACCGGACACATTCTGTCCTTCCAGATCTATCATAACGGGATTCGAAATCATCTTCGGTTCCGTGTCGTTTATCCAGAAATACTCATTTCCCCGGTATCGTAGCTGCTGGACTGACTTTATGGCCCGCATCTGGGCATCGCCCAGATCTATGTCGTTCTGTTTCACCCTGTTGTCGTATTCGGTGAGCATGCTGTATGCAACATCGACAACATCCTTGACGGCGTTCTGTTTTTCCTTCAACATGATCCTTTCCATCTGGGGAAGAAGGTAGAGGATGTTCCAGAGGATTATAACGACAATGACGACGACCGAAATCCCCATGATCTTATAGAAAATGCCGAGGTTCTTGAGTCTCTGGAGTCTCACGTGACAGTACCTCCTGATTTTTAGGATCGCGCTGGTGGCGGAGGCATTATGTTGGACGTACGATGTTGGATTTGCCTGTATAAGCTTTATCGGTCGCGCACTGATAAACTTAAGTCCGCCATGGGCCCCGCGCGCATCGTGCAGCCTTTCTTTTGCCGATTATGCACTTTCTTGACAGCGGTCGGCTGAAGCGGGTATGTATTATGAGACGATACGATCCGGCAGGCCGGCAATAAGGGAACGAAGGAGCAATCTATGAAGATCATAAATATCATGCCCTGTCTCGATATGAAAAACGGGCGTGTGGTCAAGGGCGTCCACTTTGTCGATCTCAAGGACGCGGGAGACCCTGTTGAAAATGCGTCCTATTATCAGAAGGAAGGCGCTGATGAACTGGCCATGCTTGACATTGCGGCCACCGTCGAGAATCGCAAGACACGCCTCGAATGGGTCAAGGAGGTCTCGTCGGTAATTACCATTCCCCTGACAGTCGGGGGCGGGATCAACAGCACTGAAGATATCGAACTTGTTCTCAAGGCCGGGGCAGACAAGGTGTCCATGAACAGCGCCGCCGTCAAGAACCCGGCCCTGGTCAAGGAAGCATCCGACAGATTCGGAAAGGACAGGATCGTTATAGCCGTGGATGCACGGCGCAACAAGGGAATGCCCTCCGGTTTCGAGCTCGTCGTTGCCGGAGGAACGACGCCTGTGGGTAAAGACGCCGTGGAATGGGCGAAGCAGTGTCAGGACCTTGGCGCCGGAGTGATCCTTCCCACAAGCATGGACGGTGACGGCACCCTGAAAGGGTATGATCTCGAATTCACGAAGGCCATATCCGATGCGGTGTCGCTGCCGGTCATAGCTTCCGGCGGCGCCGGGACCCTGGAGCATTTCTATGAGGGCGTCGTTCAAGGTGGGGCAAGTGTCCTCTTAGCTGCTTCCGTTTTCCATTTCCGCACCTTCACGGTAAAACAGGTAAAGGAATATCTGGCAGGGAAGGGGATAGACGTAAACCTGTAGACGGGCGAATGCGGGCCAGGACCGAAAAAGTTGTTCTGCCGCGTGTGTGCCTGAGCGTTTGTCTTAACCTTTAAGAAAGAAACATTTCAGATACTCGCCTTCCGTAAAGGGGACCAGATGGGGGTGGTCGATACCGTGGGTATGAACCTCCAGAAAGGCGAGGGCCCTTCTTGTCTTCGCCCCTGCTTCCGATAGCAGGAAGCGGAAATCATGAAGGGACAGGTGGGCCGAACAGGAGCAGGTCAGCAGGATACCTTCGGGTGCCAGGGCCCTGAGCGCCATCTCATTGACCGCCCGATAGCCGGCGAGGCCCTCAGGTCTTTTTCGGCGGTCCTTTATAAATGCCGGTGGGTCGAGAACAATCGCCTCAAAGCGCACCGGTGTGTCTTTGAGGTATTTTTTTGCGTCATCGCAGACAAATTCGCAGCGGGAAGGGTCGAACCCGTTGAGAACGATATTCTCCCTGGCGAGATCCAGGGCACGACGGGATGAGTCCACGCTGACAGTGCGGCTGGCTCCGCCTGCCAGGGCGTAGACCGTAAAACCGCCGGTGTAGGAAAAGCAGTTGAGGACATCTCTGCCTTTTGCGTATTTCATAAATGCCTGGCGCTTGTCACGCTGATCGAGAAAGAAACCCGTCTTTTGACCTTCCTTAACGTCAACAAGAAATTTCAGGCCATTTTCCCTTATCTCGATGATGTCGGGGACGTCCCCGCGCAACAATCCCCTGACGGCTCCGAGCATCTCAATATTCCTGACCGGGACATCCGAACGTTCGTAGATTCCTTTCGGGCGGATCGTTTTTTCGAGGGAGTCGACAATCTGCTCTTTCCAGCGTTCCATGCCCCGGGTGTGGAACTGGACGACCAGGTATTCCCCGTACTTGTCGACGATAAGTCCCGGCAGAAAATCGCTTTCTCCGTTGACGAGGCGGTAGGCGTTGGTACCGGGATTTTCCACGTAGCTCCGGCGGATGTCTCCGGCCCGCGCCAATCTCTTCATGAAAAAGTCGGTCCCGACGGACTCTGTCTCATCGTAGCCCCACAGGCGTACCGATATCTGCCCGTAGGAATTGAAATATCCGGAGGCGATAAACGAGCCGGATTCGTCATACAGCTGGACGGGATCACCGGGCGTGATGCCTTCCGGTATGGTCGTGAGGGCCTTCGAGAAAACCCAGGGGTGAAACCCCCTGACCGGTCCGCTGCGGTCCTTCTTTACGGTGAGCTTTATCATGACCGTGTCAGTATAGACCAACCGGGGAAAAAAGGGAACAAGGGAAAGTCAGGTGCGGCCCCTCTCTTGGCATTCTCGCATTGATTATTATATTATCTGGAAACAGGAGGTCGCCATGAGCCGACTGAAAGAAATGAAGACCCCCGTGTTCTGGGCCGAGGGACACCCGGGAGTCCTGGACCGGAATAGCTGGGAGATCGAGGTGGGAGGTCTTTGTGACACCCCGCGTGTGTTTACCTGGTCTGATTTGGCTGCGATGCACAAGACGGTTGCAGATGCCCGGCTGACGAGTGTCACCCGCTTTACCGTGCGGGGGAGCTGGGGAGGCGTCAGACTCCTCGACATTATGAAGGCCGTGAATGCACTTCCGTCCGTTAGGTTTGTCAGATTCTGGTCGATAAAGAGGATCTACGATACATCGATTCCCGTGGAGACCGCGATGAAGGAACGAACATTACTTGCCTATGAGTTCGACGGAGAATATCTCGAGGAGGATTACGGCGGGCCCGTAAGAGCTTTCGTCCCTTATCTGTGGGGTTATAAATCGGCAAAGAGCCTGATCGGAATCACACTCATGGATCATTATCAGCCCGGATACTGGGAAAAACGAGGATATACCGATGAGGCATACATCGAGGCGGGGCTTGTAAGGGACATGAATGACTCGGGGAGAATCCGCCGGATCTCAGAGGAGGAATGGAGGGAATGTCTTGACGGATGATAGTGTTGACAACGGCCGCTCGAGGGCTTAACTATATAGGTAAACGTGCCCGCCGGCCGGGCGACCAGGGTTGGACCGAACGAAGCCCTCAAGAGACGGAACATCGATAGGAGGATTGTATGAGCAACGCTAAAGCAGTGACAGACGGTGAATTCAAAACAGAGGTTCTCGATTCCAGTATTCCCGTCCTCGTTGATTTCTGGGCCACATGGTGCGGACCATGCCAGGTAATGGGGCCGGTCATCGATGCCCTCGCCGGGGAATATGAAGGGAAGGTCAAGATAATGAAGCTCAACGTTGATGAAAATCCCCAGACACCGGCACAGTACGGGGTGAGGGGCATTCCAACGTTGATCATTTTCAAGGGTGGCTCCGAATCGGAGCGCATCGTCGGGGCCCAGCCAAAGAACAACGTAGACGCCGCCTTGAAAAAGGTCCTGTAGCGGATGGACGATGGGAAAAGAAGCGCCTATTTCAATCAGGTAGGAAAAGAACCCTTCGCGCGTCTCCTTGATATACATCTCACGGATGTCGACGAAGGGTATGCCCTCTGTGAGATGCGCTATACAGAGGAAATGGATAATATTTACGGGAATGCCCATGGCGGGGCCATCTTCGGGCTTATCGACGAGGCGTTCGAGATCTCGTCGAACAGCCATGACAGAGTCTCCGTCGCTCTCAATATGAACATTACCTATATGAAACCGCCCCGGAAAGGATCCTTGCTGGCAGCGGAGTCAAAGGAAACGCATAAGACGAAGAGGACGGCATCCTATTACATAACGGTCAAGGACGGTGATGATACCATTGCCGTGTGCCAGGCCCTGGTATACAGAAAATCGGATCCGATTCCTTTTCTGCAGGGGAAATAGAAGATAGTTTCAAAGCAAAGAATCTTGCAGGTCAGAAAAACCGGAATAGGTCCGATAGGCTGCATAAGTCCTGTCGGACCTATTTTTTTATTGGACTCTGGAACCGCTTTTATTTCTGTTGCGGATAGATGGTGACTTTGGCTTTCTTGCTCTTTTCGGCGGTGACGACGGCCCGGTCCTCGTTAACGTAATAGGTGACGACGTCGCCTTCAACTCTGTCCTTGCCCGAAGTGACAACGGCATTACCCTTGAGGAGGATCTCACCTTTGACGTTGTCGAAGAAGGCCTCTTTGCAGGTGGCCGTCCTGTTCTGCTTGATGATCCTGACGTTGCCCTTTGCATTTGCCTTTTCAATCTCGTTGGTATCGGTGCTCATAAAAGCTTCCATTGTGTCCGAGTAGATATAGAGGTCGTCCTGTTTTGCCACGACGCTGCCCTTGAAGAAGACGTATTTTTCCTTGTCAAAGCCCTCCATCGTGTCGGAAACGATATCTATAGGTTTCTTCTGATCCAGGAAGGCCAATCCCCCCTTGTCGGGTGTCCTGGCTTTGTCCGCCTGTTCCCCTGCCGCCGGCGGTGCCGAGGCGACGTTCACGGCCTGGGACTCCTGAGATTTCGCTGTTGCCTGGGCCGGCTGTGCCGGTGCGGCTGCCGGAATCGGCTGTGCTGCCGAAGTCGCCTCCGGAGGTCTTAAATCGATCTCCCTCTTTTTCTTTTCGGTGTATTGGGGCGTCTGGGAAGGCGTTTGTGCCATCACAGGCCCTGAGGCGGCCCCTATCAGTGTGCCCGTCTCCGCGGCCACAAGCTCTGATGAAGTTTGCTTCGGTTTCGTTTGCGTCGATGTTTGCGCCGCCGGGCCGGGTTTTTTCTGCTCCGCCTGTATCATCTTGAGTGTCTTGCGCTCCCTGACAGTCGCCCGTGCGTAAATGCTTTTCGGGTAATCCTTGCGCAATCTTTCGAGATATTGGTCGCTTTTGGCCTGGTTGCCCAGTTCCCGGTGGGCGGTGGTGAGGTAGAACAGCGCTTTGTCGGTGTTCTTTGAATCGGGATAGCGCTTGAGCATATCTTCGAGCCTGATGATGGCCGCATTGTACTGGGCCGTTTTGACATAGAACTCCCCAACATAGAGCTCGCGGTCGGCAAGCTTCTGTATGAACCCCTTCAACCTGGTCTCAGATTCCCTGGCATAGGAGTTTGTGGGGTAGCGGTTCTTGAGGTAGGTGATCCTTTCGATGCCCTTTATCGTATTGGCCTGGTCCCGGTCAACGCTGGGTGATAGCTTTTCGTAACATTCTCCCAGACGGAAAAGCACATAGGGGATATTCTCTTCATCGGGATGCGCCTTGAAATAGTCTTCGTAAGTGCCGGCTGCAAGGACGTAGTCCTTCTTGAGGAAGTACGTGTCACCGAGTTTGATGGCGGCGACGAGGGCCATGGGATCAAAGGGGTATTGTTCGCGGATCGCGTTGAATTTTTCGATGGCCTTATCATACTTCTTGGTGTTCATGAGGTTGACGCCGGCAACGTAAAGATCGACGGGGTTTTCAGTTTTCTTCGGTGCCTTTGACGAGCACGAAACCAGCATAAAACAGGCAATTAAAACCAAGACAAATTTTCGCATGGGCTTAGTATAACAGAAGAAAAAAAATTATGCTATTCTTTAACGCGTGGACCTGGAACGATTGATAGGACAGACTCTGGAGCACTTTCATATACCCGTGGAAGAGGCGGGTTTGATGCGGATCCTGCGTTTTCTGGAAGAACTCGACCGCTGGAACCGGAAGATGAACCTTGTGGGCCTCACGGACATTGCCCGGGTCTGCAGGGAATTGCTCGCCGACTCATTCTTTCTCCATACCTTTGTCGGGGACCGGCACCGTCTTGTGGACGTCGGTTCGGGATCCGGCATCCTTGCCATCCCCCTTGCGGTTCTCAACGAGGCCGTCGTGGTGCACTCCGTGGATAGCAATCTCAAAAAAATCCAGTTTCAGCGTCACGTCCGGCGCACGCTTGACCTTCGCAACCTCCTGCCTCTCGAGGGAAGGATAGAGGCGATCGACCCTCTCAACGCGGATGGTCTCGTTGCGAAGGCATACGGGACAACCGAAGCGATCCTGGCAGCCGCCGACAGGCATCTCGTCCCGGGAGGGCTTGTCTTTATCACCAAGGGAAGAGGGGAGGGCGGTAAGGAAGCGCGGGGCTATCTGCTCGAAAAAGCCCTTTCCTATTCATTGCCCGGTGTTGCGAAGGACTACCGGCTTCTCATATACAAAAAAATTTCCTAGTGCCCGCTAATATGGTATGGTAATGAAACTGTCATGGTAATCTCCATCGCGAACCAGAAGGGCGGGGTTGGCAAAACGACCACAGCGGTCAACCTCTCGGCATCCATTGCTGTATCCGAACACAAGAGCCTCATCATCGATATGGACTCCCAATGCAACACCACCTCGGGGTTCGGGATCTCCTACGGCAACGTGGCCGGCAACATTTATCGCGTGCTTGTAGGCGAAAACAGCATAAAGGAAGTGATACGGCAAACCGCCATTCCCTATCTCGATATCGTTCCTGCTCACCCCGACCTCATCGGTGCCGAGATCGAACTCCTGGATGCAAGCGAACGGGAATATGCCCTCAAAAAAGCCATAGAAGAGCTGGGTGACACCTATAAGTACATATTCATTGACTGTCCCCCTTCACTGGGGCTTTTGACCATCAATTCCCTCGCCGCTTCGGACTGCGTCATCATACCCCTTCAATGCGAATATTTTGCTTTGGAGGGGCTTGCCATGCTTCTTCGGACCATATCTATCATTCAGAGAAAGCTCAATCCCGGCCTCGAAGTGCTCGGGATACTGCTCACCATGTTCGACCGGAGGAATAACCTCTCTTTCAGGGTCTGGGAAGAGGTGACCAAATGTTTCAACGATACGGTTTTCAAGACCGTCATCCCGAGGAATGTGAAACTCAGCGAATCGCCAAGTCATGGCAAGCCGGCGCTCCTTTATGATATAAGTTCGCGGGGCGCCGAGAGCTATCTCAGGCTGGCCTCGGAGATTCTGGAAAAAAGGAGCGAGGCGTGAAGAAAGACCCGCTGGGAAGAGGACTCTCCGCCATACTCAAGGACATCGAGGAAAAGGGATCGACACGGCTCATCGCCATCGACCAGATCGTGCCGAACCCGGCCCAGCCACGCGTTCGGATGAATGAAAAAGGGATCGATGAACTGGCTGCTTCTATCGGTGAAAAAGGGCTTCTCCAACCGATCATCCTGAAACGGAAGGAGAAGGTCTATGAAATCATCGCCGGGGAGCGGCGCTACCGTGCCGCTATTCTGGCAGGCCTCAGGGAAGTCCCGGCCATGGTGCGGGATGTTGACGACAAGGAGGCCCTGGAGATAGCCCTCATGGAAAACCTTCAGAGAGAGGACTTGAATCCCCTGGAGATTGCCGCGGTCTATGAGCGCTTTGTCGAAGAGTTTGCCTACACCCATGAAGAGGTTGCCAGGAAGATGGGGGTGGATCGCAGCTCCGTCACGAATTGCCTGCGCCTTCTGAAATTACCCGACTGGGTGAGGGAGCTCATGACGGATGGAAAACTAACCCAGGGTCATGGACGTGTCATCCTTTCCTTGAAGAACGAAAGAGAGCAAAAAAAGTTCGTCGAAAGGGTCCTTCGGGAGGGGACGTCCGTTCGCGAGCTGGAGAGACAGGCGAGGAAGAAGGCCGATCCCAGGGAGCCCGGTGTGTCATTGCTTGAAGAGGCGTTGGTGAAGGCCTTGCAGACCAAGGTAAACATCACGCTGAGAAAGAATCGCGGCAAGATTATCATAGAGTTCTACTCGCGCGAAGACCTGGAGCGTCTGTCCGAACTGATAACGGGTTGAAATAACGGCCCTTATCACGCCTAAATCCCCTGCAGGCAACATTTCTTGAAAATATGTAACAAAATAATTGAAATGCCTTCGGGAATTGTGTTAAAAACCTACGGATAGTTAAATGCCAATCTAATTAGGAATTCCCTATGATTAACTTCGACGTGACCATTTTGTACCAGTTTGTTCACTTCCTGATCCTTCTTTTTATCCTCAATCTCATTCTTTTCAAGCCGGTTCTCAAGGCACTCGAGAAGCGCCGGAACGCGATCCAGGGATTGACGGATGGTGTTGAACGGGCAAAAGTGGAGACCGTGGACCTCGGAAAATCCTATGAGTCTACATCTCTTGAGAAGAGAAAGCCCATCATCGGCAGCAAAGATGCGATTCTCTCGGAGGCAAACAAAGAAGCCGTGCACGTGATCGAAAAAGCGAGAAGCGAGCTGGCCGAAGAGCTTGCCAGGATCAAAAGTGAAATAGAAATGGAAGGCAAGAAGGTATATGACGCGCTGAAAGCCGATGTTGGCAAACTTTCGTCGGAAGCGGCGCAAAAGATTCTGCAAAGGAGTATCTGATGGCAGCTGGCGGCGAGTCGATCTGGAGTTTAGTCTTCAAATTCTTCAATTTTGCAGTTCTCGTGGGTCTCCTCATCTATTTTGTCGGAAAACCCCTGAAAAGCTACCTCGCAAAGCGCCACCAGACTGTCAAGACCCAGCTCGAAGAAACGCAAAAGGCCTTGAAAGAGGCCGAAGCATTACGGGCTCAGTACCAGGAGAGAATGGACAGGCTGGACGGCGAGATCGAGGTCTTCAAGAAAGAGACCTTGCAGGAAGCTGAGAAAGAAAAGAAAAAGATCATAGACGAAGCCATGGTCTTCGCGGCAAGAATAAGAGAACAGGCTCGTCTCACCGCCGAGCAGGAGAATAAAGAGGTGGCACGGAGGATCAAGGAAGAGATTTCCCGTCTCACCGTCGGCCAGGCGGAGAAGCTGATCGCCGAGAAGATCACCCAGTCGGATCATGACAAACTGGTCGAAGACTTCATCGTTAAATTGAGGAGCATGAATTGATAAGCCAATCCATTGCCAAGAGATATGCAAAAGGTCTATTCAATGTCGGTGAAAAGAACGGAAAGTACAAGGAATATCAGTCTGAGATCGAAGGCGTCCTTGGTATTTTCGATAAGGAAGAGCGGCTGAGAAGGGCCATTATTCTTCCTCTCGTAGAGGTCGAAAAGCGGAAGGAAGTGCTCAGCGACGTCCTGAGAGCACTCGCGGTTTCCTCGCCTCTTGCAAGCATGTTCACCATGCTTCTCGAAAAGAACAGGCTCGGGTATCTGTCGCTTATCAGGGATGTTTACAACGATCTTGTTGACGAAAAGGAAGGCAGGGTAAAGGGTACCCTTTGGACAGCATTCCCCATCGATGACGCCGCGAAGGCAAGAATAGAGAAAGAACTCGGGGCAAAGCTTGATAAGCAGGTCATTCTGACAGTGCAGGAAGACAAGAGCCTTATCGGCGGGGTCAAGGTGGCCATCAAGGGGACGATTATAGACGGAAGCGTGAAAAGACAGCTGCACACGTTGCAGGAAAATATACTGAAGGAGTAGTGTCTATGGAGATCAGGGCCGACGAAATAAGCAGGATTATAGAGCAGAAGATATCGGGCTTCGAGAAGGAGATCGACCTTCAGGAGACTGGTGTCATCATGACGGTGGGCGATGGTATTGCAAGGATCTACGGGCTTGAGAACGCCATGGCCGGCGAGCTCCTTGAGTTGCCTCACGGTATTATTGGCATGGTGCAGAACCTTGAAGAGGACAACATTGGCGCCGTCATTTTCGGCGAGGACTACAAAATAAAAGAAGGCGACCTGGCAAAGAGGACGGGAAAGATCGCACAGGTGCCTGTCGGTGAGGCCCTCGTCGGCAGAGTTGTCGACGCCCTCGGAAATCCCATAGACGGCAAAGGCCCCATTGAAGCGAAAGAGTTCCGTGCCGTCGAGCAGATGGCACCTGGTGTCGTCGTGCGTCAGCCTGTCAAAGAGCCGATGCAGACGGGCATCAAGATGATCGACGCCCTGATACCCATCGGCAGAGGCCAGAGGGAGCTGATCATCGGCGACAGGGGCACCGGAAAAACGATCGTCGCTCTTGACACAATCATCAACCAGAAAGGCAAGGATGTTTTCTGTATATATGTTGCAATCGGCCAGAAGAGGTTCTCGGTGGCAAGGATCGTCGACCTTCTGACGGAATACGGCGCGATGGAGTACACGACGGTCGTTGCGGCAACCGCCAGCGACTCGGCCCCGCTGCAGTTTCTCGCTCCTTTCGCCGGTACCTCGATGGGTGAATACTTCCGGGACAACGGAAAACATGCACTCATCGTGTACGACGATCTTTCAAAACACGCTGTCGCATACCGCCAGCTCGCCTTGCTCCTCAGAAGGCCGCCGGGACGTGAAGCGTATCCCGGAGACATTTTCTACCTGCATTCAAGGCTTCTCGAAAGGTCGGCGAAATGGGACGATGCCCATGGTGGAGGTTCGCTGACCGCCCTTCCCATCATCGAGACCCAGGCCGGTGACGTTTCGGCATACATCCCGACAAATGTCATCTCCATTACCGACGGTCAAATATACCTGGAACCGGAGTTGTTCTATGCCGGTGTCAGGCCGGCTATCAACGTCGGTATTTCAGTATCCAGGGTCGGCGGCAATGCCCAGATCAAGGCAATGAAACAGGTCGCAGGCAGATTGAGGCTGGAAATGGCCCAGTACCGCGAAATGGCTGCCTTCGCCAAGTTCGGCAGTGACCTCGACAAGGCGACGCAGGCATTGCTTGCCCGTGGTTCGAGGCTGACCGAGCTTTTCAAACAGGGACAGTATGTTCCGATCCCCATAGAAAAACAGGTCGTACTTCTCTATGCCGCGGCCAATGGATTTATCGATACCTACCCTGAAAGCGCCCTCAAGAAATATGAGCAGGAATTAATGCGCTTCATGGATTCGAAACATGCAGGCGTCCTGAAGGAAATCGGAGATAAAAAGGCCATCGACGCGTCGATCGAAGAGAAGCTTACGAAGGCGCTCGGCGAATTCAGAGATGGGTTTACCTACTAAGGGAGCTTTCAGTGGCTACGTTAAGAGATATCAAAAGAAAGATAGGCAGTGTAAACAGTACACAGACCATCACGAGGACGATGAAAATGGTCTCCGCCTCAAAACTGAGGCGCGCTCAGACAGAACTTGAAAAGATCAAGGAATACGCGTTAAAGATGGAAGAACTGACGGGGCGGGTCGTTAAGAACATGCCCGAAGATGCCCATCCCCTTCTTGCCGCGAGAGAAGAGGTGAAGAAGGTCCTTATCGTTTCCATCGGGTCTGACAGAGGTCTGTGCGGCGGGTTCAACGTCAACGTGGCCTTAACTGCGGAAAACTTTGCCAGGCAGAACCGCGACACGTACGAAAGGGTCGGGATGTACGTATTCGGGCGGAAAATTCGCGATTATCTGGGGAAGAGAAAAGCAGATATCGTGAAAGACTGGGTTGATATCAAAAAGGTTGATCAGGAGCTTGTCGATGCCGTTGCCGAAGAGCTTATCGGCCTGTATCTGTCAGGCGAATTTGACAAGATATATCTTTCATATACGTATTTCGCGTCGGCGGTGAGACAGGAAGTTGTTTTCGAGGAATTCATTCCTATCAAAACCCCTGAGGAAGCCGAGTATGTCGATTACATATGCGAACCTGAACGTATACAGATAGTGGAGTCGCTCATTCCCCGTTACATCAGCACGAAGATATACTATTCCTTGATCGAGTCCCAAACATCGGAACACGCGGCCCGGATGAGCGCCATGGAGAATGCGACGAACAACTGCGGTGAAATGGTACGATACCTCACCCTTGTTTACAACAAGAGAAGACAGGAAGGTATAACCAACGAGATGTTGGATATCGTTGGTGGCGCTGAAGCTTTGCGAGGAACATAATCTAAGGAGGAAGATAGATGAGCAGCGTGGAGGTCAAAGGTAAGGTAGTGCAGGTCATTGGAACGGTTGTAGATTTCAGGTTTCCACCTGATCAGCTTCCACCAATAAACGGGGCGATTTTTGTCACGAACCCTTCGATAAACGATAAACACGAAAACCTGGTCCTTGAGGTTGCCCAGCATGTGGGCGACAATACGGTCAGGTGTATCGCCATGAACACGACCGATGGTCTTGTTCGCGGCCAGGAAGCGACCTATAAGGGAGGGCAGATATCTATTCCCGTAGGCAAGGAAATCCTGGGCAGGGTGCTTAACGTCATTGGCGATCCCGTTGATAATATGGGTGATGTCAAGACGGCTATGACCTACCCCATCCACCGACCGGCTCCTTCGCTGACGATGCAGAACACCAAGATCGAACTTCTCGAAACGGGTGTCAAGGTTATCGACCTTCTTGAACCATATCCGAAAGGCGGCAAGGTAGGACTCTTTGGCGGCGCCGGTGTCGGCAAGACCGTTGTTATCATGGAGATGATCCACAACATCGCTCAGCACCACGGTGGTATATCCGTGTTCGGCGGTGTCGGTGAGCGTACAAGGGAAGGTAACGACCTCTGGCTTGAGATGAAAGGCTCCGGCGTTCTCGACAAGTGCGCCCTCATATACGGACAGATGACGGAAGTTCCGGGCGCCCGCGCCAGAATCGGTCTTACCGCTCTGACGGCGGCTGAATACTTCCGCGACGAAGAAGGTCAGGACGTACTTCTCTTCATAGACAATATCTTCCGTTTTACCCAGGCCAATGCAGAGGTTTCGGCGCAGCTCGGCCGGATGCCCTCCGCCGTCGGTTATCAGCCGACCCTTGCCACGGATCTTGGTGAGCTTGAAGAGCGTATCACATCGACATTGAAGGGTTCCATCACGTCGGTCCAGGCCATCTACGTCCCTGCTGACGACTTGACAGACCCCGCACCGGCGACAACATTCGCACACCTCGACGCCACGACGGTTCTTTCACGTCAGATTTCAGAACTCGGTATATATCCGGCCGTCGACCCCCTCGACTCCACCAGTCGTATCCTTGATCCTCAGATTGTCGGCGAGGAACATTACCAGGTCGCAAGGAATGTGCAGGCGGTGCTTCAGAAATACAAGGAACTTCAGGATATCATCGCGATCCTTGGTATGGACGAACTCTCCGAAGATGACAAACTGACCGTCGCCAGAGCAAGAAAGATCCAGAGATTTCTGTCTCAGCCGTTCTTTGTTGCAGAGGTCTTCACGGGTCAGGCAGGCCGTTATGTTGCCCTGAAAGATACGATCAAGGGATTCAAGGAGATCGTTGAAGGAAAACACGACGAGCTTCCGGAACAGGCATTCTTTATGGTGGGTACTATCGAAGAGGCCGTTGAAAAAGCTAAACAGTTCATGGGAGAATAATAAACGTTATGCTCAACCTTGAGATAATTACCCCGGAGAAAACAGTTGTCAAGGATGAAGTGGATCTTGTGGAGGCCACAGGTGCTGACGGTGAATTCGGGATTATGCCGGGTCACACTCAGTTCCTCACGACGCTGCTAATCGGAGAGATCCGGTACAAGAAGAACGGAGAGACGACCTATCTTGCATCGAGCGGCGGATTCGCCGAGGTTGTTGATGACAAGGTGACGTTGCTTGTGGATACCGCTGAGACTGCGAAGGAAATAGATGTTGAAAGGGCGAAGAAGGCGATGGAACGTGCAGAGTCCTTGCTGAAGACGATGTCATATGATCATACTGAATACCGTCTGTATGAAATGGCACTTCTTCGGGCCATTGCCCGCATTGGCGTAGCGTCTAAGAAAATATAATGGTCTTTACCATCGATGAAGGGCTATTTAGCCTTTTTCCTGCTTTGCAGGTCGGTGTGGTTGTTTGTGAGATTGATAATATAAGGTACGGCGAAGATGGACTTGAAGACGTTGTAGACGATCTGATGGTCCATTTTTCATTTGAGCGCCCGCAGGACCATCCGAACATAAAGGCATGGCGCGAAGCCTTCAAGAAGATAGGCATAGCCCCAACGAAGTATCCAAGTTCCATAGAATCTCTCGTCAGGCGTGCCCTCAAAGGCGGGCCGTTCCCACGCTTCAATCCCATCGTCGATCTTTATAATTGCATTGCGCTCAAGTATCTTGTTCCGATCGGCGGGCACGCCATAAGCGGGATTGATGGCGACATTCACCTCACGTTTGCCGACGGAACGGAGACGTTTGTTCCGATGGACATGGGAGAGCAGGAGACTGTAGAGAAGGGTGAGGTGATCTACAAGGACGATAAGGATGCTCTTACTCGCAGGTGGTTGTGGAAACCGTCGAACAAGGACCGGATCGAGAGTGAGACCACCCGCGCTTTCCTGGTGGTGCACGTGATGTCGGGGCTGCCCGAATGGCTGGCCGAGAAAGTGGTCAAGGATCTGATTGACAGCATTCTCGTCAATGAGTATGGAAGGATAGTTCATCGGGAAATATTGACCGCGTCCAGGAGCCGGATCGAATTTGCAGTCTGAGGCGTATCCCGGCGTCTATGATCAAAGGGGGAGTCAATTCCATGGATTTACTCGAAGCCGTCAAGATAAGGAAAAGCATCCGGGCCTTCAAATCCGACCCGGTTTCAAGGCAGCGGATAGAGGAGATACTCAATCTTGTCATCCGCGCTCCATCAGCCATCAACCTCCAGCCCTGGGAATTCATTGTTGTCATGGGAGAAGAAAAGGAAAGATTGAGTCGGCGCCTGGTGAAGCTCTATCGTGAAAAACAGATCTCGTGCAGTCCGGGAAACGTGAAGCCGCTTTCGGCGGAATTCAACAAGAGAGGGGCCGAGTCGTTCATATTGATGAATCCCTATCTGGAAAAAATGGGACAGGAGTTCAACTGTTTTGTAAATGAAGGAAGCTGTAATTTCTACGGTGCCCCTGCGGCCATCATCTTTTGCCTCGACAACGCCTTCTCGGAGGCACGCCTTGTGGATATTGGGATCGCTTTGGGGTATTTTGTCCTTGTAGCGCATAATTTCGGACTTTCGACATGTCCCATAGGCCTTATTAATGCATATGAAGACGACATAAAGGAGATACTCAACATCCCCGACAACAAAGACGTCGTCATCGGTGCAGCCCTTGGCTACGCCGACCCGGTGAGCCCGATCAACGAATTCACATCTCCCAGGGACAGCCTCGAAAACTTCGTTCGGTGGATAGAATAGACTAGAGAGCAGGCTTAGGAGTTCAGGTTTTCAGGTTAAAAGATAAGAAGATAACGTGAGCGGGGTGAGGGGTGGCATATCAAAGGCGAGACGTCCCCTGAACTGCGAAAGCGTCTTTATGGTCGGGGCGACTGGATTTGAACCAGCGACCTCTTGCTCCCAAGGCAAGCGCGCTAAACCATGCTGCGCCACGCCCCGAACAGCCACCAGCATATCACACAAATCAGTGTTTTTCAACAGCTAGCGGAGCCGGGGCAGGGGACAAGGCCGTTGACTTTTTTCGGTTTTCAGCTCAAAATAAGATCACTATGATTGGTATATCGAAACTATATTGCGGCGCCGTCGAGGCCTCCGATCCGTTGAGATACGGCCGGGAATCGTCGCGGCTGCCTTCCCATCTCCTGCAATTCTCCAAGGACAAGAGGCCCGTCGTTGTATGGAATACAACCAGGCGATGCAACCTTCGCTGCGTTCACTGCTATGCCTTTGCTGAAGGTGAAGATTATCGAGGCGACGAATTGTCAACAGGTGAAGGCAAAGCGCTCATCGACGATCTGGCACGCTTCGGCGTTCCGGTGATTCTCTTCTCCGGAGGTGAACCGGTTCTCCGGGAGGACCTGCCCGAACTCATCGACTACGCGGTGAAGAAGGGTATCAGGGCGGTCATCTCAACGAACGGGACCCTCATCACCCGCGAAAAGGCCCGGATATTCTCACAGTTTTCCCTTTCTTACATCGGTGTCAGTCTCGATGGCCTAAGCCGTGTCAATGATGCCTTCCGCGGTGTCGAGGGTGCTTTCGCAAGGGCGATAGAGGGTATCAGGAATGCCAGAGAAGCCGGCATCAAAGTGGGTTTGAGGTTCACCATTAATAGAAGAAATATCGATGAGGTTCCGAAGATCTTCGACCTCATTGAAGAAGAGAATATACAGCGCGTCTGTTTTTACCACCTTGTCTATGCGGGAAGAGGCTCGAAACTTATGGAGGAGGACCTTTCCCATGAGGAGACACGCCGCGTTGTGGATCTTATCATGGACAGGACACGGATGCTTTTCGACCGGGGCAGACCCGTGGAGGTACTCACCGTAGATAACCATGCCGATGGTCCCTATCTGTACCTCAGGCTCGTGAAAGAGGACCCGAAAAGGGCCGCGGAGGTACTGGAACTGCTCAGGATGAACGAGGGAAATTCTTCCGGTGTTGGTATCGGCTGTATCGATGAAAAGGGAAACGTCCACGCGGACCAGTTCTGGAGACACTACGGTTTTGGCAATGTCCGCGAGCGGCCGTTCAGCGCCATATGGACGGACCTGTCGGACCCGGTCATGGCCAGGCTGAAGGAAAAGAAAAAGCACGTGCACGGCAGGTGTGCGACGTGCAGATGGCTTGACGTCTGTGCCGGGAACTTTCGCGTCCGTGCCGAAGCGGCGACGGGCGACCTCTGGGCGCACGACCCGCAGTGTTACCTCACAGAGGAAGAAATAAAAGATACAGGGATCAGGGACTAGAGGCCAGGGTGAGAAGAGACTTTTTAGTTGTGCATCTTTCGTGACCGAGGAGGCCCGATGCGTTATCCGACTTACCGGCCGAGAAGGCTGAGGCAGAACGAAAAGTTGAGAGGCATGATGCGCGAAACATCGATTTCGGCGGACTGTCTCATTTATCCTGTATTCGTCAAGGAAATGAGCGAACGTGAGGTGCCCATCGATGCCATGCCGGGCATAAGTCAGTTCTCCGTCGACGGGGTCCTCGGGGAGATCGACGATGTGCTCGGGGCGGGTGTACCGGCCATACTCCTCTTCGGAATCCCCGAAAAAAAGGACGCCACGGGGAGTGGAGCCTACGACAGGAACGGCGTGGTCCAGCAGGCGGTGCGGGCCATCAAGAGCCGCTTCGGAGACGATATCCTGGTCATTACCGATGTTTGCATGTGTGAGTATACGGACCATGGACACTGCGGCATCGTCAGGGACGGCTACGTGGATAATGATGAGACGTTGAAACTCCTGGCGAAGAGCGCGCTCAGTCACGTCATGGCCGGTGCCGACATGGTTGCACCCTCGGACATGATGGACGGCAGGGTTCGTGCCATCAGGGAGATACTCGACCTCCACGGTGATTATAATGTCCCCGTCATGGCCTATGCAGCCAAGTATGCATCCTGCCTGTACGGGCCTTTTCGGGAGGCCGCCGAGTCGGCGCCGCAGTTCGGCGACCGCAGGTCTTACCAGATGGATCCGCCCAACGGACGCGAGGCCATGAGGGAGATCGCCCTGGATATCGAAGAGGGAGCGGACATAATCATGGTGAAACCGGCGCTTTTCTACCTCGACGTTTTGAAACAGGCCAGAACGGAATTCAACATGCCCCTTGCGGCATACAGCGTAAGCGGCGAATATGCGATGATAAAACTCGCGGCCGAAAAGGGCTGGCTTGACCTCAAGCGGGCGGTCATAGAATCGACAACAAGCATTCGGCGCGCCGGGGCGGATATTGTCATCACCTATTTCGCAAAAGAGATCGGTACATGGGCGAAAGACCGTACCCTCTGAGAATGATCGCCTGGGAAGTGACGCGAAACTGCAATCTCGCGTGCATCCACTGCCGCGCATCCGCCGCTTCGGGCCCCTACGAAGGGGAGCTTTCCACGGAAGAATGCAGAAGGATCATCGATGACATCATCTCCTTTTCGGAACCCACGGTCATCCTGACGGGTGGTGAACCGCTGATGAGGCCCGATATTTTCGAGATCATCGAGTATGGCAACAGAAAAGGTCTCAGGATGGTAATTGCCCTCAACGGGACCCTCCTCGATCCACCGGCGGCGCAAAAGCTTAAGTCCTCGGGTATCAGGCGGGTGAGCCTGAGCCTCGACGGAAAAGACAGAGAGGGCCATGACAGCTTTCGTGGTGTGGATGGCTCCTTCGACGCCGTGATCCGGGCGTCCCGGATACTAAGGGAGACGGATCTGCCGTTTCAGATAAACACGACGGTGACAACCCTCAATGTCGAGGATCTGAATGATATTTATAAATTGACGATGTTTCTTGGCGCTGTGGCCTGGCATGTTTTTCTCCTGGTACCCGTAGGCAGAGGCACCGGTCTCAAAGGAAAGGAACTTTCGGCGAAGGAATATGAGAACGTGCTGCACCGGCTCCATGACATCGAAAAGATGAACGAACTGGAGATGAAGGTGACCTGCGCCCCTCATTATTACCGTATCGTCAAAGAGGACGGCGATACGCCGAAAAGCTCGGGATGCCTCGCGGGAAAGAGCTTCATGTTCATCTCCCACCGCGGCATGGCTCAACCCTGCGGTTACCTGGAAGCAGATTCGGGTGACGTTCGGAAAGATGGTGTGAAAAAGGTCTGGGAAGATTCGGATGTTTTCCGCCGCCTCCGTGACCTTCAATCCTATCGGGGCAAATGCGGAGGATGCCGTTATATCAGCATCTGCGGCGGTTGCCGTGCCCGCGCCTTTGAATCGACCGGGAACTATCTCGAAGAAGAACCGCTGTGTTCTTACAAACAGGAAGGGTAGCCTCCGCCATCCGGCCGGGTTTCCATCGAATCATCCAGCCAATCGGGGATACCGCTGAGGCCGTCTGTCTGACGCAGAACCCGACATAGGCTATGTGAAACCTGCCGGATTTCGTGACCTGACTTACTATCTCCGGTTATTATTTACTCCGTTATGTCTTGCGAAAAGCCCACAGGCAAGGAGGAGAAGATCCGGAACTATCTGAAAGACTCCGGCCCCCCGATGTCAAGACAGTGTCGTTGACACCGGGGGGTTTCATGCTGATATTACTTGATCGCGGCACCTGAGCGGTTTACTGAGGGAGGACAGAATGAACAGGCTGGGACAGGAAAAGTCGGCATACCTTAAGCACGCCGCGAATCAGAAGATAGACTGGCATCCCTGGTCGGACGAGGCATTCGATAAGGCCGCGCGGGAAAACAAGCCGGTCTTCCTGAGCTCCGGTGCCATCTGGTGCCACTGGTGTCACGTCATGGCAAAGGAGAGCTTTGAGGATGACGATGTGGCGGCGATCCTCAACGAGCATTTCGTATCCGTTAAACTCGATCGCGACGAGCGGCCTGACATCGACCGCCGTTACCAGAGGGCCGTGGCCGCCATGGGGCAGGGGGGAGGATGGCCGCTGTCCGTCTTCTTGACGCCCGACAGGAAGCCGTTTTTTGGAGGTACATATTTCCCGCCCGTTGACAGTCGCGGTATGCCCGCTTTTGGGACAGTTCTTCTGGCGATGAGTCGGTATTACAAGGAGAAGAGAAGTGAGATAGAAGAGCAGGGCGCGCTTTTCCTTGATGCCATCAAACAGGACGGGACGTCACCAGGGTCTCTGTCGGCTGCGGCCGTTGATGAGGCCGCGGAAAAGATGCTGGCCTCCGTAGACAAAGTGCATGGCGGATTCGGCACCGCCCCGAAATTCCCCATGTCGGGTGCCATGGAATTTCTCCTGGGAAGGTATTTTTTTAACGGAGACAAGAACCTCGCTTTCATGCTGGAGAAGACCTTGACCGCCATGTCCAGAGGCGGTTTTCACGATCAGATAGGTGGAGGTTTTCATCGTTATTCGACGGATGACGCATGGCGTGTGCCTCATTTCGAAAAGATGGCTGACGACAATGCCTGGCTCCTCAGAAATTATTGCGACGCCTACAGTATTTTCCGCGAGCCCTGGTTGAAGGACGTGGCACAGGGCATCATCGCCTTCGTCAATAAGGAACTTTCCGATCCCCTGGGTGGTTTTTATGCAAGCATGGATGCCGATGTGACGCCCGATGACGAAGGGGGGTATTTCACCTGGACCCGGGAAGATCTCCGGCGGGTCCTGAGCGACAGCGAGTACCACCTGCTGTCGGCCCACCTTTTCAACCCTCGCAACGCGGTGCATCACAATCCGAATAAGGTCGTATTGTCCGTCTGTGAAACGATTGATGAAATAGCCGCGAAAACAGGCATGGACGCAGCGAAGGTCTCTGAAATTATAGCGGCCGGAAAAGAAAAACTTCTGACTGAGCGTGAAAAGAGACAGAAACCTTTCATCGACACAGCCCTTTACACCTCCCTGAACGGGATGATGATATCGGCCTACTGCAGGGCCTACAGGGCAACCGGTGACAGGACGGTACTCGAGAGGGCCGTTGCGGGTATGAAGAGGGTCCTCGATGTGAACCTCCATGACGGAGAACTCCATCACTCTGAAGGTGTGAAGGCCCTCCTCGAAGATTATGTCTATTTCGGCGACGCCCTCCTGGCCGTCTACGAGGCAACGGGGGACAGGGCCTGTCTTGCCGAGGCGGGAAGCCTCATGGACAGGTGCATAGAACGGTTTTGGGACAATGCCGGAGCCGGATTTTTCGACACTGAGGAAGAAGTCATAGGACTGCGCCTCAAAGGCATCGAGGACATACCGAGGCCATCCGCCAACGCCCTTTCGATAATCGTGCTCCTCAAGCTTGCGGCGATGTCCGGTGACGACAGGTATCTCGGGTACGCTGAGGATTCCCTGAAGGTTTTTCTATCGGATGCGTCCTTCATGGCGATTCACGGAGGTTATTTTTTCTGCGCCCTCGACGCCTTTTACCGGATGGTCAAACTTGATGTCCGCGCCACAGCAGGATCACCGATCGCGGACGCCGCCATTTTCTCCTATCATCCCTATTCATGTGTTGTGTACGGCGATGCCGGCGAAAACCTCATCATTCCCTGCACGGGCACAACCTGCTTTGAACCCGTCTTTTCCGCGGAGAAATTAAGTGAATTCCTGAAAGGCAGGGGGAAAGGCTGATTTCCGGACCCTGCCCTTTTCATTGACATTACCCCTTTTCGATTATAGTATTTCGAACCATGGGCATGGCAAACCACGTAAAGAAGAAGTTCATAACCGGGCTTCTGGTGCTGATTCCTCTCATCGTCACCGTATATATCGCTTATCTCATCGTTTCCTTTATTGAGAACTTCATCGGGCCGGCGCTCAAAAATATCTTCTTTCAGGTATTTCAGCGCGAGGTCTATATTACCGGAATGGCGTGCATCATCTTTGTCGTCATCACATATCTCACCGGCCTTTTTGTTTCGAACTATTTTGGAAAGAGGGTTTTTTCGCGCGGGGAGCAGATAGTGCGGAGGATCCCCATTGTCAAGAGCATCTACGGGTCGGTCAAGGACATGACGGAGGCATTCTCTTCGGACAAGATCAAGTCCTTCAAGGAGGTTGTCCTCCTTGAGTTTCCTTTCCAGGGCAGGTATGCGATCGGGCTTGTCACGAACAGGGTGGAAATAAAGGGGCTGCAGCATTGTTCCGTCTTTGTCCCGACGACGCCCAACCCTACATCGGGATATATCATACTGGTCAGGGAGGAAGACCTGTTTTTTCTCGACATGCCGACCGATGACGCACTGAAGTACGTTGTTTCCCTGGGAACCTCCCGAAGCGGAATCTTATGGAACGGGAAAAGATAATAACCGCCCTGACGGGCATCAGGAAAGTTATCCTTAAATCTCTGGCCTTCATCGTGGTGGCCGGGGTAGGGAGCTTTATCTATGCAAAACAGATGCTTCTTGTCCTGGTGAAGGCGACGGGAATCAAAGTCTATTATCTGACCATTCAGGAAGTTTTTCTCGCTACCGTCCAACTTGCCCTCTTTGCAGGTATCTTCTTCGCACTCCCTGTCGTCATCTATCTCGCCTGGCATGAAATGAAAGGCCTTTATAAGATCAAGCCCATCTATGGTTATCTCCTGGTTTTTGCGGCCATACTTCTCTTTTACGGGGGCAGCCTGTTCTGTTACAAGATAGTGCTTCCATCGGGTGTTGGTTTCCTGGTGGCCGGTTACGAGAGTTCGACCCTCAAGGCGATGATATCCGTTGAGCGCTACCTTATTTTCTGTACGGCCATGATCTTCGCTTTTGGAGTCACCTTCGAGGTGCCGCTGATCCTGCTGGCGCTCGGTAAGCTGGGTATCGTCAAGGCAAATATGCTCGTCAGGACGAGGCGCTATGCCATTTTAGGCATTGTTGTCGCTTCGGCGCTCATCACACCTACGCCGGACGTGTACAACCTTGGGCTCCTCGCCGTACCGATGTATGTTTTCTACGAAATAGGTATACTTCTCGTGAAAATGGTTGAAAAGCAGAAAGCGAAAGATCCCTGAGCCGGGGGTTTTTGGAAGCGTGCGGCACGTCAGCGGCAGAGTGCACACAGCGAAATGTCGTTGACCATTCACCCATAATCTATATAGAATGAGAGACCAAAAGGAGGACATGAGGCTCTCGATCAGCCCGGTGGGGAATCGCAACCAGCATCGGGGCAACGGGTCGTTCAGATAATGGAAGCATACATTGCAAAATATGGTTATATCGGGATATTCGTCGGTACATTCCTTGAAGGAGAGACAACGGTCCTTTTAGGGGGGATCTTCTCCAGGCTGGGATACATGAATATTCTGATGGTCATGTTCTACGCCTTCGCGGGAACGCTCGCGGGAGATTGCACTTTTTTCGCCATAGGGAGATCCTTCGGAAGGTCCATCACCGATCGCTTCGAGTTTATCAGAAACAAGGTACCGCTCGCCAACAAGGTGATCAAACACTATGGAAATTTCATCATATTCATCATTCGGTTCCTTGTCGGCATCAGGGCCGTGGTCCTGATTCTCCTCGGGTGCACGAATATGAAGGTGAGCAGGTTCCTGATGTTCAGCGTACTCAATTCGGTCTGTTGGAGCATACTTGTGGGGCTTGTCGGATACCTCTTCGGCAGCGTCGTTTTTGTCTTTCTCGACGATATCAAGAAGTACGAAACTATAATCGTACCGGTGGTCCTCAGTCTCGTTGTGCTGTTTATCCTTGTGTACCGGTATATCGTAAACAAGAAGGAGAGGGAGACCTATGGAGATTAACGAGAAAATGATGCGGGAACTCCGGAAGAAATTTGACATCGAGGCGAACAAGAAGGAGATTGAGATCGTCGATCACTGGAAGAGAGAGTTCGAGGCGATCTACAAAAAGAAATATGATAATCTCGCCGCTATCCAGGTGGAAATGAAGCGAATGATCGAGCGTATGGGGAACAGGATCAGTATCCTGACGAAAATGGTGAGGGACGAGTCGTGAAACGCCAGCGAATGAAATCCCGGCCCGCCATGGGATGTGCGGTACGTTTTTTTCTGTCCGTTTCCCTGCTGCACTGTTTTATCCTGGCGGCCTTGATTCTTGACACGCCGGCCCTGTCTGCCCAGGGCGTCCCCAGGAAGAACGGCACGCCGGTAGAAAAACGGTTGGGGGACCTTGAAAAAGATGTCATGAGACTCCAGCGTCAGGCCGATCTTTTTAATCTCGACGCGTTACCGGACAATCTGATGCTCTGCGACAAAAAGATTCCCATTTACAGGGGCGATGTTCGGGAACGTTTTGAACGCGAATTATTTCAGCTGCTGGAAAACAAAGGATTGGTTACGATTGTCATCAAACGTTACTACAAGTACCTGCCCATGATGGCCGAGGAAGTTCAGCGCATAGCTGTGCCTTCGGACCTCATCTATCTTGCCGTTACCGAAAGCTACCTCAATCCCAGGGCTGTCTCGCGGGCCAACGCGGCGGGAATGTGGCAGTTCATAAAGGAAACAGGGAAACGCGAAGGACTTCTCGTCAACGAACATATCGACGAGCGATTTAATATGAGAAAAGCCACCCGTTCGGCGCTGACGCATTTGAAAAGACTTAATGGCGAATTCAATGACTGGTTTCTAGCCATGTCCGCTTATAATGCGGGTCCGGGACGCGTACGAGAGGTGATCGAGAACCAGGCGACCCGGGATTTTTTTGACATGTACCTGCCCGAAGAGACGGAGCGTTATGTCTTCAGGATCCTTGCATTGAAGGAGATCATCTCCAACCGGGAGCGATACGGGATAAGGATTGACGACAAGGACCTCTACCGGCCCACCGCCCTGTCTGAGGTGACCATCGAGGCGAGCCGTGAGTTCCCTTCGTACATACTCGCCAGGGCCATGGATCTGCCGTACAGGACATTCAGGATGAACAACCTCCATCTCAGAAAATATAAGCTTCCGAAAGGTCTCTACCACATCTGTGTTCCGGTGGAAAAGAGAGATGTTTTCATAAAGAAAATCAAAACTTACGATTATATCGCCATCCAATAGATCCGGCACATTGCCTTGCAACATCTTGATATTATTACCCATAATTAATAACAAGGTTTTTAGCGGGAGACAGTTGGCCCCCGAAAGAAAAAGCCAATAAATCAATTTTTATGATTGACAAATCTTTCACAATTAAGTAAAGTTTGCGCATTGTGAAATTGTGAACAAAGTGTGACCGAATAGTTTCATATTCTGCCTTTAAGTTTTTTATTGCACCATACTTCAAGAGGATCTGAGACATGCTCGAGTACGTAGGAATCTTTGTCATGATGTGCCTCGCCGGGATCATCGCGGCTGTCATAATCGGTGCTTCACACTTCCTTGGGCACAGGACCAAAAGCAGAGTAAAACTTGCACCCTATGAATGCGGCATGACGACAATCGGCCCCACTCGCAGGATGATGACCATTCGGTATTATATCGTGGCCATGCTCTTCCTCGTCTTCGACATCGAAATTATCTTCCTCTATCCTTGGGCCGTCATTTCCCGTCGCCTGGGGCTTTTCGGGTTCATAGAGATGCTGGTCTTCGTGTTCATACTCTTTATAGGATACATTTACATCTGGAAAAAAGGTGCGTTGGAATGGGAGTAGAAAAAAACGTATTGGTAACGTCCCTCGACTGGATCATAAATTGGTCCAGGAAGAATTCTCTCTTCCCTGTCACATTCGGTCTTGCCTGCTGTGCCCTTGAGATGATGGTGGCAAGCTCGGCGGAATACGATATCGCCCGATTCGGCGCCGAGGTTTTCCGTCCGTCGCCACGGCAGTCGGACCTCATGATAGTGGCCGGAACACTGACAAAGAAAATGGCTCCCATTGTACGGAGAATCTACGAACAGATGCCGAACCCCAAATGGGTCATAGCGTACGGCGCTTGCGCGTCTTCGGGGGGCATCTTTAAATCCTACAGCGTGGTGCAGGGCGTTGACCAGATAATCCCCGTGGATGTGTACATCCCCGGATGTCCTCCGCGGCCGGAGGCCCTCCTGAAGGGCATCATCGAACTTCAGAAGAAGATACAGAAAGAAACCATTAAAGACAGACCTTTGATATCGTTACCCGGGAAGAGCGCATGAGCGATAACAGCGAGTTTTTGAAAATACTCTCCGGCAAATTATCAGGAGTAAAGATCGTACCGACGCCGCCCGGAGAGCCGAGTGCAATGGTGGAGAAGGACAGCATACATGAGGCCCTCGATCATCTTAAGTACGACCGCGATCTATCCTTCAACATGCTTGTCGATCTTTTCGCAGTGGACTACATGGGCGAAGAACCGCGGTTCGAGATCGTATATATCCTCCGCTCGACGAAACATAACGGAAGGATCGTTGTAAAGACGAGAACGGGTGACGAGGGACTCGATACGGTAAGTGATCTGTGGCCGGCGGCCAATTTTCTTGAAAGGGAGATCTATGACATGTTCGGTCTGCCTTTCGCTAACCATCCCGATTTGCGCAGGATATATACCCCCGACGATTTTGTTGGCCATCCTCTGCGCAAGGAGTTTCCCCTCGAAGGCGAAGATTTCGATAAACCCTTTGTGGTGGATCTGGAGAAGGAATAAATGGCTGAAACCAAATACATGACGATCAACATGGGGCCGCAGCATCCCGCCACACACGGGGTACTGAGGGTAGTCCTCGAGCTTGACGGCGAGACCATTGTCAAGAGCACGCCTCATATCGGGTATCTCCATCGCGGTATAGAAAAGATCTTCGAAAACAGGACCTACTGGCAGGGACAGCCGCTTACGGACAGGCTGGACTACACGAGCGGCATGTCCAACAACCTTGCCTATTGCCTCGCTGTAGAGAAGCTCCTCGGAATCGAGATACCAAAACGGGCACAATATATCCGTGTCATGCTGAGCGAACTCCAGCGCATCGCGGCACATCTCCTGTGGGTTGCAACCCATGCCCTGGACATGGGCGCAATGACGGTTCTCTTTTATGGCTTTCGCGAAAGAGAAAATTGCCTCAAGGTACTTGAGACGGTTTCCGGCGCCAGGTTGATGCCTGATTACATACGTTTCGGCGGGCTCAGGGAAGAGCTTCCCGGCGGATTCATCGACATGGCAAAGTCATTCATAGAAGAGTTGCCGGGCAGGATCGATGAATATGAAACTCTCCTCACGGAAAACGTGATATGGAAGGGACGGACCAAAAACGTAGGATTTTTGAGCGCCGAAGATGCGATAGCTTACGGGGTGACCGGCCCTGTACTTCGGGCTTCCGGTGTCAATTACGACGTGCGCAAGGCATATCCGTATTCCAGCTACGAGGAATTTGATTTCGAGATACCCCTTGGAACACACGGCGATATTTACGACCGGTACCTCGTGCGGCTTCAGGAGATGAGGCAGTCGATAAGGATCGTCACCCAGGCCATTGAAAGACTCCCCGAAGGGCCGATAAAGGTCGATGCTCCTCAGTATGTACCTCCCGAGAAAGAAGATGTGGCGAACGATATGGCCGCCCTTATCCGACATTTCAAAATAATGGCCGACGGCATTAAGCCGCCGAAGGGCGAAGCATACGCATCAATCGAATCTTCAAAAGGTGAACTCGGGTTCTATATCATCAGTGACGGTACGGAGAGACCATACCGGGTCAGGATCCGTCCGCCTTCATTTCTCAATCTGGGCTCCGTGTCGAAGATGATACAGGGAGCGCTGGTGGCCGATGTGGTGGCAGCGATAGGAAGCCTGGACATAGTCCTCGGCGAAATTGACAAATAAGGTTGATTATGGCAGACGTGATCTTCAGTTCCTGGCAGGGCGAGATAGTAGACAACAGGGGCAAGTCCCGCGAATCTTTCAGCGCCCCAAAGGTGAAGCTCCCCGGTGAGTTCGAGAAAGGTCTTCCCGTCAAGGCCTTCATGGGATGGGACGGTATCATCCTCTGCGATGAGAGCGTGGACATCATCGATATGTCCGTGAAATATGCAGAGGCCGTCCAGAAAGAATCCTGCGGAAGATGCGTCCCTTGCAGGATAGGAAGCAAGGTCATACTGGGAACCTTAAAAGGGATTGCAGATGGCCGCGGGGATAAGGGCGACATCGAAAAGATCCGAAGTATCGCCGGCAGTATAAAGGACGGCTCCAAATGTCAGATCGGACAGACGGGTTTCATACCCCTGCTCCAGGCCCTTTCATTCTTCGGCCCTGAATTTGATCGTTCGATTGCGGAAGGACGCAAGGCCAAGGACGGCGAATACCGGATTTCCGTTACGGCCCCCTGCATGAGCGTATGCCCCACCCAACTCGATATTCCTAAATATGTTGAAGCTATAAGCGAAGGAAGGTTTTCTGAGTCCCTCGCCACGATACGGCAAAATACCTGTCTCGCCGGGACTCTGGGAAGAGTCTGCGTGCGGCCCTGCGAATCCAACTGCAGGAGGGCAAACATCGATGAGGCCATCTCGATCAAGAGCCTCAAGCGGTTTGCTGCAGACTACGAGATAGAGAAGAACGTAAAGCGCAACATTGAAGCAAAGATAGACAAGAAGAAGAAAGTTGCCGTTATCGGCGCCGGCCCTGCCGGACTTTCCTGTGCATATTACCTTGCCCAGATGGGCTACCCGGTGACGGTATTCGAGAAACTCGGAGAGCCCGGAGGCATGGCCGCGGTGGGCATCCCCGATTATCGTCTGCCGAGGACCGTTCTCGGCGGTGAGGGTTCTTTTGTGGAATCCTTTGGGGTTACAATGCGCTACGGCGTGACACTGGGCAAAGATATAACTATCGATCAGATCCGCAAGGATTTTGATGCCGTCTTCATCGGTGTCGGTGCCCATGGCAGTTCGCCTATGGGTGTCGAGGGCGAAGACATGGGTTACCGGGGATTCATCGCCGGCGTAAAATACCTTCTCGATATCAACAATGGGAAAGACCCCTATCCCGAGGGGAAAAAGGTTGTCGTCGTCGGCGGCGGCAACGTGGCGATGGACTGCGTGAGGTCCTCTTTCCGTATCGGGAAACCGGATGTCCACCTTGTCTACAGAAGAACGAAGAAAGAGATGCCGGCCGACCCCGTGGAAATCCACGAGGCGGAGGAAGAGGGCGTTGAGTTCCATTATCTGTGCAACCCGAAGAGGATTATCGAAAAAGACGGGAAGGTCGTAGGTGTGGAATGCATCAGGATGGAACTGGGCGAGCCTGATCAGAGCGGCCGCAGAAGACCCGTTCCCGTTGAAGGCTCCGAATTTATCATAGAGACGGACATTCTTATCCCCGCGATCGGCCAGATGGTGGACTTTTCATTTCTCGATAAGAAAGAAGATTTTACCATCACGAAGTGGAATACCTTCCAGGTCGATCAGGAAACCTTTGAAACCAATATACCAGGCATATTTTCCGCCGGCGATTGCGAAACAGGTCCCGACGTGCTTGTTCGTGCGTGCGGGAATGGGAAACGCGCCGCTTGGAAGATCGATGAATACCTGAAGGGCGAGAAGCCGAAGGCCCGCATGAGCGAGAAGTTCGTAAAATTTTTCGGTGACGTCAAGGTCTATGACAAGAACGAAAACGTCGGTTTTCTAGGTGACAGGGCAAGACTTCAGCTGCGGCCGATGGCCCCCGAGGTCAGGAAATGGACCTTCGACGAAGTGGAAGAGGGTTTCCGGACCGACGAGGCGATCACGGAGGCGTCACGGTGCCTTCGCTGTTACAGAATAGGCATGATTGCGGTTGGCTGAAAAGGGAACGGGAATGATAACACTCAAGATAGACGGCAAAGAGATACAAACCGAGGAAGGCAAGACAATACTCGAGGCTGCACGCGAAAACAATATCTACATCCCCACGCTGTGCTACCATGAAAACCTGCTTCCCATTGGCTCTTGCAGACTATGCATCGTTGAGATCGACGGATACGAAAAACCCATGGCGTCCTGCACCACGGCCGCTGTCGAGGGTATATCGGTCACGACCCGGTCGGAAAAGCTCTTCGGCATGCGCCGGGAGTATCTCAAATTCCTCCTCATAAATCACCCTCTTGAATGTCCCATTTGCGATTCGGCCGGCGAATGCCGCCTGCAGGATCTCGTATTCGAACATCAAATAGAATGTGTCGATCTCACCGCTGACAGGGAGCCTAAGAAAGCCAAACCTTATGCCACGGCGCTGATCAGATATTCCGAAGACAGATGCGTTTTGTGTCTGCGTTGCGTCCACGCCTGCCGCGAAGTTTCGGGACGGAGAGTGCTGGAACTGGCGGGCAGCGGCATAGAGGCGGCGATGGCCCCCAAAGTGCCCGAAGACTGCATTTCCTGCGGAGAATGCCTCTTTATGTGCCCCGTAGGCGCTCTTACCGAACAGGAAAGTTCTTTGAAGAGCAGGAAGTGGCAGACGAAACGTCAGACCACGACATGTCCTCACTGCGGTTTCGGTTGTTCACTTGATCTCGATGTTTACGAAGACAGGTTCATAACGAAGGTCGTCACCAGTCCATCACGCCTTCCCAACAAGGGGTCTTTGTGCGTAATGGGACGTTTCGGGTATGATTTTGCGAACCACGAGGCAAAGCTTACAGCACCCGCCGTTAAACAAGGCGCCGAAACCGCCCGCTCCACGCTTGCCGAGGCCGTGGAGGCAACTGCGTCGGCACTGACGAAGCTAGACAAGGAAGGCAAGTCCATCGGTTTTATCGTATCCCCTCGGGCAACGAACGAAGAAGCCTACATGATTTCCCAGATCGCAAAGAAATTTTCAAAGAGCGTCCTGGGAACTGCCGGATATTACCACACGGGGAAAGTCCTCGAAAGGCTGCGCGGGATGGGTATACCCTATCCCTACGAATACGATGCCATCAATAAGTGTGACCTTGTGGTAGTGGCAGGGGCGGACCTTCTGGGCAACAACCACCTCCTCGCTAATAGAGTAAGGGAAGCGGTGAAGAACAATGGCGCGAAGGTGGCCGTCATCGATCCTTCTCCCACATCCCTTACGCGAGCTTGCGACGTATGGGTAAAAGTGGCCCCCGGAACCGACGCACCATTTTTCAACAGCATTGCCTCACGGTTGATCGCGGACACGAAGCACGATCCTGACACTCAAGCCCTCGACGGTTTTGCAGGTTATGCGGGGGCATCAGGGAAGGCGGATGCCTTAAAATCGAGCGGCATCGACGAGAAGAGCCTCGATAAATTCTACAGCCTCTTCGCCGGAGCCTCTTCACCGACCGTCATATTCGGCACGGGCATCAGCAACAAGACTGAGAGCATGGAGGCCCTCCTTAACCTGTGCCTCGTGAAAGGTGTGCAGAAGACGGGAGTGGTAATGCCCACCGCACTGCAGTCCAATGCCGTCGGCGTCCTTTCCGTATTGCCCGATGCCCTTTCATCAGAGGATGTGCTGAACAAAGCGGACGGTCTTTTCATCTATGAAGACGATCCATTTCATTACCTTACCGGAAAAGGGGTGGACGAATCGTTAAAAAAGAAAGCATTCGTAGCCGTATGCGACATGTTCGCCACCGACGCCTCGGCGTACGCGCAGGTCGTTGTTCCGACGGGCAGTTTTGCTCAGAAGGAAGGCAGCTTCGTTGCCGAAGATGGGTTTATGCGTAAGGTTGTTCGGGCAGAAGGCAGTTCATCGCCGGGATTCGAGTTCTTAAGACTGCTCCTTGACCGGCTTGACGGCGGTTTATACAGGGATGAAACGGAAGCATCGACGGTGCTCTTCGGAAAAGAGATCCTCGTAAAGGATGAAAATGGCAGGGCGTTGCTCAGGTCTCACGGCGGACAGGCGCGCTTTGCTTTACCCGGCAACGGCGTACCGGGTAAGACAGAGAGGCCGTTCACGCTAGTATTGAGGAATGTCTTCTTCCATCATCACCTGGCAGGCCAGGGAGTCTACTCGAAGATGATGTATCTCCAGAACCAGGCGGTTGCCGGAGACAAGCTGTTCATCTCCGCTGAAGATGCGGCGGCGCTGGGCGTGTCCGACGGCGGCCAGCTCATCATTGAATCGGATCATGGGACAGTACAGCAGCCTGCCACGATCAAGGAAGGTCTCGGCAGGGGTGTACTCGAATTCAGAATGGCGCGGAGCAGGAAGGACATATTGAAGCTGACCGACGGATATGGAAAGCATATCGCAGTAACGGTAAAAAAAGGTTAAGGCATGGAAGCGGTCTATACTTTAATTGAAATGGTCGTTAAAAACATCGTCGTGGTGCTGGTTCTGATGGGGTTTGTAGCGTATACCACGCTGCTGGAACGAAAGCTGCTCGGACGTCTGCAGGTGAGGCCGGGACCCAACAGGGTCGGACCTTTCGGTCTTCTCCAGCCCATCGCGGATGGCGTCAAGTCCTTTTTCAAGGAAGACATTGTTCCCGACGAGGCCGATAAGACGATCTATATATTGGCACCGGGCATAAGTCTCTTCGCGGCGCTTTCCATGTTTGCCGTGATCCCCTTCGGAGGGACGATTACTCTCCTCGGCAGACAGATCAACCTCGTCGTCGCCAACATCGATACGGGACTGCTTTATCTCCTGGCGCTGGCCACTTTGGGCGAATACGGCGTTGTTCTCGGTGGATGGGCATCGGGAAACAAATACGGCGTGCTCGGGGCACTGCGTGCAGCCGCACAGATGATAAGCTACGAGGTGGCTCTGGGCCTTGCGGTTATAGGAACCATCATTCTTGCTGGATCCCTTAACCTCGGCGAGATTGTCGCGGCCCAGGCGGGAATGTGGTTTATCGTAAAATATCCCTTCGGCTTCATCTTCTATCTTGTGGCAGGACTTGCAGAGATTAACAGGACACCCTTCGACATGCCCGAATCGGAAAGTGAGCTGGCATGCGGTTTCAATATCGAGTACAGCAGCATGAAGTTTGCAACCTTCATGATTGCAGAATATGCACACATGTTCACCGTCGCGGCGATTGTGACCACCCTGTTCCTTGGCGGCTGGATGGGTCCATGGCTGCCCGGGCCGGTTTGGTTCCTGATAAAGGTGTTTGCGGTCATCTTCTTCTTTATCTGGGAGCGGGGAACATATCCGCGGTTGAGATACGATCATATCATGCAGTTCGGATGGAAGGTGCTCCTGCCTCTAACCCTTCTTAACGTTGTCGTCACCGCTGCCCTCGTGGCGCTGGGGGTGCTGTAATGAAGGTGATCCTGCCGCTCCTCAAAGGTCTTCGGCTGACGTTTTCAAGAATCTTCACGAAACCCATTACCTATCAATACCCGGAAAAGAAACATAAGGTTCCTGAAAGATGGCGGGGCATTCATTACTTCAAGAAGAACGAGGCCGGTGAAACGGCGTGCGTGGCCTGCGGTCTCTGCGTTAAAGTCTGTCCCAACCAGTGCATTACACTGGAGATAGGCGAGAAATTTGATGGCAAGCGCTATCCGCTGAAGTATGAGATAGATCCGTGGCGCTGTATCTACTGCGGTTTTTGTCAGGACGCCTGCCCCGTCAATGCCATCAATCTCGGGGAAGACTATGAGCAGGCACATTACCGGAAGGAAGATTTTGTGCTGGACATGAAGAAACTTCTGGCCATGTATGAGGATAAAAAATGATCGGTATCGGTATCGGATTTAAATGGTTTATCTTTGTTGTGGCGGCCCTTGTGGCGACGGGTTCGTCGCTCATGATGGTGACAAGGAAAAACCCCATCCACAGCGCCCTCTGGCTGATCGTGACCTTTTTTTCCGTCGCGATCCTTTATGTACTGCTCAACGCGACTTTTATCGCAGTCGCCCAGGTCATGGTATATGCCGGGGCGATCATGATGCTGGTACTTTTCGTGATTATGCTGATCCATCTCGAATGGGGCGCGCAATGGACGTCGAGTCGTTCTTTCGCGAAGCTCATGGGAGGGATCATTACCGTAATGCTCTTTCTGCAGGTTCTGGCGGGGGTGTTTACATACAGCAGTGTAGGACAACACGGCATTTACAGCGCTCAGAAGCTTGCTGAAATCGGCAATACCAGAGCGGTGGGAGGCCTGCTTTACGGCAAGTACGTTTTTGCGTTTGAGGTCGCCTCGATACTTCTTCTGGTGGGTATCGTCGGGGCCGTACTGCTTGCCAGGAAAAGAAAGGACTAGGAGATGGAAATGTTGCCCGAGATACCGCAAAGCCTCTATTACCTGCTGTCAGCGGTGCTTTTCACCGTGGGCGCGGTGGGTGTCATCACGCGGCGGAATGCGATCGTAATCTTCATGTGTATCGAACTCATGCTGAACGCGGTTAACCTGAGCTTCATCACCTCGGGAAATTTTCTGAATTCGCTGGACGGGACCATCTTCGTTATCTTCATTATGGCCGTCGCGGCGGCGGAGGCGGCGGTGGGGCTCGGCATATTCGTGCTCATATTCAGGCTGAAGGGCACGGTACATGTTGACGAATTTAATCTGCTTAAGGGCTAAAGAAGGGGTTTCAAATGGCTGACCTTATCTGGCTTATACCGGCGTTTCCCGCAATCGGGTTTCTTATAAACGGCCTTCTCGGGGTTCGTTTCCCGAAGACCCTTACCGCCTGGGTTGCATGCCTTTCTGTAATAGCGTCTTTCGCGGTGTCAGCAACTATTTTCGTACAGTTCCTGCAGCTTCCGCCCGAAAGCAGGGTTTTCGAAAAGACCGTCTTCGACTGGATCGTCTCAGGTGATTTCAAGACACAGATTGGTTTCCGGATCGATGCCCTCTCGATCATCATGTGTCTTATCGTCTCAGGCGTAGGATCTCTTATCCACATATACTCCGTCGGTTACATGCACGACGATCCGGGGTTCAGGCGGTATTTCACGTACCTTAACCTCTTCGTGTTCATGATGCTCACTCTCGTAACGGGTGACAACGTTCTGCTCATGTTCGTCGGATGGGAAGGAGTGGGGCTTTGCTCGTACCTGCTTATAGGGTTTTGGTATGAGAAGGACTCCGCGGCAAATGCCGGGAAGAAGGCATTTATAGTTAACAGAATCGGAGATTTCGGTTTCCTCCTCGGTGTGTTCCTGATGGTGGGTACCCTGGGAGCCGCGGGAGTCTGGACATTGAAATTCTCCGAGCTTCAGGCCAATGTGCACCTCATCGGGCCCGGTCTGGCGACGGCGATAACCCTTCTGTTTTTCGTGGGAGCCACGGGAAAATCGGCACAGATACCTCTTTATGTGTGGCTTCCCGACGCGATGGAAGGCCCGACACCGGTCAGCTCTCTTATCCATGCGGCAACAATGGTCACAGCAGGCGTTTACATGATCGCCCGTTTGAACTTCCTCTATGTCCTTGCTCCGACGACGCTGCTCATTGTAACGGTCGTCGGTCTCCTTACAGCCTTTTTCGCCGCGACCATCGGCTGTGCGCAGTATGACATCAAGAGGGTTCTCGCGTACTCGACGGTGAGCCAACTCGGTTACATGTTTGTTGGTGTCGGCGCAGGCGCCTATGCGGCCGGTATCTTCCACCTCATGACCCATGCCTTCTTCAAAGGCCTGCTCTTTCTCGCCGCCGGCAGCGTGATGCACGCCATGAGCGGGGAACTCGACATGAGGAAGATGGGCGGACTCCGCAAGAAGATACCCATCACCTACTGGACAACCTTCATCGCATGTCTGGCGATTGCCGGTATCCCGGGATTGTCCGGCTTCTTCAGTAAAGATGAGATACTCTGGATGGCGTTCAGCAGACATCATAGTTTCTGGTTCTGGCTCCTGGGAGCGATCACGGCGGGCATGACGGCGTTCTACATGTTCAGGATGTTCTTCAATACCTTTCATGGGGAATGCCGGGCATCGGAAGAAGTTAAGCATCATATTCATGAGTCACCGAAGGTCATGACGATTCCGCTGATGATCCTGGCGGTTCTTAGCATCGTCGGCGGCTATGTGGGCGTGCCCCACCTGCTGGGCGGGTCGAATCATATAGAGAAATGGCTTGAACCTGTCTTCGGACATCATGCTCCGGCGGCAACGATGCATGCAGACGGATTCGGCATCGTCAGTACGGCATTTGCGTCGACGGCTGAACCTGCGGCAGCGGTACCGGCCGGTGCGGAGATGATGCTCATGATCGGGGCCATAATCATCGGCCTTCTCGGGATATTCATCGCATGGCTGTTCTACGTGAAAAACCCGGAACTTCCGAAGAAATTCGTTCAAAAGTTCCAGGGTCTCTTTACGCTGGTGCATAACAAGTATTTTGTGGATGAGTTGTACGGATTCATATTTGTAAGGGGTCTGTTCAAGATCGGTGCGATATGTAAAGAGTTCTTCGATGAGACGATCATCGACGGGATCATTAATGGCATAGCGGCGGCCCTGTCTGGTATCGGCAGTCTCATACGGCGCGTGCAGAACGGGCTCGTACAGGGCTATGCGTTTGCGATAATTTTCGGCGCGATCATCGTTATCGGCTATCTTATTTCGAGAATCTTGTGAAGGTGTGTGCATGACGGTTATGTCGGTCCCAATACTCAGCTTTCTCATATATTTTCCGCTTCTCGGGGCAGTGATCCTGCTTTTTGCGAATCGCAGGAACAGCCTTTTCATCAAGGTCTTTACCCTTGTCATTTCCCTGGTGGAGCTTGCTGCCTCGATCCCTCTCTTCTTTAAGTTCGACGATGCGGCAAAGACGATGCAATTTGTCGAAAAGGCGGATTGGTTTCCCGAATGGGGGATCAGCTATCTTCTTGGCATAGACGGCATCAGCCTTCTCCTTGTCCTCCTGACAACCTTCCTCACGGTAATATGCGTGTTGTGCTCCTGGAAGGCGATTGAGGAGAGGGTCAAAGAATATTACATCACGTTCCTCTTTCTGGAGACGGCGATGATCGGTACGCTCTGCGCGCTGGATCTCGTGCTCTTCTACGTCTTCTGGGAACTGATGCTCATCCCTATGTACCTGCTTATCGGTGTGTGGGGCGGTCCGAGGAGAATCTACGCCGCTATAAAATTCTTCCTCTTTACGATGGCGGGGAGTGTCCTGATGCTTGTGGCCATTCTGACGCTGTACTTTTACTACTACAACGCCACGGGCATCTATACCTTCAGCGTCCTCGAACTCTACAAGGCAAGCATTCCCATCGTGAAGCAGTACTGGCTGTTCGGGGCTTTTGCGCTCTCTTTTGCAATCAAGGTGCCCATGTTCCCGGTGCATACATGGTTACCCGACGCTCATACTGAAGCCCCTACCGCCGGCAGCGTCATCCTTGCCGGGGTGCTCCTGAAGATGGGTACGTACGGCTTTATCCGGTTCGCGATCCCGCTTTTCCCCGCCGCTGCGATTGACGCGGTGCCGCTCATGTCCGTGCTGGCCGTCATCGGCATCATCTACGGAGCAATCGTCAGTATGATGCAGCCGGATCTCAAGAGACTGATAGCCTTTTCGAGCGTAAGCCACCTGGGGTATGTCATGCTCGGAATATTTGCCTTCAATATGCAGGGAGTTCAGGGCGGGATATACCAGATGCTCAACCATGGCATCTCGACGGGCGGCCTCTTCCTTATCGTTGGAATGATATATGAGAGAAGACACACGCGCATGATATCCGACTTCGGCGGTATCGCCAAGGTGATGCCGATATTTGCCGTCTTTTTCATGATTATTACCCTTTCATCAATTGCCCTTCCCGGGACGAACGGGTTTGTTGGGGAGTTTCTGATCCTTCTGGGCGCTTTCAAGAGCAACGTGGTTTATGGCACGCTGGCCACAACAGGTGTCATACTGGGCGCGGTGTATATGCTCTGGATGTTCCAGAGGGTTATGTTCGGCGTAGTTACGAGGGAAGAGAACAAGAATTTGAAAGATCTTGGCGGCCGGGAGATTCTGATACTGGTATCGATGGTCTTCTTCATAGTTTTGATGGGAGTATATCCGAAGATGTTCTTCAAAAAGATGGATACAACCGTCGTGGAATACCTGGCCTTCGTGAAATCCAAGAGCGCCCAGTACCGTGTTCTGGAGCAGAATACGGTTGCGCCCAGGGTGGCCAGGGAAGACGCGAATACGAATCTGACAAGATAGGGGTGCCTTTTAATGGACGCTTCAATAATACCTGCCTGCGAATTTAGATGGATAATGCCCGAGATCATGTTGACCGGGTGGGCACTTCTGCTGCTTATTATTGGTGGCCTGACCAAGGGGCCTGTCGCCTCGAAAATATCCGGTGTACTCTGTGTTGTCGGCTCTATTTTCGCGCTCTTTTTTACGCTGAACCTCTGGGGAACCAACCTGGATGTATTCAACCAGCTCTATAGTATTGATAGCTATGGAACCTTCTTCAAGGTACTCTTTCTGTGCATCCTCATCCTTGTGTCGATTGTGTCTCTCAGATATGCGGACCGGGAAGGCATCGGTTCGGGTGAGTACTATGCACTCCTGATGTTCGGAGTGCTTGGCATGATGGTCATGACATCATCACACCACTTTATTACAATATTCATCGGCCTGGAGGTCATGTCGCTTTCAATCTACGTCCTGTGCGGTCTCCTGAGAGGCAATGCGACATCGGTTGAGGCCTCCCTGAAGTACTTCCTGCTGGGCGCTTTCGCCACAGCCTTTCTTCTGTACGGCATGGCAATGATATACGGTTCGACGGGAATTCTGGATGTGGTGGAATTGAAGAAATACTTCCTTCTGAAACAGCCATTCTCGGCCACAATGTTCGTGATTGGGTTGGGTTTCCTCATCGTTGGTTTCGGGTTCAAGATCGCTTCGGTGCCTTTCCACATGTGGACGCCTGATGTATATCAGGGGGCTCCGACCTCTATCACTGCATACATGGCGACGGGCGTCAAGGCGGCGGCATTCGGTGCCCTGATACGTGTTTTCTTTACCGCTTTCATACCGTTTCAGTTCGGCTGGTCGGAGATCATCTGGGTGCTCGCGGTCCTTACGATGTGCGTCGGGAACATCACGGCACTTGTGCAGCAGGATGTAAAGAGGATGCTCGCATACTCGAGCATAGCCCATGCCGGATACATACTGGTGGCTTTCATAACCGCCGACAGGGCACTGGCTTCGAGCATGCTTTATTATCTGATGGCTTACTCGTTCATGAACATCGGCGCATTCACGGTAGTGATCGCCCTCGAGAAGAAAGGTGACAACAACAGCGATATCGACAGCTTTGCCGGGCTTGGTGTTCGCCATCCCTTTTATGCCCTTTGCATGAGCATATTTCTCCTTTCACTGGCGGGCGTACCGCCGCTGGCCGGTTTCATGGGTAAGTTTTACGTCTTCAGCACCGCCGTCAAGGCACAGTATTACTGGCTGGCTGTAATCGGTTTTCTGAACAGCGCCGTGGCCGCATATTATTACTTGAGGGTCATGATGTATATGTATTTCAAGGAAACCATCGGCGAGCCGGGTACCATTGACAAAGCGCCCCAGTATGGGCTTGTCATGGTTATCTGCATATGGGCCCTTCTTCATATGGGTATCTTCCCGAAGACCTTCCTTACCATCGCACAGAAGGCGGTCGGTATATTCAGCTGATGAAGTGATGGAAGAGGCTGTCCTCGATGCCGGTTCTTGAGGCAAAGGATCGAGCGGAAAGACTGTTGCGGAATCTCTCAATAGTTTTAAAATCCACTATAATAATACGCCGTCCAATCGGGATTCGACGCGATGCTTGTCATCAATGCACGGTGGCAGCCGACGGTACGCGTCGTGACGGGGGGCCAGGACGGCAGGTTCCTGTGACTCTTGAAATTCCGGGGGATAGTGTAGGATATGCGCGGGCATGAAGGATGTGCGGAAGGGGAGGATGACAATGAGGTTATCTCGGGCTGTGATTAGGGGTTTTGTGTGGGGGGTGGGGCTGTTGGCCGCATGCCCCTTGGCGGGCTACGCGGCAGATTGTCGCGACCTGGTGGTCAGCGGGGAATTCAAGGAAGGGGTCAAGGAGTGTACGATAGAAATCGAATCCGGGAAGCTGTCATCGGGGCCGCTCGCGGATCGATATGCCTGGCGGGGATTCGCGCATAAGGGACTGGGTGAGACTCGAAGGGCGATAGCGGACTTTGACAAGGCCGTCCTGATCGATCCCAAAAGTGAAATTTCTTATGTCGGCCGGGGGGAGGCGTATGAAACAGGGAAAGACTACCAGCGAGCCCGGGCGGATTTCTCGATGGCTCTGGAAATTAACCCCCGTAATGGGGCCGCACTCGCTCACCGGGGGAACATTTCCTACCTCGAGAAGAAGTATGATCTGGCCCTTGAAGACCTGGGAAGAGCCATCGAGGCCGATCCAAAGAGCGCGCGCGTATACAGTGTCCGGGGAAGGACATATGCGGCCATGAATCAGCAGGAGAAGGCACTCGATGATTACACGAAGGCCCTCGAATTGAACCCGAAGGAAATTCTCAGCCTTCTTGGCAGGGGGCTTATAGAGAAAAAACTGAGGCGCTACGAGGAGGCGCTTGCGGATTATAACAGACTTGCAGAGATCGCCCCGGGTTTCTGGCCGGCCTACCAGGGACGGGCGGATATCTATGCCGCTCTAAAGAAATATGATAAGGCGATTGAAGACCTGACGAGGGCCATCAGGATCGATCCCACACAGGTCCTTTTATACTCGCAGCGCGGCTGGATGTACGTTTTTCACGAAAGGCCCACGGAGGCATTGAAGGATTTTACGAAGGCCATAGAACTCAGGCCTGGCAGCGCAAGGCTTTATCTTGCGAGGGCCGCATCATTCAAGGAGATCGGCCGTTATGACAGCGCGGCGGAAGACCTGAAGAGGTCTCTGGAGTTGAAACCGGGGGAACTGCCCGCCACAATGCTTCTTGCGAGGGTGGAGGCCCTGAGAAAGAATACCGCGGAGGCATGCAGATGGCTCAAGGCATCGTATGAAAAGGGGGGTCTTCGCGATCCCTATATTGTGATAGGGGAAAAGGATTTCGATAATATACGGGGCAGCGAGTGCTACAAGGAGTTCATGGAAAAGTAGAGATTGGAGCTGATTTATCAGGGATTTGGGACGAAGACCCGGTGGCCGGGGACCCATTTATCTCCAACCTGTTGGCCGGGGACGATAATCCATTCACCGGGGGATTCTTTCTTGCCGTACCTCGCAACAAAATCGGGATCCGGCGCAGCGTACGGCTGGCGTGTGTCGATTGGCCTGTATGAGACCTGCTGCGGGGGGCTCGGTTGTCGGGGAGTCTGGTTCATTGCCCCTATAACCAGGGCTCCGACAAGTATGGTACCTGCGAGGACGGCAGCCGGTACCCAGTAATCGTTGGAGTACCCGCATCCATAACATCCCCTGTACGGTCCGTAGTACCGCCGCGCGTGTCCAAGGGATGGGATCATAAGCGACACACAGAGGATTAGAACGACCAATATAGCCAGTTTTCGTATCATCCTGGTTAAGTATACCACCATTTCTTTCCTGTGTAGCCAATTAATTCGTTGAGTCTTCCAGTAGTTCTTCCAGTATCATAACGGCGCCCTGGACACATCCGGGGCATATTGTTTTGAAAACGCCACTGGCGACGGCTTCGCGGTAACCTTCCGTCGTCGAGACATCGTGGCCGAGGAGTTCCTTGCACAGGATAGATCCATATTTCGTCGTGAACTGTCCGGCAAAATGTCTCACCAGCCTGTACGTTTGGTCTTTGGCGTCCTTGTCGTCTCCGGCCGTGTACCCGTACCTGAGGCCGATAACCATTACCGCGCCCGTCACAGCACCACAGGTACCGGCTAATCTTCCCATCCCGCCCCCGAAGCCGCTGGCCAGTTTCAGGGCCTTTTTCTCCTCAACCCCCAACTCCTCGGCGAAGGCAGAGAGGACCGCCTGCGCACAATTTAACTCCATGCTGAAATTTTCGAGGGCCTTTTTCTCTCTCTTCATATGATTACCTTCCTTGCAGGATAGCAATTCCCTTCACTTCCTCCCGCCGTCCCTCAGCCTTGTTATAAAGGTACAAAACGAATATGAGGATAAGCACCGGCACGATGAAGGAGAGAATCCTGACGGGTGTGCCGATCGTGGCGATGTCGAAAAGGAGACACGTGCTGCACGTCGTGCATCTCTGCCATTATTGCCCGATCCCCCCCCGCCGTTACGGTATGTTAGCAGAAGGCACCTTTTCATGTCAATCATCGCGGCGCAGCCCCAGAACCCTTGTATTCACAGGTATCGCAGGTTATACTAGGTGCGCGATATGGTCATGTTCGAAAGCCCCCGGATGGAAAGATTCTTCTACCCTCACAGTATTGCCGTATTCGGTGTTTCCAACACTCCGTCCAATCTTGCCCGCGTCATCGTTGAAAACCTTACCCGTTTCGGTTTTCGGGGAGATGTCTATCCTGTGGGGGTGAAAGAGGGTGTGGCAGCCGGCAGAAGGATACTGCGGGACCTCGATGGTGTCGCGGCCGTACCGGACCTCGCCGTTGTTCTCGTGCCGGCGAAGCATGTACCGGAAACGCTGGAAATGTGCGGCAAAAAAGGCATACGTACCGTAATCCTGGAATCCGGAGGCTTCAGCGAACTTTCAGGAGGCCGACGTTCCCTTGAGGCCGAGGTACTCTCGATTGCAGCGCGTTACGGTATGAAGATCATCGGTCCCAACTGCTTCGGTATCGTCAATCTGGAAGTCGGGGTCATCCTTCCTTTCTTCATCATTGATCCCGAATATATGAAGAAGGGACCCGCATCGCTTATCTCCCAGAGCGGCGGTGTTTTCTACGATACGTGCATGCTTTGCTCCGTGGAAAACGTGGGGCTAAGAAAGCTCGTCAGTATCGGCAACAAGCTGATGACCGACGAAAATGATATTCTCGAGTACATCCTGCAGGATCGGGGAACAGGCGTAGTCGGGTTGTACCTGGAGCACTTTTCCGACGGCAGGCGGTTTATGGGCCTCGCGGCTTCCACCGACAAACCCGTTGTCGTGCTCAAGGCCAACAGGAGTGCGTCGAGCGGTGAGATAGCAAAATTTCACACCACTGCCCTTGCCGGTGACGATGAGGCGGCGGATGCCGCGCTGAAGCAGGCAGGCGTCATCAGGGTTGCCAATTTCCAGGAGATGGTGGACTGTTTCAAGATATTCAGCATGCCCGTACTGAAAGGCCGGCGCCTTGCCCTTATTTCCCGTTCCGGTGGTCATGGCGTGCTGTGCGCCGATGCGGCAAAGAGATACGGTTTTGAGTTCGCCCGTTTCTCGGAAGGTTTTTTCGAGGGGATAGCCCAAAAGAAGCTCAATGTCATTGCCGCGACCAACCCCCTCGATATCGGTGACGTTTACGACCTCGACGAATATGCCTCCATCCTTGAGATGGCTCTTAAGGAAGAGGAGGTGGACGGCATTGTGTTTGTCATTACGTACAGCTCCGAAAGCGATGGTGACAAGGTCAGGAACTTTCTCCGTTATGCCTCGCGGATCACTCCGATCCATAACAAACCCGTTGCGCTCTGCGTCGTCACCAACCGGTCGGAATGGTTCGATGTCAAGGAGGCGGCCGATTTCCCCGTTTTCATTGATGTAGACCAGGCGGTAAAGGCCCTTGCGTGGTCCTACGAACATCACCATGCGAAGGTGACCGGTCGGCGCGCCTTCCCTCACGAGACTTCGCGTTTGAGACCCGCGGCCGTTGCCGACAGCTCAAAGAGGTTCCTTGAACCCTCGGAATGTTTTGCCCTGCTGTCGCGATGGGGCCTTGCCGTTGCGGATCATGGTGCGGCGCAAAACCTTAGCGAAGCACTGGAGACGGCGGAGCGTCTCGGTTACCCGGTGGCCGTGAAGGCAGGCGAAGGCGGGCTGCTGCATAAGTCAGAGGCGAAAGGCGTGTTCCTGGACATCAAGGATCGGGCGGAGTTCCTGCGAGCCCTCGATGCCATGGGCACAACCCGCTGCCTCGTCCAGAAGATGGTCCCTCCGGGTCACGAGATCATCATCGGAGGACGCTTCGACAGAGAATTCGGACCCGTTGTCGTCTGCGGGCTCGGCGGTATATACGTGGAGATCATGGCCGACCGGTCGATCCGTGTTGCGCCCGTAGACGATGCAATCGCCGAAACCATGATCGATGAACTGAAAGGCGCCGCGATCCTCAAAGGAGCCCGGGGCAGAAGTCCGGCAGACGTAAGCGCCCTCAAGGATGTCATCGTCCGGGTTTCGAATCTGCTCACGGAAAATCCGGATATTGTCAACCTCGATATCAATCCCGTAATAGTCTACGACGACGGCAAAGGCTGCGTTATCGTCGATGCGAAAGTGGAAATAACAGAGCGTTGAAATTGTGCTCGTGGGTTCTGACAGGTCTAATAAGATTCATCGTATTGACCTATCGGACCTATTAAAGAATGCGTCAGTTCTCTTTTATTGCCAAATTATTGACCTCTGTGTTAAAAAGTAGCTGTGGGGTTGCCAAAACATGCCAAATAACCTGTTGCGACAAATACCTAAAGTGGATGCAATACTGGAAACAGCCGGCTGGAAGATGCTTGTTTCTGCCTGTCCCGAAGCGCTCGCGAAGGATGTTCTCCACGAGTATCTTGACGCACTGCGACTAGCCATTAAAGAAGGGCGCACTACGTCGGTTCCGTCCGCCGAAAAGATCGCCGGTGATGTGAGTGCGAGGGCGGCTGCCCTCACACAGCCGGGGCTTAAGAGGGTGATAAATGCGACAGGCGTCATCATTCACACGAACCTGGGCAGATCGCTCCTTGCCGGGGCTGCTATCGACGCCATACTGAAGGTCGCGACGGGCTACTCCAACCTCGAGTATGATATTGGGAAGGGTGCCCGCGGCAGCCGCTATGTCCATTGCAGATCGATCCTCACGAGGCTCACCGGAGCAGAAGACGCACTCGTCGTCAACAACAACGCCGGGGCCGTTTTCCTCATCCTCAACACCCTTGCTGAAGGAAAAGAGGTGATCATCGCACGGGGCGAGCTCGTCGAGATAGGCGGCTCTTTCAGGATACCCGACGTGATGAAAAAGAGCGGAGCCATCCTCAGGGAAGTGGGGACGACGAACAGGACCTATATTGAGGACTACGAGAGGGCGATCGGAGATAACACGGGTCTCATCATGAAGGCCCATACGAGCAACTACCGCATCCGTGGTTTCACCCACGAGGCTTCATCGGAGGAACTGGTCGAACTGGGCAAGAGGTACAATATCCCCACCTATTTCGACACGGGGAGCGGGCTTTTCTACAACTTTGAAGCCCTGGGCCATAGAGATGAACCTCTGATCCCCGATGAGGTGAGAAAAGGTTTCGATGTTGTCTCTTTCAGCGGCGACAAACTCCTGGGGGCACCTCAGGCCGGGATAGTCATCGGCGAAAAAGGCTGTCTCAAGGCCATGAAAGAAAACCCCATGACCCGCGCCCTGCGTCCCGACAAATTTACCCTTGCGGGCCTTGAGGCGACACTGCTCCTTTGCCTCGATGCAGCGTCCGCCGCCGCTAATATACCTACGATCAGGATGATCCTCGAGCAAAAAGACACACTGGCGAAAAAGGCGAGGCGAGTGGCTTCACAGGTGAGGAAACAGTGCCCCGCGGCACGCCCGTCCGTTGTCGACGTCTATTCCGAGGTGGGCGGGGGGAGCTTTCCCGACATGGTGATCCCCTCTGTCGGCGTTGCCCTTCAGCCGGAGACAATGACTATCGATGCCCTGGAAAAAGGGTTAAGGGGTCTCCCTGTTCCCGTCATCGCCAGGATTGAAAAAGACAGGGTGATTCTCGACATGAGGACGGTCCTTGCACAGGATGAAAGGGACCTTACTGCGGCAGTCTCCTCGGTTCTCGATAATGCCCGATAGCTTCACGATCACCTGTGACCGCAGCGGTGCCCGGCTTGATGTTTTCCTTTCAGAAAAACTTTCCCTGACCAGGACAAAAGTCAAAGAGATGATCGACGGCGGTCACGTCCGGGTGGACGGCAGGACCCCCAAACCAGCCATGCGCCTGAAAACGGGTATGGAGATCGCCGGAGAAGTCCCCGAGGAAGCGCCCCTCAACCTCGCTCCCGAGGAGATACCCCTCGATATTCTCTATGAAGACGAATATTTTCTTGCCATCAACAAGCCAGCCGATATGGTGGTACACCCCTCCTTCGGCCATAGCTCGGGAACACTGGTGAACGCGGTGCTGGGGTATCTGGGGGGAACGCAGGGGCCGGAGACTGAAGGAGACTATGTTGAGAAGAATCGAAAGGACGAGAAAGAGGCGTTCATGGGGGGGATGAGGCCGGGGATCGTGCATCGGCTGGATAAGGGGACGACGGGGGTTATTCTGGTTGCCAGAGATCTGAGGACCCAGGAGAGGCTTTCGGATCTGTTCAAGGATAGAAAAGTCCGCAAGACGTATCGTGCTGTTGTGGAAGGGAAGCCTGAATTGGACTCCTGGACCGTGGAAGGCAATATCGGCCGGCACCCGGTGGAACGAAAAAAGATGGCCGTGCTGCGTTCGGGGGGCCGGCAGGCCCGAACGGGGTTCAAGGTCCTTGAACGGCTGGACGGCTTCTCTTATGTCGAGGCATATCCCGCAACAGGACGGACCCACCAGATACGGGTCCATCTGAATCATGCCGGGTATCCCATCGTCGGCGACGAGATATATGGAAGGAAGGCAAAAAGGTCCGCCGGCAGGCCTCTTCTCCACGCGTACCGGATAGAATTCGTTCATCCGGCGACGGCGGCACCCGTAATTATCGAGGCACCTGTTCCCGGCGACATGAAGGATTTCATCGAAAAACATCGTGGACAAATACGCTAGAAAACCCGTAAACTACAGCATGACCGATCGACACGGCGCACCTGCGGTGACAGGATTTGTTCGTGAAAAGAAGGGCGACTGGGAGTATTACCATCTCCCCGAATTGACTGCCGGGGGCATAATCCATGGGTTTTTCACCCGGAAATCTCCCCCATCAACCCTTATCGGCAGGGAAGGCGAGGCCTTTCTGGACGCTTTTTCCCTCAATGAAGTGGTCGTAATGCACCAGGAACACGGGCACGAGATACAGGTTATCGGCAACGGTGACAGGCCCGCGTGCGGCGACGGGATCCTTCTCTATAAACGCGGCATCGCCGGGGTGATCAAAACGGCCGACTGTCTCTGTGTGATCCTTGTCGACCCCGGTTTTCCCATGGCCGCGATCGTCCATGCCGGGTGGCGGGGTACGCTTCAACGAATAACGTCCAGGGCGGTTGACATGATGACGGAGCGCGGTGCGGCGAAGCAGCGCATGGTCGCCCTGATGGGGCCTTCGATCCGCAGCTGCTGTTACGTGGTGGGCGGGGAGGTTAGAGAGGCTTATCTTGGCGAGGGTTTTCCGGAATCCATCTTTAGCGAAAGAGGTGGTTCGCTGTATCTCGATCTCGGCAAGGCGAATGCCTTGCTTCTTACCGATGAAGGCATTGAGACAATCCACGATACCGGGCTGTGTACCTGCTGCACCGGCGATGATTTCGCATCCTATCGAAAAGGTGCCCGCAACGCCCGGCAGGTGAATTTTGTGGCAATTAGAGGCAGGTGATAGGCCCATGGCCCATTACCCACTTTTATGAAACTCAAGAAAGAACTTTCCTTCATCGTCGGTATTCTCTTCGCTTTCGGGGCGCTGGTCCTCATCGAGGCGAAGCTTCCCAACTTTGCCCGGTTTTTCCCCGTATGGGAGAATAAGCTCCTCGTTGTCGTTCTCAATATCAACCTTCTGCTGATCCTGCTTCTCATCTTTCTCATTACCCGCATCATCCTCAAGGCGTATATCGAGAAAAAACGGGGCATCTGGGGCTCGGGACTCAAAAAGAGACTAACGTCGACGCTTCTTTTCATCTCCATCGTGCCGTCCTTTACGCTCTTCATCCTCGCGACGGGCTTCTTTTACGTAAGCATGGACCGGTGGTTCAGCCAGCAGGTTGAGGACACCCTGGAGTCCGCCCTTGAGCTTTCCCGGCTTCACTACGAGGAAGTGTTCCAGCGCCATGAGAAGATCGGCGCACGGATGGTGGAACAGATAGAGAAGAAGAACCTGGTACGAGACGACAAGGAACTCAAGAGCTTCCTGGAAGGGTACGAGACCAGCCATATTGTCGGATACCTCGGTGTTTACAATCCTCTATCGGGGGTGATGATCAGGGCCGGGGGATCTGAAAAATCCGATAAGATGATCCTTTCGCGGCTCAAGTTATTCACGCGCAATCAGATATCACAGGAAATCATCCCCGCCGACGAAGGGGAGATGCTCGTAGTGGGCATGCGTATCAGGAGCGATGCGGAGGGCCCCAACGCGCCGATACTCTTTCTCGGCGATACGATAAAAGTGAAAGGCGAAGAGCGTATACGACAGATTGCCGTCACGAGCAAGGAGTTCAAGGAATCACGCGTCTTCAAGAAGGTGCTGAAGTACAGCTTTATCATTCCTCTCTTCCTCATCACCATCCTTACGATCTTCGTTTCGCTCTGGGTGGGCATCAAGATGGCCACGGAGATCACGGTTCCCATAGAAAGGATGAAGGAAGGCGCCGCCATCATCGCGAGGGGAAAGTTCGACATCAACCTCGAGGAACGGGGAAAGGACGAAATCGGCACCTTGGTGAAGGCCTTTAACAGCATGGCGAAGGAACTCCAGATAGCCAAGGACGAGATAGAGGAAAAGAGCCGCTCCCTGGAGTTTGTTCTCAATAACGTGGCTGCAGGCATCATATCGACGGATAAAAGAGGCACCGTCCTTCTTGCGAACAGTGCAGCCCGCCACATCCTGGGCGTCGACAGGAGCCTTGAGGGCATGACCCTCAAAGAGGTGTTCGGAAACGACTTCAAAGTTCTCACCAAGTCCTTCCTGAGAGAGGTCCGGGCCTCCGGGGGCGGGAGCATTACCAAGGACTTAAGGCTCAGTCTGAAGAAAGACATCACTTATCTCAGGGCGTCTCTGACGGCCCTCAAGGACGAAAGCAACCGGGTGGCGGGATTCATCATAGCCTTTGACGACATTACCCATGTCGTGCGTGCCGAGAAGCTTGCTACATGGCAGGAGGTTGCCCGCAAGCTGACCCACGAGATCAAGAACCCCCTGACGCCCATCGTCCTGTCCGCCGAGCGTATCCGCAGGAAGATCATGCCGCGTTTTACGGGCCCCGACAGGGATGTACTTGATGACACTACTTCGGTGATCATACGGTCTGTGGATGACATAAAGGACCTTGTCAACGAACTCACCAAGCTGACCCATACATCACAGGTCAGGACCCTTGAAAATATTAATGTTGTTGTCGATGAGACCCTCGAACTTTACCGCAATCTCTACCCCAACATTACCATAGGCTTTGAACCCGAGGATATCCCTCTTGTCCGCGTGGACCGTGACGGGCTCAAGAGGGTCTTCATCAACCTCATCACCAACGCCCTGAAGGCGATTGACGGCGAATCGGGAACGATCACGGTTCGTACGAGATATGACAGGCCGAAGCGCATGGGGATCATAGAATTCGCGGATAGCGGCAAAGGTGTTCCCGACGAGGACAAGGAAAAGGTCTTCGATCCCTACTTTACCAAGGACAAAGACGGCACCGGACTGGGACTCGCCATCGTCCACTCCATCATTCTGGAGCACCACGGCAGGATCAGGGTGGAGGACAACGTCCCGAAAGGCGCACGGTTCATCATCGAGATACCGGTCATAGAAACCGTTTGAACCGTTGGAACGAGAAAACCTGGACAAGGACATGCCATAGCTGTGAGGACGTGATCATGCCTTTCGAGGTTCTCGTCTCTTAACGTTCCGACCGGTTCAAGCTGCTCAAACGGCTTTTCCGGCCCCCGCCCCGCCCGCCCGGGGCCGCCGCCCAGCCCCGCGTCGCCAGCCGGGGCCGGGGCCGGCCGGCCGGTTCCGCCTGCCCCAGGGCGAAAAGGCAGGCCTGGGCCGTACGCCAGGGTTCGCGGACGGCCGCATCGCCGCCGGGAAGCCGGATGGGC